>Ga0335083_10001113_pt1 | contig 37676 bp, 34 predicted proteins | sample Lox_Sample_42_FD_206716 | JGI IMG/M metagenome (GOLD analysis project Ga0335083, IMG submission 206716) | Soil microbial communities from Loxahatchee National Wildlife Refuge, Florida, United States - Lox_Sample_4.2 | ecosystem: Environmental > Terrestrial > Soil > Wetlands | place: USA...
GGGAAGAATACGGACCGAAGCAGCCGCTCAAGGGCGCGCGCATTGCCGGCTCGCTGCACATGACCATCCAGACCGCGGTGCTGATCGAGACGCTCACCGCGCTCGGCGCAGAGGTGCGCTGGGTGTCCTGCAACATCTATTCGACGCAGGACCACGCCGCCGCCGCGATCGCCGCCGCCGGCATTCCGGTGTTCGCGGTCAAGGGCGAGAGCCTGAAGGATTATTGGGACTACACCGCCAAGCTGTTCGAATGGCATGGCGGCGGCACGCCGAACATGATCCTCGACGACGGCGGCGACGCCACCATGTTCGTGCATCAGGGCTACCGCGCCGAACGCCACGATCCCGTGTTCCTCGATCAGCACAATTCCGAGGAAGAGGAAATCTTCTTCGCGCTGATCAAGAAGACGCTGAAGGAAAAGCCGAAGGGCTACTTCGCCGGCCTGGCCGCGAACATCAAGGGCGTCTCGGAAGAGACCACCACGGGCGTGCACCGGCTCTACGACATGCAGAAGGCGGGAACGCTCTTGTTCCCCGCGATCAACGTCAACGACAGCGTCACCAAGTCGAAATTCGACAATCTCTACGGCTGCCGTGAATCGCTGGTCGACGGCATCCGCCGCGGCACCGACGTGATGATGTCGGGCAAAGTAGCGATGGTCGCGGGCTTCGGCGACGTCGGCAAGGGCTCGGCGGCGTCACTGCGCCAGGCCGGCTGCCGCGTCATGGTCTCCGAGATCGATCCGATCTGCGCGCTGCAGGCGGCGATGGAGGGCTACCAGGTGGTGACCATGGAAGATGCCGCGCCGATGGCCGACATCTTCGTCACCGCCACCGGCAACAAGGACATCATCACCATCGATCACATGCGCAAGATGAAGGACCGCGCCGTGGTCTGCAACATCGGCCACTTCGACAACGAGATCCAGGTCGCGCACCTGAAGAACCTGAAGTGGGACAACATCAAGCCGCAGGTCGACGAGATCACCTTCCCCGACGGTCACCGCATCATCCTGCTGTCGGAGGGGCGCCTGGTGAACCTCGGCAACGCCATGGGCCATCCGAGCTTCGTGATGTCGGCCTCCTTCACCAACCAGACGCTGGCGCAGATCGAGCTCTACGCCAACAACAAGGACGGCAAGTACAAAAAGGAAGTCTACGTGCTGCCGAAGACGCTCGACGAGAAGGTGGCGCGGCTGCATCTGGCCAAGATCGGCGTCAAGCTCACCGAGCTGCGCAAGGAGCAGGCCGACTATATCGGCGTGTCGGTCGACGGCCCGTTCAAGGCGGGTCATTACCGGTATTGAGGTCTCGTGCCCCGGATGCTGCGCAGCATGTAGCGAAGCGCAATGCTGCGCTGCTGATCCGGGGCCGCCGCAAATTCAGAGTTCGTAAAGGTCCCGGGTCTGCAGCGCACCGTTTCACGCTGCGCTGCGCCCGGGACACGCAACTACTGCGGCGGCACGATGAAGATCGTGTAGCGCCGCGGTTGCCCGGCAATCCTGAAGAAATTGCGCGTGATCTCGGTTTCGACGCGGCGCGCCGCATTGCTCTTCGCGGCCGCCTGATCGCGGCAGCCGGCGTCCTCGGCAAAGCAGACATACACCGCGCCGGCGCGTGCGAGTTCGGACGCGCCTGGCGGCGGCAGGTCGAGCAGCGCCCGCGGCCGCTCCACCGCGTAGGTGACGATGCCGAAGGCGAGATCGGCGTCGCCGCCGACGAAGCGTAAGGGTAGCGGCGTCGCCTCGTGCCAGAGCCGCTCGACTTCGCTGGCCAGAGACGCGGCCTGCGCCGAGGCCGGCGGGCCGTTGCGTTGCACGCCAACGGCAATGAACGGCGACGCAATCAGCATGACCAGCGGCAAGACCGCGGCGAACAAAATAAGGCGCTGGGTGTCGATCTCGCGCAGTTTGATTTGCGGCGGCGACAGCAGCAGCACCGGCAGCAGCGTCCAGGCCGGCATCGACCACAGCGAGGTGATTTCGGCGCCACCGGCCAGCGCGCCGATCGCCGGCAGCAGCAAGGGGCCCCAGAACGAGGCCGCCGCCAGCCGCCGCTCGTCATCCGCCGGCCAGATCATGTCGGCGAGCGCGGCGCCGTTTGGCCGCGCGGCGGCAAGCACAATGATGACGGGAATCGCGACATAGCCGGCGGAACCGGCGAGATAGCCGGCGACGCTGGCTGCCGCGCCGGCGAATCCGCGCTCGCCGTGCGCTGCGGCGACGTAGGCAAACGGCGCGAAATGGTTCTGCAGCAGCCAGAGAAGGTGCGGAGCAACGACCACGGCGCCGGCGGCGACCGTGATCCACGGCGCGGCGGAGCGGACATAGGCCAAGCGCCGCCGGTCGATCAGCGCCGCGAGCGCAAGGCCGGCGAGCAGGAACACCGACCAGTATTTGCCCAGCATGGACACCGCTGCGGCGATGCCGGCGAGCGCCGCGTAGAGCGCGCCGCGCGTGCGATAGGAGCGCAGAAAGAAAAACGTGGTCGCCGCCCACAGCGGCATCAGCACCGTGTTGACGTTGTATTTCAGCGCCTGGAAATTGAAGAACGGCACCAGCATCATGAGCGCGAGGCCGGCGACGCGCTTGTTGCCGTCGAGAGTGTCGGCCGCGAGCCGCCACGCGATCCACAGCGCGAGCGTCGGCATCAGCATCGCCAGCAGGTAATAGGACCACTCGGCGAGCGGCAACACGCTGAACCACAGCCGGACCACGAACGCCGCCAGCGGCGGATGCTTGTAGCCCCAGGCAAGATCGCGCGACCAGGCGATCTGCTCGGTCATGTCGGGATGCAGGCCCTGGCTCGACTTGGCGATGGCGCCGTAGAGCGTCCACGCGACGAGATAGACTGCGAGCACGAGCAGCATGGTGCGCTCGCGCCGCGCCGGATCGGTGAGCGCGCCGCGCAGGCGTTCGGCGGCTGCAAGCGGGTTCGGAAGGCGCATGGATGCGACCTATCGCACGGCGGCACTGATTCCGTCCACGCGATCCGCGAACGCTTCTTACCTCTCCCATAGGGAGAGGTCGGCGCACGAAGTGCGCCGGGTGAGGGGTTAGGACCCATCGAGAGTCCTAGATCCCCTCACCCCAACCCTCTCCCCAACGGGGAGAGCGAGCCCTGCAGAACCCGCGGCCGCGCTTGTGGGAGCCGAACGCGAGTGTTATCTCGCGCCCATGACGGCGGTTCCGATCGAAAATATCCGCAATTTCTCCATTGTCGCGCATATCGACCACGGCAAGTCGACGCTGGCCGACCGGCTGATCCAGCTCACCGGCGGCCTCGAAGCGCGCGAGATGAAAGAGCAGGTGCTCGATTCGATGGACATCGAGCGCGAGCGCGGCATCACCATCAAGGCGCAGACCGTGCGCCTGAATTACCGCGCCAGGGACGGCAAGGATTACATCCTCAACCTCATCGACACGCCCGGCCACGTCGACTTCGCCTATGAGGTCAACCGCTCGCTCGCCGCCTGCGAGGGCTCGCTGCTGGTGGTCGACGCCTCACAGGGCGTCGAGGCGCAGACGCTCGCCAACGTCTATCAGGCGATCGACAACAATCACGAGATCGTGCCGGTCCTCAACAAGATCGACCTGCCCGCCGCCGAGCCCGCCAAGGTCAAGCAGCAGATCGAGGAGGTGATCGGCCTCGACGCCTCGAACGCCATCGAGATCTCGGCCAAGACCGGGCTCAACATCGACGCCGTGCTGGAAGCGATCGTCACCCGGCTGCCCGCCCCCAAGGGCGACCGCGAGGCGCCGCTGAAGGCGCTGCTGGTCGACTCTTGGTACGACGTCTATCTCGGCGTCGTCGTCCTGGTGCGCATCGTCGACGGCGTGCTGAAAAAAGGGCAGCGCATCCGCATGATGGGCACCGGCGCCGCCTACGACGTCGACCGCACCGGCGTGTTCACGCCCAAGCTCGCGATGGTCGACGAGCTCGGCCCTGGCGAGATCGGCATGCTCACCGCCTCGATCAAAGAGGTTGCGGATACACGCGTGGGCGACACCATCACCGACGACCGCAAGCCGGTGGCGGCGCCGCTGCCCGGCTTCCGCCCAGCGGTGCCGGTCGTATTCTGCGGCCTGTTCCCGGTCGATGCCGCGCAGTTCGAGGACCTGCGCGCGGCCATGGGCAAGCTGCGGCTCAATGACGCGAGCTTCTCCTTCGAGATGGAGACGTCCGCCGCGCTCGGCTTCGGTTTCCGCTGCGGCTTCCTCGGCCTGCTGCATCTGGAAATCATCCAGGAGCGGCTCGAGCGCGAATTCAATCTCGACCTCATCGCCACCGCGCCGTCGGTCATCTACAAGATCAAGCTCACCAACGGCAAAGAGCTGGAGATCCACAATCCGGTCGACATGCCGGACCCCAACCACATCGAGGAGATGCAGGAGCCGTGGATCGAGGCGACGATCCTGACGCCCGACGAATATCTCGGCGCCGTCTTGAAGCTCTGCCAGGACCGCCGCGGCGCGCAGAAGGAATTGACTTACGTCGGCAGCCGCGCGTTGGTGAAATACGACCTGCCACTCAACGAGGTGGTATTCGACTTCTACGACCGCCTCAAATCGGTGTCGCGCGGCTACGCCTCGTTCGATTATCACTTGACGGACTACAAGCCGGCCGACCTCGTCAAATTGCAGATGCTGGTCAACGGCGATCCGGTCGACGCGCTCGCCATGCTGGTGCACAGGACCCGCGCCGAGACGCGCGGCCGCGCCATGGCCGAGAAGCTCAAGGAGCTGATCCCGCCGCACATGTTCCAGGTGCCGATCCAGGCCGCCATCGGCGGCAAGGTGATCGCGCGCGAGACCGTGCGCGCCTTCCGCAAGGACGTCACCGCCAAGTGCTACGGCGGCGACGCCACGCGCAAACGCAAGCTGCTCGACAAGCAGAAGGAAGGCAAAAAGAAGATGCGGCAATACGGCAAGGTCGACATCCCGCAGGAAGCCTTCATTGCCGCGCTGAAGGTGGATGTGTGAGGGTAAAATGACAACCCTCGCCACAGCAACCGATCATGCCGCCGCTTAAGCGTTTAACGTTTACAAGGCATGCTCAAGACGCAGTCGAAGAGCGCAAACTGGATATTAATTGGATTAAGAGAGCGGTCGGAGAACCAGAATGGTCACGTCCCGACCCGCGGCGGACGGGCGTGGAGCGCAGGTTTCGGGCCATCCCCGAGTATGGTGGCCGCATCCTCCGCGTGGCATGCATTGAAAACGCGGACGAAATTCGTATTCTAACGGTGTTTTTCGACCGGGATGCACGGAAGCCGTCATGACCCCGACCATCAAGTACCGAGCCGAGGATAACGCGGCCTACATCCGCTTATCGCAAGAAAAGGTGCTGGACAGCGCCGAGGTCGCTCCCGACATCGTCTTCGATTACGACGCCGAAGGCCGGATCGTCGGCATCGAGGTTCTCGATGCAAGGGCGCACCTTTCTCCTACGGTTCTTACCGAGGCGGCCTAAAATCTCCAGCAAGGTCATCGCGCGCGAGACCGTGCGCGCCTTCTAGCCGAGGACGCGACCGCCAAGTCTATCCTCCGTTCGTCCCCGCGGAAGCGGGTACCCAGCGCTTGGCCAAAGCACTGGATGCCCGCTTCCGCGGGCACGAACGGAGTTTTTCAAATTCGCCTCACCGAGCGCGTAATGCGTCGAGTTCCGCCTTGCAGGCCTCGGTGAATTCCCGCAGCGGATCGTCCCAGTCGGAGCCAACGCGCTGGCGCATGTCGTCGAACGTCCTGTTGGAGTCCGCGTAGGCCTCCATGATCTTGCGGATCACGTTCTCGGCGGCGTCGACGACGGGCGGCGTGGAGATCAGTCGCATCCGCTCCATGGCCGCATAAAGGGCCGCGAAGATGTCGGTTCTTTCGGCCTGCTTGTACCAGGCTTCCGTCAGGCGCTTTGATGCCTCGATGATAAAGTCGGCGTACAGCGTCTCGCGCTTGGCGGCTTCCTGAAAAAGGATCTGGAGTCGAAGTTGCCTGTGCTGCGTGAGCCAGGACGCGGCGAAGGTCGAAACGCCGCCAATGAGCGAGCCGACGAGTGCGGCCGTCGCCGACAACATTGCTGGATCCATCGCGCAGCTCCGGTCCGGACCTATCGCCTGAATGCAAAAGCCGGCCCATGATAGTTCCGGAACGGGCGGGCCGCGAGGCGCTTTTGCGCGCGAGAAATCCGCGGCGATTCTAGCGCGCGCCCGTCAGGCGCGGCGGATACGCCGCCGGCTCCTCGGCCGCCTAGGAGCAGAACGGCTTCTGCACCAGATAGCTGTTGTAATATTCCGAATGCGCGTGACTTCCTCGCCGACCCAGCCCGGCCGCTCGATCTTGCGATGCGCGTGGTCGAGCTCGATTTCGGCGATGATGAGCCCGGCATTGTCGCCGGCAAAGACGTCGATCTCCCAGGTGAGATCGCCGCAGGGCACGAGATAACGCGTCTTCTCGATGACGGAACCGTGCCGCAACCCGATCAGCGCCTCGGCTTCCGCGAGCGGAATGGGATATTCGAGCTCCAGCCGGCCGAGCTCCGCGGGGCGCGCCTTGATGGTCAGCGATGCGGCGCTCTCATCCCTGATGCGGACGCGGATCGAAGCCTTGCCGTCGCCGCTCAAATAAGCCTGGCGAATAAGAACCTGGCCGCTGACGAGGCTTCGCCACTCCTCGCCGCGCACAAGGAATTTACGCTCGATTTCGAAGTTCACCCGCGCCCCCCGATAATGACGTTTTTGTTAGGGCCGTTATAGACGGGAATCCCCGATGGATCAAAGCATTACAGCCATGCGGCAAGCGCCGGGCCCCCGCGCCGGCAAAGAACAGGAGCGAGGATGCGCGCGCCTGCTATGAAGGCCTCTCCCACCCCGCCGATTCGGAATCCTCCCATGCGAATGAAACTTGTGCCGATCGCGGCCGCACTCGCCGCCTGCCTGCTTCTCATGCCGTCGGCGCGCGCCGACGAAACCGTCACGGTCGATGGAATCCCCTGCGTGCTCATCAAGCCACCCGCCGCGCCGGTTGGCAGCCTGGTGCTGATGGCGGGCGGCGACGGACGCATCGGCGTCGGCCCGGGCGGCACGGTGTCGCGCGGCGGCAACCAGCTGGTGCGCACGCGCGCCGATTACGCCGCGCGCGGCTTTGCCGTGCTGGTGCCGGATGCCGGCATCGACGTCGCCGCCGCGGTGAAATACATGGCGGCGATCAAGCGGCCGGTGACCTTGGTCGGCACCAGCCGCGGTACGCAGCGCGCGGCCGAAGGCATCGCCGCCGGCGCGCGGCCGGACCGTCTCGTGCTCACATCCGGGTTTCTCTCGGCGCAATCCGGCGAAGGCGTGGATCGCTCGGTCATCGTCCTGCTCGGGTCGCCATCGCTGCTGCCGCGCACGCTGGTGATCGAGCATCGCCACGACGAGTGCCGCTTCACCTCGCCGCAGGGCGTGGCGCCGTTCCTCGCCTGGAGCCGCGGCAAGGCGCGGGTCGTCTGGCTCGACGGCGGCGACAGCGCCGGCAATCCGTGCGAGGCGCGCGGCCATCACGGCTTTTACGGGCAGGACGCGCAGGTAGTCGGCGCCGTCGCCGCCTTCGCGCGGCGCTAGCGCGCCGGAACCTCGCGCGCTCCCCGCGCGTTTCCCTGCGAGCCGTCACGCATGAGGAGGAACGCGATGCCGCGAGGCAGCAAGGCGAAATATACCGGCAAGCAGAAGCGCAAGGCGCGCGATATCGAGCGCGGCTACGAGCGGCGCGGCGTCTCGCGCCGCGAGGCCGAACGACGCGCCTGGGCGACCGTCAACCGCGAAAGCCACGGCGGCAAGAAAAGCGGCTCCGGCCGCGGCCGCAAGGAAAGCCACGCCTCGTCACGCAAGGGCGGCCGGCTCGGCGGCCGTGCCTCGGCCAATCGCTCGGCGGCGGCGCGCTCGCGCTCGGCGCGCAAGGCTGCCGCCACGCGCCGCCGCCGCGGGCACTGATCAGCGGTACAGCGGCGGCTGGTTGTCGTCGAAGCCGAAAATGTCGTCGAATTCCCGGTGCGGGCGGCGGCGGTGGCGCTCGCCGCGCCACGTCGTCACCTTGCTGGTCGCGACCTTGTCCGGGCGATCGCCGGTGATGACGATGCGCGTCTGCGCCGTGTGCTCCTTCACCAGCGCATACAGCACCGCGGCATTGGCCGGGTGCAGGCGGATGCAGCCGTGCGAGGCCGGACGGCCGAGATGCGAGATCTCATAGGAGCCGTGGATGGCGTAGCCGCCGTCGAAGAAGATCGAATAGGGCATCGGCGACCAGTCGTATTTGCGCGAGAACCACTGGCGCGCCAGCCGCTCCGGGCGATAGCTGCCGTTAGGCGTGCGGTAACCGATGCGCGCGGTGGAGACCGGCCATTCGTAACGCGGATGGCCGTCGACCGAGACCGACAGGCGCTGCGCCGTCTTGTCGACGGTGACGAGAATGCCGGCTTGCGCCGAGGCAAGCCCGCTCAGCAGCCCGGCAGCGATAGCGATGAAAGCCATGAAACGTGGCATCCAACACGCGTCTCCAAATGCCACGGAGACAAGTGTCGGCGGTCTTGAAGTACGGCGCAACCGGCGCCGTCACCAATGGTTAAAGCCGTATTTGCGGGCCAATTGCTGCAACCAGGCCTGGCGGGCGCGCAGGACCTCGGCCTCGCCGCCGCGCGCAACCTTGCGCGGCGATACGCGCGCCGGCGGCTCGTAGGCGCGGACATGTGCGACGACCGCACGTGCAACGGCCCCATCGCGCTGCGGCGCAACGGAAGGCGCCGCCGGTTCATGATCGGCCTTCGCCTCGGCGGCTGCCTCGTCGGGCGGCGGCGCGGCCAATGACGTCGTCGAAACCTGGATCGGCTTTTCGGCGTCCGCCATCGGCGTGGCCCCCGGCGGCGCCGGCAGCGGGCCTTCGCTCACCACGATCTTCGTCTCGGCCAGCCGCTGCTTGTGCACCAGCGAGAACAACGTCGCGGCGTGGTCCGGCCGCAGCCGCACGCAGCCGTGCGAGGCGGCGTGACCGAGATTGCGCGCCTCCATGGTGCCGTGCACGGCGTAGCCGCGGAAGAAGAACATCGACCACGGCATCGGCGTCATTTCGTACTGCCGCGAATACCAGTGCCGTTCGAGGCGGACCGGATGGAAGGTGCCGCTCGGCGTGGGATAGCCACGGCGCCCGGTCGACACCGGCCAGCGATAAAGCTCGCTGCCGTCGACGCTGACGGCCATCTGCTGCTGCGATTTGCTGATATTGACGACGACATCGGCCCTGGCCGGCGCCGGCGGCAACAACACCGCGCCCAGGGCGGCAATACTGGCGGCTACGCCGATCCAACGCATGACACACCCTCAACCGCCACGAATGGAGGATCGCCCGCCGGCGGTATTGTTGTAAAGCATTATTAACCGGCAAAGGGCTTGCGGATACTCGACTTTTTGCCACCGTCGTCGCTCAGGCAAGGGGACGATGCAACCTTGTAGCCTCGGCCATCATTCGACTCTAACCTGACCTGCCAGAATAGAATCGGCAGATCGGCGCAAGCCATGAACACGCGCGTGACCGCATCTTTTGTGCTGAGCGTCCTGCTGGCGGCCGGCCCGGCCGCGTTCGCCGGCGAGACCACGGCCGGCCAGGCGGCTTCGCCGCCGGCTCCGGTCGTGAAGGTGTCGGCGCCGCTGCCGCCGCAGAAACCGGCGCTCGGCGAAGACAAGGAACCGGCCAAGCAGTTGTTCTCGCATGTCGAGCTGCCCTCGCTCGGCAAGGCCATGGCCATCGGCTACTACCCGCGCGGCTGCCTGCAAGGCGGCGTCGAACTGCCGGTGGACGGGCCGAACTGGCAGGTGATGCGGATATCGCGCAACCGCAACTGGGGCCATCCCGAGCTTGTCAAATTCCTCGAGCGCTTCGCGCCGCTCGCCGCCAAGGCCACCGGCTGGAACGGCATCATGGTCGGCGACATGGCGCAGCCGCGCGGCGGCCCGCTGCCTTACGGCCACCTGAGCCACCAGATCGGCCTCGACGTCGACATCTGGTTCATGCCGATGCCCGACCATCGGCTGAGCAAGGAGGAGCGTGACAACCTCTCCGCCAGCAACCTCGTCGCCGCCGATCTGAAGCACGTCGATCCGAAGACCTGGACGCCGGCCGACATCGCCTTCATCCGCACCGCCGCCGAGCAGCCGGAGGTCGAGCGCGTGCTGGTCAATGCCGCGATCAAGAAGGAGCTCTGCCGCGTCGAGGACAAGAAGAGCGATGGCTGGATGGACAAGGTGCGCCCCTGGTACGGTCACAACGACCACATCCATGTGCGGCTGAAATGCCCGGCCGATTCACCGAATTGCCGCAAGCAGCCGCCGGTGCCCGGCAGCGATGGCTGCTCGGCCAAGGAGCTTGACTACTGGTTCACCGACAACGTGCTGCATCCCAGGATCACCGAGCCCAAGCACCCGCCGAAGCCGCTGACGCTCGCCGACCTGCCGCCGGCCTGCAAGACCGTGCTCGACGCACCGGCCAATCCGAAAGCGGTCGAACGGTAAAGACGTCCTGCGCATTCCTCGGCTGTCATTGCCCGCGAAAGCGGGCAATCCAGAAATCAGCGATAGCGCCGTGGTTACTGGATCGTCCGCCTTCGCGGACGATGACAGCAAGTGTTTCAGCTTGAGGCGGAGCGAGCTATAAAGTCTCCCATGGCCGACGATCTCGCCATCCTGCGCGAGCTGGAAAGGAAGGTGCTGTGGCTGGCGAGCTGGACCATCCACAACGCCAACCACCTGCGCGAGAACAGCGACGGGCTGAAGGTCGGCGGCCATCAGGCCTCCTCCGCCTCGCTCGCCACCATCATGACCGCGCTCTATTTCGCCGTGCTGCGGCCGCAGGATCGCGTCGCGGTGAAGCCGCATGCCTCGCCGATCTTCCACGCCATCCAGTACCTTTTGGGCAAGCAGACGCGCGAGCGGCTCGAAGCCTTCCGCGGCTACAAGGGCGCGCAAAGCTATCCCTCGCGCACCAAGGACGCCGACGACGTCGATTTCTCCACCGGCTCGGTCGGCCTCGGCGTCGCCCAGACATTGTTCTCCTCGCTGGTGCAGGATTACGTGCGCGCGCACGGCTGGGGCCTCGATCGCCCGGAAGGGCGCATGGTGGCGCTGGTCGGCGACGCCGAGCTCGACGAAGGCAATATCTTCGAGGCGCTGCTTGAAGGCTGGAAGCAGGGCCTGCGCAATTGCTGGTGGGTCATCGACTACAACCGCCAGAGCCTCGACGCCGTGGTGCGCGAGGGCCTGTGGGAGCGCTACGAGCAGCTATTCAAGAATTTCGGCTGGAACGTTGTCATCCTCAAATACGGCTCGCTGCAGCAGGCCGCGTTCAACGAGTCCGGCGGCGACAAGTTGCGCGCATGGATCGACAATTGCCCCAACCAGCTCTACTCGGCGCTGGTCTTTGCCGGCGGCGCCGCCTGGCGCAAGCGGCTCAACGACGAGATCGGCGATCAGGGCGACGTCACGCGGCTGATCGGGAAGCGCTCGGATGCCGAGCTCGCCGCGCTGATGAACAATCTCGGCGGCCACGACCTGCCGTCACTGCTCGAAGCCTTCCGCAACGCCGACAGCGACAGGCCCACCTGCTTCATCGCCTATACGGTCAAAGGCTTCGGCCTGCCGATGGCCGGCCACAAGGACAACCACGCCGGATTGATGACGCCGGCGCAGATGGAGAGCTACCGCCAGGCGATGAATGTGCGGCCCGGGCATGAATGGGATGCGTTCGAAGGCCTGACGCTGCCGGAGGAAAAGCTGAAATCGTTTCTCGCGCGCGTGCCCTTTGCCGCGCCGGGCGAGCGGCGGCTCAAGGCGCCGCGCATCGCGGTGCCGGCGGAGCTGAAGATTGCGGCGCAGGCGATGACCTCGACGCAGACCGGCTTCGGCGCGCTGCTCAACGAGATCGGCCGCGGCGACAGCGACTTCGCCCGCCGCATCGTCACCACCTCGCCGGACGTGACCGTCTCCACCAATCTCGGGCCGTGGGTCAATCGCCGCGGCCTGTTCGCGCGCCAGGCCATGGCCGACACCTTCAAGAGCGAGCACATCCCCTCGACCTTCAACTGGGAGTTCTCGCCCAAGGGCCAGCACATCGAGCTCGGCATCGCCGAGATGAACCTGTTCATCGCGCTGTCGGGGCTCGGCCTGTCGCATGCGATCAACGGCGAGCGGCTGCTGCCGATCGGCACGCTCTACGATCCGTTCATCGCCCGCGGCCTCGATGCGTTGAATTACGCCTGCTACCAGGACGCCCGCTTCATGGTGGTGGCGACGCCGTCCGGCATTACGCTCGCCGGCGAAGGCGGCGCGCATCAGTCGATCGCCGAGCCGCTGATCGGCCTGGCGCAGGACGGGCTGGCGTCGTTCGAGCCGGCCTATGTCGACGAGCTCGCCGTCATCATGGCTTTCGCCTTCGCCTATATGCAGAAGGACGGCGGCGAGGTGGAGGCTTCGTTGGTCGCGCGGCCGGACGCAAAACCGGATTCCACTTTTGCTGGCCGCGCTCCGGAGCGCACATGGTTGCGCGACGAGACCGGCGGCTCGGTTTACCTGCGGCTGTCGACGCGGCCGATCGAGCAGATCCAGCGCGCCATGACCGACGAGCTGCGCCAGCAAATCGTCGACGGCGCCTACTGGATGCGCAAGCCGGGGCCGAACTGCCAGGTTATCGTCGCCTATACCGGCGCCATCGCCCCCGAGGCGATCGAGGCCGTGGGCCTCATGGCGGAAGACCGCCGCGATGTCGGGCTGCTGGCGGTGACCTCCGCCGACCGGCTCAATGCCGGCTGGACCGCGGCGCAGCGGGCGCGCGAGCGCGGGCTGGTGCATGCGCGCTCGCATATCGAGCGGCTGCTGGCCGAAGTGCCGCCACATTGCGGCATGGTCAGCGTGCTCGACGGCCACCCGGCGACGCTCGCCTGGCTCGGGGCCGTCAACGGCCACCGTACACGCGCGCTCGGCGTCGAGCATTTCGGCCAGACCGGCTCGCTCGCCGAGCTCTACGAGCATTACGGCATCGATGCCAACGCCATCGTCGCCGCGGCGCAGGCCATCGCCCCGGGCCGCCCGATCCGGCATCTCAAGGCACTGCCGTAGAATTTCAAGACGCCGCGACGAACACCGTTCGTTCCCGCGGAAGCGGGAACCCCGTTCTTTGGCAGCGGATTGTGGCTTTGCTGGGTCCCCGCTTCCGCGGGGACGAACGGAGTAGGTGATTGGCGCGCGTTAGCGATTCCCATCCTCCAGAATCATCTCGGCCCCCTTTTCCGCGATCATCATGGTCGGCGAATTGGTGTTGCCCGAGGTGATCGACGGCATCACCGAGGCATCGACCACGCGCAAGCGATCGATGCCGATGACGCGCAGCCGCGCATCGACCACGGCGTTGGGGTCCTCGGCCCGCCCCATCCGCGCGGTGCCGACCGGATGGAAGATCGTGGTGCCGATATCGCCGGCAGCCTTTACCAGCGCCGCCTCGTCGTCGTCCGCCACCCGCGGGCCCGGCAAATATTCCTGCGGCGCATAGGGCTTGAGCGCCGGCTGCGCCGAAATCCGCCGCGTGATGCGGATCGATTCGGCGGCGACGTGCTTGTCCTCCGGCGTCGCCAGGTAATTCGGATAAATGAGCGGCGCGGCCGCCGGGTCCTTCGATTTCAGCTTCAGCCAGCCGCGGCTGGTCGGCCGCACATTGGCGACGCTCGCGGTGAAGGCCGGGAACGGGTGCAGCGGATCGCCGAACTTGTCGAGCGACAGCGGCTGGATGTGATACTGCAGGTCGGCGCGGTCCTTTGACGGATCGGACTTGGTGAAGGCGCCGAGCTGCGACGGCGCCATGGTCAGCGGGCCACGGCGGAACAGCGCGTAGTTCACGCCCATCCAGCCGCGCTGGATCAGCGAAGAATACATCTCGTTCAGCGTCCTGATGCCGCTGACCTTGTAGATCATGCGCAATTGCAGATGGTCGTGTAGATTGGCGCCGACGCCCGGCCGGTCGAGAAGCGAGGCGATGCCGAGTTGCGCAAGGTCTGCCGCCGGCCCGATGCCGGACAGCATCATGATCTGCGGCGAGCCGAGCGAACCCGCGGCCAGGATCACCTCGCCGCGGCAACGCGCTGACCGCGTTTCGCAGTTCTGCCGCCAGCGCACGCCGCTCGCGCGCTTGCCGTCGAACAAGAGCCCCTCGACCAAACAGCCGGTTTCCAGCCGCAGGTTCTGCCGGCCGAGCACCGGCTTGAGGAAGCCGCGCGCCGCCGACCAGCGGCGGCCGCGCTTCTGGTTGACGTGGAAGTAGCACGAGCCCTCGTTGTTGCCGGTGTTGAAGTCGGCAATCTTGGGGATGCCGTATTGCTCGGCGGCGTCGCGCCAGGCGTCGATGATGTCCCAGGAGAGCCGCGGAAATTCCACGCGCCATTCGCCGCCGGCGCGATGATGCTCGCTGTCGCCAAGAAAATGATCAACCTGCTTCCTGAACAAGGGCTTCACGTCGTCCCACGACCAGCCCGGCAGGCCGAGCTGACGCCAATGGTCATAGTCGCCGGCCTGCCCGCGCATATAGACCATGGCGTTGATGGCGGAGGAGCCGCCGATCACCTTGCCGCGCGGATAATTGAGGCTGCGGCCGTTGAGCCCCGGCTGCGGCTCGGTCTTGAACATCCAATCCGAGCGCGGATTGCCGATGGCGAACAGGTAGCCGGCGGGAATGTGGTACCAGATCCAGTTGTCACGCCCGCCGGCTTCCAGCAGCAGCACGCGGTTGCGCGGATTGGCCGACAGGCGGTTGGCCAGCACGCAGCCGGCCGAACCGGCGCCGACGATGATGTAATCGAATTCGCCGTCGATGGGCGATGGACTAGTCATTTTGTTTCCCCCTGGAAGCAGACTTTACCTTGGTCCGAGGGACTTGCTAGGCTTGGCCGAGTGACCCGCGGCGCACTGTGCGTGCGCTGCGCCGGCGGAACGGCGGTTCCGGCGCGGTCGACCCCAAAGAAGTTTGACGCCGGCCCGGCGCCTTGTTCGCGCCCGAGGAGAACCGCCATGTTTGCACGGCTCGCTGCCAGCCTTGGACTATTCGCCACGCTTATCCTCGCGCCACCGCTCGCAACGGCGCAGGAGAGCATCACCGTCTTTGCCGCCGCCTCGCTCAAGAACGCGCTCGACGACGTCGATACGGCTTTCACCAAAGCGACGGGCGTCAAGGTGACCGCGAGCTATGCGGCAAGCTCGGCGCTGGCCAAGCAGATGGAATCCGGCGCGCCGGCCGATGTCTTTATTTCCGCCGACCTCAACTGGATGGACTACGTCGCCGGCAAGAACCTGATCAAGGCCGACAGCCGCTACAACCTGCTCGGCAACAAGCTTGTGCTGATCGCCGGCAAGGACTCGAAGTTGGCCGACGTGACGATCGCGCAGGGCTTCGACATCGCCAAGCTCGCCGGCGATGGCCGCATCGCGGTCGCCGACGTCAAGGCGGTGCCGGCCGGCCTCTACGCCAAGGCGGCGCTGGAGAAGCTCGGCTCCTGGGCGGCGGCGGAGCCGAAGCTGGCGCAGGCCGAAAACGTGCGGGCAACGCTCGCCTTCGTCGCCCGCGGCGAGACGCCGATCGGCATCGTCTACGAGACCGACGCCAAGATCGAACCGAAGGTGAAGATCGTCGGCATCTTCCCCGACGGCAGCTATCCGCCGGTGACCTATCCGGTGGCGGCGACGGCGAACGCCAAGGCGGACGCGGCGAAATATCTGCAATTCCTGCGCGGCAGCGCCGCCAAGGCCGTGTTCGAGAAGTACGGCTTCAGCTTCCTGATCAAGCCGGTGTCCTGACCAGCGAATGCTCGACCTTTCATCCCAGGAATGGACCGCGGTTGCCCTATCGCTGCGCGTAGCGACCGTCGCCACCGCGGTCTCGCTGCCTTTCGGCATTGCCGTCGCCTGGCTGCTGGCGCGCAAGGACTTCTACGGCAAGACGCTGCTCAACGCCGTGATTTACCTGCCGCTGGTGCTGCCGCCGGTCGTCACCGGCTACCTGCTGCTGATCGCCTTCGGCCGCAAGGGCCTGTTCGGCGAGGCGCTCGCCAATATGGGCATCGTCTTCGCCTTTCGCTGGACCGGCGCGGCGCTCGCCTGCGGCGTGATGGCCTTTCCGCTGATGGTCGGGGCGATCCGGCTGTCCATCGAGGCGGTCGACCGCAAATTCGAGGACGCCGCTGCGACCCTTGGCGCCGACAAGGCTTGGACCATCGCCACGGTGACGCTGCCGCTGGCGCTGCCCGGCATCATCGCCGGCGCGGTGCTCGCCTTTGCCCGCGCGCTCGGCGAATTCGGCGCCACCATCACCTTCGTCTCCAACATCCCCGGCGAGACGCAAACTATCTCGGCGGCGATCTATACGCTCACCCAGGTGCCCGGCGGGGACGCGCAGGCCTTCAAGCTGGTCGTCGTCGCCGTCGTTATTTCGCTGGTCGCGCTCATCGTCTCGGAATGGTTCGGGCGGCGCGCCGGCGCCCGCGTCCACGGCGTCTAGGATGCTGGCCGTCGACGCCGACAAGAAACTCGGAGACTTCGTGCTGAGCGCGAAGTTCGAATGCGCCGGTGGCGTGACCGCGCTGTTCGGGCCGTCGGGTTCCGGCAAGACCAGCCTCATCGGCATGATCGCCGGCCTCATGAAACCCGACCGCGGCCGCATCGCCATCGACGGCGACCCGGTCTTCGACAGCGCGGCAGGCGTCGACATGCCGACCCATCGCCGCCGCATCGGTTACGTGTTCCAGGACGGCCGGCTGTTTCCGCATCTGTCGGTCGCGCGCAATCTCGACTACGGACGCTGGATGAGCGGACTTGCCCGCGACGACGCACGGTTCAGGCACATCACCGAATTGCTCGATATTGCGCCCTTGCTCAAGCGCCGGCCCGGCGCGCTGTCGGGCGGCGAGCGCCAGCGCGTCGCGCTCGGCCGCGGCCTGCTGATGCAGCCGCGGCTGCTCCTGCTCGATGAGCCGCTCGCCTCGCTCGATGCTGCGCGCAAGCGCGAAATCCTGCCCTATCTGCAGCGGCTGCGCGACGAGGCAAAAGTGCCGATGGTCTATGTCAGCCACGACGCCGCGGAGGTACGGCAGATCGCTACGCGCGTCGTCGTGCTGGAGGACGGGCAGGTTAGAGCTTCCGGCGGAATAAAATTACTCGAAGCGCCTACCTAGGCTCCCTTGCCCGTATAAAATGAATAACCTCTCTAAGAAGGTTATTCATACTCAACGTCCGGGCAATAAACGCGGTCATATGCAGCACTGAATTTGCTGCAATTTCTACGGTCTCTTGCCTCATCAAACGCTGCTGGGCTTCGGGAACGCCATTTAGATTAAAATCACGAGTAGCCCCATTATAAACTTCCATAATATGCGCATAGTTTGCATGCACGTAGCCTGAGAATGTCTTATAGACTCGCTCAATAGTTTGACTTGTTTCTTCGTCGTGCTGACCCTTCATTACGCGGACCATCGCGTTTCTGATCTTCTTATTCTGCACTACATGGGTTTCGGCAGTTAGGTACCCATCCATCGTCGTCTCAAAAAATGACTTCACGAACTTGTCGACGTTTTCTGATGATTTTGGGAAGTTTTCTAAAAGAAAATATATCTCCATGCGACAATCGTTAACGCAGCGCATAGTGACTCCGAAGTCAATAAACAGGCCGCACTGTCGCAATTCATCAAGCGCGCTGACTCCGTGCGCTGCTCGTACTAGTTTTAGTATCGCGACGACCTTTGCTGGGTGATCGGCATATTCGTAAGCCTTCTTTTCCGCTATCCATGAAGGCTCACCAATTGCTTCTTTTCGCAATCGCTCAACAAACGCAAAAATTTGGTAAAAACTCATTGCGTTGCTCGCAAGGCCCAAAATTCTTAGGTGATTCGCTACGATAATACGATGTTCCCTCCGTCCCGAATCGTCTGCCTGACCGAGGAAACCGTGGAGACGCTCTATCTCCTCGGCGAGGACGCGCGCATCGTCGGCGTGTCCGGTTATGCCGTGCGCCCGCCGCAAGTGCGCAAGGAGAAGCCACGGGTCTCCGCCTTCATCTCCGCCGACGTGCCGAAGATTCTGGCGCTCAAGCCCGATTTGGTACTGACCTTCTCCGACCTGCAGGCCGATATTGTCGCCGAGCTGATCCGCGCCAATGTCGCCGTGCACGCCTTTAACCAGCGCGACGTCGCCGGCATCCTCGACATGATCCGCACGCTGGGCGCGCTGGTCGGCGCTTCCGAAAAGGCCGAAGCGCTGGCGGCAAAGCTCGCCGCGCGCGTCGATGCCGTGCACGAACGCAGCTTGAGGCTGCCGCGGCATCCGCGCGTCTATTTCGAGGAATGGGACGAGCCGATGATCTCCGGCCTCGCCTGGGTGTCGGAACTGGTGCAGGCCGCCGGCGGCGTCGAGGTGTTTCCACAACTCGCCGCGCGCAAGAACGCCAAGGACCGCATCGTCTCGCGTGAGAATGTCATCGCCGCGCAGCCCGACATCATTGTCGGCTCCTGGTGCGGCAAGAAGTTCGTGCCGGCCAAAGTCGCCGCCCGCCCCGGTTTTGCCCAGATTCCCGCCGTCGCCAACGGCTTCCTGCGCGAGGTCAAATCGGCGCTGATCCTGCAGCCCGGGCCGGCAGCGCTCACCGACGGGCTCGACGCGCTGGCGGCAATCGTCGCCGAATGGGTGGAAAGCAGGCCGGCCCCTGTGGTACAGTGAAATTGACCGCGAAACGCAAGGACACTTCGATGCTCGCCAAGACGCCCAAGACTGAGCGCACCCCGTCGCCCCTCTGGACCGACCTGCTGCTGGTCGCATTTCTCGTCGGCTTCGACGTGGTGGCGCGGCTCTTGCCGCACGCGCCGGGCTTCATGCCAATCGCGGCCAGCGCGCTGTTCGCCGGGCGCATGCTGCGCATCCCGGGCATCGCGCCGATCGTGCCGCTCGCCGCCATGGCGCTGTCCGCCAGCTTCATGGGCCCGGACGACTGGCGGGTGACGCTGGTGGTCTATGCGGCGCTTACGCTGCCGGCGTTCGCCGGCATGGTGTCGCAGCGCTGGCGTGGCGTCGCCGTGCCTTTCCTGGCCATGCTGCCCTGCTCGTTGTTGTTCTTTGCGGCCTCGAATTTCGCCGTCTGGGCCTTCAGCGGCCTGTACAGCCTTGACGGACAGGGCCTGGCGCAATGCTTCATCGCGGCGCTGCCGTTCCTGCAGAATACATTGGCCGGCGACATGTTCTGGACGGCGGTGCTGTTCGGTGGCGCCTTCATGGTGCAGGGCCTGCCGGCGCTGTCGCGCTCGCGCTAACCGAGGAACTTCTGCACGCGCGCCCATAGCGCCTTCAGGCGTCCGCTGAACGTCGTGTCCAGTTCCGGCTCGGCGAGGCGCAGGCCGACAGTCATGACTTTTCCGCCGTCCACCTTGTGCACCAGCAGCGCGATCGGACCGATGCCGACAATGTCGCCCTGTCGCGGCGCGTGGCTGATCTCGCCGGCGATATAATCGGCGAGCGTGACATCGGTATCCTTGCTGGCGATCTGCAGCCCGTAGATCTCGGCAAGCGCGCCCAGCGTCGCCTCCCCCGGGACGAAGAAATCGCCGAGCAGCCGCGGATCGGGCGCGGCCGGCGGCGGCATGTTGACGAAGAAGCGGTCGAGCGCCTGCGCTTTCTCCGGCGGCGCCAGCAGATAGACGTAATCGCCTTCGCGCACCGGGTGGGCTTCGCCCGGCGTGAGGATTTTCTCCTTGCGCACGACCAGCGTCGGCCGCGCCCAGTTCGGGATCAGTCCGCGGCGCAGGAACGGGCTGTTGGCGGCGACCGGATAACCGACGATTTCGCGCTCGAGCTGACCCGGCAGGTCGAGCTCGACGCGGCGCGGCAGCGGATCGTTGCGGGCAAACGACATGCCGAGTTTCTTCGCGGCAGCGGTAACGGTCCAGCCCTGGATCAGCAGCGACGACAGCACGACGACGAAGGCGACGTCGAAATAGAGATAGGCCGCCGGCAGGCCGACCAGCAGCGGTATCGAGGCGAGGAAGATGCCGACCGCTCCACGCAAACCCACCCAGGAAATGAACAGCTTCTCTTTGAACTGGAAGCCGAACGGCCACAAGCAGAGGAACACGGCCACCGGCCGCGCCACCAGCATCAGCGCCGCTGCCAGCACGATGGCCGCGAACAGGCCTTCGGTCAGCCGTTGCGGCCAGACCAGGAGACCGAGCAGCACGAACATGACGATCTGCGCCAGCCACGTTGCCGCGTCGAGGAAGGTGACGATCGAATTGTGGGCGCGTGTCTGCCGGTTGCCGACGACGAGGCCGGCGAGATAGACGGCGAGGAAGCCCGAGGCGTGCACCACGTTGGCGAATGCGAACAAAACCACGGCGCCGACCGCGACGAAGGGCGGGTGCAATCCCTGGGCGAGGCTGACCTTGTTGAGGACTAGCGCGATGATGCGACCGCCGAGATAACCGATAATGCAGCCGAGCACGGTGTCGCGGACGAAGGTCACCAATGCGTGTGACCAGCTTTGCTCGCCAGCGAGCAGCATCTCGATCAGCAGCAAGGACAGAAACACGGCAAAGGGATCGTTGGTGCCGGATTCGACCTCCAGCGTCGCGCGCACGCGCGGGCGCAGGCGCAAGCCGCCGGCATTGATCAGGATGAAGACGGCCGCGGCATCGGTTGACGCGACGACCGCGCCGACCAGCAGCGCCTGAATCCAGCCGAGGCCGAGCACGTATTTGGCGACCGGCGCGGTCAGCAGCGTTGTGATCAGCACCCCGAGAGTGGCCAGCGTCACCGCCGGCGCCAGCACGTTGCGGAATGTCGCAAAGCGCGTGCGCAGCCCGCCGTCGAACAGGATCAGCGCCAGCGCGATCGATCCGACCGTATAGGTCGTCCGCACATCGTCGAATTTCAGTCCGCCGGGCCCGCCCTCGCCGGCCAGCATGCCGACCGCCAGGAACGCCAGCAGCAGCGGCGCGCCGAAGCGCAGCGCGATCAGGCTCGACAGGATGCCGGCAAGAACCAGCACGCTGCCGAGCAGGATGGCCAGACTGACGGTATCGAGGGTGTTCATGTTTCCTCGTCATTCCGGGGCGCGGCCGTGAGGCCGCGAGCCCGGAATCCAGGGCTACTAAGCTACTGACTGATTTGCTCGTAAAGATCGACCCATTGAGGGTTTGATTCTTCAATCAAACGCAATTTCCATGCTCGCCGCCATTTCTTGATGTCTTTTTCGCGAGCAATGGCATTGGTCGGGTCATCATAGGTTTCGAACCAGACGAGACGGCCGATATCGTACCTCTGGCTAAATCCGCGCACGATTTTACTTTTATGCTCGTGTACGCGGCGGACGAGGTCGTTGGTCACACCGAGATACAGCGTGCCGTTCCGTTCGCTAGCCAAGAGATAAACGTAATAGGCCATGCGTTGGCCCCTGGATTCCGGGCCCGCTCGCTTCGCGAGCGCCCCGGAATGACAGGTCAATTAAAACGCCACCTTGTCGCCGCCCTTGAGCGAGAGAATCTCGCGCGCTTCGTCAGGGCCGGCGATGTCGAGGCCCAGGCCTTCGAGGATCTTGCGCACCTGCGTGACCTGCTGGGCGTTCGACTCGGCGAGCTTGCCGGCGCCGATCCACAGCGAATCCTCCATGCCGACGCGTACGTTGCCGCCCATGGCCGCCGCCTGCGCCGCGACCCGCATCTGGTTGGCGCCGGCACCGAGTACCGACCAGTGGTAATTGTCGCCGAGCAGGCGGTCGGCGGTACGTTTCATCATCATGACGTCCTCGGGATGCGCGCCGATACCACCGAGAATGCCGAACACCGATTGCACGAACACCGGCGGTTTGACCACGCCGCGATCGAGGAAATGCCTGAGCGTGTAGAGATGCCCGATGTCGTAGCACTCGATTTCGAAGCGGGTGTTGTTCTGGGCGCAGGTGGTGAGGATGTATTCGATGTCGGCGAAGGTGTTCTTGAACATGCCCTTGCGCGAATTCTCCAGATAGGGCTCCTCCCAATCGTATTTGAGATGGCCCTTGTAGCGATTGAGCATCGGATAGAGCCCGAAATTCATCGTCCCCATGTTGAGCGACGCAACCTCCGGCTTGAAGGTCGCGGCGGGCTTGACGCGCTCCTCGATCGACATGGTCGGCGCGCCGCCAGTGGTGATGTTCACCACCACATTGCAGCGCTGCTTGATCACCTTGAGGAAGGGCGCAAAGGCTTCCGGCCGCTGGTCGGGACGGCCATCCTTGGGATCGCGCGCGTGCAGGTGCACGATGGCGGCGCCGGCTTCCGCCGCGCCGACCGCCGCGTCGGCGATTTCCTCGGCGGTCACCGGCAGATGCGGCGACATCGAGGGTGTATGAATCGAGCCGGTAACGGCGCAGGTAATGATGACTTTACGCGCTTTCGCCATGAGAGCTTTCCATCCCGTTGAAGTGAGGCTTTTGATTTCACGATTGGACTAAGCTCTCGATCCTAGAGTATCAGCCGGGCGCAAGTCACCCCGTGGGCAGGAGCCGGTTCGCCGTGGAAGCAAAGAACGATCCTGCGGCGGCGCACGCGAATGGCACGCTCATCGGCATCCTCTGCGGCACCGGAGCCGCCTTTGGCTGGGCGGCGGGGTTCGTCGCCGCCAAGCACGGCATCGCCATCGGCTTCTCGCCGGAGGACCTTGCCTTCCACCGCTTCTTCTGGACCGGACTTCTGCTGATGCCCATCGTGCTGCGCAACGGCATCGGCGATCTCGGCGGCATTGGCTGGGGCCGCGGGCTCGTGGCGTCGGTGCTGGCGGGGCCGCCACAGGCGCTGCTCGCCTATTTCGGCTTCATGCTGGTGCCGCTCGGCCACGGGACCGCCATCCAGCCGGCCTGCGCCGCGCTGTTCGGCATCATTCTCGCCTCGCTGGTGCTGGGCGAGCGTTTGACCGTGCGGCGCATCATCGGCGCGGTCACCATCGTCGGCGGCCTGATCGTGTTCGGCATCGAGTCGCTCACCACCATCGGCAGCCACGGCGTCGGCGGCGACCTTTTGTTCACCACCGCCGGCCTGTTCTGGGCGACGTTCGGCGTCCTGTTGCGCAAATGGCAGCTGCCCGGCCTGCGCGCGGTCGCCGTGGTCGGCGCGCTCTCGGTGATCCTCTATGCGCCGCTGCACGCGCTCTTCATCGGCTACGGCGGCCTTCTGCGCATGAGTTTCGGCGAAAACCTGCTGCAGGCGCTGGTTCAGGGCCTGCTCGCGGCGATGATGCCGATTTATCTGTTTGCGCGCGCGGTAATGCTGCTCGGCGCCGGGCGCGCGTCCACGTTTCCGGCCCTGGTCCCGGTCTTTTCACTCATCATTGGCTATATCGCGCTGGGCATCGTTCCCAGCATCCTGCAGCTCATCGGCCTGGTGATCGTGGTGATCGGCTTCCGCTTCGTGGTGCGGTAGCGATTTAAATCCGGCATGATCTGATCCGAAAACCGGTACCCACTTTTCGGGATCATGCCGCTCATTCCGGCCCGGCATATTTGCCGGCGGTCTGCGGGAACAGCGCCTTTACGATCTTGAATTTCGAGATGTCGACAGTGCCGTCCATGTGCGGGAACACCGCGGCGTCGCGCAGGATTTTTTCGACGCCGAAATCGAGCATCATGCCGTTGCCGCCGTGCAGCTCCACCGCATGCAGCGCGACTTTGAGGATTTCCTCCGAGGCGAAATATTTGGCCATGTTGCACAGCGCGTCGGCTTCCGGCGCCTTGGCGTCGACCGCGTCGGCAGCGCGCTCGGTCAATGCGCGTACCGCCTCGATCTTGGTCGCCATCTCGGCCAGCCGCAGCGCCACCGCCTGGTGCTTGATCAGGATGCGGCCGCCCTGCACGTAGTTCTGCACGTAATCCGCGGTGACTTCGAAGGCGCGGACGCCGACGCCGAGGTTTTTTGCGGCCTGGATGATCTTGCCGGGACGGAAATAAATGCCCGCCTTTCCGAGCGCGTCATGCTCGCATAACAGGTGATCCTCGGGCACGAACATGTCCTCGAACACCATCTCGCCGTTGTTCATGAAGCGGCAGCCGAGCGTCTCGTTGCAGCGGGCGACGGTGAAGCCCTTGGTATCGCGCAGCACCAGGAACGACGAGGTGCCCTGCAGCATGCCGACCTGCGGGTTGGTGTTGGCATAAACGACGTAGAGCGAGGCGTCATAGCCGTTGGAGATGAACTGCTTGCGGCCGTTGATGATCCAGCCGCCCTTGGTCTTCACCGCCCTGGTCTGCATCGCCGCCTCCGGCACGTTGTAGGGCAGCCAGCGGTCGGAGGCGCCGCGCGGCTCGGTCAGGCAATGCGCCATGAGGAATTGCGGGTTCCTGACCAGTTCGGGGAACCATTTTTCCTGCAGGTGCTTGGGCGCGAACTGGCGCAGCAGCACCGAGACTTTCCAGTTCTGCACCAGTTTGTCGGCGAGGCCGGAATCGCCGCGCGCGATTTCCTCGGCGATGATGGCGAAGGTCTTGTTCTCGGTTGCCTTGTCGAGCTCGACGCCGCCGTATTCCTCGGGCACGCCGAGGGTGCGGATGCCGACCTGCTCGGCGCCTTCGAGGATCTCCTTGGGCAGCCGCTCTTCCGGCACCATCGACCATTCGCGCTGCCAGTTCTTGCGGATAAAGGGCGTGACCACTTCATCGACGAAGTCGCGGCAGCTCTGCCGCATCATGCGCTGTTCTTCGGAAAGGCCCCGATCGTTCATGTGCATAACCCCTGGCTGCCGGCCGCGGCGAATGCCGGGCGCCGGCTCCATTTGATATTGATCTGGATTACGGGCTGTTTCCAAGTGGGCTTGCCGGGAGCGTGGCAATGAACGGCGCCGGGTCACCTATATGGGCGCCCGCTACACCTCGATCGATACGCGCGACGGCCGCGAAATCCCCCTTCCCGGTACGCGACGTGCGTGTCACGCAGGCCGGTCAAAAATGACCCGGAGCAAACATAGCGATTTATGCTACGCTACATATGCCGTCCTAAGTCACTTGCTGTCGGGCGCGTGATCCTCGGAGTGACTTTCCATTTTACCCGAAAGGTCTTGCCGCTGATTTAGGTCGGTGGGGTCGCTCGCAGGCCCATCGTATGCTTTTGCGAACCCCGTAAGCGGCAAACTGAAGCTGATCGGCCTTCCTTTTTCGAAGGCCTGGATCGCGAGGCCTTGGCCTTTTTTCAGCCTCTCGATTAAATCGGTATCGGCCTTGTAATCCGCCATGCAGCCATTCGCTGGCAGACAGACAACAAATGGCGCGGCATTGCCTCTTTCTCGTCAATAACAATACGGGCGCCCGGGACTAGCGCCACACCCAAGGGCAGTGTGACCCGCAACAGCTTCGCATCGCTCCCCTCCGGCTCAATAAGTAGAGCAATAACGAGCTTTTCGCCTGACGACAGATGGCCGTCTGAAGCGGTGAAGCAGACTTCCTTGGTCCTGATTTCGGACGAATGTTCCGTCAGACCCTTAGTGCAGTATCTGGTCCACGGCGAGGAAATCAGCTGCAGCTGCTGTTGGCCGTTCCGCACCATGTCGCCGGGCGCAGCAGGTGATGCCTGTCCAGCACTTGGCTCCGGCGTTGCCTGCGCCGCCGGGGCTGAGGGCTGAGCAAACGCGAGCGGCCCGACCATGAGGGCAAGCGCAATCGGCACCGACGTGCTTAATACAAGAGCCTTCGCTGCGGCCGATACGGTCCGATAGGTCATAAGAGGCATACCCCTGGTTTTGAGAGTGCCGCGGCGAGGCGATCCTCATGATGCTCAAGCGGTTTTGGCCGACCGGCCAAGCCAAGCGGAGGCACAAGAACGGGCGTGCGCATCGCTGCGCACGCCCGTTGTGTTGTTTCATCCGAGAGATGGCGACCGAACGGTAGCCTCTTTGCTTGTCAAATTCTCACGCAGGCTGAGCCGATCCATCAGTGCCGATGATCGCCATCATGATCGTGATTATCACCCAGGCACACGGCCGGGTTGACGCCGCTGCCCTGATAATCGAGCGGTCCGTTGACCTCGTGCTTGTATTTAACGAGGACGTCGTAACACGCTACCGGCTTGCCCGGGGTCCCAGAAATTGGGGCACCGACAGGAACGTTCCTCTCCAGGTCGCCGCCGCAGTGCCAATTCGCGGCGTCGGTAACGCTCCCCGAGCCGTTATAGACAGCAGTTTGCGGATAGGGGCACAGCGGACGCGTAAGGGTGGTGGGCGACCCAGCGATGAAAGCAGGCGCTGCCGTATTACCCGACCCGGTCACTTGATCCGGCGCAATTCCTTTCTCGACCCAGTTGATGACAGCATTAAAGTCGGCGCCCTGCTGCGGCCACGGCCCGAGGCTGCCGTGGCTCAGAATGCCAAGGCCACAGTGGCTCACCCCGGGGGCATGGAACAGACGGAAGAATTTCTGGACGCCTCGGTAGCGGTCAGACGAATGGGTTATCGCATCGTTGTCGAACCCATCCGCGTAATGGTCGGCGTCCTCTGCGTAACGCGCAGCCATCACCCGATAATAGTTGATCACGCCGCGCGGCATGATAAGGCCGTCGTTGGTGCCGACGACGGTGACCATTTTTCCGCCGCTGTGCTTGAACGCATCGAGGCCGTCGAAAGTATCGGTAAGGTCGGCTACATTATTCGACCCAGCCTGCGCGACGGCCGCGTACGTTGTCACGGTACCCGGAGCCGATACCGTCGAGTTCAGTGCGACGTTTCCCCAGTAGCCGGGATAAGGAGCCGGGAAAGCGCCGGCGTTGTAGTAAGCCGGATTTTCCAGGTCCCATCCAAACTGGACCGGGGCGAGCGCAAACGGCACGTTTCCATCCCAGAACAGGAAGTCGGTGCCGCGGTCGATCGGGAACCAGATTCTCTTGCCGGAATCGTTGCGCGGGCCGTCCCACATGGCATTGACTGCGTCGGCTTCCGTCGTGGTCAGACAGTTTGGAGCCGCCGGTGCGCCCGGCTGACCGCAGACATTGGCTTTTGCATTGAACGTGCAGGTCCGCGGGTCGTCGATAATGCCGTCTTGCACACCGTCGTTTTTGTCGCACGCGTTGATCGCCGCGTTTTGCACGGCGGCAAGCTTTCCACCCGAAATCACTCCTTTGGCGATGTCGTACATCGCGATCTGACCCCACATCTGCGCGGTCTGGAAGCGCGTCCAGTACATCGCGGGCGCATTGGCCAGGATGCCGTCAAGTTCGCCAGCGAGCGTTTGAGCCAAGGCGTAGCCCTGATGACCGCCCGTCGAGCAGCCGTTCCAGTAGTCGTAGAGCGGGTCCTTGCCGTAATACAGCTTGGCAACCTTCTTCGACCAGAGGATCTCCTGCTGGGGTCCGTTATAAACCCAGTCCTGGATGTACTGGTGGTTCAGGTGGCCGAGGCTGAGGACACCCTGTTGGCAGGTGTTGCCCGGATCATTTGTCGGGCTCCCGTGTCCGCCATCGGTGCCCGATCCGACAAAACCATTGGCTACCGCACCCGAAGAATTGACGTTGTTATTGCCGGTGCAGCCACCGCCGCCCTGACCCTCGGTGCGGCCGTTCCAGTTGCCTTCCACTGTCGTGAAGTTAAACGGGGGATAAACCGTCGAACCGGTTACGCCGCCGTCAATCGAATTGAGAGGCAGACCGACGTAGATGGTGATGTTCTGCGGCGTCGGATCGTTCGCCGGGGTGCTGCTATAGCTCAACACCACCAGACAATAGTTGACAGGGACGGTCGCCGTACTCGGAGGCCTTCCGGTGAAATTGCCAAACTGCGGCCCCGGCGCCGTATTGGCCGGCACGATCTGCGCGTTCGCGTATTTGATATTGCCGCCCAACAATTTTGCCGGGAGCTGCGCACATGCCACGGCCTGTGGTCGATGGCGAAGGTTGTCGAGCGTGCCGGCATTAGCCGTTGTTGGTAGCGCAACATACGATAACCCACTGCCGACCAACACTGTTGTAAGGGATATAAAGAGTTCTACTTTGCATTGAGCAACCTCCCTGATTAAGCGATGCTTGTCTGGATTGATCTCCAGTTAGTGAAACTGATTGCGTTGCAAGTGCATTGGATCAGTCGCGGATCGGCGTCGCCGACACGCGTCGCAGCAAGCGCCCAAGCGCGAAACCCAAAATTTTCGGTAGGAACTAAACTTGGCGAGCGAACGACGAACGGTCCAACGCTAGCGGCAACGCATTTCTTGTCGCCCAACGCACCCACGCCCGGCCCCCAGCAGCAAACGCATGCGAAAAGGTTGGCGTGACCGTACGCTGCAAACTAACACTGTCAACGCAACGGACTAACGAGCCGATGAGATTCCCGAAAATATGCAATTGATTTCCTGCAGGAGGCCATTTGGCGACGGCAGTGAAATTTGTGTGACACTCGCTCGAATAAAATGGGAATAAACGGAACCCAGGCGCGTCAGATCTCAATGTTGCGCCATTTGAATGAAGGCCTTTTTCAGAATTTTCATTTCAATGACGGCTCCTGGCCCTTCGCGGCATCGCATCAATTCGGTCGCTTTCGGAGCGAAGCGGACATTCAACAAACCGCGGGATGGTCGAGCCTCGGTCGTGGCCGCAGTTCACGCCGCCTTGCGGCTCGCCAGGAAATCGCCCATGCGGTCGAGCGCCTTGAGGATGTTCTCGGTCGAATTGGCGTAGGAGACGCGCACATAGCCCTCGCCGAGAATGCCGAAATCGGGCCCGCCGATGATGGCGACGCCGGCATCATCCAGCAGCGACGACGCCAGCGGCTTTGCCTTCCAGCCGGTACGCTTGATGTTGGGGAAGGCATAGAACGCGCCCTTGGGCGTGGCGCAGGACACACCCGGCAGTTTGTTCAGCCCCGCCACCACGACTTTGCGGCGCTTGTCGAACTCGGCGACCATCCTGTGCACCTCGTCCTGCGGGCCTGTGAGCGCCGCAAGCCCCGCAAATTGCGCCGAGGCGTTGACGCAGGAATGCAGGTTGACCGCGAGCTTGCGCGCATAATCGTAGAGCTTGCCCGGCCACACCGCGTAGCCGAGGCGCCAGCCGGTCATCGCGTAGGTCTTCGACCAGCCGTTGAGCAGGATCAGCCGGTCGCGGATTTGCGGATAGGTGAGCAGGCAGACATGGGTCTCGCCGTCGTAAGTCATGTGGTCGTAGATCTCGTCCGACATGATGGCCACGTCCGGCCATTTGGCGAGGCCGGCGACGAGCTTGTCGACTTCTGCCTTGCCGGTGACGCCGCCGGTCGGATTGGCCGGCGAGTTGACGATGATGAGCCGCGTCCTCGGCGTGATCAGCCTCAGCGTCTCCTCGGCCGAGAAGGCAAAGCCGTTTTCCTCGCGGATCGGCACCGGCACCGGCTTGGCGCCGGTGAACTCGATCATCGAGCGATAGATCGGAAAGCCGGGATCGGGATACATGATCTCGGCGCCGGGCTCGCCGAACATCAGGATCGACATGAACATGGTCGGCTTGCCGCCGGGCATGATCATGACGTTGTCGGGCGAGACCTCGACCTTGAAGCGCTTGTGCAAGTCGGCGGCGACCGCCTCGCGCAGCGGCGGGATGCCGGTCGCGGGCGTATAGCCGTGATGGCCGTCGCGCAGCGCCTTGATCGCCGCCTCGACGATGAATTCGGGGGTGCGGAAATCGGGCTGGCCGATGCCGAGATTGATGATGTCGCGCCCTTGAGCGGCCAGCGCGTTGGCGCGGGCGAGCACGGCGAAGGCGTTCTCCTCGCCGATGCGATCGAAAGCCGCGATGGTTTTCAGCATGACGTCCGTTTCCTCTGATGATCTTGCTTTGGGCCCAAGTTCACCCGATTAATTCAGGAAAATCAATGCGGTGCCACAAGATCGCGGGTGATGTCGGAAAGCCCTGGCGTTCCGCAAAGCTGCATGGCGCGCACGAGCTCGACGCGCAGATGCTCGATCACCTCGGCGACGCCGTCGGCGCCGCGCACCGTCAGACCCCAGATGATCGGCCGCCCGATCAGCACCGCGCGCGCGCCGAGCGCCAGCGCCTTGAGGATGTCGGTGCCGCGGCGGATGCCGCCATCGACATAAACCTCGGCCTTGCCGGCAAGCGCCGCGGCGATTTCGCCGACCGCAGCCGCGGTCGTCACCGTGGTGTCGAGATGGCGGCCGCCGTGGTTGGAAACGATGACGGCGCGGGCGCCGTGCTCGGCGCAGGCCACCGCATCGTCGGCGCGCAGCACGCCCTTGACCATCACCGGCATCGGCGAACGCTTGACCAGCCATTCGAGCTCGCGCCAGGTCGCCGGGTACAGCACCTTGCCGGCGAAATCCGGATGATAGAACGTGCGCGCCATCGGCGAGCCCGGCATGTTGATGTTGCGGATGTCGGGCGTCGGCTGATGCTGGGCGCGCGCGGCGCGCGGGCTCCAGCCGCCGGTCGGCGCATCGACGTTGAGCACCAGCGCGGTGAAGCCAGCCGCGGCGAGACGGTCGATCAGCGCTTCGACTTCGGCGCGGTTCGGCCAGTAGTAGAGCTGGAACCATTGCGGCGCGGTCTTGCGTTCCTTCGCCACGTCCTCGATCAGCATATTGGAATTCGACGCCATCACGTAAGGCGAAGCCGCGGCAGCGGCGCCGCGCGCGGTCGCTGTCTCGCCGTCGGCGTGGAACAGCTTGTGCCGGCCGGTCGGCGCCACCAGGATCGGGTGCGGATGCTTCTGTCCCAGCAGCGTCACGCCGGTGTCGATGGCGGTGACGTCGCGCAGCACGTGCGGCCGCAGCCGCAGCGCCCGCCATGCCGTGATATTCTCGACGGCGCTGATCTCGTCGTCGGCGCCGGCGGCGCAGAAAGCAAACGAGGCCGGCGGCATTTGCTCCCGCGCCAGGCTCTCCAGCGCGTCAAAATCGACACTGTCCACGGCACTTCCCTCGCGCCTGCGTCCGGCGGCCACTCTGGCGCAACTGCCCGGCAATCGCCACAGCCTGCGCGTTATCCGCATAGCTGATGCCGCGATCGGCGAATGGCATTGTCCTTGCGCGCGCTGTCGTGGCAGGTTCGCCCGCTGTTCGCAGGGAATTTTCGCCATGGCAAAGCCGTCAATCGCCGAAAAACGGAAGACCTTTCGCGCCCTGCACCAGAGCGGCTGTTTTGTCATTCCCAATCCCTGGAATGTCGGCACCGCCCGCTACCTGCAGGGCCTCGGCTTCAAGGCGCTGGCTTCGACCAGTTCCGGCTTCGCTCACGCCCTCGGCTACCCCGACGGCGGCATCGGCCGCGACATGGCGCTGGCGCATTACCGCGACATGGCGGAATCAACCGACGTGCCGTTCAACGCCGACTTCGAGAACGGCTTCGCGCACGACGCGGACGAGGCCGCCGCCAACGTCGCGCGCTGCATCGAGACCGGCGTCGCCGGGCTTTCCATCGAGGACTTCAGCGGCGACGAGTCAAAGCCGATCTACGCGTTCGATCATGCGGTCAAGCGCGTCATGGCGGCGCGCGCCGCCATCGACAAGGCCGGCGGCGAGGTCGTTTTCACGGCGCGCTGCGAGAATTTCCTGCACGGCAATCCCAACCTCGACGACACCATCAAGCGCCTCAAGGCGTATGCCGATGCCGGCGCCGACTGCCTGTACGCGCCGGGCATCCGCACCGGCGAGCAGATCGCGGCGGTCGTCAAGGCGGTGGCGCCGAAGCCGGTGAATTTCCTCAATTCCGGGGCCTTCGGCTTCAGCGTTGCCGACGTCGCCGCTTTGGGCGTGCGCCGCATCAGCGTCGGCGGCACGCTGGCGCGCGTCGCCATGCATGCCTTCATCAAGTCGGCGCGCGAGATCGCGGAGCAAGGAACCTTCGACAGCTTCGCCGGCGTCATGCCCAATGCCGAGCTCAACAAATTCTTCGCCGGCGACCGCACGGGCCGCGCATGAGCGGGCAACCGGTCGGCGCGCCAGTCGATCCCGAGCCGGCGCCGCGCCCGGGGCCGGTGACGCTTGCCGGCCGCTACGGCCGGCTCGAGCGGCTCAACGCCGCAAAGCACGGGCCGAGCTTTTGGCAGGCGGTGCGCGGGCATGACCACATCTGGACCTACCTGCCGGACGGTCCCTTTGCCGACCCCGCCGGCTTTTCCGCCTGGCTCGACGGCTGCGAGAAGAACGAACAGCGTTATTTCTACGCGGTCATCGACCGCGACGAGCGCGTCGCCGGCATCATGTCGCTGATGGAAATCCGCCCGGCGATGCGCGTGATTGAAGTCGGCTACATCACCTATTCCCCCGCTTTGCAGCGCACGCCGCTCGCCACCGAAGCGCAATATCTGCTGGCGCGCTACGCCTTCGAGGAACTCGGCTACCGCCGCTACGAGTGGAAATGCGACTCGCTCAACGCCCCGTCGCGGCGCGCGGCGCTGCGCTTCGGCTTCACCTTCGAAGGCATTTTCCGCCAGCACATGATCGTCAAGGCGCGCAACCGCGACACTGCCTGGTATTCCATGCTCGACGGCGAATGGCCGGCGCGCAAACGCGCTTTCGAGCGCTGGCTGGCGCCGGACAACTTCACCGCCGACGGACGGCAGAAGCAAGGCCTGGGCGCCATGAACGGCATGCCGGGATGAGCGCCTTTTCGCAGCCCCTGCCCGGCCTGATGCAGCAAAGGCCGTTCGTATTGCTCTGCGTCGCACGGATGGCTTCCACCGTCGGCAACCAGATGCTGGCGGTCGCCATCGGCTGGCAGATCTACGCCATCACCGGCAGCGCCATCGATCTCGGTCTGGTCGGACTCATTCAATTCGTTCCCGCCGTGGTGCTGACGCTGCTCGTCGGCCACGCCGCCGACCGTTATGACCGCCGCCTCATCGTGCGCGCGGCGCTGACCGCCTATGCGCTCGCCGCGGTGCTGATCACCGGCGGCCTCATCACGCATACGCTCAGCCGCGACACACTGTTCGCTGCCGTGTTCATGATCGGCTGCGCCCGCTCCTTCGAATTGCCGACGACGCATTCGCTGATGCCGACGGTCGTGCCCGAGCCGCTGCTTCCGCGCGCGGTGGCGGCGTGGACCTCCGCCAACCAGTTCGCAATCATCAGCGGACCGGCGGCGGGCGGTTTGATCTACGCGCTGAGCCCGATCCTGGTCGGCGCCGTTTGCCTGCTGTTCTTCCTGACCTCGATTGCGCTGGTGACGCTGATCAAGGTCGACCGCCCGGCTGCGCCGCGCGAACCGCCGACCTTGGCCTCGGTGCTGGCGGGGTTCGACTATATCCGCACGCGCCGGACGCTGCTCGGCGTCATCACGCTCGATCTGTTTGTGGTGCTGCTCGGCGGCGCCACGGCGCTGTTGCCGATTTATGCGCGCGATATCCTGAACACCGGGCCGACCGGGCTTGGCCTGCTGCGCTCGGCGCCTGCCGTCGGCGCCTTTTTCACCACTCTCGCCCTGTCGCGGTACACGGTCGAGCGCAACGTCGGCCTCAAGCTGTTTGCGGTCGTCGCGATTTTCGGCCTCGCCACCATCGTCTTTTCGCTCTCGACATATTTTCCGCTGTCGCTCCTGGCGCTGGCGCTGGTCGGCGCATCCGATTCGGTCAGCGTCGTGATCCGCTTTTCCCTGGTGCAACTGGAAACGCCGGACGCCATGCGCGGCCGCGTCAACGCCATCAATTACCTTTTCGTCGGCTCGTCGAATACGCTGGGCGAATTCCGCGCCGGCGTGAACGCCGCGGAATTCGGCGCCGTGGCGTCGGCGCTGATCGGCGGCCTCGGATCCCTGCTGGTCGCCGGCGTCTGGATGGTGCTATTCCCCGACCTGCGCCATCTCGACCGCTTCAATACGGCGGGAAAAAAGGCCACGTGACCGCGAAAGACTTGCGCCGGATTTGGTCCGGGAGCAGGCCGCTTTCGGGGCAGGATCGCGGGCAAAATAAAGGGGAGGACATGAAATGCACATTCTGATCACCGGCGCGGCCGGCATGATCGGCCGCAAGCTGACCGGGCGTCTCGTCGCGGATGGCGCGCTCAACGGCCAGCCGATCGACCACCTCACACTCACCGACGTGGTGGCGGCGGAAGAGCCGGCGGGCTTTTCCGGCACGGTCGACATCGCGACCGGCGATCTTGCCGCGCCGGGCGCCGCGGAAAAGCTGATCGCCGGGCGGCCGGACGCGATCTTCCATCTCGCCGGCGTCGTCTCCGGCGAGGCCGAAACCGATTTCGACAAGGGCTACCACGTCAATCTCGACGGCACCCGCGCGCTGCTCGAGGCGATCCGCGCCGCCGGCTATAAGCCGAAGGTCGTCTTCACCTCTTCGATCGCGGTCTACGGCGCGCCGTTTCCGCCCGCCGGCATTCCCGACGATTTCCACCTGACGCCGCTCACCTCCTATGGCACGCAGAAGGCAATCAGCGAATTGCTGCTTGCCGACTACAACCGGCGCGGCATTCTCGACGGCGTCGGCATTCGGCTGCCGACCATCTGCGTGCGGCCGGGCAAGCCGAACAAGGCGGCCTCTGGTTTCTTCTCCGGCATCATCCGCGAGCCGCTCGCCGGCCAGGAGGCGGTGCTGCCGGTCGCCGATACGGTGCGCCACACCCATGCCAGCCCGCGCTCGGCGGTCGGCTTTCTCATCCACGCCGCGGGACTGACGCGCGAGCAACTCGGGCCGCGCATCAATCTCGCCATGCCCGGCGTGTGCTGCACCGTCGCCGAGCAGATCGAATCGCTCGCGCGCATCGCCGGCGCCAAGGTCGCCGCGCGCATCCGCCGCGAGCCCGACGAGCTGGTCATGCGCATCGTTTCCGGCTGGTCCGAGCGCATCGACGCCAGGCGCGCGCGCGAGCTCGGCTTCAAGGCGGAAGCATCCTTCGACGACATCGTTCGCGCCCACATAGCGGACGAACTCGGCGGCAAGATCGCCGGTTAACGAATACGCGGCGCAACCCTGACCCGCGCGGCGGCGCCCGAACTTGCGCCTTTCCGGCAAACCCTTACATTGTCGCCCATGACCTACGTCGACGCCGCCGTCGCACCCGTCCGCAAGACCGGCCAGATCAAGATCCACGGCCCCGCAGCCTTCGAAGGCATGCGCAAGGCCGGGCAACTGGTGGCGCGCTGCCTCGACATGCTCACCGACCATATCAGGCCGGGCGTGCCGACGGAGACCATCGACCGGCTGGTGCTCGAATACGCGCTCGATCACGGCGCGCTGCCGGCAACGCTGATGTATCGCGGCTACAAGAAATCCACCTGCACGTCGCTCAATCACGTGGTCTGCCACGGCATCCCGAACGACAAGCCGATGAAGGAAGGCGACATCGTCAACATCGACGTGACGCTGATCCTCGACGGCTGGCATGGCGACTCAAGCCGCATGTACCCGATCGGCCAGGTCCCGCGCCGCGCCGAGCGGCTGATCGAAGTGACGCATGAAGCGATGATGCGCGGCATCGCCACGGTGCGCCCCGGCTCGACCACCGGCGACGTCGGCGCCGCCATCCAGAGCTTCGTTGAGGCCCAGCACATGAGCGTGGTGCGCGATTTCTGCGGGCACGGCCTGGGCAAGCTGTTTCACGACGAGCCCAACATCGTGCACATCGGCCGTCCCGGCGAAGGCATCGTGCTCAAGCCGGGCATGTTCTTCACCATCGAGCCGATGATCAATCTCGGCCGCCCGCATGTGAAGGTGCTGTCCGACGGCTGGACCGCGGTCACCCGCGACCGCTCGCTGTCGGCGCAGTTCGAGCACAGCGTCGGCGTCACCGATCGCGGGGTCGAGATATTTACGCTCTCGCCTGCGGGATTGGACAAGCCGCCCTACCGGCGCTGATACCCTCGAAGATTGCCCGCGACTGAACTAAGCTTGCGCCGAAGGCGGCGCGGGGCGCGGGCGCGGTTTCATGGCAAAGCGTAGCGGCAGCGGGCGGAAGGGCCTCTCAGAGGCTCCGCCGCATTATCACGGCCACCGCGAGCGGCTGCGCGCCCGTTTCCGCGACGCCGGCAGCGACGCGGTCAGCGATTATGAACTGCTGGAACTGGTGCTGTTCCGCGCCATCCCGCAGCGCGACGTCAAGCCGCTGGCCAAGGAACTGATCGCCAAGTTCGGCTCCTTCGCCGAGGTGGTGGCGGCGCCAATGTCTCGCCTCAAGGAAACGAAGGGCCTGGGCGAGGCCGCCGTCACCGAGCTCAAGATCGTGCATGCGGCGGCAAGCCGGCTGGCGCGCGGGCAGGTCGGCAAGCGGCCGATGCTGTCGTCATGGGGAAGCGTGATCGACTATTGCCGCACCGCCATGGCCTATGCGGACAAGGAGCAGTTCCGCCTCTTGTTCCTCGACAAGCGCAACCAGTTGATCGCCGACGAATTGCAGCAGACCGGCACCGTCGATCACACGCCGGTCTATCCGCGCGAGGTGGTCAAGCGTGCGCTGGAATTGTCGGCGACGGCGCTGATCCTGGTGCACAACCACCCCTCCGGCGATCCGACGCCATCGCGCGCCGATATCCAGATGACGCAGGCGATCATCGAGGTGGCGCGGCCGCTCGGCATCGCCGTGCACGACCACATCATCGTCGGCAAGGAAGGCCACGCGAGCTTCAAGGGGCTGCGGTTGATTTAGAACGTGATCCGCTCGAATCGAAACGCCAAGAGCGCCCATTCGTCCCTGCGCAAGCGGGCAGCCAGTCTTTGCCGTGCGCACAGCCAAAGAGCTGGGTTCCCGCTTCCGCGGGAATGACCGGAAAACGGTCTAACCGCGCTGGAGCGGGTTCTAAGCCCGAGTTTTTTTCGGCCGCGCCGACGTGTTCAGCACCACCGCGGCGCGGATGAGCGCCTTCAACGCCTTCTCATCGACCTTGTCGCCTTCGTGGAAATCGATGGCGCGTCTCACATTGCCGTCGAGGCTGGAGTTAAAGAGACCCGAAGGGTCCTCGAGCGAAGCGCCCCTGGCGAAGGTCAGCTTCACTTTGTCCTTGTATGTCTCGCCGGTGCAGACGATGCCATCGTGCTCCCACACCGGAACGCCGAGCGGGTTCGACGGCTTGCGCCATTTCACCACCTCGACCATGCCGGGATCGGCCTGCTTGATGAGAGCCCGGACGCGGGCGAGCATCTCGCCCCGCCAATCATCGAGCTTCCTGATTCTCGCGTCGATCAGGCGAGAGGGAGAAACTCCTGTTCGTCCTTCCTTCGCGCCGCTCGCGCTGTTCATTACTGCATCCTTTCGAGCAAATTTTCGAGGCGGGCGCACCGGCCTTGCCGGAAGGCCACGCGAGCTTAAGGGGATTGACGCTTGCCGTGAAGGCGCCGGTGCAAAGGTGCATATAAAATGCGAAAGCCCGGGCTCGCGCAGCTAGAGTTACCGACGGCGATCGCCCGTCAACGGACCAGGCAGACAAGCAGTGACGGTTACACACGCGCATCCCGCCGGCACGCGTCCGGACAAAATCAGCGGGCGTGAATGGCGAACAATCGCGCTTGCGAGTATCGGCAATTCAATCGAGTATTACGATTTTATCGTCTATGCGACATTCGCTTCATACCTTTCCGCGCAAATTTTCCCTTCGACCGATGCAAAGGTGTCCATTCTGAACACATTTGCGGTGTTCGGCATCGGCTATCTGATCAGGCCGCTGGGTGGCATGGTCCTTGGCAGTTTCGGCGATCGTTTCGGCCGCAG
>Ga0335083_10001114_pt1 | contig 37673 bp, 39 predicted proteins | sample Lox_Sample_42_FD_206716 | JGI IMG/M metagenome (GOLD analysis project Ga0335083, IMG submission 206716) | Soil microbial communities from Loxahatchee National Wildlife Refuge, Florida, United States - Lox_Sample_4.2 | ecosystem: Environmental > Terrestrial > Soil > Wetlands | place: USA...
GAACTCGCAAAGGGCATTCCTTGCATGCACAATGCGGCCCGCACCGGCTGAGTCAAGGTCGTCTGACGATCAAATTTGCCGGGTGGATGCGAGACTTCGAAATGCTCGCTCGACCTGCACAACCAACGCATCGGTAGTGGCTTCGGCCAGCGGTGCATTTTTGGGTGCGTTCAGGGTCGCAAAAGCTGCCTTAAATTGCGCCACGCGGGCTCGGATCTCCGCGAGCGCGGGGGCATCGGCGGGCGGCAACTGCTGGGCGGCATCTTCGATCATACGATCGGCCTGCAGGATGAAGCCGCGCGCGGTGCGGTAACCGACGGCATGCACGATCTGCCCATCGGCGATGGCGTCCTCGTATTCATTGGCGGCTGTCCTCACGACCTCGACGACAACCGCGACGGTAAAATACGGCCAGTCGGCCTCACTCGCCTTGAGACCGGCATCGGCGGCGGTCAGTGCGGCATCAACCTTGGCGAGGTCCTTCGGATACTGGCGGCTGCTGTGGAATTTGACCGCGCGCGCGAGTGCCTTGAGCGCGCCGTCAAATGGCGGCGTGCGGTAGGTGCGTAACTGCTCACGAATGACTCCGTAGATCTCCTCGGTCGGATACGAGAAGTGCGGGTAGGCCTCGTTCCAACGCCGCTGCGCAACAAGCTCTTCGCCGGCGAGCAGGTGGCCGCGGATGAGTGCGATCGAGCGGCCGAAGGCGAGATCGGGCGCAAGCTCGTGCGGCCTGACCGCCGGCGGCTTTACCGCCGGAGACGGCGCCTGCGCCATCGCCGGCGCAAGCAGCGCGATGCCGATGAGCACCGCGGCAAAAGGAAATATTGCTCGCCTTTTCATACTTTGCCGCGCACCAGGTCTATGCCTCGATCACGATTTTCGGCGCGGCACGGGCGGCGCTGCCGCCTTTGAGTTGATCGTGCACTCGCGCGGCAACCTCGCGGTAAATCTTTGCGTGCTCGCCGTCGGGCTCGGTCGCCACCACCGGCAGGCCGCTGTCCGACTTCTCGCGGATGACCATGTTGAGCGGCACCTCGCCGAGGAACGGCACGCCGAGGCGTTGCGCTTCTTGGCGCGCGCCGCCGTGACCGAAAATATCGGAGCGGGCACCGCAATGTGGGCAGAGGAAGTAACTCATGTTCTCAACGACGCCGAGCACTGGCACGTTGACCCGCTTGAACATGGCGACGCCGCGCCGCGCATCGATGAGTGCGAGGTCCTGCGGCGTCGAGACGATGACGGCGCCCTTGAGCGGCACCTGCTGCGCCATGGTGAGCTGGGCGTCGCCGGTACCGGGCGGCATGTCCACCACCATGATGTCGAGCTTGCCCCACTCGACCTCACGCAGCATCTGCGTGATTGCCGACATCACCATCGGCCCGCGCCAGATCATCGGCGTCTCTTCATCGATGAGGAAGCCGATCGACATCACGGTGAGCCCGTAGCGTTCGATCGGTTTGAGGCGCGTGCCGCCAATGGTCTGCGGCTTTTCCTTGATGGCGAGCAGCTTGGGCAGCGACGGGCCGTAGATGTCGGCGTCGAGCATGCCGACCTTCAGACCAAGGTCGCGCAAGCCCAGCGCGAGGTTGACCGCCGTCGTCGACTTGCCGACGCCGCCCTTGCCGGAGGCGACGGCGATGACGGCGTCGACGCCGGGAATGCCGGGATGCACATTATCGGCCGGGTGGGCAGCGCGTTGCGCGGGCCGCGGCGGCGCCGCAGCCGCGGCGGCACGAGGCGCCCGCTCCGCCGTCAGTGCCACCAGTGCCGATTGCACGCCGGGAACGGCGCGAACCGCCGCTTCCGCGCGCTGACGAACCGGCTCCCAGGCTTTCACCGCCGCGGCGTCGACGGTGATCGACAAAAACACCTTGCCGTCGGAGACGACGACATCCGACAGCGTGCGGCTCTGCGGCAAGGCCGCCCCCTCGGGCGAGGGCACCTGCGCCAATGCCGCCAAAATCTGCTCCTTGGTCACCGCCATTCACAATCCTCGCTTGGCGCCGACACCATAGGCGCGCACGCACTAGGGTCAATGTATGTGCCGGAACAGGTTGACGCAGCCTGCCCGGCAATGACCTATTACAGCCGCGGCCGGCCGGCCAAGATGGTGAGATCACGCTGGGAGGAGTGCGATGGCGAAAGTGGCGTTTATAGGCTTGGGCGTAATGGGCTATCCGATGGCCGGACACCTCAAGAACAAGGGCGGTCACGACGTGACCGTCTATAACCGTACCGCCGCCAAAGCGGACAAATGGGTCAAGCAATACGGCGGCAAGTCCGCGCCCACGCCTAAAGCCGCCGCGCAAGGCCAGGATTTCGTCATGTGCTGCGTGGGCAACGACAACGACCTGCGAGAGGTGACCCTCGGTCACGACGGCGCCTTCCAGGCCATGGGCAAGAGCACGATCTTCGTCGACCACACCACCGCCTCCGCCGAGATCGCGCGCGAACTCTATGCCGCGGCCAAGAAGAGCGGCTTCGGTTTCGTCGATGCGCCGGTGTCCGGCGGTCAAGCCGGCGCCGAGAACGGCGTGCTCACGGTCATGTGTGGCGGCGACGAGGCGATCTTCAACAAGGCGAAGCCTGTGATCGACGCCTACGCGCGCGCCTGCAACCTGATCGGCGAGCCGGGCGCCGGCCAGCTCACCAAGATGGTCAACCAGATTTGCATTGCCGGGCTGGTGCAGGGCCTCGCCGAAGCGCTGCACTTCGCCAAGAAATCCAAGCTCGACGTCGAGAAGGTCATCGCCACCATTTCCAAGGGCGCGGCGCAAAGCTGGCAGATGGAGAATCGCTACAAGACCATGGTCGCCGGCAAGTACGACCACGGCTTCGCGGTCGACTGGATGCGCAAGGATCTGTCGATCTGCCTCGGCGAGGCGCGCAAGAACGGCGCCACCTTGCCGGTCACCGCGCTGGTCGATCAGTTCTATGCCGAGGTGCAGGCGATCGGCGGCAAGCGCTGGGACACTTCGAGCCTGTTGGCGCGGCTCGAACGCTAGTCAGAATTCCAGCAGCAATCCGTCCTCCGCGATCAGCACGCCGGCGGCCCTTATTTGGTCGAGGCGCGCGAGCATGCTGGGATTCATGTGGGTCAGCATCAGGCGCTTGGCCGCGAGTGCCGGAATTTTGGTTTGCAGGATATCCCAACTCATATGGCCGGTGAGCTTGCCGGCATGAGCGTAGCATTCGCAGATGAAGAGATCGGCTTGGCGGGCGATCGGCAACAGCGCCTCGGTCCATTCGGTGTCGCCCGAATAGGCGAAAATCTTCTCTCCATCCGTGAGGCGCAGCGCCGTCGACGGCGCGCCCGATTGATGGATGACCTCGGTTGTCACCAGCGAATGGCCAAGAATGTCGGTCGCCGTGTCGAGCGCAACTTCGACGACATGCCAAGGAAAGCGCCACTTCGATCCGGTCGATTTCGGAAAGAACACTTCGAGCGCGCCGTCGAGCCGGGCGCGCGTGCCGGGCGGACCGGCAATGAGCAACGGCTTGTCGCGGCGGGCGAGAAACTGGCTGTCGAGCAGCAGGAACGGCAAGCCGCCGAAATGATCGCCGTGCAGGTGCGAGAGGATGACGGCATCGAGCCGGTTCGGGTCGACGCCGCGCGCCTTCAGCGCCGGCGGCGCCGAGGCGCCGAAGTCGATCGCAACGGTCGCCTTATTGGTCTCAAGCAGGAAGCAGGTGTTGCTGCGCCCGCCCGAACCGAAGGCGTCGCCGCAGCCAATAATGGTGAGTTTCATCGCAGGGGTCGTCCATTTACGCGGGAATGAGCGGAGTTTCTCGTTCTGTCGCCATCAAGCCTGCGCGCTTGGCCGCGCCGACACCGCTGCGTGCCAGCGCTTCACATTGGCGAGCCCCTCGGGCACCGGGAGCTTGCTCGGCTTCATGAAATCGAACGCGACGAGCGTGGTGATGTCGGCGACCGAATAGCGGTCGCCGGCGACAAATTCGCGGCTCCCGAGTTCGCGGTCGAGCAGTTCGAGGAACCAGGTCACGCGCGGCTTGTTGGCCTCGGCCCATTCCGGCAGTTGCGGCACTTCAAGCTCTTTCATCGAAGGGTGCAGATGGCGGAAGACCGAGGCGACGGCGAGCAGGAAGTTTATCTCGCAGCGCCTGTTCCACATCTCGACCTGGGCGATCTCCTTGGCCCCCACCCCGAACAACGGCGGCTCCGGCCGCAGCGCCTCGAAATAGCGGCAAATGGCGATTGACTCGGTGATTACCGTGCCATCGTCGAGCACCAGCGCCGGCATGCGCTGCAGCGGGTTGATCGCCGCGTATTCGGGCGTCTTGTGCTCCATTTTCATGATATCGACCTGCTCGGTCGGCAGCGTGATGCCCTTTTCAGCGAGAAAAATGCGCGTTCGGCGCGGATTTGGCGCCCGACCGCTGTCATAAAGCTTCATGAAAGCCCCCGTCCCCGCGCCTCGGCCGGCAGCCGAACATGCGCGGCAAGCGCTGTCAAAGGCGGCCGGTAACGTTCCCTTAACCAGCCTCCTTAGCCGGCTCTTAAGCACGGTTTTAAGGATTATCGGCGAGGTTGGCACCAACACCGGCTTCGTGCGTGGCGTGAGTAATGGCGATTCCTGGGGATCAACCCGATTTGACCGCGTTACCGCCGGAGGCTTCTCCGGTGAAGCGGCGCCTTGCCGCGCAGTATGTGCGCGACGCGCGCGACCGGCTCACCTCCTCGAGCGGCACCCGCCCCGTTTTCGACTACGAACTGCTGCGGCAATACGCGCAGAATCGGCTTTCGGCCTCGCTGGTCATCCTGCTGCTGGTCGCCACCATCGGCTTCATGTCGAGCCTGTGGACCGGCGCGGTGACGGCAGGCGTCTGGACCGCCGCGGTGCTGGTGATCCACGCCGTCGTCATCACCAAGTGCCGCCAGTTCCTCGCGCTGCCGATGGCCGACGTGTCGGCGCGCACCTGGCGCATGCGCTTCATCATCCTCGACCTGTTCTACGGCCTCGCCTGGACGTTCATTCTCATCCATCCAATCGGCGTTGACGAGAGCTCCGGCACCTTCATGCTCTTCGTCATGCTGCTGGTGGTGGCGGTCTCGAGCATGCTCGCCTCCAGCCTGCCGATGGCGGCCTTTGCCGCGACCTTTCCGGTCACCGCGGCGATCGCCTTCGATTTCGTGCTGCAAGGATCGCTGCGCAATTATATTCTCGCCACCATGGCGGCGACGGCGCAGGCCTATTTCGCCGCGCTCGCCTACCGGCTCTATTCGACCACGCTGGCGACGTTGCAGGCACGCGCGGAGAAGGACGCGCTGATCGGCGAACTCGAACAGGCAAAAGCCATTTCCGACGAAGCGCGCGGCCGTGCGGAAGCCGCCAACATCGCCAAGTCGCGCTTCCTCGCGCAGATGAGCCACGAGCTGCGCACGCCGCTCAATGCCATCCTCGGCTTTTCCGAAGTGATGAAGTCCGAGGTCTTCGGCGAACATAGCGTGCCGGCCTACAAGGAATACTCCGCCGACATCCACAATTCCGGCGTGCACCTGCTCGGGCTGATCAACGAGATCCTCGATCTGTCACGCATCGAGGCCGGCCGCTACGAGCTCAACGAGGAATCGGTGTCGTTAACCGCGATCGTCGAGGATTGCCACCACCTGCTCAAGCTGCGCGCGTCCAACCGCGGCATCGTCCTGCACGAGGTTTACGAACCTGACTTGCCGCGGTTGTGGGCGGACGAGCGCGCGTTGCGGCAGATCTGCCTCAACCTTCTCTCTAACGCCATCAAGTTCACGCCGCAGGGCGGCGAGATCTGGCTCAAGGTCGGCTGGACCGCGTCCGGCGGCCAGTACATGAGCGTCAAGGACACCGGTTCCGGCATTGCCGAGGAGGAAATTCCGGTGGTGCTCGCCTCCTTCGGCCAGGGCTCGAACTCGATCAAATCCGCCGAACAAGGCGCCGGCCTCGGCCTGCCCATCGCCAAGAGCCTGGTCGACCTGCACGGCGGCACGTTTACCCTCAAGTCGAAGCTGCGCATCGGCACCGAGGTGGTCGTGACCTTCCCGCCCGAACGCGTGGTGGCGGCGATGGCGCCGATCGAGGACCAGGCGCCGCCGATCACACCGCCGGGTGAGCCGGTGCTGACCCCCGAGGAAAAACAGCGCCTGCAGCGCCGCCCGTTGTTCCGGGCCGGCACCTGACCCTCTCACGAATGATTGTGTTTGTGCCGCCAGTGCTTATGTTCGCCGTCGAATCCCCGCCCGAAGCCGTCCATGATCGAGAGCCCCTGCATCAAGATCTGCACGCTCGACGCACGCTCCGGCCGCTGCCTCGGCTGCGGGCGCACCGTGGACGAGATCGCACGCTGGACCGCAATGAGCGCGGAGGAGCGCAGGCGCGTCATGGCGGAATTGCCGGCACGGCTTGCCGTTCCGTCGGTCAGCAATAAAGGAAGATGAACACATGAGCCGCCGTATCACCTGGTCGCTATTGCTCGCAGTCGTGCTCGCGACCGCCGTGCTCACCGCCTCGATGGGCGAGGACGGCATCACGGCGTTCCTCCGCCACGACAAGGGCGCGTTGCTGATCAAGGTCGTGTTCGCCATCGTCGTCGTCGGCATTGCCTTCGCCATGTATCGCGAGAAGCTGTCGAAGGCGCTCGAGGCGACGCTGTTCTGGGGCGTCCTCGGCCTCCTGCTGGTGGTCGGCTATAGTTACCGTTACGAACTGCGCGACGTCGGCGAGCGCGTGATCGCCGAGCTTGTGCCCGGCTACGTCGCCGGACATGGCGGCGACGTCGAGGTCGTGCGCAGCCGCGGCGGCGATTTCGCGGTCTCCGCGCGCGTCAACGGCGCGCGCGTGCCGATGGTGCTCGATACCGGCGCGAGCTCTGTGGTGCTCACGCGCCAAGCGGCCAAGGCGGCCGGCCTGCCGATCGAAGTGCTCAACTACACGGTGATGGTCGACACCGCCAACGGCCGCACCCGCGCGGCGCCGGTGACGCTCGACCGCATCGATGTCGGCAGCGTGAGCGAGCGCGCGGTGCCGGCGCTGGTGGCGCAGACCGGTGAATTGCAGCACAACCTTCTCGGCATGAGCTTCATGAACAGGCTGGAAAGCTGGACGGTACGCGGCGATACGCTGCACATGCGCGCCGCCGCCAATTAGGCGGCCTGCATCCATTGGTCGGGCGGGACGCGTCCTTCGACGCTTAAGCGGCGCCGGCTAGAACAGCGCCGCGATAAAACGCGCCGCGACCAGCAACAGAAAAATACCGAAGCCGATCTCGAGCCTGCGCCGCGGCAGCCAGTGCGCCAGGTGCACGCCGTAGCGCGTCATGAAGCTTGAAACCGGCGCCATCAGCAGGAACCCGATCAACGAGACAAAGCCGATGGACAACGGCGGCAGTTCCCCCATGTGCCGCCAGCCGGCCAGCATATAACCGATGGTGCCGGCGATCGTGATGGGCACGCCGACGCCGGCGGAGGTCGCGACCGCCTGCTGCATCGGGCGGCCGTAAAGCGTGAGCAGGGCATTCGAGATGGCGCCGCCGCTGACGCCGACCAGCGAAGAAAACAACCCGGTGATGAAGCCGTAAAGCGTGAGCGTAAAGCGGCCCGGCAGCTCGCTACCCAGATTCCAGCGGTCGCCTCCGAACAACATGCGCGTGGCGACGAACAGCGCAAAGACGATGAAGGCGACCTTGAACAACGCCGCCGGCGCGATGGAGGCGACGAGCGATCCGATGGCGACGCCGACGATTGCCGGCAGCGTCCAGATGCGCACCAGATCGGCGATCACCGCGCCTTTTTTCTTGTGGCCAAGATAGGAGCTCACCGTCGTGGGCACGATGATGGCCAGCGAGGTTCCTATGCACAATTGCAGCCGCACCTCTTCCGGCACGCCGAGGACGCGGAATACCTCGTAGAGTACGGGAACGATAATGGCGCCGCCGCCGATGCCGAACAGGCCGGCAAGGATGCCGACAAGAATTCCGGCGCCCACGATCCACAGCGCGAGCAGCCCAATCTCTCCAATCGGATAGCCCAGCAGCATGATCTCCCCGGCGGCTTCGCTCAGGCGGCGATGTTCGACATATCCGCAGGGCTGTCCACGATCAACGCCAACGCCTCAGCCATGACGGAGGCGCCGGCGCCGGGTTTCAACGCTTTGGTCGCCAAGTGACGGCGGAAGGCGCGCGCCCCCGGCACAGCGCGGAACAGGCCGAGCACATGGCGGGTGATCGCATGCAGATGCACGCCCTTGGCCAATTCGCGCTCGATATAGGGAATGAGCGAAAATCCGGCGTCTTTCGCATTCGCAAATGGAGCTGAATCGCCGAACAGCGACGGATCGACCGCTAGCAGCCGCCAGGGTTCCTGGTAGGCGGCGCGGCCCATCATCACGCCGTCGACTGAGCCGAGCTCCGCCCCCGCCTGTTCGACCGAGGCGACGCCGCCGTTGAGCACGATCTCGAAATCCGGATACGCGCGCTTGAGCCGGCGCACGATCGCGTAATCGAGCGGCGGCACTTCGCGGTTTTCGCGCGGCGACAAACCTTTGAGCCAGGCCTTGCGCGCATGCACGATGAGCGCGTCGGCCCCGGCGGCCTTCATGGCCGCGGCAAAGCCGAACAGCGAGTCTTCCGGATCCTGCTCATCGATGCCGAGCCGGCTCTTCACCGTCACCGGAATGCCGACCGCAGCCTTCATCGCCGCGACCGCATCGGCGACCAGTGCCGGTTCCGCCATCAGGCAGGCGCCGAAGCGACCCTCCTGCACGCGGTCCGACGGGCAGCCAACGTTGAGATTGATCTCGTCATAGCCAAAATCGGCGCCGATGCGCGCAGCCTGCGCAAGCGCCTTGGGATCGCTGCCGCCGAGCTGCAACGCCACCGGATGCTCGAACGGATCGAAGCCAAGCAGCCGCTCGCGGTTGCCGCGCAGCACTGCAGCGGTCGTGAGCATTTCGGTGTAGATCAGCGCTCGCCGCGTCAGCAGCCGATGGAAGAACCGGCAATGCCGATCGGTCCATTCCATCATCGGGGCGATGCAAAAACGGCGGGGCCGACTCTGCTGCATTATTTTCATATTTTCAGTCGTGTGACCAAAATTCCAATTGTTTGGAAAATGTATTACCAAAAAGCCCGTGTCGTACCACCCTTTAGATCGGGCCAGCCGCCCGACCGAGGCGGGCCGGTTTTATATCGACAAGCGCCGGGCGGCCGCGATCAAGGAGTGACTCCGGCTCGCGGATACGATCGGCTGAGCCGTGTCGATTAATCACTAAACTAAGCGCGAAATGCCTTCTTTTCGGTGCCGGAATAGAGCGCCTTCACCTGCCGCTCGACCGCATTGGCGTGGGCGGCGAGCGCGGCCTCGTCGAGATCGCGTTTGGGCCGTGGCTCGTGGTCGAAATGGCCATAGCGGTCGACCCCGCGCACAAGCGTCGCGGAATCGCGCACCTTTACTTGCGCAACATCCGTTGGGATGTAGCGGATCGCCAATCCGATGCGGCGGTCGTTCGAGCGGTTGGGCTCCGACCCGTGCACGAGCTTGACGTGATGCAGCGACATTTCGCCGGGATTGAGAATGACGTCGACCGTCTTTTCACCGTCGACCTTGACCGCGATCTCCTGCCCGCGCGAGAGCAGATTATCCTTGTGGAACGTGTCGACGTGCTGGATGCGATCCTGCGTTTGCGAGCCGGGCAGGAATTTCATGCAGCCGCTTTCAAGGTTGGCGGGCGAAAGCGCGACCCACGCCGTCATGACGGTATCCTTGCTGAGCCCCCAGTAATATGCGTCCTGGTGCCACGAGACGAAGCCGGGGCTGTTCGCTTCCTTGATGAAGAAATTGGTCGTCCAGCAGAACAGGTCGGGCCCGAGAATGTCCTCAGCGGCGTCGACGATCTTCGGATGATGCACCAGCTCATCGACCCAGGTGAACAGTAAATGCGCCTTGTGGCGCCAATTGCCTTGCAGCGGCGCCCCGGTCTTGGCCTCGTGTTCTTCGAGGCACTCCCTGTAGTGCGCGACCTCGGCCGCCGTGAGCGCGGGCACGGGGAAATAGTAGCCGTCGCGACGATAGGCATCCACGGCTGTAGCGGAAAGGGCTTTGGTCACGATTGTCCTCCCATCGGCTTGTTTTCTACGATAATCGCGCGCCGTCGCGGTTAAGCTGCGCGCGCACTTGCGCAGCCTCGACGGCGCGCGGCTGGAGATTTTCTTTGATGGCGATCGCCGCCGCGTGGCCAATAGCATGGCCGTAGGAAAAGCATTGCGCCGTCACGCGCGCGGACGCCATTGCCTCGTGTTCGGCCGAGAGACAGCGGCCGGCGGCGAACAGCCCTTCCCCGCGTTCGGGGACGAAGCAGTCGAGCGGGATCTCATAGTAGTCGTTGGTCAACCAGACGAGCCGCGGCTTGTTGCCGCTGTGCAGCTCGATCGGCCAGGGCGAACGGGCAATGCCGTTGCGGAATTTCGCGCCGCGCGTGACCTCCTCGTTGCGCAGCATGGCGCGGCCGCAGATCTGCCGGGTCTGGCGCACGCCGACTTGCACGCCGGTGTCGTTGACGTAGCTGTCCTCACAGCCGGCGAGATGGTCCTTGAAGAAGCGCGCGTATTCCCGCACCTGCAGGCGGCCTTCGATCTCCGCCTCGGTGACGTCTTCGACCAGCAGCGGATTGAGCTCGCGGCCGTCGCGACCGATGACGCGGGTGCAGTTGCACAATAGCTCGTTCGGCCGCGGCGTCGGAAAGAGGAAGATCTTGGCGCGCGGCAGGCGGTATTCGGCGCTGTTGTGCAACCGCAGGATCAGTGCCGTGACGTCCTGGCCCATGATCGAGTCGGAGCCGTAAGCGGCCAGGAAGCGCTCGGTATCGACGCCGCCGAGCCGGAAGATCATGGTCGGGTTCTGCACCTTGCCGTCTTGGCCGACGAAGGTCGGCAGGCCGGCCATGGCGGCGACATCGGCGTCGCCGCTGGCATCGACCGTTATTTTGGCGCGGACCGACAGCCGGCCCTGCTTGGTATAGGCCTCAACGCCGTCGACTTTCTCGCCGCCGTCGACCAGAACGTTCGTGACAGTCGTGTGCAGCAGGAGATGGACCCCGGCCGCGCGCAACATCGCGTCGGCGGTCTCGCGCCAGACCAGCGGGTCGTGCACGCGGGTGAAGGTCTTGCCGTAGCGGACGGGCGGCGTCAGGCCGCCACGCTCGGTCATATTGGCGGCGAACTCATCGAGGAACCCGTGCACGACCTGGTTGGGTGGTGCATCGGCATCATCGCTTGCCTCGTACATGCCGCAGATGGTGCCGGAAAGGCCGGCCACGGCCCCGCCGCCGCAGAAGCCGTAGCGCTCGAGCAGCGTGACCTTGAGGCCCTGACGCGCGGCGGTGACGGCGGCGGCAACGCCGGCGGCGCCGGCGCCGACAACAAGGACGTCCGTCTGGACCGCGAAGCCATCCCGGCGATCGACAGAGCCAGCGGTCATGACGTCTTCGCCCTCCCCGCCGCGCAGCCCTTTCCGGGCCAGGTTCTTAAGCGCGCTTCTTGCCCCCGGCCTCGGGGAAGATCCACATGGCGATGACCATGAAAATCGCTGTGCCGATCACGAAATGCGCAAATTCCGGGCGGATCGGCGAACCTTTCCAATAGGCGAGCACACCTGCAACGACCAGCGCGAGCGCCGAGACAAAAGCTTTGACGTCATTGGGCATGGCTCAAACCTCAGGCGGTGCCGACCGGCGCTGCGGCCGCTTCGTCCGGCCGCTTGGGGTGGCCGCGCAGGTTGGTCTTCAGGTGGCCGGTGTCATAGCCGTTGAACAGGTGGCCGAGCAGACCGCGGTCGAGATCGGAGGTGCCGAACAGCCAGTCCGCGATCGGGAAGGTCAAATTCATGTTAACCTCCATCATCAGCCGGCCGTTGTGATGCGCGGTGTGATGGCGGCGCAGCGTGTTGATCATCGGCACGTTGCGCACGAACCAGTTCTCGTCGACGTGGCAGCAGAAGTGCATGAACTCGTAGATGAGATACATGCCGGTGGTGACTGACATGAACAGCCACCCGACGTTGGGCGTCAGCAACAGGCCGAGGATGACGGCAACCGGCAGCGACATCAGAATGAACACGACCAGTGCGTAAGGCGGGAACACCGTCACGCGCCAGTCCTTGTCGTCGCGGAAGCGCATCTCCTCGTCGGTGAAGAACTGGTGGTGGTTGAGCGTGTGGCGCTCGTAGATCGAGCGCAGGCCTTTGATGTTGACCGGCCGATGCATGACGAAGCGGTGCACCGCCCACTCGAAGATGTTGGTGAACAGGAAAGTGAGCGGCACAGTGAGCCATTCGGCCCAGGTCACGTTATGGATGTGTTCGACGTAGATGTAGAACGCCGCGGCCCCCATCGCGTAGATGATGACGATGTGCACGTAGCCATCGTACCAGCCGATGATGCGGGAGCGATATTCTTGGCGGAATGCTTTTTGCCTTTCTGTGATCATGTGACGCTCCTTCGCCCTTACATGGCCGCGGCGGCCGTCGGACGATCCTTTTGCCAATCTTCTTCCTGTTGCAAAGCGAAAATCGATGTGTAACCGCCCGACCAATCCGGTGGCAGAAGGCATGGGCGGGGGTCATGATAGGCCCAGCGCGCCGGCTTGCCGCGCACGATGGCGCCGTAATATTTCGATGGCAGCGGATTGTAGGTGTAGGGCATCGCATCGGCCGCCGAATAGACGTTGAGCAGCAGCGGACGGGGAATTTCCGACCAGTTCGCTTTCGAATAATGCAGCGTGCGGCAATTGTGGATGGTGATCGAGCCGGCAGGACCTTCCAAATAGACGACCTTGCTCATGTCTATGGCGGAAGCATCTTCCGGCCGCAGGCAGCCGACCCACTGGTCAGTGTCGCTGTACTGATTGACCACCGGGCCGTTATGGCTGCCCGGCAGCACACCGAGCGGACCCTGGTCGGCGGTGCAGTCGAACACATAGGTGCCGGCGGTGCACGGGCTGTAATTGGTGTGCGGCCAGAACGAAATGTCCTGGTGCCACTTCACCTCGTCGCCGCCCTTCGACCATTTGAAGTTGAGCTTCGATTGGTGGAATTTCACGTCGGGGCCGACGAGATCGGCGATCGCGTCCGGCAGCGGCGAATTGCTGGCCGAGGCGTACTCCCAGAAGGTTGGATGATGATCGTTCATGCTCGACAGCCGTCGCAGCCGCGGGTGCTCGCGACTATGGCCGCGGTCGATGTCCCATACGGCGTCGGACTTGGTGACCGCGCGGCTCTTGTCCACCATCTCGTCGGTCGCCGCCCGCAGGCGCTCGACCCAAGCGTCGGGCAGGATCTTCTCGAGCAGGGTGTAGCCGTTCTCGAAATAGAACTCGCGTTGTTTTTGCGTGAGAATCCGGGGCTTTACCGACAGCACTTGCTCAGGGGTCATGGGGATTGCCTCGTTAGGGCTCAAGCCGCGGCCGCGCCCGGCCGTCTGTGATATATCAGAGATAGACCACTCCCGCCCTCAAATCAACCCGGCCGGCAGCCTCACGCACCGAGGTAAAACCGCCGCACCTCGGCCGTCTCCTTAAGCGCCGCGGCCTGGCCCTCGAGCGAGATGCGCCCTGAGTCGAGCACGTAGGCGCGTTCGGCGACGGCCAGCGCCATGGCGGCGTTCTGCTCCGCCAGCAGGATCGTCATGCCGTCCTTGGCGAGCTGGCGCACGATGCGATCGATCTCATCGACAATGATCGGCGCGAGGCCGAGCGTCGGCTCGTCGAGCAGCAGGCAACGCGGGTGCGACATCAAGGCGCGGCCGATGGCGAGCATCTGCTGCTCGCCGCCCGACATGGAGCCCGCACGTTGCTTGCGACGCTCGGCGAGCCGCGGGAACATGTCGCAAACGCGAGCAATGTCGTCGTCCATACGGTTGCGGTCGGCGCGGTGATAACCGCCCATCATAAGATTTTCATGCACGCTGAATTTCGGGAAAATTTGCCGGCCTTCCGGCGACAGCGCCAGTCCGCGCCGCACGCGCTCGACCGTCGTGAGCTTCGTGACATCCTCGCCGTCAAAGCGAATTACGCCCGCCGCCGGCTCCTTGAGGCCCATGATCGTGCGCAGCGTCGTGGTTTTGCCGGCGGCGTTGGCGCCGACCAGCGACACAATTTCTCCGGCGCCGATCGTAAGCGACACCTCGCGCAAGACCGGGCGCTTGCCGTACTGCACGCTGATGCCTGCGAGTTCAAGCATGGCGGCGTCCGAGATAGGCTTCGACCACTGCCACGTCATTGAGCACGGCCGAGGGCGGCCCCTCGGCGATCTTGCTGCCGTGATGCATGGCAATGGCGCGGTCAGCGAGCCCGCTGAGGAAGCCGACCTTGTGGTCGATAATGCAGAGCGTAGTGCCGTGCGCGCGCAAGTCGCGCAGCACCGCGTCGAGGTTCTGGATCTCGTCCTGGCCGAGCCCGGTGGTCGGCTCGTCGAGCAGCAGCAATTCGGGATCGCACATCAGCGCCATGGCGACGCCGAGCATCTTCTCGTTGCCGTAGGATAAGCTCGCGGCAGCCTCGTCGCGCACCTTAGTCAAACGGCAAAGTTTCAGGACACGCTCGACCTGCTCGCGCAGCGCCTGGTCGTAGCGCGCGGGTTTGACGAGCGTCGCGACACGGCCCATGCCCAGCCCGCGCTTGAGACGCAGATGGGCCGCGATCCAGACGTGCTGCGCGACGCTGAGCTCCTCGAACAACTGCGGATTCTGGAAGGTCTTGACGATGCCGAGCTGGGCCACCTCGTGCGGCCCGCGGCCGACCAAAGACTGGTCCTTCCAGGTGAGGCGTCCGTCGGTCGGGGCATAGATGCCGGCGATCAGATTGAGCAGCGTCGTCTTGCCCGAGCCGTTCGGCCCGAAGACGCCAACGATTTCGCCGCGCGCGATCGAGAATGAGATGCCGGACACTGCGGTGAGGCCGCCAAAGCGTTTGGTGAGGTTGCCGACTTCAAAGAACATGGCGGCGCCTCGCCAGCATGCCCATGATGCCGCGCGGCACCAGCAGGATAGTAAGAATGAGGATCAGGCCATAGACGAGAACGCGCACCTCGGCGGAGAATTCGATGACGTGCGGCAGCGCCGTGAGCACAAAGGCACCGACAATCGGACCCGCCACCGGCTGCCGCCCGCCCAGGAGCACCATTGCGATAATGGCGAGCGACTGCTCGATCGATAGATAGTTCGGCTCCACGTAGCTGATGTAATAGGCGTATAGCGCTCCGGCGACGGCGGCGCCGGCATTGCCGATCAGGAAGGACGTCAACTTGTAGCGGAAGACGTTGATACCGAGCGTGTCGGCAAGCTCGTCGTTCAGGCGGATGGCGGCAAAGCAGCGCCCCATCCAGGAATGCACGACACGCGTGCAGACGAACACGCTGAGGATCAGCGCCACCAGCGTAAGGTAATACCACATGCGCGTGCCCTCGACGGGCACCAGGCCGCTGCCTGGCAGCCACAGCATCGGCTTCTCGGTGAGATTGATGCCGAGCGTACCGTTGGTGAAGCTGCTCCAGTTCAGGATGATCAGCCGCGCAATCTCAGAAAACGCCAGCGTGACGATGGCGAAGTAAAATTCCTTTAGCCGGAAGCGGAAGCAGATCGTGCCGACCACCAGGGAAATCGCGGTGACGATAAGGATGGCGATCACTCCGGCGGTCCAGAACGAGACGCCGAGATGCGCCATCGACAAGTGGGTGGCGTAGGCCGCGATGCCGAACGCTGCGGCGTGGAACATCGACAGCTGGCCGGTATAGCCGAAGATCAGATTGAAGCTGACCGCCAAGATGCCGAGGATAAACGTGAAAATCAGGATGGTGAGCGCGACCTCGTTATGGATCGCGAGCGGCACGAAAAAAAGCGGCAGCCACAGCAGCTCCGTCTTCATCGCCGGCCTCCGAACAGGCCGGCCGGCCGCAGCAGCAAGATCAATACGAGAAACACGAGGCCGTAGGCGTCGCGATAGGCCTGCGGAAAGTAAAGCGAGCCGACCGCTTCGGTCACGCCGAGGACGATGCCGCCGACCAGCGAGCCCATCACACTGCCGATGCCGGCGAGGATCGCCGCTTCCACGCCTTTAAGGATGTAGCTCGAGCCGAGCGACACCTCGAGCGAATAAAGGCTTGCGTAGAGCGCCCCGCCGAGCCCGGCGAGCGCCGTCGAATAGACCACGACGCCGGTCTGCAGCAGGCGAGTACGCACGCCCATCAAGGTCGCCGCCTCCGGCGCCTGGGCGAAAGCGTAAGCGGCGCGCCCGGCCCAAGTGCGCGTCAGCGCGGCGTAGGTCGACAGGATTACCGCCAGCAGGACCAGGAACACCACGCCCTTCATCTTCGGAACGATGAACCAGTCGAGGTTGAGCACGCCGGGCAGCACGTAGTGCATATTCTTCGGCGTCGTTGTCCAGAGCATCAACAGGACGCTCTGGATCACCGAGATGAGGCCGATCGAGACGATGAGACCGTTGATCAGGTTGTTGCGCGTGAAACGGAACAACACCTGGTCGGCGATGAGGCCGAACAAGGCCGTGCCGGCAACCGCCATCGGCACCGCCAGAGGATAGGCGATGCCGATTTCGTCGGTGAAGTACCAGCCGAGGTAGGCACCGATCGCCATGAACGCGCCAAGCGCGAAATTGACGATCCCGGTGATGCCGAAGGTGAGCGTCACCCCCAGCGCGATGATGCCATACAGCGTGCCGACGATGATGCCGTTCAGCAGCTGCCCTACGATGAGCTGGACCACGTGCTGTTATCGTGCCGTCACTTCGGCGCGATATGCGTTACTTCGATCTTGCCGCCCTTCTTGATGTCGACGACATCGAAGTTGATCACCTCTTCGCCGGTCTGATCGTAGCGGATGTTCCAGATGCCCGAGTAGGTCATCGACTTCAGCGCATCCTTGACCTTGGCGATATCGTCGACGGTGCCGGCCTTCTTCATCGCCTCGACCAGCATGAAGACCTGGTCGTAGCAGGACGACGAGCAGAGCGGCGCCTGATCGTAGGGAAAGCTGGTCTTGTAGAAGGCCTTGTAGTCGTCGATGAAGGCCTTCACCTTCGGCTCGGTCTTCTCGGCCTGTTCGAAATATTTCGGTATGTAGATGATGTACTCGTCGATCGCGTCCTTGTTCTTCAGGCCCGGGCCAAGCGAGCCGCGCACCAGCCAGAACTTATTGAGGCCGACTTCGGTCGCCTGCCGCACGATGTCGTAGAGCACCGCGTCGGTGTAGCCGGGAAACAGGTAATCCGGCTTACCGGCCGCGATCTTGGCCAGCACGCTTGAGAAATCGGTCGTGCCCGGCTCGAACCACTCCTCGTCGAAGGCGATGCCGGCCTGCTTGAACAGCGGCGCATAGATGTCGCGCGCGACGTGGCCAAAGGCGTCGTTCTGCATCAACATGGCGACCTTCTTGGCGCCGCGCTCCTTCAGATTCTTGACCATCAGCGAGCCGAAGCCGGACGGGCCGGCATCCCAGTTCCAGCTGCGCATCAGAAAATCATTGTTCGGCTTGCCGAGATCGAAATGGATCGCGGTGGCGCCGCCCAGCATCAAGAATTTTCCGTTGGCGCTCTGCGCATAGGGCGCGATGCCTTTATAGACATTGGTGAGGAACGGCCCGAACACGTATTTGACGTGCTCCTGCTCGAGCATCTTCTTGAGCTCGATCAGCGCCTGCTGCGGGTTGCCCTGGGTGTCCGGATTGAGAAGTTGGAGCTTGTAGGTCTTGCCGCCGACCTGGAAACCGCCCGCTTTATTGATCTTGTCGACCGCCATGCGCGTGCCCTGCGTCGACATCCAGCCGTAGGTGTTGAGTGAGCCGGTCTGCGCCTCGATCTGGCCGAGCTTGACCACGTCCTGCGCGCGTACGGGCGAAAGGCCGATGCCGGCAATGCCGACAGCAAGGCCAAAAATAGGCGCACTGAGGCGTGTGAACTTTTGCATGATTGTCTCCTCCCTGGAGCGTTGCTGTGTGATGCGCTTTGGCGCTTTGGCGGTGAATTCCGCTTATGTGCCGGCGAGCGGCAAGTCAGGCGATAACTGTGATCGCGCGGTCGATCTCCTCGCTGGTGAGCGTCCAATCGTTGTCGAGATTGGCGATCACGTTTTTCATGAATGGCTCGGAGAGGCGAATGGCTCGCCCCCTGTCGCCGAGATGATCGTAGAGGATCGCAAGGGCGAGCTGCTGCGGGCTCGCGCCCTCATAAGTCCATTCGAAGCCCCAGCCGGTAAACCGCTCGACCTCGTAGTGCTCGCTGAGCGGCCGGCCGTCGGCCATGACCCTCAGACCGTCGATGTCCCGCTTGCCGGCGTAAATCGTCATTCGCAGACCGCTTGATATATCACGAGTATGCTACCCATCGGCCGCCGGCTTGTAAAGAATGCCTCTAGAAGCCGGTGACCGTCGTGCGCGTAAACGTCACGACGTAATCGATGAGCCGATCCGACGCCGCAGCCGCAGCCTTGGCGTCACCGTTGGCAACGGCGCGCGCTTGAGTAGCATGCAGGCGGGCGCACAAAGGCAGATCGGCGGCCTGTTTATAGTGCAGATACCAGAAGCGCCGCGAATGCCCCTGCAAAAATCGCATCGCGCGTGACACGTAGTCGTTCTGCGCGGCATCCGTGAGCAGAAGATTGAGTTCGCGATCAAGGCGCATGAACATCATGTCGTCCTTGGTTTTCGCGGCGCGGTCCATTTCCGCAGCAATCGCGCGAAATCGCTCGCGTTGCGCATCGGTCGCGCGTTGAGCCGCCAGGCGGGCGACCAACCGCTCAAGCTCTCGACGAACCTCCAACACCAGTAATTGTTTCCTGGGGTCGGTGGCCGATACGAGGATTCCCTTGCGCGGCAAAATCGTGACGAGATCTTCGCGCGCGAGGCGTTGCAGCGCTTCGCGGATGGGCGTGCGGCCTATTTTCAGCGCACTTGACAAAGCATATTCGGAGAGGAACTCGCCCGGCTTCAATTGCAGTGTGACGATGCGCTCTTCAAGCTCGCGATAGGCGCGCTCGGTCAGTGTTCTACCGGCCCCGGCCTTGCGTCCAGCACCATTCTTACGAGCCGGCAAACGTTCTTTGCGCAGTGCTATTTGCCTCATGCGGCGGGCAATCCAGTCTAAACCTGCCGCCGCTTGGCGACCATTTGCGCGAACTTCTCGTATTCCTGGTCGTTGACCGTGTAGGAATGGTCATCGTCCGGGAACGTGCCGTTTTTCACTTCCTTGATGTATTGCGAAATCCCAGCGATCGCGACTTCGGTCAATTTGGCAAAGCGCTTGGTGAACTTGGGCTTGAAATCGGTGAAGACGCCGAGCAGGTCGTGGCAGAGCAGGATCTGCCCGTCGGTTCCAACGCCCGCGCCGATCCCGATGGTCGGGATGACAAGTTGTTCCGAGATCAGCTTGGCGATGCGCGCCGGAACCGCCTCGAACTCGAGCATGAAGCAGCCGGCGTCCTCGATCGCCAGCGCATCCTCGAGGATTTTCATCGCGGCATCCGCCGTGCGCCCCTGGATCTTGAAGCCGCCGAACATGGCGATGGTGTGCGGGGTGAGCCCGATATGCGAGGCGGTCGGGATGCCGGCGTCGACCAGCGCCTTGAGGATGTGAGCCTGCGACTTGCCGCCTTGCGGCTTGACCGCGTCGCACGCCGCCTCCTGCATAAAGCGCGTGGCATTGGTGAGCGCACGTTCGATCGTGTTGTAGCTTTGATAGGGCATGCAGCCGAGGACGAAGGTATTCGGCGCGCCGCGCCGGATAGCCTGCGCGTGCATGACCATCATGTCCATGGTGGCGGGGATGGTGGACGAGTGCCCGTGCGCGATCATCGCCAGACTGTCGCCGACCACCGCGACATCGACGCCGGCCGCCTCCGCCCATTTGGCCGAGGTATAGTCCGGCACCGACATGTAGACCATCTTCTCGCCTGTCTTCTTCGACTCGCGGATGTCGCCGATAGTGCGCTTTTTCCTTTCTAGCGGGGCTGCACCCGCTTTCGGCGCGGTTTCTTTGGTTTGGGTCGGGGCTTGCATCAGACCTTTTCCTCGCGGGTGTCGATCGGCGAACGCTGATATATTTTTAATATGCTAGAGATCGTAGCGCGGCGCGGTCAAGGGCGCGATGTTGGAAAAGGGTCCTGCCAATGGTGGTGCCGTGGCTTGATCTCGTGTTGTTCATGGCCAGCGTCGGCTTGCTCGCGCTCTACGGCCTTGCCTGCAGCGGTCACTTCCCAGCCGATCATCGCAACGATGCGTTGAAGACGACGCTTGGTGCCGGCGCGCTATGGGGAACGCTGGTGGTGGCGGCGGTTGCGGCGATCTTCGCCGGTGATGCAGCAATTCGGGTGTTGCCGTGGCCATCGATAATCATCGGTGGCGGCGCCATGTTGTTGGCAGCGCCTCTCCTGCTGCAGCTTTTTTCTAACCAGTTTGTGAATGGCATTCTGGCGCTAACGTCTTTTGCCGGCAGCGCTTTGGTCATCTCGGTGATTTTTGTGTTGTTAACAAATTGCGCGCAAAACCCGGCCTCGCGGCCGCCGTCCGCGACGATCAGGGTTAATCAAATCCCAAAGAACTTTCAGCAAACGCTGTAACCGGTTGTGAATGGTCGTTTGCTAGGTCTGAGCCTCTTCGTCATACCGCGCCGCGACTGAACACCCTTCGAGCATCCATGTCGTGACATATTTCGACGTCATCGCAATGCCAGAACTGCAACCGACCGGCGTCCTGCCGGACGGCAAAGGGTGGGTCGAGCCCGCCTCGCTTCCGCGCAATGATGCCGACGACAAAATATCCGTCGAGTACGTGACCGCCGGAGATTTGTCGCGCATTGTGCCCGATTGGCTTGACCTATTGAAACGTGCGCTCGATCCCAACGTTTTCATGGATCCAGCGTTCGTCATCGGCGCCGCCAAATCGGCGGCGCAGCGGCAAGTCGTGACATTGCTGGCGTGGCGCGGGCGCGACGATGATAGGATCTTGGCAGGGGTTTGGTCGTTCAAAGTGAACCTCCCGGCGCTTTCGCTGGTAAAAATACCTGTTCTGATGGCGCCGGCGTGCAGCCATGCCTACCTCGCAGCACCAGTCGTCGACAGTCACGCACCGGACGATGTTTTGGATGCTTTGCTGTCGGCCATTGAACGTGATGCGAATCTGCCGAAGACAATCGTGCTTGATCCGGTCGACATGCACAGCGAAACCATGCGGGCGCTTGCGCGTGTGCTCAACGCTCGCGGATCGGCGTTATTTGCCGCAAATATGACACGGCGCCCCATCCTCAAGTCTGGTCTCGACGGCAAGAGCTATTTGGACAAATCGCTGTCCGGTTCGACCAGGAAAAAGCTGCGCCAGCACCGGCGACGCCTTGAAGAAAAAGGCAAGCTTGAATTCAAAGTCGTTAGTGAACCGGACAGTGTTCGCAAAGCTTTCGATGTGTTCATGACACTCGAACGGCGTGGCTGGAAAGGGCGCCGCGGCACGGCGCTACTCGATTCGGCCAAAGATTCCGACTCGGCGGCGGCAATGATCGCAGGCCTGTCCGAGCGCCGTCAGGCAACGATCCACGCGCTATACCTCGAGCAACATCCGATCAGCATGCAGATTGTCCTTCGCGCCGGAAACGTCGCGTTCACATGGAAGACAGCCTACGATGAAGATTTCGGCGACTACTCGCCCGGCATGCTGCTGCTCGAGGAGTATACGCGGGAGTTCCTCGCCGATAGGTCGATCGATTATGTTGATTCGTGTGCGTACGACGACAACAGTTTCATGTCGGCGTGGGTTGACCGGCGGTCCATCGGACAAATCTGGATCTCCGCACGCCGCGGAAGGTCGGCCGCTTTTGACACGATGTGCCGAGTGCACTTCGCCTGTCTTGAGACCCGTCGCTTTGCAAAGCAAATGACCGCGTCGTGGAGACGCAAATGGATGCGACGCTAGTCCTCGATCGTAGCCCTTCGCTCGTCCCGCTCGCCGGAGATATGGCGTCGCCGAAGGTCGTCCATGCGGACGTGGCCGTCATTGGCGGTGGCCTCGCCGGCTCGCTTGCGGCAGCGATGCTGGGACGACGCGGCATTGACGCGGTGTTGATCGATCCGCGTCGTGAATATCCACCTGACTTTCGCTGCGAAAAGCTCGACGGCGATCAGGTGGCGGTGTTGCGCAAAACGGGCATCGCAGATGCTGTACTGCGCGCCGCGACGCCGGATCGTGAATCCTGGGTCGCCCGTTACGGTCGTTTGGTCGATAAACGTTCCGGCGATCAACACGGCATCTATTATGAAGCGCTCGTCAATACGGTCCGGGCGCAGATTCCGGAAAATGTGCGTGTTTTGCAGGCCAAGGCAACGTCCGTCTCAACCGGGCCACTCCGCCAGAACGTCGTCACATCTGTAGACGAAGCGGTATCGGCGCGCCTGGTCGTTCTGGCGAATGGGCTGAACATCGGTGTTCGCGATTCGCTCAATCTCAAGCGAGAAATTGTCAGTGCTTGCCATTCGATCACGATTGGCTTCGACATGAAGCCGGCCGGCGGCGGCCAGTTTGCGTTTCCTGCGCTGACTTATTATGCGGAGCGGCCGGGCGACAAGACCGCGTTGATCACTTTCTTTCCAATTGGCAATGCGATGCGCGCAAACTTTTTTGTCTATCGAACGATGGACGATTCCTGGTTGCGGAAGTTTCGCGCGGCGCCGCAGGATACGTTGTTCGCGTTGATGCCGGGGCTGCGTAAACACGTCGGTGATTTCGTTGTCGAAGGCCAGATTAAGATCAGGCCGATCGATCTTTATGTGACCCGCGGTCATTTTCAGCCCGGAATCGTATTGGTCGGCGATGCCTTTTCGACGGGCTGTCCGGCGGCCGGCACCGGCGCGCGCAAGGTCCTGAACGATGTCGAGCGGCTTTGCAATGTGCATATTCCGCAATGGCTGAGCACACCCGGAATGTCCTTGGATAAGATCTCGTCCTTCTATTCCGATCCGGTCAAGGTCGCGAGCGATCGTTTTTCTTACGACAAAGCTTTTGCGCTGAAGGCATTTTCCACCGACCCGAGCCTGGCCTGGGAAATTAGGCGCCGCGCCAAATTTGTTGCCCAGTACCTATGGGGAAGATTTCGTTCGCAGTTTCTGGTCCGTTAGCACCGCCGAGCGCGCCGAGTTGCTGAGCGACACGCGAGTGTCGCGTTAGCCCGGCATTTCTCAGACTGAATTAACGACTTGTGTACTCTTTCCGCATTGCTTGTTGGGAATTTACGCGCCCGTAAAGCGCACCAATTAGGCTGCGCCGCAGGGCGTCGATAACTGCGAAAAAGACGTTGGGGATGGCCAATACCACTGTAGCGGTGCTCGACGACGCGGCGGTTCACCGCAACGAACCGACTTGGCCGGCTATCAGCCGCAAGCTTGAAGACGGCTTTGGTTTGGCTGTCTACGATAATCTTGCCTCCGTCGAAGCCATCTGGCGCGAATTCGAAAGCACCGGCGATTGCACGGCGTTTCAGACATTCGAATGGCTGTCGGCTTGGCAACGGCAAATCGGCGCCAAAAACGGATTCACACCTGTCATTGTTGTCGCGCGCGACCAGGCCGGCGCGATCCTTTTCATTTTACCGTTCGCAACACATCAGTCTGGAATTGCCCGAGAGCTCGTTTGGCTCGGCTCTGAGTTGTGCGACTACAACGCGCCATTGCTGGCCAAAGATTTTGCGCACCGTCTTCAGCCTCGCCAGTTTGTCTTTGTTTGGCAGAACGTGCTCCAGCTTTTGCGCGCTTCGCCGCCGTTGCGCTTTGATGTGATTCATCTCGAAAAAATGCCGGAAACGGTCCGCTCTCAGCGCAACCCGATGCTGGTTCTCAAGACAGTGCTGCATCCGAGTGGATCATACGCAACACCGCTTGCGCAGAGCTGGGAGACGTTTTACGCGGCAAAGCGCTCGAGCTCGACCCGCAGCCGCGATCGCGCCAAGCGCAAGCGTCTGGCCGAATATGGCAAGGTCGAATTCGTGACAGCAAAAACGACACGCGAAGCGCTCGACACGATTGAAGTGCTTGCGAAACAAAAGTCGGCGTATTTTGCGCGTCATGGCATTTCCAACCTTTTTGCGCGGCCGGGCTATTTTGATTTCCTCAAAGACTTTGTCAGCAGTCCTGGCGCGGCGCGGCTTGCCCACATTAGCGAGCTTCGCGTCGGCTCGCAGGTTGTCGCGGCAAATTTCGCCCTCACTTTGGGCGGCCGCTACTATTATGTTCTGTCAAGTTACACCGATGGCGAATTGTCGCGACTCGGTCCGGGCGCGGTTCACCTGCAGGAACTCCTGCGTTACGCAATCGAAAATCTTTTTACGATCTTCGATTTCACAGTCGGCGACGAACGATACAAGCTCGATTGGTGCGATGGAACGTCGGCACTCCATGATTACGTTGCGACAGTAACCGTGGTGGGGGCCGCCCAGATGTGGCCGATCGTGGCGTTCAAGGCACTAAAGAGGATCATCAAGCAGACGCCAGTGCTGTGGGCCTGCTTCACTAGACTCCGCAGGACCCTGGCACGTCTTCGCTCTCTCGGTGGTACCGGGGCGGAAGCACCATGAAAATCCTGCATGTCTTGCGCGCGCCAGTTGGCGGGCTTTTCCGGCACGTCATCGACCTTGCCGAGGGCCAGATCGATTGCGGGCACAAGGTCGGAATCGTTGCAGACAGCACCAAGGTACAGCAGATCTGCGAAGCAAAGCTTACGGCGCTCCAGCCGCGGCTTGCACTCGGACTTCACCGCATTCCGATCAGCCGAAGGCCCGGACCATCCGATCTGGTCGCCATGATGCGGGTGTCCAGAATCGTGCGCGCCACTCGCCCCGATATTGTCCACGGGCACGGCGCCAAGGGCGGTGCTTTGGCGCGGCTCGCCGCAGCGCCCAGTAGCGTCATCCGCGCCTATACGCCGCATGGCGGCAGCCTTCATAGCGGCAGGATCGCAATTGTTTTGGAACGCATGTTGAAAGCGCGGGGTCAACTTTATCTGTTTGAAAGCGCGTTCAGCCAGAACTTTTATCTCGATCGAGTTGGAAAGCCCTCGGGGCTTGTCCGTGTGATTCATAACGGACTGAGAGATGAAGAATTCGAGGGTGTCGCACTTCAGGCCGATGCCGCAGACGTCGTGTATCTCGGTGAAATGCGTGCGCTCAAAGGCGTCGACATTTTGATCGAGGCCTTGGCAAAATCATGCCGCAATGGTCAGCACATAAGCGCCGCCCTTGTCGGCGACGGTCCGGATGCGGAGCAGTTTCGTGGCCTCGTCAATCACCTCGGTCTTAGTGGTCTTGTCACCTTTCACAAATCAATGACGACCCGAAAAGCGTTGGCGCTGGGACGTATCGTCGTTGTGCCCTCACGCGCTGAATCCCTGCCGTATGTAGTTCTTGAGGCCCTGGCCGCGGGCAAGCCGATCGTCGCGACCAATGTCGGCGGAATACCGGAAATTTTTGGCTCCCACTCCGATAGTCTCGTTCCGCCGGAAAATGCGGATGCCCTGGCGGCGGCAATTCAGAGGGTGAGCGCGGCACCCGATATTCATGTGGACACCGCAACGCTGCGCAACCGTGTCAAGGAACGTTTTTCGGTCAAACGGATGACAGATTTAGTATTGGATTCGTACCTTCAGCTATGTCCAAGCCCGGACGAGGCCTCACCCGATATCTCGCTTCATTGGCGTTCGGGGTCGGCGCTACGCCGAAAAACGAGGCCACAAAATACGTCGCCTACCTACACCTGAAATTGACCTAACGCCTCCGACGTGGCTGTCCGCCATCCGGGCAGGCCGACCTATAGCCGGCATGGCAATGCCAATTGTCTTGCGGTGTTGGCACGAAGCCGAAGTGCAAGTCAGGGCCGCCAAAATGTCAGCGCCCCCGGTCGATGGCCTGCGGCTCAGTTCGCGGCGGTGCGCGCCGGCGACGTGTTCAGCGCTCTCTCAATAACTTCGCGAATATCGCCGGGACCGAGGCTGAGGAAATCGGCGGTCGTGCGCGCGAAATAATGATCGACCGCCGCGCCGGCTGCCGTCACTTCAAGACCGCGCAAAGCGGCTTCGAGGTCGAAGATCACGCGCGGCGGCGTGACGAAGAAGTCGCCGGTGATCAGCACCTCGCGGATCAGGTCGAGCTGCCGCCCCTCGAGCCTTATGTCCGCGCGCACGGTTCCGCCGCGCCCGGTCAATGAGGCGCTGACTGCGGCAGCGTCGGGCGGCGGCGCGTCCAGCATTTCGACATAGGCGTCGGTGCCGATCTCCTCGCGCAAGGCCTTGTCGGCGAGCTGTTCCTCAAATGGCGTGATGACGCCCCATTGCGGCGCGATGCCCAATCCCTCGGCAAAGCCGGCGAGCAGACCCTCATAGATCGCGTTCAAGTCGGGTAGCTTGTCGCCCAGTACCTCGCGCATGGTGACGATGCGTTGTGCGCCCGATTGCAGGTCGCGCTTGGCGAGCTTCTCCGCCGGGATATTAAGGCAAGCCACCATTTTGCGCGGGTCGAAATCGATGAGCAGCGTGCCCTGGTAGAAGATGATGTTGCCGTCGAAGAAGCCGCCGGTGCCGCTGATCTTGCGCCCATCGACCTCGAGATCGTTGCGGGGTCGGTAGCGCGCCGGCACGCCCAGCTTGTTGAGCCCGAGCGCGGCCGCCTCGCAGGTGCGCCGCGTCACTTCGGCGAGATCGAGCGGACCGAAAGTATCGCGTGCGAATACCAGTTCCCAGCCGATCTGGCCTTCGTCGAAATAGAGGCCGCCGCCGCCGGTGATGCGGCGCACGATCTCGATGCCGTGCGCTTTGCAGTAATCGACCTTGATCTCGTGACCGAAGATTTGGTGAATGCCGATCAGCGCCGACGGCTCGAAACGCAGGAAGCGAACGGTGTCGGGGATCTTGTTGTCCTGGCGCGCGTCGATCAGCGCGCGGTCGAACGCGATATTGGCGCGTCCGCCGCGCAGGCCGGTATCGATGACGCGGAAGGCTTTCGTTGACATGGCGGCGCCACTACCGCGGCATGCCCTTGTCGAGCTGCCGCCGCACTTTGCGGACATCGTCGCGCTTGAGCTTGAACGGGTATGACGCGATGTTGCCCGGCGGTGAATCGCCATACGGGCGGTCGCAAGCGGAGACGTCGTCAGCCTCCTTGCCCGGACAGCCCGAGGTGCGGAAGGCGGTGCCGGCCTTGATGACCGCGTCGATCTCGGCCTGCGGCAGGCCGAAGTCGATCAATTGGCCGGTCTCATCGAATTTCATTTTCTCCAGCCGGTGCGCACGATAGTCGATCAGATAGCGGGCAAGCTGGATGCGCCGCCACTGCGGCCGCGGCACAGCCGGCAGGTGATCCATCAACGAGCCTTTCTCGGGAAAGAACGCGAACATGTGGCTGTGACCGCCCAGGTCGCGGATGGTCTGCACTTGGCGAAGCACATCATGGTCGCTCTCGCCCATGCCGACGATCAAATGCGCGCCGAATTTCTCCGGACCGAAAATTTCCTTCGCGGCATGAAGGATTTCCCAATATTTGTCCCAGCTGTGCGGCGACTGCACGCCGCGCCCGCGCGTGCGGTCGAACACGTCCGGGTTGCAGGCGTCAAGCGCCACCGTGAAGATGTCGGCGCCGAGGTCGTGCAGTTCCTGCACGTCGAGCCGCGTCATGGTGGTCGGGTTGGACAGGATCGACACCGGCACGTGCTTGATGCGCTCGGTCCATTTGCGCAACACCACGCGGGTGTCGTCGTCGGAGCGCGGATGCGTGATCATGCTGATGCACATGCGGTGGAAGCGGCCGCCATCGCCGCCGGAGGCGACGGTGTCGAGCACCTGGTCGTAGGGCACGGCCGGCCAGTCGACGCGGATGAAGTTGCGGTCGGCGTAGTTGCGGTCGGCCTCGCGGTGACGCGCAAGACCGCAATAAGCGCAATTGGCGCGACACCCCTCGGGATAAGTGAGCAGCAGATTGAGGCAGCGCGTGCAGGATGTGCGATGCATGTAGCCGCTCATCACGCCAAGCGTGATCGCCGCCGCCGTCGACATCTGCACGTAATCGGGTGAACGCATATTCGGCGTGAGGAAATTGTAATTGGGGCGGTAGAAGCCGTCCGGCTTGACGTCCTGCGTCTTCACGCGCGCGCCGTTGCGCGCGTCAGCCGGGATGGCGGCGGGCGCGCGCGGCTGCATGGTGTCGGCGTCGTTGAACGCTCGCTCCGCGCCATTGAGGAAGTCGGGCACCGGTTGGCGCGGAATTTCCAGGCAACTCATGGTGTCCCCTCTTTGATTTTCGCTTGTGGCTCCGGCCGCCAGTAGCGCGGCGAGCCGATCCAGCCATCGGCCAGCGCGCGGGCGTCGGGCTTGCCGCCATGGTCGTAAGTGGCCAGCACTTCGCGTCGCCGGCGCCGCGCGCGATCAAGTGCGGCGTCGAAAATATCGGACAGCTCCTGCTCGTAGCTGCCGAGCGCTTGCGCGTCGCGACGCAGGTAATCGGCAACCGCGCGGCCGGCCATGGCGCCGGATTGCACCGCCGAGGAAATGCCGGCGCCGGTCACCGGGTTGGTGAGGCCGGCGGCATCGCCCGCCAGCAGCACCACCGTATCGCCGAGCTTGCCAATCGATTGCAGGCGCCCGCCGACCGGAATGGCGCCGCCGGTCAGCGCGTAAGTTTTGGTGCCAATGCGCCGCTCGCGGGCCAGACGTTGCAGCAGCGCGAGCAGCATTTCCTTGAGCCCGCGGCGCGTGCTCTTGTTGTCGGCGAGCGCGCCGTCGACGCTGATGCCGATGCCGACATTGGCGACCGCTCCTTTCGGGAACAGCCAGCCGTAGCCGCCGCGATAGTCGGCGGAGAGAAAAATGTCGGTCGCATCGTGCGGCAGCACCAGCGGCACAGTGACCTGGCGCGTCTCCACCAGTTCACGATTGACCTGCCCGATCGCCGCGCCAACGCGCGAGCGCGGCCCGTCGGCGCCGATCAGCACGCGCGGCTTGAAGTCGCCCTGCGCGGTATGCACCGTGCCCGCAACGTCGATCGAAAGCACCGCCACGCCGTAGCGGCAGTCGGCGCCGGCCTTGGCGGCATCCGCCGCCAGCATGCGGTCGAACTTGCCGCGGTCGAGCATGCGGCCGCGAAACTCCGGCGTTTCGTCGGCGCGCTCGCCGTCTTCGACGAAGGTGAGCATGCGCGCGATGGTCTGCTCGGTGACCTCGCCCACCGCCGGCACATCGCGCTCGATCATCGAGGGCACGAATTCGGCGCACTGCACGGGCGAGCCCGCCTTTGCGCGCTTTTCCAGCGCCACCACCGTCGCGCCGGCGCGGGCGGCGATTTCCGCGGCGCGGCTTCCCGCCGGACCGAGGCCCACCACCAAGACGTCGGGTGTTTCGGCTGTCACTGGCGCCTCATGCCGCGCAGGCCCGCCGGCCGGCGAGCCCGTCGAGATTGATCGAGCAGCAGGCGTGCTCCTGCTCGACGGGGCGGCCGATGGCGCGCGCGAGCGCGACGATGCCGTCGGCCGGATAAGCGATGCCGTCGAAGCCGGCCATCACCGCATAAGCGTCCGTGATCATCTTGTGCGTGCCGGCGGGGCGGATGCAGCCGAGTTGCACCGGCGCATTTTGAATGCGCTGGCGGGCGGCGACGAACACCTTGGCGACGTCGTCGGTGCTGATTGTGGCGAAAGGCTTGTCGGCCGGCGCGTAGATCGGCGACACGATCACCAGGATCAGCGCCGCCACCTTGTGGCGCGAGATGATGTCGAGCGCGTAATCCTCGCCCAGCAGGCGGCCATAGTGCAGTCCGATGACGATATGCGGCACCACATCCATTGAGGTCCCGCTCAGCGCGGCCAGCGTCGCTTCGAAGTCCGACACCGGCCGGTCGAGATGATAGACGTCGCGGATCGTCTCCTGCGCGCCGATCACATCCATCATGGCGACGTCGACGCCGGCCGATTCCATGCGCTTGGCGCGTGCTTCGTCGAGCAGCGCCGAATGCACGGCGATCCGCAGATGAGGAAATTCGCGCTTGAGCTTCTCGACGGTCGGGTAAAAGCGCTCATAGGGCACTTCGTTGCGGCGGTTGGAGCCGCCGGACAATAGAAAACCGCCGAGGTCCTTGAGCATGACGAGGTCGCGCACCTTGCGCTCGAGTTCGGCCGGGTTGGTGGCGGGAATCATCGGCTCGAGGATTTTCGCCTGGCAATGATCGCAATTGAGTGCACAGGCGCCGCCGGTGATCGAGAAAGCCGGGAAGCTCGCTTTGCCGCAACCCTTGAGCTCTTCGCTCGCGTAGGAACGGAAGGTCGGCGTATAGAACCGCAAGGGCGAAAGCGGCCGCGCGTGCGCCGCCGCTTCAAGCGCGTCGACCAATGTGCGATTGAACGGGAGATCCTCCAGCGGCTCGATGTCTTGCAGCAGGTCGTACCAGGCCATCGCTTCTCCCCGCGCGGTCACATATAATGTTTTATATATGTTACCGATGGACGCCGCTAGTATAACTGCGGCGCCTTGCCTCGCAGCCCCGGTCAGCCATGAAGACTCTCTGCGTCCTCCAGCATGTGGAAGCCGAATACCTCGGCCTCATGGAGGATCATTTCGAGGGCCGCAACATCCGCTTCCATTATGTCCGGCCGTTCACACCCGGCGCGTTGATGCCGGCGAACACCGACGGTTTCGCCGGCCTCATATTGCTCGGCGCCGGGCCGAAAGGCGTGGTGAGCGGTAGTTTGATAGCCAGCCTGGGACCGGAACTGCGGCTGACCCGCGATTTCCTTGCGAGCGGCCTGCCGGTGATCGGCATGGGCGTCGGATGCTGTATCCTCACGACGGCGGCCGGCGGCGGCGCCGACGATGCCCCGCTACGCTTCACCGTCGAGACCGCGCGGCGCACCAAGCCGGGCGCGCTCGCCGCTCATCTGCCGGAAGTCTTCCCCGCCGCCGTCTACATGCGCGACCGGCCTGTGCTGCCGTCTGGCGCGGAGGTCCTGGCAGTCGGCGCCGGCGGCGCGCCAATGGTCTTTCAGCTGCGCGACAATTGCCTCGGGTTCCTCGGACATCCGGGCGTCAAGTCGGCGATGATCGAGGACCTGATCATGGAGTTCGAGGAGACCCCTGAAAACACGGCCGAAATGCTCCCGACCTTGCGTGAGGCGCAGGGCGAAATTGCCGCCGCCCTTGGGGCGATCATGGTCGGTTTGATCCAGATCACAGGTCTAATGCAGGCGTCGGGCTAGAAAAATATCTTCAAAAAGCGCAAGACTTTGGGGACATTTGCTGGCATAAATTCAATAATTAGAATATGTGATGACAACGATCCGGCCGGCCGCGCAGCGGCCCGGCTTCGGATCGATTTAAAATAGCCGGCAGGGATGGAATGGCGAAAAAGCTCATCATTATCATGGTCAATACCGACCCTCGCAATGGCGAGGAGCTTGGCGCGCCGTTCTTTCAGGCGACCGTTGCAGCCGCCATGGACTACGAGGTCGAGGTCGTGTGCACGGCCACGGCCGGTCAGCTGATGAAAAAAGGCGTGGCGGAAAAGTTGGTGGTCAAGCCGGGCTCGCCGAAGACCGTCTACGACTTCATCAAGGACGCCCACGACGCCGGCGTGAAATTCTACTGCTGCTCGCCCAACCTCGATCTGTTCGACATGACCGAGAAAGACCTGATTCCCGAATGCGAGGGCATCGTCGGCGGCGCCAAGGTCATCGAAGGCGTAATGGAAGACGACGAGGCGCGCGTCCTGACCTATTGAGGTGATCTGCGCATGACAGCGGCAACGCAGACGAAGGCCGAGAAAGGGACGATCGGCGATCCGGTCTCCGGCAAGCCCGTCGTTCCCTATGAGAAGCTCGAGGAGGTCTTCGAGGATATCCGCGGCCACGTCCTCTACGACCACGAGCTGCACGGCTGTTTGAATTGCGGCATCTGCACCGCCACCTGCCCGTCCGCGCACTATTACGACTATTCGCCGCGTGAGATCGTCCAGCTTTTATGGACCGAGAATCTCGAAGGCATCTACGACGCGATGCAGGAGAAAATCTGGGCCTGCGCCCAGTGCTACACCTGTGCCGCGCGCTGCCCGTTCCAGAACTCGCCCGGCGGGCTCGTCATGATCATGCGCGAGGTGGCGATCAAGCACGGCATGCAGTCGGCGAAAGACGTGCTGCGGCCGTTCTCGCGCGTGCTGTTGAAGGTGATCTCGACCGGCAACCAGCTCGCTCCCAATATGATCACCAAGGATGCCTTCCCGGACTGGGGTCCGAACGTCACCAAGGTGGACGCGCCGCTCAACATCCTGCGCAAGGCCATTCCTATTCCGACCATGCACACCATGGATACCGCATGGGAAGTGAACCTGAAGACCTCGGTCGAGCTCTACACCATCTGGGAAGCGACCGGCGTGCTCGATCAGCTCGAGCAGGTCGACGAGAACCTCTTCGACGTCGTCAACGACGTGATGGACGAGAAGCGCGAAGAATATAACGAATGGCTGGAAGAGCAGGCCGACGCCGCCGACTAGGCGCCGACGACTGAATGGAGAACGGCATGGACAAGCCCGGCGATAGCCAAACGACCTTCACGGGTCACGGCAGCGAATGGAAGCCGTCCAATCTGACGCCGGCCGAGGCGCAGAAGGCCACCTCGTGGGTCGAGGCCAAGATCGATCGCCGCTCGATGCTGACCAACAAGGATCGCGTCGAAGACGTGCGCGACATCATGTGGCAGCTCGAAAAGGACGGCGAGATCGTCGTCCACCGCGTCAGCGAAGAGCAGCACAAGCCGGTCATCGCGCGCACGATCTACGGCTGGGAAAAGAAGATCCCGACCACCAATCTCTGGCAGCACAAGTCCTGCGGCCAGTGCGGCAACATCCCCGGCTATCCGTCATCCGTATTCTGGCTGATGAACAAGCTGGACGTGACCTATCTCGACGAGACCGATCAGACCTCGTGCACGGCCTGGAACTACCACGGCTCCGGCATCGGCAATGTGGTGAGCCTGTCCGCGGTATTCCTACGCAACTTCCATCAGGCCTATGTGTCGGCAAAGGCGCAAGGGCTGGCGGAGGGCACGTATTATCCGCTGGTGCATTGCGGCACCTCGTTCGGCAATTACAAGGAAGTGCGCAGCTTCCTGCTGCATTCGGCCGAGTTGCGCGAGCAGGTGAAGAAAATTCTCGGCAAGCTCGGCCGCCTGGTCGATGGCAAGCTCTTGATCCCGGAAGAGATCGTGCACTACTCGGAATGGCTGCATGTCATGCGCGATCGCATCAAGGAGCGCCAGGTCATCGACGTCAGCAATATCCGCGCCACCGTCCATCCCGCGTGCCATGTCTACAAGATGGTGCCGGAGGACGTGATCTATGACGATACCGTGATGGACGGCAACCGCGTCGCGGTGTCCACCGGGCTGCTGCAGACGCTCGGCGCCAATGTCGTCGACTACTCGACCTGGTACGACTGCTGCGGCTTCGGTTTCCGTCACATCATCGGCGAGCGCGAGTTCACCCGCTCCTTCGCCATCGACCGCAAGATCAAGGTGGCGGTCGACGAAGCCAAGGCCGACGTGATGATCGGCCACGACACCGGCTGCATCACCACGCTCGACAAGAACCAGTGGATCGGCAAGGCCGTCGACAAGGTCTACGCGCTGCCGATCATGGCCGACTGCCAGTTCGCCGCGCTCGCGCTCGGCGCGCATCCCTACAAGCTGGCGCAACTGCACTGGCACGCCTCGCCGTTCGAGGGCTTGCTCGAAAAGCTCGGCATCGACTGGCAAAAGGCCAAGCTCGAATTCGAGAAGTACCTCGAGGAGGTCAAAGCCGGCCGTATCGAGACGCTTTACGATCCCAAGCGCGCGATTACCTCGGGCCCGGGTTACGTGAAGCCGCAACCAGCGATCGCCGCGCCATCCGGAGGTGCCGCGTAATGGCTCGTCCGGTTCTCGTCGTCGGCGGGGGCCCCGCCGGCTTGTCGGCCGCGCATGCACTGGCAGCAGCCGGCCAGCGCGTCGTGCTGGTCGACAAGGCGGCCATTCTCGGCGGCGCGCCGATCCAGTCCGGCTACGCCAAGCTGGTGCCCTCGGGCGAATGGGCGAAAGACGCCATCGGCGGCATGGTCACGCGCGTCGAGGGCAGCAAACTCATCGAGGTGAAGAGGAACGTCACGGTGAAGAGCTTCACCGGCTCGCCGGGCAATTTCGTCGCCACGCTCTCCGACGGCAGCAATGTCGAGGCCGGCGTCACCATCCTGTGCACCGGATTTACCCATTTCGATTCGATCAACAAGCCGGAATGGGGTTTCGGCACCTACCCTGACGTCGTCACCACCACCCAGGTCGAGCAGATGTTCTCTTCCGGCAAGGGCGTGCGCTGTCCATCGGACGGCCGCGAGCCGGAGCGCGTCGCCATCTTGCTCTGCGTCGGCTCGCGCGACCGCCAGATCGGCCGCGAATGGTGTTCGAAAATCTGCTGCACCGTGTCGTCCAACCTGGCGATGGAAATCCGCGAGGCGCTGCCGAAATGCAACGTCTACATCTACTACATGGATATCCGCACCTTCGGCCTTTACGAGGGCACGTATTACTGGGAGAGCCAGGAGAAGTTCAAAGTCAAATACATCAAGGCGCGCATCGCCGAAGTCACCTCCGACGGCAAGCGGCTGATCGTGAAGGGTGAGGACACGCTGGTGAAGCGGCCGATCACCATTCCCTTCGACATGGTGGTGCACGCCATCGGCATGGACCCGAACGTCGACAACATGACGCTTGCCGCCGTGTTCGACGTCAAGCTCGAAAAGCACGGCCACATCGGCAAGGCCTCGACCTATGCCAACATGTCGGCGACCTCGCGCCCCGGCGTATTCGTCGCCGGCGCCGCAACCGGACCGGAGACGATCGACGATTCGATCGCACAGGGGCAGTCGGCGGCAATGGCGGCGCTCACCGTCGCGCAAGGCGCGTTGCGGGAGGCAGCCGAATGATGTGGTCGCTGCGGACCCATAAGCAGAAGGCGCCGGCCAAGGTAAAGCCGGTGCTGCATCTGTCCGGCCCGCGGCTGCGCGCGGCGTTCGAGAGCCTCGTCGACGCGGCGGAGACGACCGGCGGCGTCGAGCGCTATGTCGGCGCGCTCGCACTGAAGGCGTCGCTGTTCGAGGAAGTGCTCGGCAAGGGCCGCGTCGGCGACATGAGCGAGACTGAGTTTCTCGACATCGCCGCCTTCGTGACGCCGGCGCGCCGCAAGGTCGGCGCCTGGCTCGCACATAACGGTTTTGCGTCTCTGCACGCGCGGCTGAAGGATTTGCTCGACGGCTGGTCGGACACGACGACCGCCGATGACCGCATGACCGCCTTCGCCGGCGGCTTTCCGCGCGACCGCGAGCACCGCTGGGTGCGCGATCTCGGCGCCGAGGTGCTGCATTTCACCGCGCCGGAGCGCTATCCGCTGATGACGCGCTGGATGTGGGATGCCGAAATCAATACCGGCGTGCTGCGCGAGATCTGGCACAGCGACCACGGCGCCGATCCGAGCAACATCAAGATTGCCGACGATTTTGCGGCCTTCTCCACCCTGCGCGAGGAGCTGGAAGGGTTCCTCACCGATAACGGCGTGTTTCGCGAGCTGCCGTTCTATGTCGACATGCTCTGCGCGCACGTCTATGCCGGTTACATCAACGACAAGGGCGGGCAATATCTGCGCGGCGACTTCTGCGGGCAGGCGAAAGAGGATTCCATGGCGCACACGCGCCGCTTGCTCGGCCTCGATGCGGTCGACAGCGAAACTGGGCGCACGCGCTTGAAGCTGATCGATGGCGAAGCCCATGTGCTCGGCGAGCAACGCCGCCTGACCCATTAAAGGAAGCCGATGCCGATCCACGAAAAATCGCTGATCCGGCCGGAGAACCTGGTCACCCACGAGCACCTCGAGCTCGAAGGCGTCGACGTCTCCGGGCACTGGAGCACGTTCATCAATTCGCGTGCGGTCACCGACTACAACGAAGAGATGCAGGAGGAGATCGCGGCCCTGCCCGGCGGCGAGTTCATCCATCGCTGCTGGCAATGCGGCTCCTGCACCAACGCCTGCACGGTCAACGCCATCAACCCGGACTTCAATCCGCGCTACTGGATTTATCTCATCCGCGTGGGCATGCAGGACGAATTGCTGCGCGATAAGGACATCATCTGGCAGTGCGTCTCCTGCAACAAATGCACCGATGCCTGCCCGCGCGACGTCAATCCGGAAGGCGTGATGAAGGCGACCGCGCACTGGCTGGAGTTGAAGGGCTTCACCGAAAAGAAGCCGTCGATGGTGTTCGACGAGGCTTTCTCCGAGCAAGTCTTCGCCACCGGCAAGATCGAGGACGGCAAAGTGCTGCGCGAGTTCTTCAAGCGCACCAAGCAGCCGCTGTTCCAGGACTGGCTGATCGCGCTCGTGCGCGGGCTCGTGTTCCGCCTGCCGGTGACGCTGCTGATGAAGATGGGGCTTGCCACCCTGTTCCACCCGCGCACCCGCGGCTGGGGCAAGGCAAAGCAAGCCATCGACGAATACGTCGTTGATCGGCATGCCGGCAATGCCCGCGCGCTCCACCCGCAAGGAGCCGAATAATGAGCGGCAAGTATAAGAAGGTCGCCTACTATCCCGGCTGCGCGCTGGAAGGCACCGGGCACGCCTATAACCGCTCGACCAAGGCGGTTGGCAAGGCGCTCGGCCTCGAACTGACCGAATTGAAGAACTGGAATTGCTGCGGCGCCATGGAGGTCAAGAACGTCGATCCCAAGCTGCAGACCTACTTGTCGGCGCGCAACCTCTCGATTGCGCAGGACATGGGCTTCGAAACCGTGATGGCGCCGTGCAACGGCTGCTATCACAATCTCAAGAAGGCCGAATACGATCTCGAGCACGATGCGGCTTCGCGCGAAGTCAACGCGCGGATCGCCGGCAAGACCGGCCACACCACCTATGAAGCCGGCAAGGTCGAGACCATCCACGCGCTCGACTGGATCAAGGAGGCAATCGGCGAAGACGGCCTCAAGGCGCGGGTGAAGAACTCGCTCAAGGGCCTCAAGGTCGCGAACTATTACGGCTGCATGTACACGCGGCCGCGCCACATCTTCCCGGAGAAGGATCAGGCCCCGGGCTCGGAATCGACCTCCAAGCCGCATTTCATGGACGATCTGCTGGCCGCCGCCGGCGCCGAGAACGTCGACTATCCACTGAAGACCGCCTGCTGCGGCGGCGCCCACACACTCTCCGACTCGGACACTTCGACCAAGCTGGTGCTCAACCTGCTCACCACGGCCGAGGCCTGCGGCGCGGATGTGATCGCGACCGAATGTCCGACCTGCCACACCGGCCTCGAAATGCACCAGGTACGCGCCGAGAAAGTGTTTGGCCGCAAGACGTCCGTGAAGATCCTTTATTTTACCCAGCTGCTCGGCATGGCGCTCGGCCTATCGCCGCGTAAGGTCGGCGTGCACGAGAACATGTCGGATTCCTCCGACCTCATTCGCGCCAAGGGGCTTGGCTGATGACGGACGTGCGCACCATGAGCCTCGACGACATCGCCGCGCGCATCGACGCCGTGGCGGCCGAGGCTGACGATGTGTTGCGTGCGCGAGCCACCGAGCGCGCCGACGAATTGCTGCGCCTCG
>Ga0335083_10001115_pt1 | contig 37671 bp, 32 predicted proteins | sample Lox_Sample_42_FD_206716 | JGI IMG/M metagenome (GOLD analysis project Ga0335083, IMG submission 206716) | Soil microbial communities from Loxahatchee National Wildlife Refuge, Florida, United States - Lox_Sample_4.2 | ecosystem: Environmental > Terrestrial > Soil > Wetlands | place: USA...
CCAATGAAGGCAACGGTCGCGGTGTTGGGTGGCGATGGCATCGGGCCGGAAGTCATCGCCGAGGGTCTGCGTTGTCTGGAGGCGATCGGGTCTGCCTTCGGTCACACGTTCTCGACCGCACAGCTGCCGTTCGGTGGTGCCGCCATCGATGCCACCGGAGACCCCCTGCCCGTGCAGACACTGCAGGCCTGCGTTGCAGCCGATGCCGTGCTCCTCGGAGCCATCGGTGGGCCGAAATGGTCGGCCCCGGATGCGCGAGTGCGTCCCGAGCAGGGGCTTTTGCGCCTGCGCAAGGAACTGGGCGTGTACGCGAACCTGCGGCCGGTGAAACTCCATCCCGCGCTGATCGAGGCTTCGACGCTCAAACCGGAGATTCTCCGCGGCGTCGATCTGGTGTTCGTGCGTGAACTGACCGGCGGCATCTACTTCGGCGAAAAGAAGCGCGATGCCACGACGGCAGTGGACGTGTGCATCTACACGAAGGTCGAAGTCGAACGCATCGTGCGGGTCGCGGCCGGCCTCGCCCGCCAGCGGCGCGGCAAGCTGGTCTCGATCGACAAGGCGAACGTGCTGGAGACATCACGACTGTGGCGCGAAGTGACCACCCGACTGATGCGCGAGGAATTCCCGGACGTCGCCCTCGAGCACATTCTGGTCGATGCGGCCGCGATGCATCTCATCAAGCGTCCGCGGGACTTCGATGTGCTGGTGACCGAAAACATGTTTGGCGACATCCTGACGGATGAGGCATCCATGCTGTCGGGCTCGCTCGGATTGTTGCCCTCGGCCTCGCTGGGCGAAGGCCGGCGCGGCCTCTATGAGCCGATTCACGGATCTGCGCCGGACATTGCCGGCCGCGGCATCGCCAATCCGGTGGGAACGATTCTGAGCGTCGCGCTGCTGCTGCGTCACTCATTGCAGCTGAATGCGGAAGCGGATGCGCTCGAGGCGGCCGTGGCTCGCGCGCTCGATGCCGGCGCCAGAACACCCGATATCGCAAAGCCCGGCGAACGCTCCCTGTCCACTCGCGAAGCCGGCGACGCCGTGCTGGCGGCGCTGCGGCGGTAGTTACACCGCCGCTTTGCGCGGCACGGACTGTAGCGTGCGGGCGGCGCGCTCCAGGCCCGCGGCGAGATCCCGCCGCAGATCCTCGAGCCCCTCGATGCCCACTGACAGTCGCACCAGACCATCCGCAAGACCGGCCTTCTGACGCGCCACCGGATCCATGGCCGCGTGGGTCATGGTTGCCGGGTGGGCGACCAGGCTCTCCACGCCCCCGAGGGATTCGGCCAGCGAGAAGTACTCGAGGTCACAGACGAATTCGCGCACGGCATCGTGCCCGCCTTCCAGCTCGATGCTCACGATCGCGCCGAAGCCGCTCTGCTGACGACGCGCCACCTCGTGCCCGGGGTGGCTCGCCAGGCCCGGGTAGTACACCTTCTTCACGTTCGGCTGCTGCTGCAACCATTCCGCCAGCGCCTGGGCATTGCGTCCATGGTGATCCAGACGGGCATGCAGGGTTCGCACGCCCCGCAGAGTCATGAAACTGTCGAACGGAGCACCGGTCACGCCCAGACAGTTGGCCCACCACACCAGCTGCTCCACCAGCGCCTTGTCGCGCGCGATCACGGCACCGCCGACGACATCGCTGTGGCCGTTGAGATACTTGGTGGTCGAGTGCAGGACCAGGTCCGCACCCAGGGTCAGAGGCTGCTGCCAGGCCGGCGACAGGAATGTGTTGTCCACCACGACCAGCGCACCCGCAGCGCGCCCCAGCGCCGCGAACTTCTCGATGTCGGTAATGCGCAGCAGGGGATTGCTGGGCGTCTCGATCCACAGCAACGCCGCGGGTCGTGACAGCGCCGATTGCACCGCTGCCTCGTCGGCAAAGTTGATGAACTCCACGTGACGCTCGCCGCGGCGCCGCCAGGCATCGAACAGCCGGTAGGTTCCGCCATAGCAGTCATGGGGAGCGATGATCCGGCTGCCGGCCGGGATCAGGTAGCCCACCAGGGTGATGGCGGCCATGCCTGTCGCGGTGACGACGGCACCGGCGCCGCGTTCCAGTTCGGCCAGCGCCGCGCCGAGCAGGTCGCGTGTCGGGTTGCCCGAACGGGTGTAATCGTAACCGCGCTTCTCGCCGAAGCAGCGGAACGCGAACGTGGACGTGAGATGGATGGGCGGTACGACGGCCCCGGTGGTCTCGTCCCACTCGAGTCCGGAACGTACGGTCTGGGTGATCTGGCTGGGTCGGTCGCTCACGGTGCGCCCTCCAGCGCCTTGGTGAATATCCGGCGCAATTGCTCGGTCTCCTTCAGGAACGCGTCATGTCCATAGATCGATGACAGCTCATGCAGACGTGCGCAGGGCAGACGGGCCACCATCGCGCGGATGTCGGTCAGCGGCACCAGCTGGTCCTCGCGCACGGCCACGGCCGTGGTCGGCACGAAAATGCGGCTGGCATCCACCGCATGCAGATCGATCGATTCGGACAGACACAGGAATGATTCGGGACGATGACGCGCCGCGTAGTCGCTGCCGCGCGCGAACAGGTAGTTTTCCACCGGAAAGAGGAACTGTTCCCCGTCCCTCACCGGCTCGCGCGTGAAGCGCGCTGAGAACTCCTCATGCGTGCGGTAAGTCGCCATCGCCAGCGCGCGCGCGAGTTGCAGCCCTTCTTTGGGTTGCCCACATTCCAACGCGAACCGCACCAGGCGACGCTGCACACTTCGCCACGCCGTGGCCATGGGATGCGCACGGTCAGAGGCCCCTATGACGAGCAGGTGCCCTACGCGTTCGGGATACCGCTCGCCAAATGCCAGCGCAACCATGCCTCCGTAGGATCCGCCGGCAATCGCGCGCAGCGCCTTGATGCCCAGATGGTTGAGCAGGCGCAACAACACTTCGGCCTGGTCGTAACTGGAAAGGGTCGGGAAGGCACGGTCGGTGTTCCCGTGGTCCCGTGCTTCGCGTCCGGTCGGGACGGGCCCGGTGGTCTCGCCGCTCCCACCCAGATAATCGAAACTCAACACGCGGAAGTGGTTGGTATCGAGCGGTCGGCCCGGACCTGCGATCTGACACCACCAGTCCTGCCGCGTCTCCTCGCTCAGGCACACACGCCGGCTTGCCGATATCCCGCCGAGCGCGCACACCACCGGCGCGTGCGCTGCACCGGCAAGTCGCCAGGCAATGCGCACGCCGGACAGCCGCCCGCCATGATGGAGCGCGATCTCCCCGGGTATCTCCAGGATCCCCTCGCGCACCACGGTCTCGGGCACTGAGGTGACACTGGTGCCACCAATGAGCGTGGCGCCCGCGTGGCGTGGCGCAAGAGAGGCAGAATCGACCGAGGCGTTCATCAGAATGCTCCGCAGCATGGTTGCCGGCTTCACCGGTCTCCTGCGGAGCGCCCGCCTGACTGGCGGGTTCGTCGCGTCCATCTCCACTCACCCCAAAGGATGAGCCGAAGCCACGCCGACCGCTCATCTGTCGATGACGCCCGGTGGCGGCATCGCAGGAGTTGGCACCTTTCCAGGGTGGTTAAGCCTGGCGGTTGCCCCGGCGTCTAAGGGCCTTATCCCTCAGCCGGTCTCGATGAGTGCTTTGCAGTCTATGGTACGCATGACGGAGGCGTCAAGGCGACCCCGGGGCCAGCGGCCCGGGACGCGCACTCGGTCACAGGCCGTGGAATGTGGTAATGTACTAGCGCGCTATTACATTCTATACCCGGCCGGTCCGCGGTAGCCCGCGTGCCGCAACCGCCGTAGCTGGACCGCCGTAACCTGAACCCTTGGGACCCGCATGAAGCTGCACCGCAACGTGACCCCCCGCCAGGAGGCGCTCGCCGAGCGCAACCTGTTCGCCGCCGTCGCCGCGCTCCAGACGGCCGAGGAGTGCCGCGCCTTCTTCCGCGATCTGTGCACGCCGGCGGAGATCCAGGCGATGGCCGACCGCTGGGCCGTGGTGGATTTCCTGCAGCGCGGACTGCCCTATCGGCAGATCCACCGGATCACCGGTGTCAGCGTGACGACCATCGGGCGCGTGGCGCGCTTTCTGGCAGCCGGCAATGGCGGTTATGCGGTGGCGGCGCAGCGGCTGGGTCGCGACGGAGAACGCCATGGATGAGCTGCGACTGAAACTGGCGGTGCAGAAGGCCGGCCGGCTCACCGACCCCTCCCTCGACCTGCTGGTGCGCTGCGGCCTGAAACTCTCGCGCGGCAAGGACCAGCTCATGGGCTATGGGGAGAACATGCCGCTGGATGTACTGTTCGTTCGCGATGACGACATTCCGGATCTGGTCCAGGAGGACGTGTGCGATCTCGGCCTCGTCGGACTGAATGTTCTGGAGGAGAAGCGTCTGGAGCTGTCCGAACGCGGCCACCCACCGCGCTTCCTGCCGGTGCGCACGCTGGACTTCGGGCGTTGCCGGCTGTGCATCGCCGTGCCGGAAGGTGTCTCCTACGAGGGGGCGGCCTCGTTGCGTGGCAAGCGCATCGCCACGACTTACCCCTATCTGCTGCAGAGGTATCTGCGCGATCGCAACCTCGAGGCCGAGATCGTGACGCTCTCCGGGGCCGTGGAGATCGCTCCGCGTCTGGGCCGCGCCGACCTGATCTGCGATCTGGTCTCCACCGGCTCGACGTTGCAGGCCAATCACCTGCGTGAAGTCGAGACGGTGCTGGAGAGCCACGCGGTGCTCATCCGCACGCCGCTGCGGCTGCCGCCCGAAAAGGATGAGTGGGTGGAGCGGCTTCTGATGCGGATCGACGGAGTGCAGCAGGTGAAGGAGAGCAAGTACATCATGTTGCATGCGCCGCGTTCGGCTTTGCCGGAAATCCGCCGGCTGCTGCCGGGCAGCGAGTCTCCCACCATCATCCCGCTCGAGGGCTTCGCCGATCGGGTCGCCGTCCACGCGGTCTGCCGCGAGAACGTCTTCTGGGAAACGCTCGAGAGTCTGAAGAAGGCCGGAGCGAGCGCCCTGCTCGTGCTGCCCGTCGAGAAGATGCTCGCGTGACTGTGCGAATACTCCACTGGGATCGACTCTCAGCCGCGGAGCGGCGCGTGGCGCTTTCCCGCCCGTCCCAACAACACCGTGACGACACCGCGGCCGCCGTGCGCGAGATCATCGACTCGGTCAGACGGGATGGCGACCTGGCCGTGCGCGCTTATACGGAGAGATTCGACGGTGTACGCCTGGAACGCCTGAGCGTCTCCGAGGGCGAGTTCTCGGCCGCCAGGGCAGCGCTAACTCCCGCCCAGCACACCGCGCTGGAACGTGCCATAGACAATGTGAGCCGATTCCATGCGGCGCAGCTCCCGACGCCCATTGCGCAGGAGGTCATGCCGGGCGTGCGCTGTGAGCGTCTGATCCGCCCCATCGGCTCGGTTGGCCTGTATGTGCCGGCAGGCTCCGCGCCCCTGCCCTCCACCGTGATCATGCTGGCCGTGCCGGCACGCATCGCCCGCTGCCCGCAGCGCATCCTGTGCACGCCGCCGAATCGGGAGGGGCTGGCCGATCCGGCGGTGCTCGTGGCCGCGCGGCTGTGCGGTATCGAGAACGTGTTCAAAGTGGGTGGCGCGCAAGCGATCGCCGCCATGGCGTACGGCACGGCCTCCGTGCCGAAAGCCGACAAGATTTTCGGGCCGGGCAATGCCTGGGTGACCGCCGCCAAGCAATACGTCACCGGCGACCCCGCCGGGGCCGCCTGCGACATGCCCGCAGGGCCCTCCGAAGTCATGGTCATCGCCGATGAGTCGGCGCCGGTGGATTTCGTCGCAGCCGACTTGCTGGCACAGGCCGAGCACGACCCGCAGGCGCAAGCCCTGTTGGTCACCTGGTCGGCCGCCCTGGCCGGGCAGATCGGCAGCGCAGTGCGCCACCAGACGCAAGCCCTCTCGCGTCGCTCCATCCTCGAGCACTCACTCGCCGCAAGCCGCTGCATCCTGGTGCCGGACCTGGAGAGCGCTCTGGAGGTGGCCAACGACTATGCACCGGAGCATCTGATTCTCGAAATCCGCGAGCCGCGCGCTGCGCTGCCGCGCGTACTCAACGCAGGCTCGGTGTTCCTGGGCACCTGGTCACCCGAACCTCTGGGGGACTACTGCTCCGGAACCAATCATGTGTTGCCGACCTATGGCTATGCTCGCGCCTACAGCGGCCTGTCGGTTCTCGACTTCGTCCGTGGCATGACCGTCCAGGAACTCACGCCGGCGGGACTCAGACTGTTGGGTCCGGTCGCCGTCGAACTGGCCCGGCTCGAAGGCCTCGATGCGCACGCCAGCGCCGTCACGCGGCGTCTGGAATCCCTGGCCTGCGGATCCGTGGCATGAGCTGGGTGAATCAACTCGCCCGCCCCGACATCGTGGCGCTGAAGGCTTACGAGCACGCGGCATGGGATCCGGGCCTCGAGCGCCTGCATGCGAACGAACTGCCCTGGCGCGCCAATGCGGATGATTCACAGGCGGGACTCAACCGCTATCCGGAGCCGCAGCCGCGCGCGCTGGTGGAACGTCTCGCTGGACTGTACGGTGTAGAACCGGAGCGCGTGCTGGTAGGACGCGGCAGCGATGAGGCCATCGATCTGCTGACGCGTGGATTCTGTCGTGCCGGTACCGATGCGGTACTGATCTGCCCTCCGACATTCGGCATGTACGCCGTCGCCGCGCGCATCCAGGGAGCGGAGGTGATCCAGGTGCCGCTTCGCGCCGCCGGAGACTTCACCCTGGATGAGAGTGCGGTGCTCGAGCAGTGCGGTCGCAACGTCAAGCTCGTCTTTCTGTGCTCGCCCAACAATCCGACGGGCAACCTGCTCACGGAAGAAGTCGTGCTGCGCCTCGCCGCCGCGCTGGCGGGCCGCGCCATAGTGGTGGTGGACGAGGCTTACATCGAATTCGCAGCGGCAAACAGCCTCTCGCGGCACATCCGACAGGTTCCGCACCTGGCAATCCTGCGGACCTTGTCCAAAGCCCATGCGCTCGCGGGCGCCCGCTGCGGTACGCTTCTGGCGGACCCGGAGATCATTGCCCTGCTGCGCAAGGTCATCCCGCCTTATGCACTCGCCCAACAGGCGACGGAATCCGTGTTGAGAGCGTTGCAGCCCGCGCAGCTGCAGATCTCCCGGACGCAGGTCGAGACCATCCGTCGCGAGCGCCAGCGTCTGCTGGCCGATCTGTCGAGCCTTCGCGGCGTCAGGCGCGTCTGGCCGAGTCAGGCTAACTTCCTCCTCGTCGCATTCGCCGATGCGGCCGAGGCATTGGCGCGTGCCCGGGCGGCGCGCCTCCTCATCCGCGACGTTCGCGGCTACGCAGGCCTGCCGGACTGCCTGCGCATTACGGTGGGTACTGCGGAACAGAACTCCCGACTGCTGGAGGCCCTGGCATGAGCGATGGCGCCATCCTGTTCGTCGATCGGGACGGCACGCTGGTCGAGGAGCCGGACGACCAGCAGATCGACTCGCTGGCCAAGATCCGTTTCATGCCCGGCGTGTTCGCCGCGCTCACACAGCTGCGTCGTCACGGTTACCGGCTGGTCATGGTGACCAACCAGGATGGCCTGGGTACACCGGCCTACCCGCAGGTGGACTTCGCCCTGACACAGCAATTCATCGTCGACACCTTCGCCTCCCAGGGCATCCATTTCGAGGCGGTGTTCGTCTGCCCTCATCTGTATTCGCAGGGCTGCGAGTGCCGCAAGCCCCGCACCGGGCTGGTACAACAGTTCCTGCGCGATGAGGCCCCGGATCTCACCCGTTGCGCGGTGATCGGCGACAGGCCCACCGACCTGCAGTTTGCCAGCAATCTGGGCGTACGCGGCCTGCGCGTGCAACGCCACGGAACCGATGCGGAGACCTGGGAGGCCGCTGTGCGTGAACTGACGGCACGGCGCGCCCGCAGTACCCGCAAGACCCGCGAAACCGACATCGAGGTCAGCGTCGGGCTGGATGAGACGGCGCCCCTCCAGATCGCCACCGGCATTGGCTTCTTCGATCACATGCTGGAGCAGCTGGCCAAGCACGGCGGCTTCGCGCTCGAACTTCGCTGCCGCGGTGATCTGCAGATCGACGAACACCACACCGTGGAGGACTGCGCGCTGGCGCTGGGTGAGACACTGCGACACGCGCTCGGAAGCAAAACGGGCATCGGACGCTACGGATTCGTCCTGCCCATGGATGAAGCCCAGGCCAGAGTAGCTATCGACCTCTCGGGACGGGCCCTGGCGCAGTTCGACGGTGGATTCAATCGCGAGCAGGTAGGGGGGCTGCCCACTGAACTGGTCCCCCATTTCTTTCGATCGCTCGCGGATGCGCTGGGCGCCGCCATCCACATCAGCGTCACCGGCGAGAACTCGCATCACATGATCGAAGCGTGCTTCAAGGGAGTCGGTCGTGCATTGCGCCAGGCGTTGCGGCGCGAGGGCGACGACGTGCCGAGCACGAAGGGCGTGCTGTGAGCGTTGACGCCGTCATCATCGACAGCGGCGGCGCCAATCTGGCCTCACTGCAGTTCGCCTTCGAACGACTGCAGGCGCGAACCGCCATCAGTTCCGACCCGCTGCAAATCCGGGCAGCCCCCCGCATAGTGCTTCCGGGTGTGGGCTCCGCGGCCGCCGCCATGCAGCGACTGCGCCAGTGCGGGCTCGCCGAACTGCTGCCGCAGCTGCAACAGCCGGTGCTCGGCATCTGCCTGGGCATGCAGCTGCTGTTCAGCCACTCGGCCGAAGGCGATACGCCCTGCCTGGGCGTGTTGCCCGAGTGTGTCGTGCGCCTGCAGCCCGGCCCGGGCCTTCCCGTGCCCCACATGGGCTGGAACCAGCTCAGCCTGCATCGCCCGGATCCCCTGCTGGAAGGCATCGAACCGGACGAGTACGTTTACTTCGTCCACAGCTTTGCCGCTCCCGTATCACAGGCCACATTGGCCAGCGCCCGGTACGGCACAGCTCTATCGGCCGTCGTGCGCAAGGGCAACTTCTGGGGCACGCAGTTCCACCCGGAGCGCTCCGCGGCGACCGGCAGCGCACTCCTAGCCAACTTCCTGCGACTCACCTGATGATGGTCGTGCCGGTAATCGCCTGATGCTGTTCATCCCGGTAATCGCCTGATGCTGCTTATCCCGGCAATCGATCTGCGTGAAGGACGCGTGGTCCGCCTGCTGCAGGGCGACTTCTCCGCCGAGACGCGCTACTCCTCCGATCCGCGCGAGATCCTGACGAAGTATCAACGGGCGGGAGCAGTCTGGTTGCACGTCGTCGATCTGGACGGCGCGCGCGATGGAGTACTCGCCAACCGCACCCTCATCGGCGAGCTTGCGTCGCATCCGGGTGTCCAACTCCAGGTCGGAGGCGGAGTGCGCTCCACTGAGGTGATCGAGGATCTGTTCGAAAGCGGCATCGCACGGGTCGTGATTGGCAGCACCGCCGTCGAGAAACCCGATCTCGTCCGGCAGTGGCTGCTGCGGTATGGATCGGACAGGGTGTGTCTCGCATTCGACGTCAAGGTGGATGATCGAGACGTGCCGCGAGTGCGTACCCACGGCTGGACCGCCGGCGGCAACGTCAGTCTGTGGGACGCCCTGGCGCTCTACCCTGCCACCAACCTGCGCCACATCCTGTGCACCGACATCGATCGCGATGGAGCGCTGAGCGGTCCCAATCTGCAGTTGTACGCGCAGGGCGTGGCGCGCTTCCCGCAACTTCAGTGGCAGGCCTCCGGCGGCGTCCGCAGCGCCGCGGATCTGAGTGCTCTTGCCAGCCTGGATGTGGCGGCGACCGTGAGCGGCAAGGCGCTGCTCGAGAATCGAATCCCAACCGAGGAGTTGCGGCCATTCTTGCCCGGCGCATCATCCCCTGTCTCGACGTCCGCGACGGCCAGGTCGTAAAGGGCGTCCGGTTTCGCGACCTGCGCGTCGTCGGCGACATCATGGAGCTGGCGGTGCGCTATCGCGACGAGGGTGCCGATGAACTGGTGTTCTATGACATCACGGCGAGCCCGGAAGGGCGCTCGGTTGATCGGGGCTGGGTGAGCAGGATCGCGCGCGTGCTCGATATTCCCTTCTGCGTGGCGGGAGGGATCCGCAGCGTGCGCGACGCCGAGGAGGTCCTGAACGCCGGGGCCGAGAAGATCTCGGTCAACTCTCCGGCGCTGGCCAACCCCGCACTCATCGATGAGTTGAGCGCGCGCTTCGGCGCGCAATGCGTGGTGGTGGGTATCGACAGCCAGAGCACACCCGCTGGCTACCGGGCGTATCAGTACTCCGGCCATGCGGACCGGGCACGCGAATCCGGCCGCGATGTCCTGGACTGGGTGCGGGAAGTGCAGGAGCGCGGTGCCGGTGAGATCGTGCTCAACTGCATGGGCAGCGATGGCGTGCGCGCCGGCTATGACATCGAACAGCTGAGTCGGGTCCGCAGCCGCTGCCAGGTGCCCCTGGTCGCCTCCGGCGGCGCCGGCGCTCCCGAGCACTTCCGCGACGTATTCCTGCAGGCTGGAGTGGATGCCGCGCTGGCCGCGAGTGTGTTCCATTCGGGCAATATCGTGGTGCGCGATCTGAAGCGCGCGCTGCGTCGTGAGGGGATCGAGGTGCGACCATGAAACAGGCCGACATCGATACAGTGGATTTCGCCAAGTCGGGCGGGCTCGTCACGGCGGTGGTACAGCATGCCGTCACCGGTGCCGTGCTGATGGTGGGTCACATGAATCGCGCGGCGCTGGAACAGACCTTGATCCGCGGCCGCGTGGTCTTCTGGAGCCGCAGCCGCCAGTGTCTGTGGGAAAAAGGCGAGACCTCGGGACACTCACTCACTCTGTGCGAGGTTCGCCCGGACTGTGACCGGGATGCCCTCCTCGTGACCGCCACTCCGCTTGGGCCCGTCTGTCATACCGGCACGGCCACGTGCTTTGGCGAATCCGGTGGCGAATCCGGCGGCGAATCCGGTGGCGAATCCGGTGGCGAGTCCGGACCCCTGGCATTCCTCGGCGAACTGGAAGAAATCATCGACCAACGCCGCCTGGCCACGGCAGGGTCGAGCTACACGGCCAGGCTGTTCGCTGAAGGCCCTCAGCGGATGGCACAGAAGGTGGGCGAAGAGGCGCTGGAGGTCGCACTCGCCTCTGTCGCGCAAGCCGACGATCAGCTCCTCGCGGAATCCGCGGACCTGCTGTTTCATCTGCTCGTGCTGCTCAGGAGCCGGGAGCTCTCACTGGCGGATGTGGTCGGTGAACTGCGCTCGCGCCACCGTCAGCGGGCCGCCAGCGAGTTGGCACGCTGATCGGCCTCCGCAGCCTCCTGGGTGCGCCTGAGCGCACGCAGGGAATCCGCTATCAAGCGCCAGGCCGAGGATTGCGCCCGTGGATCACCCGTAGCCTGCGCCAACGCCTTGCGCCCCATGCTGTCGGCCTGCGCGTAATCACCGGCTGTCAGTCTGACGCGACCGAGTTCTATCCACAGCAGTGGATTGTCAGGTTCGATGCGCATGGCACGTTCGATGGTGGCCGCCGCCAGGCCGTAGTCCCCACCCGTGGCTTGTTTATGCGCCTGGGAGACCAGCGCGGTCGCGGCCGAACCGAGGTGAAACTCCCGCGGGGCCGGGCGAGGCTGGCCGGCTGGCGCGGGCGCCTGTGCCGGCTCACCGGGTTGCGGCGCCTGCGGGGAAGCTGATCCCGGCGATGACTGTGCGGCGCCGGCGGGCTGCCCGGGAAACGGTGGCGGCGCGAGCAGCGAGCGACAGGCGCAAAGCAATCCAGACAGGCCCAACAGAATGAGCACTCGCAAAAGAATGACAGCGCGCAACGGATTCACTCCCTCAACGGCTAGTGCATGATATCCCGCAGCCACTGACCGGCGCGTTTCACGACGTTGTCGAGTGCCGCACCGTTGCAGCTGGGCCGTGTTGGCAACTGGATGCCCACAGGCACCGCGATCGGCGTCGCATCCTCGGCGCAGCCCGCCTCCACCTGCACTCCGGTGGAGAATTCGATCCAGGTTTCGGCCAGGTTGTCCGGCAGCGGCACATTCCAGGAGGTCGTGCCGAGGTCAGCCATGACGCGTGCCCACACGGGCAGCGCGCCTGAAGAACCCGTGAAACCGGTGGGCTGGTTGTCGTCATACCCGACCCACACCACGGTGAGATCCGAGCCGGAGAAGCCGGCGAACCAGTTGTCGCGCAGGTCGGATGACGTGCCCGACTTGCCGGCGACCACCAGGTTCGGCGGCAGCACGGCGCGCGCGGATTTGCCAGTCCCGCGCACCATCACCTGCTCCATCATGCGATCGAGCACATAAGTATTCTCAGGCGTTGCCACCGGCGTCACTTGCAACGGGAAGGCGCGGATGGCTTTGCCGTCCGCGCTGATCACCGCTCTCACGGCACGCAGAGGTGTGCGAAATCCGCCATTGGCCAACCCGTTGTACATCTGGGCGGCTTCGAGCGGCGTGACGTCGATCGCTCCCAGCAGCATGGAGGGGACCTCCGCCGGGGCACGCGGCAGTCCGAATCGCTGCAGGGTCTGGGAGATCCTGGGCAAACCGATGTCCATGCCCAGGTTGACCGTCGCGAGGTTCAGGGATTCCGCGAGTGCCCGCACCAGAGGTACCGGCCCGCTGGTCTGGCGGGTGAAGTTCTCGGGTTCCCACAGCTTGCCGTTGGCCAGCCGGATGCTGACGGGAACGTCCTGGACGATCGTCGCTGCGTTGTAGCGTCCAGTCTCCAGCGCTGTGAGATAGATGAAGGGCTTGACGAGGGAGCCGAACGGCCGGCGGGCGTCCAGCGCGCGGTTGAATCCGTCGAAGCCGACGTTGCGACTGCCGACGATCGCCGTCACATCACCGCTCTGCGGCGATGTGATCACGACAGCGCCCTCGAGCTTCGCGGCCGTGTTCCGGCGCAGTCGGTCCAGTCGCGCCAGCTCACGCTCGAGGGCGCGCTCCGCGTCATCCTGCGAACGAGGCTCGAGGCTGGTATAGATGCGCAACCCCTCGCCGGTCAGATCCTCGTAGCGATAGTCGCGCCGCAAAGTCCGTCGCACGAAATCCAGGTAGGCCGGATAGTAGGTTCCCGAGGCGCGGCTCGTGACGCCGAGCGGCTTCTGTTGTGCCGCCTGCGCATCCTTCGCACTCACTATCCCCTGGTCCGCCATCAGTTTGAGCACCAGGTCGCGCCGCACACGCGCGCGGTCGGGATGGCGGCGCGGATCGTAGTAGGAAGGCCCACGGACGATGGCCACCATCAGTGCCACTTCGGACAGGTCCAGCTCCGACAACGGCTTGCCGAAGTAGAACTGGCTGGCCAGGCCGAAGCCGTGGATGGCGCGCTGGCCATCCTGGCCGAGGAAGATCTCATTGATGTAGGCATTCATGAGATCGGCCTTGGTGAAATGCGCTTCCAGCGCCAGCGCCATCGCCGCCTCGCGCAGCTTGCGGCCCATGGTCTGGCGCGAATCCAGGAAGTAGCTCTTGACCAGCTGCTGCGTGAGTGTGCTGCCGCCTTGCTCGATCTGACCGGCGCGCACGTTGACCCACAGGGCGCGGGCGATGCCGGCCGGGTCCACTCCGTGGTGGTGATCGAAATTGCGGTCTTCGACCGCCTTGAGCGCCGCCGGCAGCAGCGGCGGCACGTCCTGCGGCGAGACCACGATGCGGTCCTCGCCATGGGTCGGGAAGATGCTGCCGATGAGCAGCGGCTCGAGCCGCACGACCGGCAGGTCCTTGCCCTGACTGTCGCGCAAACCGCCGATTCCGGCCGCCGCCAGATCGATGCTCACGATGGATGCAGGCCGTGCTTCATCGGCGAACTGCGCAGCGCGCAGCGCCACATCCAGTCGTCCGCCCTGCTCACGATACGTTCCAGGACGCTCGAGGCGCTCGACCCGCCGGTACTGCAGACGTTGCAGTTCGTGCTCGAGATCGGACTGCGCCAGCGGCAGTCCGGCATAGAGTTCCAGCGGGGCTGCGTAGATCCGCGCCGGCAGCGTCCAGCGCCGACCTTCGAACTGGCTCGTCACCTCGCGATCGATGTACAGCCCGTACACGACGGCGAGGATGATCGCGATGCCGGCCGTGACCAGCACCAGGCGCCAGATGAATCTGCGCAGTCTGCCGCGCTTCAGAGGTACAGCTCCACCGCCGGATCGCGGAGGTTGTAATGCGAGCTCATGGCCTGTCCATAGGCACCGGCATTGGCGATCAGCAGCACGTCCCCTTCACGCGTGGGCGGCAGCAGGCGGTCATGCCCGAGCACATCGGCGCTCTCGCAGATCGGCCCCACCACGTTCACGAGTTCGGTCGGAGCCTCATCGGCGCGCGTGAGATTGACGATTTCATGGTAGGCGCCGTACAGCGCCGGCCGGATGAGTGAGTTCATGCCGGTCGCCACGCCCACGTAGCGCATTTCGCCCTTGGACTTCAGCTGCGTGACGCGCGCCAGCAGCACCCCGGCGGCGGCCACCAGGTAGCGTCCCGGCTCGATCCAGAATTCCAGCTGCGGATGCTCGGCGCGCACCGCCTCGAGCAGCGTATCGAGCTTGGCGAGATCCACTCCAGGCTGATCGCTGCGCTCCGGCACACCCAGGCCGCCACCGACATCGACGACTCTCACGTCCGTGAAGTGTTGCGCCAGATCGGCGAGCTGCCGCGCGGTGTGTTCCCAGCTGGTGACATCGAATATTCCGCTGCCGATGTGCGCCTGCAGCCCCACGATGCGGACACCGATCTCCTGCGCCTGCCGCGCGAACCGCTTGAGTTCGACCACGGGGATCCCGAACTTGGAGTGCGCGCCGGCCGTGCGCACATGGTGGTGATGGCCGCGTCCGACTCCCGTATCGATGCGAGCAAAGATCTCCCTGCCGCGAAAGACCTCGGGCCATGCCGTCAGCGCGTAAAGATTGTCCACCGTGACACGTACTCTGCGCTCGAACGCCCAGACGTACTCATCGCGAGGCGCGAAGTTCGGGGTATAGAGAATGTGGCCCGGATCAGCCTGTGGACACACCTGCAGTGCCCGCTCCACCTCACCGCGCGAGACGCACTCGAATTCAACACCCTCGGCGCGCACCGCCTCCAGGATCGGCGCGTTCGAGTTGGCCTTCATCGAGTAATGCACCCGGCTCACCGAACGCAACGCACGCAGCGCACGCGCCGCCGAACGGATCGATTCCCGATCGTAGACATACGCCGCGGAATGCTCTCCCAGCGTGTCCAGCAGTTCGGAGCGTTTGTGGCGCCACCAGGGAATGGCCCGTTGTCCGGCGCCCGCCGGACGCAGGAACAGTTGCTCCCAGGTGGGACCCAGCACCGGATCTCCGGGCACCGGCCGGATCAGCAGTTCGTGCAGCTGCTCGACCAGGCGGTCGCCCTGGTTCTCATCCACCACGAAGGTGAAGTTCAGGTCATTGGCGGCCTGGCTGACCAGGTAGATCTTCTGTTCCTCGAAGAATTCGAAGGCATCCCCGAGCTGATGCAGGATGGCGCGGATGTTGCGGCCCACCAGGCTGACCGAGGCGCAGGGGCCGATCACCTGCACGCGGCACAGGCGTGACAGATCCGTCACCAGCGCGCTCAGCAGCGCGTTGTCCAGGGTATTGGCCGCGGGATCGAGGGACACGGTGACGTTGGTTTCCGACGTGGAGACCAGGTCCACCGACATGCCGTGCTCCTTGAACACGCTGAAGGCATCGGCCAGGAACCCCACCTGGTGCCACATGCCGGGACTTTCCAGCGACACCAGCGTGATGCCCTTCTTGGTGCATACGGCCTTGACCTGCGCTCCGCCCTCCCCGCCTTCCGTGCTGAGCACGGTGCCGGCGAGTTCGGGAGCCTGGGTCGCGTACACATGAAGCGGAATGCGGTACTGGCGCGCGGGCAGGATGCAACGGGGATGCAGCACCTTCGCACCGCTCGTGGCGATCTCCTGCGCCTCGTCGTAATGCAGGGCACGAAGCAGACGGGCTGTCGGAGTCGACCGCGGGTTGGCGCTGAACATGCCCGGCACGTCCGTCCAGATCTCCAGGCGCTGGGCACTCAACTTCGCGGCGAGATACGCGGCGGATGTATCCGAGCCACCCCGACCGAGCAACACCGTATTGCCATCGTCGTCGCTGGCGATGAAGCCCTGTGTGATGACGACGGGTGCCAGGGCGTTGAGACGATTCCCGAGTGACTCATCGGGCGCGAAGTTGCAGGTGGCTGACAGCACGCTGGATTTCGCGTTGGCTCCGCGACGCTCATCGGACTTCAGAAGCGTGCGTGCATCCACCCAATCCACCTGCATTCCCTGGGCCCGCAGATAGCGCGCGCCCAGGTCCGTGGCCATCAGCTCACCGGCCGACATCACGCGGGCGCGCGTGCGGTCACTGACTTCACCGACCAGTGCGACTCCAGCGGCAATCTGCCGCAGTTCGGCGAGGTAACGTTCCATTTCCGTGCCCAGGGGGATACCGAGCTCACCGGCGAGCCGTCGGTGACGCTCCTCGATGGCAACGAGATCGGCTTCGTGGGTCTGCGCCAACGCCGCATCCAGCAACTTCTCCAACCGGTCGGTGATGCCCGTGACGGCCGAGTGCACGATGAGCACGCGCGCGCCCGCGTCACGACGCGCTGTCGCGACCCGAAAGATGTTGTGCCAGTTGGCGGCCGAGGAAACACTGGTGCCGCCGAATTTCAGGACGATCCAAGAGGGGGTGCGCGTCACAAAGTGGTTTCCTGGCGGCGCAGCCTGCAGCGGTGCCCCCTCCGGTGCGCCGCGCCCCGTCCGGTTCCGAAGAGGAGACGAGCCGCCGCGGTCAGAGCTCGTCGTCGTCGAAGTCCAGCAGGTCCTTCTCGAGCTTGCGGTCCGCCAGGACTTCCTCCAGACGGCTCCAGGCGGCCTTGCCGCGCTTGCCCTGATTGCGCACGCGCTTGTCCACCCGGTCCAGCAGCCGGTCGTAGTCGGTGCCGTCCTCGGTGGCGGGCCCGTTCAGGAATTCATCGTCGAGATCGAAGCTCTCGTTGTCTCGTTCCGACATGGTCTAAAGGGACTAAATCTGCTGGTAGATCAATGAGTAGCGCGCTGGCCGCGCACCGGGCAAGGCAGCGAACTATAGCGGATTCGCGCTGCGGATCAACCCCGTCAGCTCAGTTGCGCCGCGTAGCCTCGCGGACGGTGACCGGGGCGCCCCGGCTCAGCCCCAACCCTTCCGCGGCGCTCTGCTCCGCGCGGGCGATCTCCAGCACCCCGAAGGAGTTCACCAGCGCCAGGTAATCCCCCGGCCGTGCGTCGCCGTAGGTGCGCATCAGCGGGAAGGTGTGGCTGCCCGCCTGCACCAGCGGCTGGCGGAAACGGCCCAGCAGCTGGCCGTCGATGTTGCTGATCAGATTGCCGAAATGGTCGATGGTGATGATGAGCCCGGACACGCTGCCGGCTTCGACGGTGGGCTCATCCACCCATGCCGGTACCAGCGCCTCGACCGGGCTGCCCAGATCGGTCGCCGCGCAGCGGCCGGCGGCGAGTTCAGCTGCCACCGGCGCAAAGATATCGCGGCCATGGAAGGTGGCGCTGGGCCGACGCACACCCAGAGCGCCCAGCCGCTGGGTGTCGAGCCGGATGATGGCGGCGCCCGGATTGCGGGCCACGATGGGCGCCAGCAGTCCGTTGTCCGGCGCGAGGAACACCTGGTCCCCGGCCGCCACGGCCACGATGTCGCGGGAGGTACCGACCCCCGGATCGACCACCGCCACATGCACGGTACCGGCCGGGAAGTACTCGAAGGCTCGCGCCAGCCAGAAGCCGGCCTCCGCTGGCCAGTGCACGACGATTTCGTGCGTCAGGTCCACGATGCGCGCAGCGGGGAAGCGGCTGAGGATCACGCCCTTCATGACCCCGACGAAGGGGCCCTGGTGACCGAAATCCGTGGTGATGGTGATGACCCCGGAGGGCGCGGCGGGTGCATTCATGGCGGGAAGCCTTGTTCGTCACGCGGCAACCTGTCAACAGGAGACCGGTTGCGGCCGCTGGCAGCGGCCTCAACGCGTGCACGCGGGTAGGCGCGACCGCTGGCAGCGCACGCGCGCGGGTACGCCCGGCCGCTGGCAGCGACCTCAGCGCGTGCACGCGGGAGCGCCGCGGCCTGTCCCGCTCGCGCATGTGCTATATCCCTGTCCAGCCAGAGCATCGGCCAAGGGGTGCCAGGGTGAGTTCCGCCTACGATCGGTTGCCACTGAATGCGTTACGTGTGTTCGAAGCCGTCGCGACACGTCTGAACTTCAGTGAAGCCGCCGAGGCATTGCACGTGACCCCCGCCGCGGTCAGCCAGCAGATCAAGTCGCTGGAGGACTACCTGCAGACGCCGTTGTTCCGTCGCGAGGGCCGTTCGGTGCAGCTGACTCCGGAGGGACTGCACCTGCTCCCGGGTGTCAGGCAGGGACTCGATGAACTCGAGGCCGCGCTGCAGCGCCTGCGCCAGCAGCGGCATACCGGCGCGATCAACGTGAGCATGCTGGCGTCCTTCCTGCAGCGCTGGCTCATGCCGCGCCTGGCCGAACTGCGCACGCTTCACCCCGAGATCGACCTGCGGCTGCACACATCGCCGAACGCGGTGGATTTCGCACGGAGCGATTTCCATGCCGCACTGCGGTTCGGGCTCGGTCGCTACGGCGATCTGCACGCCGAGAAGTTCATGAATGAGTGGCTGGTGGCGGTCGCCTCACCGGCCCTGGTGGCGAAGTACGGCACGCTTCCCGGTACTGGCGATCTCGCGCAGTACCCGCTGCTGCACGGTGACGAACTGGACTGGGCGCAGTGGTCCACGGGGGACACGCGCTCGATGAGCGCACTGCGTGGTGCATTCATCGATGACTCCGCCAGCCTGCTGAGCGCGGTGCTCGAGGGATTGGGATTCGGGCTGCTGCGCTGGACGCTGGCCGCGGGCGAGCTGAAGGCAGGGCGGATCGTGCTGGCGAGCCAGCACATCGTAGCGCACCGCTTCTCCTATCACTTCGTCTGCCCGCAGCCCTACGCGGAGTTTCCGAAGGTCGCGGCCTTCCGCCAGTGGCTCCTGAAGCAGGGGCGGGAATTTGCCCCGCCCCCGGGCGCTGAACCTACTTCCCGCGTCGCTCGCTCAGCCAGCCCTGCAGCCGGTCGAAAGGCTCGACGAACTTCGTGACACCCTCGCGCTCGAGCTGCACAGCGACTTCCTCCAGGTCGATCCCGAGCCGCTCCAGACCGTCGATCACATCGTCGGCATCGGCCAGATGCCGTTCAAGGCGCGGCTGCGGCTGGCCACGCTGACGGTAGCTGTTGATGGTCTCGAGGGGGGCCGTGTTGACCGTGTCGGGAGCAATCAACTCCTCGACGTACTTCGTCGGACTGAATGTCGGATCCTTGGCTGAGGTGGACGCCCACAGCAGACGCTGCGTGCGCGCGCCGCGCTGCACGAGTGCCTCCCAGCGCGCCGACCCGATCAGTTCCTCATAAACCTGATAGGCACGGGCGGCGCTCGCGATCGCGGACTTGCCGCGCAGCGTGCGGGCCGCCGGCTGACCGCCGGCCGCCAGCTTGTCGAGCTGCGGATCGACCTTGGCGTCGATCCGGCTGAGGAAGAAGCTGGCCACCGAGGCCACCCGGTCCACCGGCTTGCCGGCCGCCGCGCGCGACTCCAGTCCCTCGATGTAGGCCTGTGCGACGGCGCGATAGCGCTGCGGCGAGAACAGCAGGGTCACGTTGATGCTGATGCCTTCGGCGATGAGCTGGCGGATGGCCGCGAGCCCCGGTTCCGTGCCGGGAATCTTGATGAAGGCATTGGCGCGGTCGAGCCGGCCCCACAAGCGCCGCGCCTCCTCGATGCTGCCCTGGGTGTCATAGGCCAGGTGCGGGGAGACCTCCAGGCTGACGAAGCCATCGCGACCCTGCAGCGAGTCGTACAGCGGCCGGAACAGATCGGCCGCGCCGCGCAGATCGTCGATGGCCAGCGCTTCGTACAGCGCCAGGCTGCCGTCCACCTTCGGCAGCAGGTCCTTGATGGCCTGGGCGTACTGCGGATCGCTGGTGATGGAGTTCGCCAGGATGGCCGGGTTGGAGGTCACCCCCGCGATGCCATCGTCGTGGATCAGCCGCGCCAGGCTGCCGTCGGCAAGCATCTTGCGTCCGATGTCATCCAGCCAGATGCTCTGGCCAAGCTTGCGCAATTCCTGCAGCGGATTGTGGGTCGTCACGGGGCGGCACCTATCGGTTTCCGGTTGGGGGATTGTCCACCTGTCGCGGCCCGCGCGCGAGCCTTCAACTGCCGGGCCTCTCGTCCCGGTCACGCCAGACCCAGTCACGCACCTCGGGCATGTCCTCGCCGTGCTGCGTGACGTAGCGGCGGTGTTCGGTCAGTTTGCCACGCATGAGCTGTCGCAGCAGCGCGGCGCGGTATCCCAGCGAGGGCACGCGATCGATGACATCCATGACCAGGTGGAAGCGGTCCAGGTCGTTGCGAACGACCATGTCAAAGGGCGTCGTGGTCGTGCCCTCTTCCTTGTACCCGCGCACGTGCAGGTTGTCATGATTGGTGCGCCGGTAGGTCAGGCGATGGATCAGCCAGGGATAGCCGTGATAGGCGAAGATGATCGGCCGCTCGGTCGTGAACAATGCATCGAACTCGCCTTTCGTGAGTCCGTGTGGATGCTCCTCCCGCGGTTGCAGCGTCATCAGGTCCACGATATTGACCACGCGCACCTTCAGTTCCGGGGCATGCTCGCGCAGCAGACTGACCGCGGCGAGTGTCTCCATCGTAGGAATGTCTCCGGCGCAGGCCATGACGACATCCGGCTCCCCATCCGCATCATTGCTCGCCCAGTCGAAAATGCCGATACCGGTGGCGCAGTGCCGGTAGGCGGTGTCCAGATCCAGCCATTGCGCCTCGGGCTGCTTGCCGGCGACGATCACATTCACCAGATCGCGGCTCTTGAGACACTGCTCGGCTACGCACAGGAGCGTATTCGCATCCGGCGGCAGATAGACGCGCACGATGTCCGCCTTCTTGTTGCACACCAGGTCGATGAAGCCGGGGTCCTGATGCGAGAAGCCGTTGTGATCCTGCCGCCAGACGTGCGAGGTGAGCAGGATGTTGAGCGAGGCAACACTGCGCCGCCAGGGAATCCGGCGCGCCGCTTCAAGCCACTTGGCGTGCTGGTTGAACATCGAGTCCACGATGTGGATGAACGCCTCGTAGCAGTTGAACAGACCATGGCGCCCCGAGAGCAGATACCCCTCGAGCCAGCCCTGGCACTGGTGCTCGGACAGGACCTCCATGACGCGGCCGTCGCGCGCCAGGTGCGTGTCATCCTCGCGCAGCTCGCCCAGCCAGGTGCGCTGCGTCGCCTCGAACACCGCATCCAGGCGGTTGGAGCTGGTTTCATCCGGGCCCCAGATGCGGAAGTTGCGGGCTGCCGCATTCAGGCGAAACACATCGCGCAGCCAGGCCCCGAGCAGACGCGTTGACTCGGCCTGCTGCGCGCCGGGGCGCTGCACCTTCACCGCATAGGTGCGGATGTCGGGCAGCTGCAGATCGCGCAACAGCAGTCCCCCGTTGGCGTGTGGGTTGAGCCCCATTCGCCGGGTCCCGGGGGGACGCAATTCGCGCAACAGCTCGACGGGTGCACCCTGCGCATCGAACAGCTCCGCGGGCTTGTAGCTCTGCATCCATTGCTCGAGCAGGCGCAGGTGCGCGGGATTGTCCGCAAGCCCCGCCAGCGGCACCTGATGGGCTCGCCAGGTGCCTTCCACCTTGACCCCGTCCACGAGCTTCGGACCGGTCCAGCCCTTGGGAGTCTGCAGCACGATCATCGGCCAGCAGGGCCGTGAAGCGTCGCCACTGCTGCGCGCGTCGCGCTGGATTCGTTCGATGCGGTCCATCACCGCATCGAGCGTGGCGGCCATGAGCTGATGCATGGCCACCGGCTCCTCGCCACTGACGAACCAGGGCTCCCAACCGTAACCGCGCAGCAGGCTCGCCAGTTCCTCGCGCGGAATCCGCGCCAGCACGGTGGGGTTGGCGATCTTGTAACCGTTCAGGTGCAGGATGGGCAGCACCGCCCCGTCGTGCACGGGGTTGAGGAACTTGTTGGAATGCCAGGCGGTCGCCAGGGGTCCGGTCTCGGCTTCGCCATCGCCCACGATGCAGGCCACCAGCAGGTCGGGGTTGTCGAAGGCCGCGCCAAAAGCGTGCGCCAGGGAGTAGCCGAGTTCACCCCCTTCGTGGATCGACCCGGGTACATCGGGCGCGCAGTGGCTGGGAATGCCACCGGGGAAGGAAAACTGGCGGAACAGCCGCTTCATGCCCTGCGCATCCTGGCCGACGTCCGGATACAGCTCGCTGTAGCTGCCCTCCAGGTACGTGCTGGCCACCAGTGCCGGCCCGCCGTGACCGGGTCCGATGATGGGCAGGACGTCCCGGTCGCGGGCGATGATGATCCGGTTCAGGTGGGTGTAGACGAAGTTGATGCCGGGGGTGGTACCCCAATGGCCCAGCAGCCGCGGCTTGATGTGATCGATGGACAGCGGCTCGCGCAGCAGCGGGTTGTCCAGCAGGTAGATCTGTCCGACGGACAGGTAGTTTGCCGCCCGCCACCAGGCGTGCAGGCGCTGCAGCTCCGTGGCGCCCAGGGGCGCGGCATCCGTGGGTCGGGTGGCTGCGGACATGAGGTGACTCCTTCAGGCATCCCGGCACGAATCCCATCGTCGCCGGGAACGGTGATGGTATCGTCATTGGGGGTCCGCCAGATGACAAGTGCGCGGTGCGTCAAGCTGGCCGGAGAGCGCGGATCGAGGGGTCTGCCGGCCAAAGCGACGCTGCCGCTCTTGAACCGGAGCGGTCGCGCCCCCAGACCTGCCCGGATGCGGTGGCGAATGGGCCGGGCACGCGGCTTGCCGCAGTGACCCGCGTACCCCCTCAACTGGAGCGCAATGACATGAGCGAGTTGAATGTTGGCAAGCTGGCCGATGATCTGCAGGCCCTGGTGAGCGATGCCGAGGAGTTGCTGCGCGCCACGGCGGACAGCGCCGGCGAGAAGGCAGCCGAGGCACGTGCGCGCGCGGAGGAGTCGTTGCGCGCCGTGCGGGGACGCTTGTCCTCGGTCGAGCAGGATCTGCGCGGCAAGGCGCGCGTCGTCGGCGATTACGTCGAGGACAATCCCTGGAAGGCCATCGCCGTCGTCGGGGGAATCGCCCTCGTCGTCGGGCTCCTCATGGGACGCAAATGACCGAAGAGACCTCCGCCACGGCTGAGGAAACCACGGAACCCGAACCGCACATCGGAGCGATCCGCGGACTGCTCACGAGTCTGATCGATGCGGCCCGCACGAGACTGGATCTCGCGGCTGTCGAAGCCGAGATGTTCGTGTTGCGGACCATCCGGATGCTGCTGTGGGCACTCGCGGCACTGGCCTGCGCCCTGCTGGCGCTGGCCTTCGCGATCGTGTCGATCGTGGCCGCGCTGTGGGATTCTCACCGCATGGCGGGAGTGTTGGGCGGCACGCTGTTGTTCACCCTGCTCGCCGCCATCTTCGGATTCATCGCCAGCCGCGTGTTTCGAACGCGACCGCAGATGCTGGAAGGCACTCTGGCGCAACTGCAGACCGACCAGGATCGGGCGGGCGGCGCGCCATGAGCCGCATGGCGGATCTCGAAGCCCGGCGGCGTGCGCTGCTGGCGCGATGCGAGGAGCAGAGGCTGGAGGTCTCCTACCGGTTGGCGCAGATCCGGCCGATGACGCAGCTTGGGGGATGGCGCCACCTGGGCGGCGTGCGCCCGGGCGGCAGCTCCTTCGCATGGATCGCGGCTCTTGCCGCATTGCTGATGTTGTTCCGCACCCGGCGGCTCCTGACCGGAGTGACCTGGATCACCGCGCTGCTTGCCCTCGCCTCGCGAGCGAGCGCCGTCCTGAAGGTCATCGCGCAGGTCCGCGCACTGTACGGTGCGGTGAAGGCGGCACGCGCGCCATCCAGCCCCGGGAACGAGGGGAAACTCCCGCGCGCCTAGCTCATCCCGTCTATTGCTTAGCTGGTGCTGCCGTCGGTGTTGCGGCCGTCGCAGGAGGTGCGGCTGTCGCGGCAGGCGAATCGGCAACCGCAGCAGGTGCGGCTGTCGCGGCAGGCGAATCGGCAACCGCAGCAGGCGAATCGGCCGCCGCGGTTGAAGGCAACGTCTGGCCAGCCTGCGCGGCGGGCTGGGGATCCGGGTCCGCCTGCAATCCCACTACAGCAGGCATGCCGCTGGCCGCCTGCAGCGTGGAGCGGGCCAGGTCCCAATGAATGGCTGCCGTCTCGCTTCCCAGCGCCTTGTCCAGCAGCTGTGACAACAGCTCCAGATTCGGCTCGACGGTCTGCCCCTCCGCATCCACTGGTGGGTGGGCTTCGAGCAGCAGCTCACCGTCCACGTAAGCCACCTTCACCGGATCGTTGATCAGCCACACGGGTGTGCCAACGGGCACCAGCGGGAACAGCGCTGCCACATCCTCCGGATACATTCGGATGCAACCGTGAGTGATCGCCATGCCCACCGCCATCGGGTTGTTGGTCCCGTGGATCAGATAGGTGCCGTTTCCTACAGCCAGGCGCATGGCGTAGTCACCCAGCGGATTGTCCGGACCTGAAGGCACCGCTTTCGGCAACGGATCGCCGTTGGCCAGGTGCTCCTTGCGCACGGACTCGGGCGGATACCAGGTGGGGTGCTTCTGCTTGGACACCACGCGCGTCTCGCCCAGAGGGGTGCGCCAGTCCATCTTGCCGATGCTGACCGGATAGGTAATGACCACCGCCTTTTCATTCTTCTTGTGCTTCGGGAAGTAATAGATGCGGTGCTCGGGCAGGTTGACGACGATGCCTTCGCGCGGCCCCGCCGGCAGGATGCGACGCCCGGGCAGCAGGATGTTGGTCCCTTCGCCGGGCAGCCACATGTCCACGCCCGGATTGGCGCGGATGATCTCCTCGTACCCCAGGCTGTAGCGCCGCGCGATATCCAGCAGCGTGTCCTGATACGTGGACTTGATCGTCTCATCGCTGCCGAACACGGCGGAGCCGTTCTCGGGCAACTCGTAGACGGTTGCTTGCGCCGCAGCAGATGCCAGCGCCAACACAAGGGGTACCCACGACCTCACCATGTCTCTCCAAATAATTCGTAACATATTGAGATTCAATATATTAATCCATTGAAACGGCCGGGTCACCTGTCCTTTGGACCAAGCCGGCCGGGCACAGTTTCGGCAGTCCGGGTACCGCTCTTGCTGAGTGTGGAAGAGTCACCAACAGACACGGGAGCACGCTCATGCGCCACGCCTCAACCATCCTTGCCGCTACGGCGGTTGTCCTCCTCGCCTCCGGATGCAATCTCATAAAGGGTAAGGAGACAACCGGACAATACGTCGACGATGCGACGCTGTCGACGCGCGCCAAGGCCGCACTGGTAAAGGACAGCACGGTCTCCGCTACGGACTTCGACATTCAAGTGTACAAGGGCAACGTGACACTGACCGGCGTGGCGAAGAACGCCGGCGAAGTGAATCGAGCCATGGACGACATCAAGGCGGTACCGGGCGTGGTCAGCGTCAAGAATGCGACGCGTCTCGCCACTGCCGAGCGAGGCAACGAGCGCTCCGAATAGCGCAGTAAGCGTTCGCACCGCGGCGGCGCCCTCGCGTAGGATGCGGGCGCCAGCAATGCTTCCCGGCGTCGTCGCGGTGATCCGAAAACTCCCACGCTCCTTCTATTCCCGCGAGGACACACTCGCGATTGCCCGTGACCTGATCGGCATGCACCTTGTCCGGGACGACGGTGTGCACAGTATTGGGCGCATCGTCGAGACCGAGGCGTACATGGGCCCCGAGGATCTGGCAGCGCACTCAGCTCGCGGGCGAACCCCCAGGACCGAGGTCATGTTCGGACCGCCCGGGCATGCCTATGTCTATTTCATCTATGGATTCTGGAATTGCGTGAACATCGTGACCGCCCGCGAGGGTGTTCCGCACGCGGTTCTGCTCCGCGCGCTCGAACCGATCAAGGGCATCAGCGACAAGACGTGGGGACCTGGACTACTGTGCCGGGCGATGCGCATCGACCGCGCGCTCAATGGCGAAGATCTTCGCGGCTCGCGCTTGTGGCTCGAGCGGCCGCCGCGATCCGCGCCTGCACCAAGAATTTCGCGCGCTACACGCATCGGCGTGGACTACGCCGGTCGCTGGGCACAGCGGCCCTGGCGCTTCTTTGATCGCGCTTCGCCGTACGTATCTACCGCTTCGGCCCGACTACGCCGTCATCGCCGTGATCCGGCACGGCGCGATGAGCAATAATGCGCGCATAGCACCTCACCCCCAAGGGAAGCCAGTGAGAAGAATAAGCTGTTTGCTGGTGGCTGCCGCGCTGAGCGCTTGCGCCACCACGGGTCCGACCACTGCTGGATCATCCGGGAACGCCGCAACTCCTGGCTCGGGCCCGGGCCGCAGCGGCTCAGGGGAACTCTACCCGTCCACCTATCGCGCGCCCGCGAGTGCGCCGACATTGATAAGACACGCGACGGTGCTCACCGGCACCGGAACCCGACTGGATAACGCGGACGTGCTCATCGTCGACGGCAAGATCCAGTCGGTCGGCACGAACCTGCAGGCTCCGTCCGGCGGACGCGTGGTGGATGGCGAGCATCGTTGGGTCACACCCGGGATCATCGACATACACTCTCATCTGGGCGTGTATCCGAGCCCGCAGGTCGAAGCGAACTCCGACGGCAACGAGGCGACCTCGCCGTCCACGGCCAACGTGTGGGCCGAACACTCGGTGTGGCCGCAGGACCCCGGGTTTCGCACTGCCCTCGCCGGCGGTATCACCACGCTGCAGATCCTGCCGGGCTCGGCCAACCTGATCGGCGGGCGCTCGGTGATCCTGAAGAATGTCCCCAGTGTCACGTATCAGGGCATGAAGTTTCCCGGTGCGCCGCAGGGTTTGAAGATGGCCTGCGGCGAGAATCCGAAACGGGTCTACGGGGCTGACAAGAATCAGTTCCCTTCCACACGCATGGGCAACGTAGCCGGCTATCGCGCTCAATGGGCCGAGGCGCAGGAGTACCTGCGCGACCAACAGGAGTACGAGCGCAAGCACGGCGCGGGTGACAAGGACGCCAAGCCCCCGAAGCGCGATCTTCGTCTGGAGACTCTGGCAGCCGCCCTGAAGGGCGACATCATCGTACACATGCACTGTTACCGCGCCGACGAGATGGCTACCGTTCTCGACATGTCGCGCGAGTTTGGCTATCACGTCGCCGCCTTCCATCACGCGGTCGAGGCCTACAAGATCGCCGACCTGCTGGCCGAGCAGGGTGTGTGTGCCGCGATGTGGGCCGACTGGTGGGGATTCAAGATGGAAGCCTACGACGGCATCCCCGAGAACATCGCCTTCGTTGACGCAGCCCCGGGCGGGTGCGCCATCGTGCACTCCGATTCGGAGGAAGGCATCCAGCGGCTGAACCAGGAAGCGGCGAAGGCGATTGCCTATGGACGGCGGGCAGGACTTGCGATTGCACCCGAGCGCGCGATTCAGTGGCTCACGGCCAACCCGGCGAAGGCCATCGGTGTGCTCGGCCGCACCGGCACGCTCGAGAGCGGCAAGATGGCTGACGTAGTGGTGTGGAACGGTAATCCATTCAGCGTGTACGCCATGGCTGATGAGGTCTTCATCGATGGCGTCCTGCGCTACGACCGCTCCAATCCGGCTCTCACTCCGCAGTCTGATTTCACGTTGGGCCAGCCGGCTGCGGCGGGAGTGTACCCGTGAAAACCTCCGCTCTCGCGTGGCTGTTTGCCGCCGCACTGCCGCTCGCGAGTGTCGGCGCGGCGCCGAACCCGACTCTCATTCGCGACGCGACCATCCACACCGTCAGCGCCGCCGGCGTGCTCGAACATGCCGACGTACTCATTGAGGAAGGCCGGATCACCGCGCTCGGAGTGGGACTGAAGGCGCCGGTCGGCGCCGAGATCATCGAGGCGCAGGGCCGGCCACTCACTCCCGGCCTGTTCGGCGGACTTGGACACCTGGGCGTGGAAGAAATCGGCCTGGAACCCAGCGTGGATGACTACTCACTCAAGCTGGGCTCGATGCGACCCGAGTTCGACGTCACGGCGGCGTTCAATCCGGACTCCGTGTCCCTGGGCGTGAATCGCCTCGGCGGCATCACCTTCGCCATGGTCGCACCGAGTGCCGAGTCGGGCGGCAAGGGCGGACCCGGAGGCACGCTGATCGCCGGCCAGGGGGCCATTGCAATACTGGACGGCACGCTCGTACCCAAGGCTCGTGCCCTGTTTGTCGACGTCGGCGGAGACGCCAGTGCCCTCACCGGCGGCAGTCGCGCTGCCCAGTTCATGGTCCTGCAGCAGGCATTGACCGAGGTGCGTTCGCCAAACGCATTGCTGCCGAACGACCAGCGCCTGCTGACACCGGCCGGTCGCCGATCGCTGCAGGATTTCCTCAACGGTGCCGGACCCGTCGTGTTTGATGTGGACCGGGCTTCGGATATCCGCCAGGTCATTGCCTTCGCCAGGCGCGAGAAGTTGCACGTCGTGGTCAAGGGCGGCACGGAAGCCTGGCGGGTCGGGTCGGAACTGGCCGCCGCCCGCATCCCCGTGATTCTCAACCCACTGGACGATCTGCCGGGAAGCTTCGATACGGTGGGCGCCACACTGGAGAACGCCGCACGCCTCGACAGGGCCGGCGTGAAGATCGCGTTCACACTGGATGATCCGCAGCCGCACAACATTCGCAAGGTGCGCCAGACCGCCGGAGTCGCAGTGGCACACGGCCTGCCGTGGGAAGCGGCCCTGGCGGCGCTCACTCGCAATCCGGCTGAGATCTTCGGCGTCGCGGATCGCGACGGCTCGCTGGCCGTGGGCCGGCCGGCGGATCTGGTTCTCTGGAGCGGCGATCCGCTGGATGTGACCAGCCTGGCCGACCGGGTATTCATCGCCGGGGTATCTCAGCCCATGCAGTCCAGGCAAACCCTGCTCCGGGACCGCTACCTTGAGAAGCTGCGCGCGCACGCGGCGCGCTGACGAGGTTCAGACGTGGAGGCCAAAAGCTACAAGTACTACGACCTGCTGCTGGGCGCGTATGTGTGCGTGCTGCTCTGCGCGAATCTCATCGGTCCCGCAAAGGTCTCCACGGTCCAGGTGCCACTGATAGGACCGGTCACGTTCGTGGCCGGCGTGTTGTTCTTTCCATTCTCGTACTTCTTTGGCGATGTGCTCACTGAGGTCTATGGCTATGCGCGTGACCGGCGCGTCGTCTGGGCCGGCTTCGGCGCGCTGGTGTTCGCATCCGTGATGGCCACCGTGATCGTGCAGCTGCCACCGGCCGATTTCTGGAAGGACAAACAGGGCTCGGTGGAAGCGATCTTCGGCAATACTCCGCGGATCATCACCGCCTCGATCATCGCGTTCTGGTGCGGCTCGTTCGTCAACAGCTACGTGCTGGCGAAGATGAAGATCCTCACCAGGGGTCGCTGGCTGTGGACCCGCACCATCGGCTCCACCATGTGCGGTGAGCTGGTGGACTCCGGCCTGTTCTATACCATCGCCTTCATCGGACTGTGGCCGACGAAGCAGCTCATCGCGGTCACGATCACCCAGTACGTCCTCAAGTCCGCCTGGGAGGTGATCATGACGCCGGCCACGTACAAGATCGTCGGTTTCCTCAAGCGCGCCGAACACGAGGATTATTACGACCGCGGAACCAACTTCACGCCCTTCTCCCTGTCCGCATGACTTCCCATGACGGCGGGTTGTTGCGTTTCGGCGTGCTGGGCGCGGCGAACATCGCGCGGGCATTCATTGCCGGCGTGAAGCCCTCCACGCGGCTCGTGGCGGCCGCGATCGGCAGCCGCGATGCAGGCAAAGCGGAGCGCTTCGCCCGGGAGACCGGTGTTGCACGGTGGCATGGCACGTACGAGCAGCTGCTCGCCGATCCCGGGATCGACGCCATCTACAATCCATTGCCCAACAGCCTGCACGCTGAATGGACCATTCGCGCCTGCCGTGCCGGCAAACATGTGCTGTGCGAGAAGCCACTGGCAACATCCGCCACAGAGGCACGCGCCATGTTCGAGGCAGCCGCGCAGAACGGCGTGTGCCTGATGGAGGGCTATCCCTATCGCGCCCAGCCACAGACGATCCGGCTCCTCGAGCTCGTCGCCGCAGGCGAGATCGGACGGCTGGAGCTGATCCAGTCCAGTTTCGGATTCGCGCTGCCCGGAGGCCCGAACATCCGCCTGGATGCGGGACTCGCTGGTGGGGCGCTGATGGATGCGGGCACCTATCCGGTGAGCCTCGTGCGCATGGTGGCGGCCGAGCGGCCGGTGCGGGTCCAGGCCCGGGCGCTGTGGGCCGATGGGGTGGACCGTGCGCTTGCCGCCACCCTGGAGTTCGACAGTGGCCTGCTGGCGCAGATCTCCTGCAGCTTCTCGACCGGCGCGCACCGCCAGGCGCTCATCGCGGGCAGCGGCGGTGTCATCCAGTCGGCATTCCAGAATCACCCGCCGCTGGATCGTCCCGCGGAGATCCTGCTGAAGCGCGGTACCGGCTGGGATTCGGATTACGAGCGCGTGCAGGTTCCCGCCCTCAACGGCTTTCGCGCGGAGGCCGAAGCCTTCGCCGATCTGGTGGCGGCACGCGGCATGCGCGCCACTTCGCCCGGCACGCCTGTCGCCCTGGCTGGCGCCTCCGCCGAGGAATCCATCGATATCGCCATGACGCTCGCGGCCATCCTGCGCAGCGCGCGCTCGGGTCAGTCGGAAACCGTGGCGGAGTAACCGGCGCTCAAGGATCACGGATCCGGTGAGCGCGCCAGTGGGCCCGCAGCCGGTGGTGTGGCGCGGTCGAACAGGTCGGGGCGACTTGCGCGGTAACGATGGATTCCGGCGATCAGGGTCGATGGGTCGCGGTGCAATCGGCGTGCGACCTCCGCGAGCGTGGCGATCCCCTGCTCAGTGGCGCGCCACGCTATCAGCGCCCGCGCGAGAGCCAGGGAGCGCTTTCTCGAGCCCGAGAGAAGCTCACGCGAGGCGATATCCAGTGGACCGAGCACGCAGAGGATGAGTCTCTCGAGCCGGGCGTGATGTTGCTGCGATCGGGCTGTGACCCGGCGCCCGTGCTGCAGCGGAGCAACGCTGGAATCGAATGGTTGCGTCATCAGTTCGAGGTAGCGGCGGCGTGCCCTGTCGGGGCGGCGGTCGAGCCGTTTGAGGACGGCATGAGTGGTCAACCAGGGCACGCGCACCGCACCGCGATAGGCGTGATAACTCGACCACGGGTAGTCGCTCGGGTTCGTACCGAGCCCGCAACGTACCGGCAGTCGATGCATGTCGTGCAACACCCGCAGCAGCTGAGTGTCGGGATCGAGGAGGAGCGCCTGATAACGCTGGCGAAACAGATGCCCGCAATCGCCCGTCAGCGAGTGAAGCCGACGTGAATACTGGCTCGTCAGGCGCTGCATCAGCCGGCCCACCGGCTGCACTTCAATCTGCACTATCATGTGGATGGCGTCCGGCAGCCAGCAGTAGCCATGCACGCGGGACCGACTGCGCGCCAGGGATGTCGCCAGCAGTCGTTCGAACATCCCATAGTGGGAGACATCCGCGAAAATCGGCTGGCGGGCACCGCTTCGCTGGATGACATAGTAAATGCCGCCGGCAACGTGCAGCCTCGCGCGGCGCGACATGCGTCCAGTCCACCTCCCTGTCGAACTCGCCGCATCTTGCGGCGACCGCCCCGATCCCAGGCGCAGAAGAGACAGTTACTGCCACCCACCAAGGGCCACTGAAAGCAAATCCCGTTCACATCCAGCAGCCGGGATACGTTAGGTCCCTATCGTACGGTAGCAGTCTGAAGAGGATCCGTTGACACCACCCGATCGACAACGCTCGCCCGGGAGACAGTAACTGTCTTCCTTATATCTGCTGGCGGTGGCCTCAATATCTCAGGTCCGCGCGATCTTTTTTTGCTGCGGCGCCGGGAAACCAGGGCCGCGAAGACCGAGCGCAGGGGCTTCACTGCGACCAGGGTCCAGCCGGCAGGTATACCCGCGCGCGACACCGTCGCGGCGTCGGATGCCGCTGCCGAGCGCGCTGCCGTCCCGGGGTCGGATGCCGCTGCCGAGCGCGATGCCGCTGCTGCTTATTTGCCGGCCGGCGTCAGGGCCAGCAGTTCGCTGCCCTCGGGAACCCGGTCGCCGCGAGCGAAGTGGATGGACTCCACGGTACCGGCGAAGGGAGCGCTGATGGCGTGCTCCATCTTCATGGCCTCGATCACCATCAGCACCTGTCCCGCCTGCACCGCCTGCCCCGGCTCCACCGAGACGGCGACCACCACACCGGGCAGTGGTGTCGTCAGCCCACCCTGGCTGGCCGCCGCGGAGAACTCGATGGACTGCAGGTCCTCGAGGGCCAGTACGTGGTGTTGGTCACCCAGCCAGAGGTGCACCTGCAGGCCATCGCGGAAGCAACGGGCCATGACTCGCCTGTCGTCCAGGATCGCGCGGATATAGCCATCGCGTTGCGACACGTCTGTTACTCGCGTCCCGGCGGCCGGCGAGCTGTCGCCCCGAGCGCCGTCGCCTCGAGAGGTGTCGGCCTCCGTGGGACCGGCCCCGGCACGCGGCGCCACTCGCGTTGGCTGACCCCGCGCGAATTCGATTTCCAGCTCATGCCGAGCCCCAAGGGTCGTGAGGGTCAACGGCACACGCGCAGGCAGATTCGGCACGAACCCATCGACCGCGCCCCAGGGACTGGCCGTGCCGCTCTCACGGTGTGACAGATGAGCCGCCAGAGCGCCCAGCGCCAGAACCGCCGGATCGGTCTTCGTGGCGTCCCGGAACTGGCCCGCATGCTGCTGCAGGTACGCGATGCTGTGTCGTACCTGCAGGAATGCGGGTGCGCGCAGGATCCGGGTCAGCCAGCGCTCGTTGGTATGGACACCGACACAATGGATTCGCTCGAGAGCACCCGAAAGCCTGGCGGCCGCGGCGGAGCGCGTCGGTGCCCACGCGATCACCTTGCCCAGCAGTGAATCGTAGCTTTCCGGGACGGTGTCGGCAGTAGCGAAGCCGGCATCCACGCGCACGGAATCATCCTCGGGCCACTCCATGAGACGCAATGTCCCGGCGCTCGGCATGAAGTCGCGCTCCGGATCCTCCGCGCAGATGCGCGCTTCAATCGCATGACCTTCCAGTCGGATCTGCGACTGTTCCAGCGGCAGCCGCTCGCCAGCGGCCACGCGCAGCTGCCATTCGACCAGATCGAGACCCGTGACCGCCTCGGTCACCGTGTGCTCGACCTGCAGCCGCGTATTCATTTCCATGAAGTACACATCGCGCCCGTCGTACAGGAACTCGACGGTACCGGCCCCGACATAACCGATCTCACGACCCACGACGAGCGCGGCAGCCCTCACCCGGTTGCGCAGCTCCTCCGGGAGATCCGGCGCGGGTGCCTCCTCTATGAGTTTCTGGTGACGGCGCTGCACCGAGCAGTCGCGATCGCCCAGATGCACGAGATGCCCGTGCGTGTCGCCAAAGATCTGTACTTCCACGTGCCGCGGGGCCGGGAGATAGCGCTCCAGGAGCAGCGAACCATCGCCAAAGGCACTTTCCGCAAGGCGTCGGGCCGCCGCCAGACCGTCAGCGACTTCGGATGGCTCGTGCAGGATGCGCATGCCCTTGCCGCCGCCGCCGGCCGCCGGCTTGACGATCAGGGGCATCCCCAGGCGCAGGGCCTCCTCGTGCAGCGACTTCAGGTCCTGCCGTGAACCCTCGTATCCGGGCAGGACCGGCACGCCCGCGGCGCGCATGCGTGTCTTGGCGAGCAGCTTGGAACCCATCGCCTCGATCGCGGTGTGCGGCGGCCCTACGAATACGAACCCCGCCTCAACCACCGCCCGCGCGAACGTGGCGTTCTCGGACAGGAATCCATAACCGGGGTGAATTGCCGCCGCGCGAGTCGCGCGCGCGGCATCCAGAATCCTGGCGATGTCGAGGTAACTTTCGCGCGCGGGCGCAGGGCCGATCCTGACGGCCTCGTCTGCCTCCCTGACATGGCGGGCACCGGCGTCGGCGTCCGAGAAGACAGCGATGGTCCGAATGCCCATGCGCCGCGCGGTGCGAAAGATGCGGCAGGCGATTTCGCCCCGGTTCGCTACCAACAGACTGTCGATCACGTATGCATCCTTCCTGCTACATCCGGAAGACGCCGAAGCGCGTTTCCTGCTCGGGCGCATGGCGGACCGCCGCGAGACTCAATGCCAGAACCCGGCGCGTCTCGGCGGGATCGATCACGCCATCGTCCCAGAGCCGCGCCGAAGCGTAGTACGGATGCCCCTGCAGTTCGTACTGCTCGCGGATCGGCTTCTTGAAGGCCTCCTCCTCTTCGGCCGTCCACGCCTTGCCGGCCTTCATCTGGTCGCGCTTGACCGTCGCGAGCACGCTCGCGGCCTGTTCGCCCCCCATCACGGAGATGCGGGCGTTGGGCCACTGGAACAGCAGCCTGGGTGAATAGGCGCGGCCGCACATCGCGTAATTGCCGGCGCCGTAGCTGCCCCCTATGATCAGGCTGAGCTTGGGAACCGCCGCGCAGGCCACCGCCGTGACCAGCTTGGCGCCATCCTTGGCGATACCGCCGGCCTCTGCGCGCCGGCCAACCATGAACCCCGTGATGTTCTGCAGGAACAGCAGCGGTACCGCGGCGCGCGTGCACAGTTCGATGAAGTGGGCGCCCTTGAGCGCGCTCTCGGAGAAGAGGATGCCGTTGTTGGCCAGGATGCCGACCGGATAGCCGCCGATGTGCGCGAACCCGCACACGAGCGTCGTGCCGTACAACTGCTTGAACTCATCGAGCTCGGATCCGTCCACGAGCCGCGCGATCACTTCGCGAACGTCGTAGGGTTTGCGCAGGCTCGCGGGCACGACTCCATACAATTCCGCCGGGTCATAGCGCGGTTCACGCGACACGAGCGGCGGATCGGTGCGGGCTGCGGGAGCGAGATGCCCGACGATGCGCCGTGCGATGGCCAGCGCGTGAGTATCGTTTTCCGCGTAGTGATCGCAGACACCCGATTCACGGCAATGCACATCCGCGCCGCCCAGCGATTCCGCGTCGATGTCTTCTCCGGTCGCCGCCTTGACGAGGGGCGGACCGCCGAGAAACACACGCCCCTGGTTGCGCACGATCACGTTCTCGTCGGACATGGCCGGCACATAAGCGCCGCCGGCCGTACACGAGCCGTGCACGACGGCGATCTGTGGGATTCCCGCCGCCGACAGCGTCGCCTGGTTGTAGAAGATTCGTCCGAAGTGCTCGCGGTCGGGAAAGACTTCATCCTGAGCCGGCAGGAATGCGCCGCCGCTCTCCACCAGATAGACGCAGGGAAGGCGGTTCTCGCGCGCGATCTCCTGCGCCCGTAAGTGCTTCTTGACCGTCATCGGATAGTAGGTGCCGCCTTTGACAGTGGGATCGTTCGCGACCACCACGCACTCCCGGCCACTCACTCGTCCGATGCCCGTCACGATGCCGGCAGCGGAAATGTCGCCCCCGTACAGTCCGTGAGCCGCCAGCTGCGAGAGCTCCAGGAACGGGCTACCGGGGTCCAGCAGCGTGCGCACCCGCTCCCGGGCGGTCAGCTTGCCAGCGGCGTGGTGTTTTTGCACCGCAGCACGCGAACCACCCAGCGCAACGCGCGCCGTCTGCCGCCGCAGGTCCTCCGCGAGCTCCCGCATGGCGCGCTCGTTGTCGCGGTACTCCTGCGAGTGCACATCGATCCGGGTGGATAGCGCGGGCATACTTGTCTTCGTTGCTGGTTTGTCCGACAATCATACGATCCAACCGAATGGGAAGGCAAGCTCATGAGTGCCAGCGACTGCGACTTCGGCCTGGGCGAGACTCTCGATGAGGTGCGCGCGCAGGTGCGCCGTTTCGCCGACGAGCGCATCGCGCCGCGCGCCGCGGAGATCGACCGCAGCAACGAATTCCCCCGCGATCTGTGGCCTGCGCTGGGCGAGCAGGGACTGCTGGGCGTGACCGTGCCGGAGCGCTGGGGCGGAACGGATCTGGGCTATCTGGCGCACGTGATCGTCATGGAGGAGATCTCACGCGCCTCCGGTGCAGTCGGGCTTTCCTACGGCGCCCACTCGAACCTGTGCGTCAACCAGTTGCGACTGAATGGCACGGATGCGCAGCGCGACCGCTATCTGCCGAAACTGGTCAGCGGCGAGCATCTGGGCGCGCTCGCCATGTCCGAACCCGGATCGGGTTCGGATGTCGTCTCGATGCAGACGCGCGCGGAGAAGCGCGGCGATCGCTACATCCTCAACGGCCGCAAGATGTGGATCACCAACGGCCCCGACGCGGATGTCTACATCATCTATGCCAAGACGGACGTCTCGGCGGGTCCGCGCGGCATCAGTGCCTTCATCGTGGAACGCGGCGCGCCTGGCTTCTCGCAGGCACAGAAGCTCGACAAGCTCGGCATGCGGGGTTCGGGGACCTGTGAGCTGGTGCTGGAGCAGGTCGAGGTCCCGGCCACGCACCTGGTGGGTGCGGAGAATCGCGGCGCCTCGGTGCTCATGAGCGGTCTGGATTACGAGCGCGTGGTGCTCGCCGGTGGTCCGCTCGGCCTGATGGCTGCTGCCCTCGATCTGGTGCTGCCGTACGTGCGCGAGCGCAAGCAGTTCGGCCAGCCCATCGGCACGTTCGAACTCATGCAGGCCAAAGTGGCCGATCTGTACGCTTCGCTCAATGCCAGCCGGGCGTACGTGTATTCAGTGGCGCGAGCCTGTGATGCAGGCAAAGTGAAGCGCCGTGATGCGGCGAGCTGCATCCTGTTCGCTGCCGACCATGCGACGCGGGCGGCTCTGGAAGCCGTCCAGGCACTCGGCGGCAACGGCTACACCAACGACTACCCCGCCGGGCGACTGTTGCGGGATGCCAAGCTCTATGAGATCGGTGCCGGTACGCAGGAGATCCGCCGCATGCTGATTGGCCGTGAGTTGTTCGAGACCGCCGCGTGAGCGTCGAATTCGATCAGATCTTCATTGAGCCCGCTTACCGCAAGGTAGCCGTGGCCATCGGCGAGCGCATCCTGGACCGCAGCCTGCGCGAAGGCGACCGCCTGCCGGCGGAGCAGGAGCTGGCCCGGCAGTTCGGCGTCAACCGCTCGACGGTGCGCGAAGCCCTGCGGGAACTTGAAAGCAACGGGCTGGTCACGCGCCGTCCCGGCTCCCGGCGCATGTCGGTCAGTCGGCCACAGCATGTGGCGATCGCCGAGACGATCAGCCGGGGCCTGGTGCTTCACGATGTGACGTTTCTGGAAGTGTGGGAAGCGCTGACGCTGATCGAGCCTCCGATCGCAGAAGCCGCCGCCGCAGCCCGCAGCAACGACGATCTCGCCGCAGTCAGCGCGGCGTGCGATCAGTTCGCAAACGACAACACGGAAGCGGGGAATGCCGCCCGCAATGCAGCCGAATTCTTCCGCAGCGTGGCGCGAGCCACTCACAACCAGGTCCTCGGCCTTGCGCAGGAACCCCTGCTCCAGCTCCTGGAACCCTCCCTGCGCATCATGATCGACAAGGTGCCGCAGGCGCGCTCGCGCATTGCCGGCGCCCAACGACGCCTCTGCGAGGCCCTCAAGGCGCGCGACATCGAGGGCG
>Ga0335083_10001116_pt1 | contig 37660 bp, 36 predicted proteins | sample Lox_Sample_42_FD_206716 | JGI IMG/M metagenome (GOLD analysis project Ga0335083, IMG submission 206716) | Soil microbial communities from Loxahatchee National Wildlife Refuge, Florida, United States - Lox_Sample_4.2 | ecosystem: Environmental > Terrestrial > Soil > Wetlands | place: USA...
TTATCGTTAGTGTAGGGATTTAAGTTGCTGGCTATCAACAGTGTAAGGTCTTTTCAAAAAATGTAGGGGATTGTGTAGTGGTTTAGGTTGTTGATTATCAACGATGTAGGGTTTGTAGGGGGTTTCCGGAGATATGCTATATCACAAACGGCACCAGCGCCCTCACCTGTTTCCGATACTCCCCATACTCCGGAAAATGCTGCATCATGACCGTTTCCTCCTGCTTGAGTTTTATCCACAGGCCAATGCCGACAATGACCAGCCCCAGCCAGAAATGCAGCCGCCCAAATTGGATCGCCTGCGCCGAGCACATCATGAGAATAGCTGTATAAATCGGATGCCGCACAAACCGATACGGCCCTTTGCGGATGAGTTGATGCCCTTCTTTGAATTGCACATTGCTGCTCCAGTTGCTCCCCAGCGTCCATCGCGACCATAACGCCAGCGCCAACCCAGCCACGCACACCACCGCACCGGCATATCGCGTATAAATGGTATCGGGCGTTAGTTCGAGCGTCATCGGCGGACGCCACACTCGATATGTGCCAATCATGATACCGCCGATAACCACCGGCAGCCGGTAGCTCAAAGAAGAAGCAAAGCTCTTGCGCTCCGCCGTCGCTTTAACGCGGGAAGCAGTGGCCAGCCAATAGACAATAAACGCTATCCAGCAGCCAATGATAATGAGACCGTAAACGGGCATCCCTGATTCGCATCATGCTTGCAGCATTCCCGTGCGAATTCAAGCTATCCCGGCAATAGGACATTGATAGAAGTTATGAATGATGCGAAGCGAGAATTTTGGCTCTGAGCGAAGTTTTTGCGAGGATACATGCCCGTAGCTGCCTGCAACCAAGCCAAAAGAATGCCCAAAGCCAAAAAAATCGATTCTGAAAGGCCGCCGCGGACGCCACTGGAGCGGGGAAATGCCCCTACTTCAGGGCTTTTTCCACCGCCTGGAGCAATTGCTCGGCATCAAACGGCTTGGACAGCGTTTCGTTCGCGCCCAATTGTTTGGCCATCTTCAGGCAAATATCCGCCGCCGCCCAGCCGGCCTTGGCGATGGCGATGAATTTAGGCGGCACCGCCGCGCGCCGTAATTCCGAGAAAGTTTCAAACCCGTCATAGTCCGGCAAAAGCAATTCGATGACTACCAGGTCAAACGGGCTTTGCCGGTGCAGCGAAAGCGCCTCCGCGCCGCTGGCCGTGCGCGTAATCTTATAACCTTTGCCCACCAGCAGCCCCAGCATCCCCTGCGTCTCAGTATCATCATCCAGCACGAGGATGCGTTTAGGCGGCAACTGGCGCACAACGCCCGGATTCGCCGGTGTCAACCCGGAGCGGGCCGGTTCTTTCGATTCCCTCTCCAGCAACAGGCGCAGCGCGAGCAAATTTTCTTTCAGGATAAATCCCACCGCGCCCTCAGTGCGGGCCCGGTCGCGGAATTGTGGTTCATTAAAAGAGGTGACGATGATCACCCGCGCTTCCGGATGCACTTCCTTGATGCCCTTGATCGTTTCAAAGCCGTCCATGCCGGGCATTTTGACGTCCATGGTAATCCAATGGGGCCGGAAATCCCGCGCGCGATCAATCGCCTCCTGGCCCGTCGCGCATTCCTGGAAGGTCATCCCCGGGATGGTCAAAAAACTGCGGATCAATTCACGCGCATTGGCCTGATCGTCCACAATCATCAATCTTGTGCTCATACTTATTGTCACAGCCTCTCAATATGAGCGATACCGCAATGTTACGTAATTGTTGCCAACACATAATTTTGCATCCGTAGGTCCCCCTATTTTTCTAGGTGGAACTACGTAGATGGAATTGAAGAACCCTTAACCAGAATGACTGAATTGAAGCGTTTCGCCTAAAGAAGTGAACGGTTTTCGAGCGCGAATTGGAGTAGGCTATGGCTCCCGCGCAGGTCCAGTTTGGAAGAAATGTTGGTGCGATGCGCCTCTACTGTGCGGGGACTGATGAAAAGTTCAGCCGCAATTTCCCGGCTGGTTTTTTTCTCGGCAATCAGTTTCAAAATGCGCAGTTCCGCCTTGGTTAGATGGTCCAGGCCGGGCTTCTCCTTGGCCAGCTGTTCCGTTCGATGACGCCGCCGGACCAAATAACCGGAGATAGAGGAACTCAGGTAATGTTCCCCTTCAGCGACGGCCGCCACTGCCTTCACGATTTCCTCCACGGCGTTTTCTTTGAGAACAAATCCCATTGCGCCGTAATCCAGCGCGCGATTACACAGCGCTTCATCCTTATGCATCGTGAGCATGACGACACGCGTCGGCGAATTCATCGCCCGGAGTTGCTGCGCAATTTCCAAACCGCCCACGCCCGGCAGGTTGACATCCAGGATAGCCACATCCGGCTTCTTTTCCTTGATCAGTTGCAACGCTTGTTCCCCGTCACCAATTTCACCAATCAACTCAAAACGCTCGTCCTCTTTGATAACCTGGCGCAACCCGCCCCGGACCAGGGGATGGTCGTCCACGATTAAAATTTTGGTACGGTGTTTCACCAGATAAGGAATGGCCGATGAGCAACATTCCACCGCAGTTTTACTCCGGTCTGGGAGAAATGGGAATGATTATTTCAACGCGCGTCCCTTTGCCCGGCGTAGAATCCATTTTCAGGCGCCCGCCAATAATCCGCGCGCGTTCGGCTATGTTCTTCAATCCCATGCCTTTGCCCTTTTCGCCCTGGTTGAAACCCTGCCCATCATCCGCCATGACCAGGCGGATCTCATGTAAATCACGTTCCAGGGAAATGTGCGCGCTCTTGGCTTGGGAATGTTTCAGGATATTATTCAAGCCTTCCTGGACTACCCGGTAAAGATTCGCCGCTGTGTCACGCGGAAATGCGTCATCCACCATGTCGAATTTGGCTTCGACAGCTATTCCCCCGGCATTGCCCACGCTCTCAATCAGGGCGTTCAAAGCGCCCGTCAGGCCCAGGTGGTCCAATTGATACGGATGTAAGTCCTGCGAGATCCGCCGCATTTCCGCGATAGCATCGGACGTCGTCTCGCTGATGGTCTCAATTTCTTTGCGTGTGTCGGCAGCCAGTTTTTTTTGCAACAGCACCAGTTGCGCATGGTTCTTGATGAGAGAAAGGCTTTGCCCAAGGCTGTCGTGCAGTTCGCCGGCGATGCGCTCGCGCTCGGCTTCCTGCGAAGCAATCAATTGGAGCGTGTATTCCGCGCGCGCGCGTTGCTCGCGTTCGATCGCCTGTTCCCGCTCAGTGATATCCAGCAGCAAACTGACAAAATAATCCGGCGAACCGTCGGGCTTGCGGACGCAACGGGCGGAAATCGTGGCATAGATGATCTGTCCGTCCTTGCGAATGAGGCGCTTATTAATCGTATAGGCGTCGATCTTTCCCGCCACCGTCTGTTCAAAGACGGATTCATTGGGCTTCATATCCTCCTGGTAAGTTAATTCAGCCCAGGTTTTTTTGAGCAGCTCTTCCCGCGTATAGCCAAGAATGCGGGTATACTCGTCATTCACAGCCAGGATTCGCATCTCCCGAGAGGTGATGGCAAAGCCCACCGAGGCCAGTTCAAAGTAACTGCGGAAACGTTTCTCGCTCTCGCGCAACGCCTCCTCGGCGCGTTTGCGGTCGGTAATATCATTCACCACGCGTAACACGCACGCACGGCCACCCAGTTCAATTGATTCTGCGCTGTACAATATCGTCAAAACCCTTCCGTCGCGCGCCCGCACCTGGACCTCGCGATTCCGGATGCGGTCGTCCTCCTTCAGGGAGGTGCGCATCTGCTCAAGGGCTTCCGTGTTTGGAAGGATGCCCAGTTCGAGGGGAGAACGGCCAACGGATTCCTCGCGGGAGAAGCCAAAAATCTTTTCGTGGGCCTCGTTCACTTCCAGGTAGCGGCCCGTTTCCAAATCCGTGATGGACATCGAATCCGGGCTGGTATGAAACGCTTTGGAAAATTTTTCTTCTGATTCGCGCAGCGCCTGTTCCACTTTCTTGCGCCCGGTGATGTCCCGCAACGCCGTCATTCGCACCGTCCGGCTGCCTATGTGCATCATCTTCGCGCGCGCTTCGGCAATAAAAGAAGTGCCGTCTTTGCGCAGCAGCCAGTGTTCATAATTCACTTCGCGTCCTTCGCGAATGGATTCAGCGACCGCCACACGCGATTCCGGCGCCACCAGTTCGATAACTTCCCGCCCGATCATTTCCTCACGCTCGTAGCCAAACATTTTAAGCATCTGGTCGTTCACGTCCAGGATGTGGCCGTTCTCGGTAATGGCAACGCCTTCAAACGAAGCGTTGGTCAGGTTTCGAAAGTGTTCCTCGCTCTCGCGCAGTCTCGCTATAGCCTGGTCACGCTCTTTCAACACGATGGCCGGAACGAGGGAAACCAGGACCGCCATCGCCAAAACTGTCTGCAACGCGAAAACAAACTCGCTGGAGGAAACTACCGTGGCCGGCAGGCCAAAAAAAGGTTGTGCCGTGGAAAAGGACAGCACGATCGCCGTATAAAGACAGATGGCCGTAGCGCCATGCCGGCCAAAACGGAGCCCCGCCCAAAGCAAAAAAGGAATCGCCGGGGATTTATTGGGAGACATCACCCCGCGGTCCCAAACCAATAAATACCAGAGGTAAACGCTAAGTCCCGCGAGAAGCACAGCAGCTTCCACATATTTTTTCCGGGAATTAAAAACCTCGCGATATCCATTCGCCGGGGAAAACCATGTCAGGATAAACGGCGCCAGGACCAAGATGGCCATGACGTCGCTGCCCCACCATACTGCCCATGAGCGCGCAAACGAATGGCTAATGCCAAAATGCACCAGCGCGCCCGCGCCAATGGCTGCGCTCGCCATGGAGTTGATTACCGCGCCGAAAACCATCAACCCGATAAATTCCCTGAGCGTTTTCAAGGAGGGGCAATCCGCTACGAACGTGCGCACCATCCAGGCACCGAGGAAAATTTCCACCAGGTTCGCACCGCAGAAAAAAACCGCGATCGCAGGGCTGGTCTTGTGAACCAAGTCAAAGAGGTAATTGGCGGGGAGAACGGCCAGCAGCAGCCACGGCCAGTCCCGTGTCCGGTTCAGCAGCAACACGGCCACGGATAAGCCTGCCGGCATCCAAAAACTGACATACGTGGCGCCTCGCACGGATAAGCAACTGCCGGCTAGGGCGCAGACAAAATAGGCCACACCGAACAACACCGCCCGCTGCCACAAAGAAGACGTCCATTTGCGGGCAAATTCGGTTACCTGTGCAACTGTCATGAAAACAAATGCCTCTTAAAGCCTGTTGTACCTGTTATAAGTGAAGCGGACTAAAAACCAAGTAAAAACAATTCACACGCAGCTCGCTTTGAGCCGGCGTGTGATGAATAAACCTGCTGCGGTACGGATTTTACTGCCCCATCGTAAGCACGGCGCGAAACCGTGCTTTGCCGCTCATCATGCGTTCGTAGCCTTCCGCAACCCGTTCGAGCGGAAAAACTTCATTCATCGAACGCACGCCGGTGAGGGCGCTAAACTTGAGCGTATCCTGCGAATCGGAGGCATTGCCTGAATACCACCCCTTCACCGAACGCTGGCCCGTGATCAAAACCAATGGCGAAATAGTGATGGATTGGGCAGCTCCGACGACTAATAACATGCCGTTCATGGCCAAACCACCCTGCACAGCAGCCATGGCATCGCCGGCGGTAACGGTGGCGAGAATGACGTTTGCGCCGCCAAGTTTTTGCAACTCCGCTGCCGGGTCTTGCGCCTGGCTGTCGATGTATTGGTGTGCGCCCAATTGGCGGGCGAGCGCTTCCTTGTCTTTGCCGCGCGCGATGCCAATCGTTTTAAAGCCCATCTTCACCGCGTATTGCACACCCAAATGGCCAAGGCCGCCCAGGCCCAGCACCGCCACAACATCGCCCGCGCGGGCGGGGCTGTTGCGCAATGCGTTATACGTCGTAATCCCCGCGCACATCAGAGGTGCGGCGTCCACCGGGGATAAATCGTCCGGCACGCTCGCCACGGCGATGGCCGGCGCCACCATATATTCCGCGTAACCACCGTCGAAGGAAATGCCCGTGACTTGCAGCGACACAGTACAGCCAAAGAAATAACCTTTGCGGCAATTATCGCAGGTACCGCAGTTGTTCCCATGCCAACCCACGCCCACCCGCTGGCCGGGTTTCCATTGCGAGACACCCGCGCCCACCGCATCCACGACGCCCACGACTTCGTGCCCGGGTATGCGTGGATATTGGATGCCGGGCCAATGGCCTTCCTTGACCAGCGAATCGCTGTGGCAAATGCCGCAGGCCTGCACCTTGATGCGCACCTGGCCGGCAGCGGGTTGGGGGATTTCACGTTCCACAAGTTCAAAAGCTCCGCCGGGGCGGGAAATTTGGGCAGCACGCATTTTTGGCATAAATAATCTCCTGTTTAATTTTTGAAACGAACCGTCGCCAATCTAACACGTCCCGGCCGGTTGACAATGGCCGAAAAACTTATGGACACTCCGGTTATCCCTGAATTACTATCAATGCAATTCTCAGCAAAGTTTAACGAAAAGATCCTATGGACCTTAAGGTCGTCTGTTATTGCGGCCAGAAATATAAATTCGACGTCCAGCCAGTAGACGGGCGCATGCCCCATGCAGTCAGTTGCCCTGTTTGCGGTGTGGATGGAACGCCGCTCGCAAACCAGCTTATCTCCCAGCAACTCGCTTCCAGCAGCGCGCCTCCGCCTGTTCAGGCCATGGTCGCCCCGATACCTGCTATGATAACTCCGCCGCCTCCCATGGCTGTACCCGCATCCGCCATGGCCGCGCCGGCACCCATGCCACCCGCGCCCGCCCCTGCGAGTGGACTTAAAATTAATATCGCCCGGCCGGCGGCGCCGGATGTTCCGCCCCCACTGCCTTCCTCTTCCGTACCGCCTCCGCTCGGCGCACCAAGACCGATGGCGCCTCTTCGGCCTGCCGTTGCGGCAAAAGCGGAGCAGAAAGAGTACAACCAGGGGCTGGGAATCCTGGGCGCATTCCTCGGAGCAGCCGTCGGTGGCGGATTGACCTATGGATTTTATGCGATGACTGATTTCCGATTCCCCTTGATGGGCACCGCCATTGGGATATTGGCGGGAGTCGGCGCCCGGGTATTGGCCCGCGGCACAGATACTACTCTGGGAGCTATCGCCGCTGCCTTTGCTCTGGTGGCGGTCGTTGCGGCCCTTTTCTTTATGTATGGGGGTTTTCCTGTGTCCGGAATTTTCACGATCGCCGTCTCCGCCTACTTCGCCTATCGGATTGCGTCTTGAACGAACTCACCGCATCAGCGGTTCGAATTTGGCTTTAACCGCTGGAACCGTTCCGCGAATAAAAAGTAAACGCCCGGGCCGAAGCAAAGCAGCATCACGGAAATCCCCGTCGCAATTCCCCAAAACGTCCCGAGCGGCGCGCAACAATCATCGCGCCGCCGCACAATCACGTGGCTCGGCACGGCCACAAGCAATTCCAAAATGCTCCCGCGCAACAGCCAGCGCATTAAGCGTTTGATCATTGCATCCGGGGCATCCGCCCGCGCGGCACGGCGGAAAATGAACGCCCAGAGAAACCACGAAGCCAGCAGTGGCCACAACAAAGTGAAGATGGTTTCATGGTTATTCGGCGGGAGATGATGCGCAGAATCATGAAACGCGTTGTAAATCCAGATCAGCCAATTCTGTGAATCAAAAATATTCAAGCCCTTGTCACGGAAAATGGCGCAGAGGAGAGAAAGAATTCCGGCAAGAAATAAATTACCGAGGAGGAAGGTGCCGACGATAAGCGGGACTTTTAATTTCCGCCGTGACGGCAGCCGGCGCTCGGAAATATCGATCGGTACCAGGAGCAATAACACCTGCCCCGCTACCAGCACCGCCAGCCATATCCAGTAGCCCCAGTAGAAATAAGTGTCCACGGCCTGCTGGACGGGAAAATTTTTGCCGCAGAACGCGGCGTAAACGACCGGGAACGTCAGCAGCAAAAGTGCTGCGACATAAATGACGACCGTGAGAAATGCCCAGCGTTTCATGAGGTTTAAGGATTAAACCCCCGCCGGGCGCCAGCAGCAACGAAAAATTATTCGGCCTTGGCCTTCTTCTCTGACTTCCCTTTCGCCGGCTTCTCACCTTTGGCAGCGGGGGATTTCTTCTCTTTTTCCTCGGGAGCCGCTTCGGCCTTTTCCGTCTCGCGCTTGCCATGGCCGCGCTTTTCCGTCTTCGGCTTCCGGGTCTCGTCGGCTTTCTCCGCAGGCGCGGCCGCCGGGGCAGCCACACCGCTCAGGCTCTGCACCTGCACTTTGAGCGTGCTCTTGACGTCCGCATGCAAATGCAATTCGATTTCGTACTCGCCAATCGCCTTGATCGGATGCTCCAGGTGGATTTTCTTTTTATCCAGCGTGATGTCAAATTGGTGCTTCAACTCGTCGGCAATCATGCCGGACGTCACCGAGCCGAACATCTTGCCGTCTTCGCCCGTCTTGACCTTGAGGACGCAGATCAATTTCTGCACGCCCTTGGCCAGTTCGGTCATCGTGTTGAACTCATGCGCTTCGCGCTCGGCGCGTTTGCGCTTGAGGGCTTCGATGTGCTTGCGGTTCGCCTGCGTCATCGGGATGGCCAGGCGCTGCGGGAAAAGGAAATTGCGCGCGTAGCCGGGCGCGACTTTGACCTGGTCGGACTCGGCGCCGAGGCCGACGATATTGTGAGTGAGGATAACTTCAGTCTTCATAAAAGTAACGGGAATGGTTAACGGATAAAAAAATATTAAAACGGAACATCATCGTCCTGCGGCGGTTCGGCATCAGGAGATTCGGGAGGAGGCGTCGAAGCCGAGGGCGAACGGGCCGGCGCACCGCCGCCGTCACCGCCACCGCGATTGCCGGAATCAAGGAACGAAAAGCTTTCGAGCACGACCTTCAATTTGCTTTGCTTCTGCTTCGTATTTTTGTCTTCCCACGTGTCCTGTTTGAGGCGGCCTTCCACGAGCAACGGACGGCCTTTTTTCATGTATTGGGAAATGACTTCCGCCTGGCGGCCCCAGACATCCACGTCCACAAAACTCACTTCTTCTTTTTTCTCGCCACCTTCGCCGCTCGTAAACGTGCGGTTGACGGCCAAAGTGATGCGCGCGACCGCGGTGCCCTTGGGCGTATAGCGCAACTCCGGATCCCGGGTCAAATTACCCGCGATAATCACTTTGTTGAAGTTGGCCATAGGACGTTCCGCTTAAATTATTATTACTTCGCCGCCAGTTTCGGCTCGGGCGATTCCGTGAACATCACGCGAAACACTTCCTCGTTCAGCGAGAACTTGGTGTTCAACTGCGAGATGATGGCCGGCGTGCCGTTAAAAATCACGTTCGCGTAAAAGCCGGCGTTGTGCTTCTTGTCCGCCACGCGCGCAAAATGCTTCCGGTCCATCTTCTGCACCGTTTCCACTTTGCCGCCGGCGCCGGAAATCTCCGCGGAAATCTTGTCAAGGATGTCCTTGGCGCCGTCTTCGCGCCCGGCCGTATTCAATATAAACAAACCTTCGTATCGTTTCATTTCGTCTTTCAATCAGCGGTTATCCGCTTTTCAAGGCTTCTCTTCCACAGTTCCGTTGAACTGCATTGCTTTTTCCAATCCGGCTTCCAGCCAGGTTTCCACCTGCCCGGCTGCCCGGTCCAAAACTTTTTCCATCAACCCGTTCTCGGCGGTGTCAAACCGCCCGAGCACATGGTTCGTGATCTCGCGCAAGTTATCCTTGCGCCCGATGCCGATCTTCAGCCGCGCAAACTCGCGCGACGCCAAATGCTGCTCGATGGACTCCAGCCCGTGGTGTCCGCCGCTGCTGCCACTTGGCCGCAACCGCACCGTGCCGAGCGGCAAATCCGCATCGTCCACCACCACAATCAATCGCCCCAGCGGCAACTGATAAAAATTCGCCATCGCCCCAACCGTCTCGCCACTCGCGTTCATGAACGTCTGCGGCTCGCACAACAAAATTCGTTTGCCGTTGCGGCTGGCCTTCGCCACTCGCGCGCGAAATTTCTTTTCGGCCGTCCAATCGCACCGCCATTTCGCCGCCAGCGCGTCTGCCAGCATAAAACCCGCGTTGTGACGCGTCCGGGCATACTCCGCGCCCGGGTTCCCCAAACCCACTATGAGAAACGTATCTTCCATGTGAGCGATATGCGCCGGGGCCAACGCCAGACCGTTGCGCCAGGCAACGGTTCGCAAAAATTATTTCTTCTTCTCGGCTTTGGCGGCTTCGGGCTTGGCCTCGGCCTTTTTGTCGCCTGCCGGAGCCTTGGCATCCGCTTTGGCCGGGGCTTTCTCGCCCGCCTTGGCTTCGCCTTCCGTGCCGTCTTCCTTCTTTTCCTTCGTCATCTCGACGTCGCCTGCTCCCTTGGCATCGCCTGCCGCAGCCGGTTCTTCTTCCGCGCGTGGCGGCGTCACCGAAACCACCGGCAACTTCTTGTCGCCGATAATTTCCACGCCAGCCGGCGGTGTGATTTCGCCGATATGAATCGTTTTATTGATTTCCAGCGCCGTCACATCGATGAGAATCTGTTCCGGCAAATCCTTCGGCAGACAGCGCACTTTCAATTTAAACAACACGTGCTCCAGCACCCCGCCGCTGTTCTTTACGCCGGCCGCTTCGCCCGTCGTTTCCACCGGTACCGATACCGTGACCTTTTCGTTCTCGGCCACTTCATGGAAATCCACGTGCAACACCTTGCCGTCAATCGGATGGTGTTGGATTTCCTGCACCAGCGCCAGGCGCTTGGCCCGCGCGTCATTTTCCACCGATAAATCCACCAGCATGTTTTCTGACGCATGCCCGTGGATGAGATCGGTGATTTCGCGCGTAATGATTTCGAGATTTTGCGGCGCGCCCTGGCGGCCGTAGATCGTCGCCGGCACGCGGCCGGTCGAGCGCAAGTGTTTGGTTTTGCGGCCACGCGTCAGCGTGCGCGGAAATGCTTTCAACGGAACTGATTTCATTTTCTTAAACTGTTTTGCCGGCGCTAACTCGTGCGCCCGCCTTTAAACTCAAATAGCGAATTCACCGACGAATTACTGTTAATTCGTTTGATAGCTTCGCCCAATAATCCCGCCACCGACAACGTCGTTATCTTCACACCGTCAATAGGCGGGCGTTGGACTGTATCAGTTGTTATCAATTCGTCAATGCTTGATTTTCGTAATCTTTCGATGCCCATCGGGCCCAAAATCGCATGGGAAACACACGATAATATCTGTTTTGCCCCCTTTTTCTTCAATAAAGTCGCCGCCTCCGTCAATGTCCCCGCCGTCTCCGTCAGGTCATCCACCAGCAAAATATTCTTCCCCTTAATCTCCCCGATCACCGCCATGCTCTCCACTTCCGTCGCACTTTTACGCCGTTTCGCCACGATCGCCAGGTCCGCATCCAGCACCTGCGCGTACGCATGCGCCATCTTCAGCCCCCCCGTATCCGGGCTCACCACCACCAAATTCGTCAACTTCTTCTTCTTCAAATAATCATACATCACCGGCGCCGCATACAAATGATCCACCGGGATATCAAAAAAACCCTGGATCTGCTGCGCGTGCAAATCCATCGCCAGGATGCGATTGGCCCCTGCCGCCACCAACAGATTCGCCACCAGCTTCGCCGTGATCGGCACCCGCGGCTGATCCTTACGATCCTGCCGCGCATAACCGTAAAACGGCATCACCGCCGTAATCCGCTTCGCGCTCGCCCGGCGCAACGCATCAATCATGATGAACAACTCCATCAAATTATGATTCGTTGGCGGCGCCGTCGGCTGCACCACAAACACCTCTTCCCCGCGGACATTCTCCTCGATCTTGACAAACGTCTCCCCGTCCGGAAACGGTTTGATCGTGCATTTGCCCAATTCCATCCCAATGGATTGGCAAATGGCCCGGGCCAGGGGTTCATTGGCAGTGCCGCTGAAAATTTTCACAGATAAATAGGATTAAGATAAAAAACCCGCCGCTGCCGGCGGGAAAATTGCAACAGAATTGTAACAATTCAAAAGCGACTCCTGCAAGCCAAATCGTTTTTGAAGGTGGGTATTTAACCTGCAACCCGCAACCTTCAACATTTAACTGAGCAAGGCAGGGCGCACCGACTCCCCTCGCCCCGCTCAACGGGGAGACTTGAGCCGCTTGGGGAACGGCGAAAGGAATTTGTTCCGCGCAGCGGAACGAAGGCCTGCAAGGCCGAGCGAGCGGGCGCGAGCGAGTCAGCGTTGGGGTGAGGGGATAAAATATGCCCGTGTCAGCCAGCCTTGCAGTAGCCTTAGGGAAGGCAGATCCCCTGACCGCCATTAAAAGAAAGCTCAAGCCCCGCCGCAGGCGCTGAAACAGGTAGGGACATCGCACCACACGTGTGTGCAACTGAAAACCCCAGCGGGGTGACCTATTTGTAGAACCACCGGCCCCAATACAACCCACCCTCCTCTCCCGCTTGCCGCGGCGGAACATCGTAAAGACGGGCGACGGGACACGCGCAGCCCGCCAATGGAGGGCGAGCGCATCTAAAGGTGGAAAACGTTACGCAGCATCTTTAAAACACTCAGCAAAAAAGATGACCGACACTGGATTGACATTTTGCTTGCTGTATTGAATAAATGAAGTACGGGCTGGACCTGTTAACATGAAAAGGCTAATTTTCCGTCGTGAACGCACACAAACCAATCATTTCTTTGTTTTCAGGGGCGATGGGTTTGGATTTAGGACTTGAAGCCGCAGGTTCTGGTTTACGAACGGCAGTTGCAGTTGAACTTGATCGCTTTGCCGTTGACACGATACGTTTGAACCGACCAAAGTTGCCCATAATTAACGCCCCCATTCAGACAGTCACTACAAAAGAAATTCTTAAACAAGCCGGATTAAAGGTAGGGGAAGCATTTCTCGTTACAGGCGGACCTTGTTGCCAAAGTTTTAGCACCGCTGGCAAACGAGAATCTTTAGGCGATAAAGAACGTGGCGGCTTATTCCGTCATTTCAAGCGTGTTGTACGTGAAGCACGACCACGTTTTTTCGTGATGGAAAACGTAAAGGGAATCTTATCGGCCGCTGTGCGCCATAGGCCTTTGAATAAGCGAGGGCCAGGGTGGTCGCCTCTATCACGCGATGAAGAATTAGGATCAGCCTTACGGGTAATTCGCCGAGAGCTATCAGATTTGGGCTATTATGTTATTTTCGGTTTGTTTAATTGTGCGGATTACGGCGTCCCGCAAAAACGATACCGAGTTGTGTTTATCGGCAGTCGTGACGGTGAATTGATTGAACTCCCCCCGCCGACCCATGCGGAATATGCCAATGGAAAAGTTGAATGGGTCACACTTCGAAATGCGTTGGAGAACTTCCATGAAAAAAAAGCTGAATTTACTGAATTTACTCCCGAAAGACGTGGGCTTTTAGAACGTCTGAACTCAGGCCAAAACTGGACGGATCTACCCAAAAAATTTCATCAGCGGGCTTTGGGTGCGGCATATATATCTTGGGGTGGTAGATGTGGCTTTTGTCGTCGTTTGGCCTGGGATGAACCCTCTCCCACGTTGACGACGGCCCCAGATGGGCGGGCCACGATGCTATGCCATCCGACTAAAATGCGGCCACTCACGGTTGGCGAATACGCCCGACTACAACAATTCCCTGCTCATTGGCAATTTGTCGGATCTATTCGGCGGAAGTATACACAAATTGGCAACGCTGTACCAACAGGGTTAGGAACCGCCATCGGAAAAACGCTTTTAAAAACTACTAGGTCAACTTCGAAAGTTGGTTTGCCAAAAGAAGCAAAAAAACGTCGCGGACAAGTCATTTGTCCCGATCCAATTTTGGACAAACGTTTGAAAAACCGTCCAAAAACAATGTTGCATCCGCCACGATTAAGAAGGTATTCCAACCCGGAAGCTGCTCGCGCTTGGCTTCTTAAAAAAGCAGCATAACCAATAAATGTGGAGAAAAGCCTTAAAGCAAAATTGCCATCCGGGAAATTTACTAACGTGTCCGCAGTTCGTTCGCGTACGATGGCAGCGATTCGTGGAAAACACAATAAGACAACCGAATTGGCTCTCAGAATGGCCTTAGTTCGTGCCAGACTTAAGGGATGGAAACTTCATGCGTTGGAATTACCAGGAAAACCAGATATTATATTCTGGCAAAAGAAATTAGCGGTATTCGTGCATGGATGTTTCTGGCATGGGTGTAGATATTGCGGCCATATTCCCAAAACACGCCGTTCTTTTTGGCACGCAAAAATTACCCGTAACAAGCGGCGTGACGAATTGAATCTCCGTAAATTGAAACAAATTGGTTTTCGCGTTCTTTGCATTTGGGAGCATAACCTTAAAAAAGGAGCTAACTCAAATGTCGTCATAAAACGAATCACGCGGGCGATTTTCTAATTACTTGTGGCACCAATAATTTTAAACTCAATAAAATCAGACTGTTTGTCTAGCCATGAATCCTTGTGACGTTCAAAAAATGCTGCTTGAGTGGGAGTACATTTTAGCGCCTCGTCATTCCATAGCTCAAAGAGTTTGCTAATATAAAACCGCACTACTGGCTCAACCGTCTCAACTTTGTACCCGTGCGTGTAAATTCCCAATGGCGGACATGCGAAAAGGCACGTGTTAACGCCACAATGCAGAATAAAATCCTCTTGATTCAGAGCAGGGAAGTTTTGATTGAACAGGCTATTTAATTCTTTCGTGTATTGATTTGAAAGAAATCCAGCAACTTCATAAACCGAAATTTCCCCGTCTTCCAATTGCTCAGCGTCCAGTAAATTTCCTGCATCCAATTGTTTGCCCTCAAATAGCAGCCCAACCCTTGCATCTCGATTAAAAACAAAAATTAATTTCGGTATACCAACTAAATCGGTGACCGAATCTAACAATTTGTCAAAAAATTCTTGCTCGATATCTCCTAATGAAGCGCCAAATGCAGGCATTCTTATACCTGTAAGACATGATCCATTTTGCATATTCTCCGCAACAAATGCCCTTGACGGGACAAACTGCACAAAAGACGTAAAATTATTGGGATTTGCAGTCTGCTTCAACACAACTTCGTAGCCAACTTCGCCTTCGCCCTGCCCTGGCGCAACCAAGACTCCGTCCCAGTGTGCACCTTCTCGATACTGTTGAAATGCTGCTGTTGTCAAAGTGCATTTTTCGAGCGTCACATTCATTCGCGCAAAGAATCCGGAACATTGGGTCTTTGCAACATCAACGCTGCCAACCTTACCATGGGTAGTCACGAGCCCCGATCGCTTTACGAACCAAAAATCAATTGATTTTGCCCAAGCATCTGTAATTTTAATTTTAGCATTCTCAATGCAGTTCCAAATGTCAGAAGCCTTCTTCACTTCTCCCTCGTGAGAATTCCAGATTGGGATAACAAACGGGCCGGCTTCTCCATCAAGCATTGAAAAAGGAATTGGAACAGGCCCGCATGATTGAATATTTGCATTGGGATAACGTTCTTTTACTGCTGCGCCACTCTGACTATGGAAGTATTGAATTTTGAGTTATGAGTGGTGAGTTGAGAGGTGTTCTTTGACATATGCGGTTTTGAAGTAGTAGACTCTGATTGAAAGCTCCGTCGGAGCGGCATATTTGTAGCCCCGGGTGCTAACCCGGGGATAAAAGGCCACCATAAGTCCTTCCATATCCGCGCCCTTGTCGCGCCGTAGTATTTGCGAAGGCGGAAGCGGGCGAGCGGTGCTCTCCACCAGTAGCGAGCGTATCCGGTTACGGCCCACACGGGGGAGGCTTTAGCTTCGTTCCCTTCGTTCCCTTCTGTAAAAAACGCTTTTTGCGCCTCGGCGACTTGGTGGTTAAAACAGCCTTTAGTAGCCTTTAGTAACCTTCAGAAGCCTTTAGAAGGGTAAAAATAAGAATGCTTTTTTGCTCTCAACCTTTACCACGTTTCATGTGGTGGCTGAAACCTGAAGCCTGCTGAAGGCTAATGTAAGCTAATGTAGGCTACTGAAGGGGTCCCCCCCGGGGGAGGGTGTCCGTCGTGCCTTTGGAAGGAATTGACCAGTCCGCCAGGGGGCAAAATGGCGAAACGAACCCAATTTCGTGTCGTTAGCGTCTTTCGTGGTTCTCATTCCGGGCAGGTGAATTAACCCAAAAACAAACCGTTTCAAAACCGATTAAAACCAAAAAATGAAATCAACCCTTGATTTACGTTGTGCCTATTTCGCAAACCGTCGGCCCTGCCATTCCCCTTACTCTCAACTCTCAACCATCAACTATGAACCGTCTTTGGAAGTCTACGGAAGGGGGGGGGCGGGGGGATGGGTATAAACGTTTACTATCTCTTTTTATGGTAATTACGACTGACTCAGTGTACAATCTTCGTTCCTAGGGAAACAATGTCTCTATCGCGCCATCGCCGGGTGTTGCCCGGCTTTCGACTCACGCTCGGGTTCACCCTGTTTTATCTGGGGCTGGTCGTGCTGATCCCTTTGGCCGCCACCTTCGCTAAAACCGGCGAATTAACCTGGCACCAGTTCCTCCGTGCCGTTGCCTCGCCCACGGCGCTCGCTGCTTATCGGCTCAGCTTTGGCGCGTCCTTCCTCGCCGCGCTCGTCAACGCCATCTTTGGCCTGCTCGTCGCCTGGGTCCTTGTCCGTTACAAATTCTGGGGCAAACGCCTCATGGATGCCCTCGTGGATTTGCCGTTTGCGCTGCCCACCGCTGTTGCCGGCATTACCCTGGCCAGTCTCTATGCGGAAAATGGCTGGATTGGACGCTGGCTCGCGCCCATGGGAATTAAAGTCGCCTACACGCAAATCGGCGTATTCGTCGCGCTCACCTTTATCGGGCTGCCCTTTGTCGTCCGCACCGTTCAACCTGTGCTGGAAGATTTCGACCAGGAAATCGAAGAAGCCGCCGCCACGCTCGGCGCCAACCGGTTCAAAACATTTTGCCGCGTCATCCTGCCGATGATCTTTCCCGCGCTGCTCACTGGGTTCGCCCTCGCCTTTGCGCGCGCCCTGGGCGAATACGGCTCCGTCGTTTTCATCTCCAGCAACATCCCCATGAAGACGCAGATCGTCCCCGTCCTCATCATGAACAAGCTCGAGCAATTTGATTATCCCGCCGCCACGGCCCTCGCTATGGTCATGCTGGCCGTTTCCTTTACGCTGCTCCTGGCCATCAACTGGCTCCAATGGTGGAACACGCGGCACTACGAGCAAACCTAAACGCCACCATGCCTTACATTCGTCCCAAACGCCCCACCACCGAACCGGCCGCTGTGCGCTGGATTTTGATCAGCGTCGCGCTTGTGTTTTTGGGTCTGTTTTTAGTGGCGCCCCTTGTAGCCGTTTTCGTCGGAGCCTTTTCCAACGGCATCGGTTATTACCTCCACACCTTGAACAACCCGGCCACGCTCAGCGCCATCAAACTCACCGCCATCGCCGCTGGTGTTTCCGTTCCCTTAAATTGTATTTTCGGGGTCGCCGCTGCCTGGGCGATTGCCAAGTTCGATTTCTTCGGCAAAAACTTTCTCATCACACTGATCGATTTGCCATTTTCTGTTTCACCGGTCATTTCCGGTTTTGTTTACGTCCTGGTCTTTGGCGCGCAAGGCTGGCTCGGCCCCTGGCTGATCGCCCACAATATCAAAATCATTTTCGAAGTCCCGGGAATCATTTTGGCCACTATGTTCGTCACCTTTCCCTTTGTCGCGCGCGAATTGATTCCCCTTATGCAGGCCCAGGGACGCGCCGAGGAGGAAGCCGCGCGCACCCTCGGCGCCAGTGGCTGGCAAATGTTTTGGCGCGTGACCCTGCCCAACATCAAATGGGGCCTGCTCTACGGCGTCATTTTGTGCAACGCCCGCGCCATGGGCGAATTCGGCGCCGTCTCCGTCGTCAGCGGCCACATCGTGGGCCAGACCGATACCATGACGCTCTATGTCCAGGCGCTCTACGAAAATTACGACCAGACCGGCGCCTTCGCCGTGGCCTCCGTCCTGACCTTCCTGGCGTTAATGACCATTGCCATGAAGGAATGGGTCGAGCGCAAAGGGGCGACCCTGGCAGAAGCCGAGCGCAAATCCTGAGCTTATCAACGACGGTTGCAAATAGTGTTGCCCGTCGTTCATAATATTCACCGCAAATTCCGATAATTTTATGGCCGAAAAACATTACCGCAGCCTCGTCAAAGGCGTTTCCTGGCGTCTCACCGGGAGCATTGATACCATGATTATTTCGTTCCTCGTTACCGGGCGGGTCAAGCTGGCCCTCACGATTACCAGCGTGGAGTTTTTCACGAAGATCTTCCTGTACTACGTCCATGAACGCGTTTGGCTTAAAATCCCCTTTGGCCGCGTGAAAGAACCCCCGCCGGACAAACCGAATTTTAACATCTGAAGAGAAGGCTGGGGTGGTCGACGGGATTCGAACCCGCAACATCCAGAACCACAATCTGGGGCTCTACCATTGAGCTACGGCCACCAACCAGAGCCCGTAAGTTTAAATTTTCTCAGGCCGCCAGTCAAGTTTTGCCCGTCACTTTGAAGTCCCTTTGCCACCGGGCGAACCATTCGTGTCCTGGATTACCGTGATGGTGACATTGGACATAGGAATGTTGGTGCCGTTTACGATTACCTGTCCTATCGCAAACGTACTGTTTCCGCTGGTAAATATGGTCGGTGCGGCCGGTTTTGCCTTTGGTTTGCATCCCGGGACAAAACACAGAAATGCAAAAAGAAGCATCAAGTATCTCATTTTCATGGTCTAATCCGCAAACCATTCGTACTCATATCCCCCCGGCGGGTTATAAAGGCCCGGAATGCCATCAAACCCGGTGGTGCCGTTCCAATAAATTTGGATGCAGCTTATATGGCCGTCAACAAAACTCATCACGTTAAGGGCATTATTAAATTGGTACGGCTGTTTGCGATTATGCGTGCTCAGGCCCAGCGCGCCGGAATCTTCCGCTGCCAGCACCATTTCCGCCGGGCGGCGTACCTGTGAAAATGGCCGCGCCGCGCGCGGGTCATCGTCGCCATCTGCCGAGCCGTTAAAAAAATAGCTGCTATAATGGGTCGCCGGCTGGCGGTAAAAACTCGGACCGTTGACAGGATCAAAGGGCAGTAACGCCTGGATCTTCGGGTCGCTGCAATTAAAGTCATCGGACGGGCAGGCGAATACCGTATCGTTGGTGTCTGCACCTGAACGCGAAAGATACGGCCCCATACTGTCTTTATAAGAGAAATAAACCTTGTCTCCATTGGTTAAGCCACGAATGACATCCGCATGATCATCAGCGTACATGAGCAGGGCACGGTTAATTTCCGAAAGATTATTAATACAATTGGCCTTTTTTCCCGCGCTTTCGGCCTTGTTGACGACCGGAACCAGCAGGGCCGCCAGAATCGCAATGATGGCGATGACCATCAACAGTTCAATCAAAGTAAATGCCCGTTTCATTTGTGCCCATTGTTTGGGCTTTCCGATAAGACAGGCCGTGCCGGGTTATGTTCCAGTATTTCCACCGGTTTTTAAACAAAAACAGCCGCAACAAAATCTTTTTCTTTCTCCCCATCCGGTTTAAAATTCCTGGGTTCATGGCCGAATACAAAGTCCAATTCGAGGTCTTCGAAGGCCCGCTCGATTTGCTGCTTTACCTCATTAAAAAAGAGGAAGTGGACATCTACGAGGTCAACCTCACGAAGCTCGCCACGCAGTTCATCGAGTACATCGATACAATGCGCCTGCTCGATTTGGAAATCGCCGGCGAATTCCTCGTAATGGCTTCGACGCTCATGTACATCAAGAGCCGTGAATTGCTTCCCGTGGAACAGCAGGCGCAGGTGGAGGGCGAGGAAGAAGGCGAAGACCCACGCTGGGAACTTATTCGTCAGCTCGTCGAGTACAAGAAATTCAAGGACGCTGCCGCGCAATTACAAGGCCTTGAGTCGCGCCAGGAGCATATATTCCCGCGCGTGCCCGGAAAATTGGAATTTGAATCGGCCGCGCCAGCGACAACTAAGCCGGAAGTCTCCATCTTTGACTTGCTGAATGCCGTCAATGCCATCCTTAAGCGCATCGAAAAACGCGAAGGTACAACTCGCGAAATTTTTGAAGATAAATGGACCGTCAGCGAAAAAATTGAATTTATCCTCAAAGTCATTACGGATCGCGGCGGGGTAAAATTTTCCGAACTGTTTGAAAGTGCCGCTAACCGTTCGGAAGTAGTCTGTACGTTCCTCGCGCTACTGGAGTTAATTCGCCTGAAACAGCTCGTCTGCGTCCAACCGGAACATTTCAGTGAAATCGAAATCTGCCGTGCACAGCCGGCTTCAGTTGAAGGGAGTACGGGACTTGAACCTGTTATCCAGGATAATCCGCTGACAGCCCCCGCTGCCACTGAACCGGTGGCCGCGCAGCCGGACGAAAATTCTCAACCCGCGGGCCAATCGTAAAACGTCTATCGCAAATCCAAATGGAATTAAAATTCATTCTCGAATCCCTGCTGTTTTCCGCCCAAAAACCGTTAAGCACAAAAGAGCTTCGCGAGGTTCTTGCCAATACCGCTGAGGCGGAAGATGCCGACGCCGATGCCAAAACCTTTGCCAAAGTCAAAGACAACGATGTCGTGGCTGCGCTGGAACAGCTCGCCTCGGAACATGAAACGGCCGCCCGCAGCTACCGCCTCGCCTGCGTTGCCGGCTCATGGCAATTTGTCTCGCAACCGGAATTTGCCCCCTGGCTGCGCGCGCTCGTCGGTGTCAAGGCGCGTCCGCCCCGGCTTTCGCAGCCGGCCCTCGAAACACTGGCCATCATCGCGTATCGCCAGCCTATTACGCGCGCTGAAGTCGAACAGATTCGCGGTGTCAGCGTGGATGGGGTGATGCAGACGCTCGTGGAACGTGCCCTGGTAGAATCCGTAGGCCGTGCCGAAGTGATCGGCCGCCCGCAAACGTACGGCACCACGCCAATGTTTTTGGAATATTTCGGCCTGCGCGGGCTGGAAGACCTTCCTGCCGCAGACGAACTTCGCCGCATTCCCGTGGAAAAACCACCGGCGCCAGTGACCGTTGATCCCGGCCTGGCCACAGCTCCGCCGGACCAATTGAATTCGGAAAAGCCTCAGGACGAAGCTAAAAAGGAATGACCTCCGCGAGTCGCGAGTTCACACAGAAAACCAGCGGTTGAAGCGTTGGCTTAATTCACTCCCGGAGCGCGCGGGTCGAAGAACTTTAAATCAATGCCTTCGCTCGTGGTGTCGCCGCCATAGACCGTAAAGGTAAAATATTTCGAAACGCGGTCGTAGTCCGGCAGCAATGCGAAATTAACCATGGATTGGAAATTATTTCCCGCGGTAGCAAAAGGCGCCGCGCCGAGCGGGCTGAATAAAGCGGAACCGGCGCTGGGATCGTTCTTCAGCGCGGTAAAGAGCATGCGCATTAACTCGCGCTGGTTTTGATAGCCAAACAGTCCATTACCCATGCCGCCCACGTGTTGGGCCGCATCCATCAGGCCGGGAACCTGGCTCAACGGCTTGGTCTTGCCGTCGTCGCTGCGCAAATAATTTTCAATGGTGGAAGCATCCATGCTCAAGGCCACGTAACCTCCGCTGGAAGAGCAATAAAGTGAATGAGCCGCGGGTGCCGCGCCCTTAGCGCCGGCAGGCGCGCGCGAGGGGAACGAAATCGTGTAGATTTTCCGCCCGAGAAAATCCCGTGTTTGCGGCGGAGTGCCCGATGACATCATGCCACCCAGCGCTTTTATTGCCAACGCTGCCTTGTCGGCATTATTCGCCCCGATCAGGAACAGCCAGGGAGCATTATTGATGTCCTGCAGGGTATTGCCGGCCGGTGCTTTGTCGTAGCTGATCCAGTCATCGCCGAGGTTGCCAATGAGATCTTTTTTAAGATCGAAATTAGGATCTCCCTGTGTCTGCGCGTTCGCATTGGCCATGCCGATGAGGGAATTAAGATAGGTCAAAGCTGCGGGGGAAATGGCTGTGAGTGTTTTTTCAAACTCTGCCCAGGACTGCTGCCCATCCACCCGCCAGCGCGAAAATTTAACGGCATCGGCCGGAACGAACGGCGGCGGGTTTGCATCCTTTGGCTCAGGGGCAAGCATTTTGAAAATACCTTTGCGGCTGGAAGCGGGCACGTTCGCAAAAAATTCCATTTGCGTTCCGTCGCGCCCCTGGCGATAGTTGAAACTAAGGCTGTTCATGTCATCCAGGCCGGCAGCTTCCATGACAGAACTCCACGCAAAGGGCATGGCGCCGGAGCTGGCGGACTGCGCCTGCGAGAAGGCGGCGAAAAATGTTTTTGAATTAAACCAGCCGTAACAAAGCGGGGAATTATAAAAATGCGCCAATTGATCAGCGTGAAATTGGGCGTTGTCTTTCAGCGCCGGGTTTGCCCCTCCGTTCAGGTGTGCCGCAACGCTTTCCACGGCCTTGACGGAAGTTCCCACGATCAACAGTGATTTGTATTGGCCAATATATAATGTGTTCTGGGAGGGGTCGGTCGGAACGTTCTGCGGCGGACCGGCGGGAAACGTTGCGGTCGTGTTCGTTGAAAAAGTGACCACGGAAAACTTGATGTCCTGGAACGTCTCGGTCCGCACGGTTTTTCCTGAATCCCGCCAGGCCTGCTTCAATGCCGCCAGGTTGGTCGCCAGCAAATTGCTTTTATCTTTGGCGTCCATCAGGAACAGTATTGCCGGTGAGCCACTGTCGCTGCCTTGCCAGTCGTTTTGCGTGACCGCAAAGGTGAGCTGGCCCTGTAACATCGGCAGAAACTGGTCCAGTTTCATGCCAAAGTTCTGCTGCTGAGAGGCGCTGAATTTGGCATTCCACTTGGTCATGAAATCATCGTGAAACGGTTTCATGGCCGCATCATTCCACAAGAGCCACAGCGGGAATTGCTGCAAAGCCGTGTGCATGGCCTGGTAATCCGGCACGGTGATGACCAGCAGGGTATCCGCCGGCAGCAGCTCTTCGGCCGGCGGTATCGCCGCAAAAACCGAAAGCTTAACCGTTAAAAATAAAACAATACCCGTTAAAAAATTTTTGAGTTTCATTTTTTGATTACATTGCCGGCCCTCCAAAAGGCCGTTCACCAAAGTCCCGCTATTTCGCGGTCGCCTTTTCCTTCGTTGACGTAGGCGGCGCAAGATACCGGTATGGATTGTTCGGATTATCAGTCGAATAAGCAAAGGCGTCGCGATGGTCCAGGAAGTTTTTCACCAGTTCCACCGGAATGGCAAAACCCAATCCTTCGCCAAACAAAATCTTCATGTTGGTCACGCCTACGACCTCGCCAGCCAGGTTAAACAAGGGGCCGCCGCTGTTGCCGGGGTTGATTTGTGCTGTCGTTTGCAGGTAAAGCTCGCCTTCCAGTTCCCGTGTCTTGGTGCTCAAAATCCCTTCGGTCATAGTGCGTTCCAGGCCCAGCGGGCTGCCAATGGCAAAAACCGAATCGCCCACGTTCAACGCATCCGAGCTGCCCAGCGTGACATATTTGAATTTCGGCGCATTTTTATCTTCGATATGCAACAGCGCCAGGTCGTGAAATTTATTGATGGCGATAATGCGAACCTGTTTGTAAGTCTGCCGGTCAAGCTGGCCGTTGACCTGGCTGTAAACCTCCACGGAAATTTCCGTTTCTCCCTCGATCACGTGAAAATTTGTAATCAAGTAACCGTCCGGGTTGACGAAAAATCCCGAACCCAGGCCTTCCGGCGTGCGCACTTGCACTACCGCCTGGCCCAGTTGTTTTACCAGGTCCTGGATATTGTGCGTTGAGGTGGTCGCCATTCCAGCAGTATAAAATTGAGGGGTCACATCCAGCAGGGAACCTCCCGGCGAAGTGACGGATAAAACGGCGCTGGACCTGGAAATGCCGGCAATCGCGGCGCGCGGCACCACCAACACAGTATAGCCAACGTCCACCACGATGGAATCCGGCTTCTCGGCAAGAATTTTGCCGGTCACAGCCGCGGAGTCTTTCAACTGGATGGTGTCTGCCACAGCCAGGTTTGCCAGGCAAACAATCAGGGAAAGCACGACATGTTTCTTAAACCACATTATCAAATTTTATCGCTTTACGAATCCTTTGACAAGCGACTTCAATGCCAATTCAATTAAAGTTTCAGATTTTGCGCCGCCCTAACCACCCACAATTTCATATGCAAATCCCTTTAAATATTCCGTTTCGGGTATCATCGGGATCACCGGATGGTCTGGACTTTGCGAGTATGTCGCCACGCGTCGCAAGATCTTCCGGGTATCGTAGGCCGCCGATAAAAGTGTGTCCTGGAACAGCTCCGCGCTCACGTGGTGGGAGCAGCAAAACGTCGCCAGTACGCCCCCGGGTTTCAGCAATTTTAGCGCCCTTAAATGAATCTCCTTGTATCCGCGCAACGCGTCCGGCACGGAGGCGCGGTTGCGTGTAAACGACGGCGGATCGAGGATAATTAAATCAAAGCGCGGAATGGCTCTTTCATGCGGTTTGACCGCGGTATTGGCCTTGAGCCAATCGAAAACATTGATCGTTTCAAACGAACATTTCTCCGCCAGGCCGTTGGCCGTGGCATTCCGTTGCGACGCCTGGATTGCCTGCGCGCTTTGGTCCAAAAGATGGACGTGCGCCGCCCCGGCTCGCGCCGCGTGCAATCCAAACCCGCCGAGGAAACTGAAGCAATCCAGCACCTGGCCGCCTTTGGCAAAGCCCGACACTGCCTGGTAATTCGCCTGCTGGTCCAAATACATGCCGGTTTTGTGGCCTTCACGCAGGTCCGTCTCAAATTTCAGCCCATTCAAATTTACGAAACAGGTTCCGTCGGATTCGCCAGACAAGACCCCGTTCGCTTCGCCGAGCCCTTCAAATTTTCGTGATGGCGCATCGCTGCGTTCCAAAATTGCCCGCGGCGAAAAAATTTTCTGCAACGCCGCCACAATTTGCGTTTTGCGAAGGTCCATGCCCAGCGAGGAAACCTGCAAAACTAAAACGTCCTCGTACTTGTCTACGATCAAACCGCTAAGAAAATCACTTTCAGCGTTTATCACGCGAAACGATGTCGCCTGCGGCAAATATCGCCGCCGGACTTCCAGCGCCGCGCGGATTCGTGCTTCAAAAAACGATTCGCCGATTTCGATCCGTTCGGGCGCGAGCATCCGGACGTGGATCTTTGATTTTGAATTGAAAAATCCCATGCCCAGCAACCGCTGGCGATGGTCTTTTACCTGGACCAGATCACCGTCTTCGGGCGGTTTAGTGGCGCGCAGGATTTCTCCCGTATAAATCCACGGATGCCCAGCCAACACGCGGTCGGCTTCTCCGGGCTTTAATATAATGGTTGGTGTAGAATCCATCTTAATCACAAACAAATAAACCGGGCAGCCGGCCTCCTTTTACCATGCCCCTTCCGCAATCATTTCGGTCACGTTTTTCGCGAAATCCTCCGCCAGCAGGGGCATTGCCTGGCGTTCAGCGCTCACCAAATCCGAACCCACATGCACAAACGTGTAACCAGTCACTTTCCTCTTATCCAGTAAAAGCTTGCCCGTCGACCGGTCTCGCGCCGTGACAATGGCCTCAATGACGACACGGTAATTACTCGCAGTCAAAACATCCGAGTTTGCAAAGCTCATGCCGATGCGGGTATAGGTTTTAATCTCCCCGCTTACCACAATGTCTCCTGTGCCATTGGCCAGCCGGTACGTACCGTCGGCCTGAAATTGTTCCCGCAGTGCCTGGGTTACGGCATCACCCAGCCGGGGTTGCAGCGTTTGGTTGTTGAACGGCACGATCTCCACTGTCTTTTCACCGGCAGATTCGCCGTTGACCGGCCCAAGGTGATAACCCGCGCAACCGGCCAGCAACATCGCGACGGCCCAGAGCGCCGGAAATTTCAGAAATCGCATGTTAATCTTCCGACAGGTGCAATCGCGGACGGAGCGCTTCGATTCGTTTGCGTGCCGGTATTGCGTAAGGTGAATTGGGATCCAATTGAATGACCTGGTTGTAGTAAATCGCGGCCCCGTCCCATTTTTTGCTGTCCTCGTAGAATTCGGCGATCATATAAGCACCAAGCACCTGCTGCGCTTTCAACACGACGATGGCTTTCTGCGCCTGAGGCACGCGCCTGTCCTGCGGATACAACTGCATGAAGTCGTTGAAAGTATCAATCGCCTGTTGCGCCATGCTCTGGTCGTATTCGGCTCGGGCCGCTTCCCTGTAACAGGATACTCCCATGCGGAAAATCGCGTCTGCCGAAATCGTCGGCATGTCGTGGTAGCGGTCCGCCGCCACGGCGTAAGCTCTAAAAGCTGCGTCATAATCCTTTTGCTTCTCGCGGGCCGCGCCAATCCGCAATTGCGCGTGCGGTGCTACATCGCTGTAAGGGCCGTTGGTGACAATTTGCCCGAACATCTGTGCCGTCACGTCCATGGACGGGAAGAATGGAACGAGGTTCCATAACTTTGTCCATTCGCCGCCTAAAAAACGGTTTCCAATCGCATACTGGCGCCACAAAACGTCTTCGTAATGGGTGCTGTTGGGGTATTTTGTGATGATGGTCTGGTACGCGTTGAATGCCGCCTGGTCCTTGCCTGCTTGTTCATAGCAACGTCCCAGCAGGTACTGCGCGTCCGGCGCATAGTCCGAGAGCGGCCACAACAATAGCACGCGATGGGCTGCCCGCTCGGCAATCGTAAAATTTGCCAGCTTGAACGCCTGCTCTGCCACCTGCAATTGTTCCTGTGCCCGCGGCCGCTGCCAGTCTGACTTCGTTCCGTAAGGCAGGTAGTACCAGCCTTCCCCGGGCGTATAATATAATGGCGCCGGTGATCGGAACGGCAGCATTCCAATGAATGCCACCGCTAAAATCAGGAGAATTCTCCGGTAACTCATGCCCGCACGGTAATGAGGCGAATTCTTCAAGTCAAGGCGAGCCGTTCACAATCTCCAGTTTTATCCCCGGTAAACAATAATCACGCCGTAATCAACCATGACCTTTTGTGTCCCCACATCAAAAATTTCGTAGCTGATCGCGTGGATGCCTACAATGTTTGGCTCGCCGATTTCATTTAGATAGGCGGTCACCTTTTCGTCAAACTTGTCGTGGCCGGATTCCATGCATTGCGCCCGGCGCATGGTATGAATCCGGATTTTTTTGTCCGCGCCTTTGGCGATGGCGTCCAGCGGTACTTTTGGCTTTTCAATGAGCGGTGCGGCGGGTGATGCATGCACGGGTACTTTGAGCCGTAACTCCACCTTGGCCGCCGCGGACGTCGCAATGGCATTTACCGGCCCGCTTCCCGGCGTTCCAATCGGCGGCGCGTCCGCCGCGGGCTTGGTTGATTTTTCGGGAATGGTGATGTTCTCACCGCAGGTGGGGCACCTGATTTGTTCGCCGGCGCCGCCGGCATCCACGGACAGTTCCTGCTCACAGTGGGGACAGTTGAATATGATTTCCATAAGCTGAAAAGTTTGGCTGCAAAGCCAAATTACGCCCGCCTCGCGCCTCTCACCAGAAAAAAATCATCGCAAAATCCAACTGGCTGCCGCATCCAAATCTTCTGCGACTATTGCGCCTGCCAGATGCTCCGGCGTGTCGCGTTCCAGTTTTGCGCCATAACCCGTCCGCACCAGGATGCTGGCCTTGACCCCTGCGTTCCAGCCGCACTCCAAATCAATCAACTTGTCGCCAATCATATAGCTCTGCGCCAGGTCCACGTCGAACTCGTCCCGTGCGTCGAACAGAAATTGCGGCGATGGCTTGCGTCCGCGGCTTGGGTCTTCCGGCTTTTCGGGTGCGATATAAATTTTCTCAAACCGAATCCCCCCCAGGTCCGCGAGCAGCTTCTCATTCACTTTCTCCACGTCGGCTATGGTGAAATACCCGCGCCCAACGCCCGATTGGTTGGATACGATGAACAGTTTGAAACCCGCCTCCGCCAGCCGCTTCAGTCCCCTGGGTGTGGCCGGAAAAATTTTTACCTGCTCCGGCCGCGACAAATAATTCGCCTCCTCAATCATCGTCCCGTCCCGGTCCAGAAAAATCGCTCGGTTCATCTTGGCGATTGTGAAATGTTTAAGCCGCAAATGAAATCGAATTCTCTTATTGGCAACTTTTCAGGAGCATCATCCCTGCACGCTTGACGCAATACGCAACAGCCATTCAGGATTCTGGACTCTAAATTCCGGCTTAAAACGCCTCTTGAATCTTTTTCGCCGTTTCCTATTATGTGCGCTTGCACCCCACATGGGTGCAAACGTGTCCTTAACTTTTTAATTATCATCACATGAGCAAAGGAAGACTGGGAGTTTTAGTAGGCGGCGGTCCCGCGCCGGGCATCAACGGCGTCATCGCTGCGGCCACCATCGAAGGCGTCAACAATGGTTTCGAAGTCATCGGCTTTCGCGATGGTTTTAAATGGCTCGCTGCCGGCGAAGCCCAGCATAGCAAACCGCTCGGCATCCGCGATGTCACTGGCATCGCCCTGCGCGGCGGCTCCATCCTCGGCACCGCGCGCACCAATCCCACCAAGTCTGAAGAGCACATGAAGAACCTCTTCCGGGTTTTCGAGGAAATGGGCATTACCGCCCTCGTTACCATTGGCGGCGATGACACTGCGTTCTCCGCCAGCCACGTGGCCAAGCGCAGCAACGGAAAAATCCGCGTCGCCCACGTCCCCAAGACCATTGATAACGATTTGCCATTGCCCGGTTCCACGCCGACTTTCGGTTATGAGACCGCGCGCCACAACGGCGTTTATATCGTCCGCAATCTCGCTGAAGATGCCCGTACCACTTCGCGTTGGTATGTTATTATTAGCATGGGCCGCGCCGCTGGGCATCTTGCCCTTGGCATCGCCAAGGCGTCCGCCGCCACGCTTTGCATCATTCCCGAGCAATTTAAAGACCGCCAGGCCACCGTGGATGAAGTTTGCGACATCATCATCGGCTCTATCATCAAGCGCCGTGCTGATGGCCTCCAATATGGCGTCGTCGTCCTCGCGGAAGGCCTCGTCGAATCTCTTGGCGAAGAAGGCCTCATCAAAGCCGTGCCGGATGGCCAGCTTGAACGCTTCGGCAAAGTCATGCGCGATGACCATGGTCACCTGCGCCTCGGCGAAATCGAGTTTGGCCGTCTCATGAAAGAGCTGCTCACCCAGCGCATCGAAAAGCTCGGTCTCAAGATGACCTTCATTGACAAGGACCTCGGTTACGAACTCCGTTGCGCTGATCCCGTGCCTTTCGACGCCGAATACACGCGCGACCTCGGTTATGCCGCCGTGAAATTCCTCCTTTCGCCCGAGTCCGAAAAATACGGCGCCATTATCAGCTTCGTGGACGGCAAGATGATTCCTCTGCCGTTGGAAAAAATGCTCGATCCTAAAACGGGCCGTATGCAAAACCGCAAGGTCAATGTCGCCGGCGAAGCCTTTGAATGCGCCTGCGCCTATATGATCCGGCTCGAACGCGAAGACTTCGAAGACGAACGGCGTGCCGCCAAAATCGGCGGTGTCGTTGGCCTGAAGCCTGCAGAATTCCGTGCCCGTTTCGGCTATCTCGTCGGGCTGAAATAGCGTTGGAGTTCAAGCTTTAGCTTGGTGGAAGGGCAATTCTGAATGTGAATCACGCGTTCATATAACTCAGTATTAGGCATTAGCATATGTTGCCCGAAGAATTGGAATATCCCGCTGCGTATTTTGACGGACATGCCTGTCTTTATGAACGTGCCACTAAATTCTCTAACTCCTATTTTGGCGGTGCCCCTCATTTTCCGTACAAGTTTACCGGCAAATCTTTTGGTCCGCGCCCTTTACATCATGTGATGAGACTGCATTCAAACGATCTACCGGGTATAGAAAAAAGAGGATTTTCTGAATTAACACTTTTCTATGGCATCCACTACGACGGATGTACAATGAAATACAAACTGTTGCCGCCGCCCGAATCCCTTTTTAAGGAAATCGATCAATCCCTGCATATGGCTTCAGAGACAGGGTCAAAGATTCAACTGCCGGACTTATCATCTGAATGCCACATTTTGGAAATGGAACCTCTTCAATCATCCGGGAAATGGCCATACGCTGGTTACCCGGACTTGCTACCTCACGTGCCGCTAAAACTTGCCGCTCGAATTCCTTGTTCTCCCAAAGAATTTCAAGGTTTGATACTCCATGGAGACGAAGTTAAGCCAGGGGAAGTCACTGTTGTTATCCCGCCCATTTATGATCTCGGTATTTCATTGTTTGGACACAGTGCCGATGCGGAAGGCCTTCAACTCGTTTTTTGTTGCAACTTGGAAAATAAAAAGCTAACGATTCGGGTGTAAGCTTTGTCTTCTGGATTGTGTATTCCGAATTTCCTCTGAGAATCTGCGTTTTTCATTTGTCCTCCACCACCCTTGCGCCTTAGCGTCTTTGTGTCTTTGTGTCTTTGTGTTAAAACCGTGAACCTTCACTTCAAAGAATTCGGCCAGGGCCCGCCTCTGGTCATGCTCCACGGGCTTTTTGGCTCGTCCGATAACTGGCTTGGCGTCACCCCTAAACTATCGCAACACTTCAGGGTTTTCCTGGTGGACTTGCGCAATCACGGCCTTTCCCCGCACAGCGACGATATGAGCCTGGCCGTCATGGCTGGCGACATCACCGAATTTCTTGATACGCAGCAGTTGGAACGTGCCTACATCCTTGGCCATTCCCTGGGTGGCAAGGTAGCCATGCAATTCGCGCTTACCCAGCCGGACCGTGTGGAGAAGCTCGTAGTCGTAGACATCGCACCGCACGTTTACGCGCCGGAACATGTACCTATTTTTAAGGCCCTCCTCGCCCTTGAATTGGAACAATACCATTCACGCGCCGAATTTGAAGCCGCCCTCGCCCCGGCCATTCCCGATTTGACCCTCCGGCGGTTTCTTCTGAAAAATTTGCGTAATGATGGGCCGGCGTATAAATGGCGCATTCCCTTGAAGAGCATCTTCGCCAATTATTCCAAACTTTGCGAAGCCATCGCGCCTGCGCCTGCCTTTACCAAACCGGCGCTCTTCCTCCGCGGCGGCCAATCACCGTACGTTTCCGACGCCGATGCGCCGCAGATTCACCAGTTCTTTCCATCGGCGACGATTGAAACCATTCCCACTGCCCGCCATTGGGTCCATGCTGATGCGCCGGACGAATTTGTGAAACGGGTCCTGGCTTTTTTGGCGTAGCATTTTACCTCGCATGATATGGCTGGTGTTTGAGGTATAATGCCAGCAGTACTTGGTTGTTCTGCAGAAGTTCCTGTTGGTTATTTTGCCTGGCAAGGACAATGGCTTTTTGGGCAGTTGAAATTGCGTTGTCAAATTGCCCGGCCTCGGCATACGCCGCAGCCAGTGTGCCGACGGTGGCCGTTTCCCGGTAATCTGTCTTTTTGCAAACGCCTTCCGCCAATTTTACGGCGAGCGGGCCGTTTCGTTGGCCGAGATCAGGACTGGTGGCCAACAACCAGGCCATGTCGTTGTTATCTGTTAAATTTCCGTCAGCTGCCAGGGACGGCTGGTGGTCCAGCGCTTGTTTCAGTTGAGGAATCGCTTCGCCCACGCGGCCGGTTTTGAACAGGGCACGGCCGAGGTTGTAGTAAAGGGCGCCGTTCCTGGGACTAATTTCTATCGCTTTTTCATATTTGGGAATCGCCTCGCTCCATTGCCCGGTGTCAAAAAAATAGTCTGCCACATTTTCGCGCATCAGGCCGGCTTGCGGCAGGGCAGGATCGATTTCCAGGGCTTTTTCAAATTCAGCGACCGCTTGTTCGTCCCAGCCGGTTTGGTGATAAGCGCTGCCGAGAGCAAAGTGGAGCTGTGCGGAGCTGGGATTCAAAGCGAGTGCTTTTTGGAAATAAGGGATGGCGTTGCCCGCCTCGCCCTGGCTGACCATGACCGAAGCGCCGAAACCATAGACGTCCGCCAGCGCCGCAATCCCGCCGAACAGGCTTAAAGCCACAGACGCTATGAGCAATAGGCTCCAGCCCATACGGACAGTGCGGCGCGACAGCGAATTTCGGAACTTGCCTTCCAGCGCAAAAATCCCAATGACAGAAAGCAATAACAGCGCTGGCAGGAAATCCATCGCATACCGGGGAAATGAATCGGCGAAAAGGCAAATGGTCAAAGTTTCGGCGACAAAGAGTAAAAAGAGTGCGATTACCAGCCAATGCAGGGTAGTTGCTGATTCGGAGAGTTGCCCGCGCCATGCCAGCGGCGCCGCCAGGGCCAGCCATACTAAAGGGAAGGCAAGCAAAATACCGCCGAAAGATTTGCCAATGGGAGAATAGCCGGAAGGGAAGGTGACATCCGGGATCGTTTGCACAAAGGGAAAATGCCAGGCCCATCGCAGGGGTTCGAAAAAGTAAAAATAGAAATTAAAAAAGAAATACCGCAGGCCAAATCGATGGACCGGGCCCAGTTGATCCGGGTTCAATTGGTAACGGACGCCAAATTCAAATGGGCTGTTGAAGCGCATTTGGTTGTAGAGCAGCATTCCGAAAATCACGAGAGTTAATGGAACTGCCGCCGCCGCCAGCGTGGTAACAGTCCGCATGGGTGAGCTGCGGCCATCTGCCCGCCACACTTGTATCACTGGAATCAAAAGGATGATTCCGCCAAAAAGAAGCGAAGGCCGCGACTCAAGGGCCAGTCCAAAAGCGGCGCTCGCCAGGAGGAGCCAGAGGATTTGCCGTTTAGACCGATGCATGGCCTGCCCAATGGCAGCAAGCGACGCCATGGTGAAAGCAAAACCGCTGCTTAAAGCGACCTGGTAGACGGCGGAGAATTGCCATTCCATTTCTTGCGTCGCAAGACAGATCCCAAAGATAAGAATGCAAATCAGTGCCAGCCACGCCGGTGCTTCGGGGAAGTAACGCCGGTGGATGGTGTTGATCATCACGATGGCAATCAGGAAGCCTAACGAGAGGAAGATCGTTATCGCGTCGGCGTCTGAAAGATAGTCTCCCGTCAGGGCAGTGTAGGGCCAGAACAGGACCACCACCGGTGTAATTCCCCAATACAAATAGAGTTTCCCGTGGTAATAGCTCAGGTCGTACACTGCCGTCGAGTAAGGCGCAAAAGACGCGGGGATGTACGGGTTGGCCATCCGGGCAAGTTCAGGCGGCGCCTGCGTGATCACATTGAGCTGTCCCGCGCGGAATCCCTGTGTTAGCAAATTGTAAAAAGTGTTTTCATTTTGCGGGCGTGCGGGCAGTAGCGCCGAATGAGAAATCCAGCCAAAGGCCATGACGCCAAGGGCGCAAACGATCCCCAGGAGAACCGGGCTCAAGCTGTTCTCTTTGGAGCTGGGCCGGTTTGCTAAATCAGATTTTTCGCGTGTCATCCGGGAGGCTGCCAATGTTGTTCCGCGCGGAAAGTAGCCTCGATGAATTATGGAGAAGGTGGCCCCGCTTGTAATGCAAAATTAAACGAGCAGTTAAAAAGCGAACACGGTTCAAGCTACCGCCGCGCTTTCTTCTGCTTGCGGTAACTGGTCTTTGACGCCGCCGCCAGAGTCTCTGCGTTTTCGCCGTTAATCATACGTTTGAGTTCTTTGATTTGGTCGCGCAGGAGAGCGGCTTTTTCAAACTGCAATTCCTCAGCGGCCTTGAGCATTTCCGTCTCCAGCTCACTGATGGTTTGCGTCAGATCCACATCCAGCTTCGCGTCCTTGAGCACACTGGAGGCAGATTCGCGATTCGATTCATACACCGCCAGGCTTTCCTCCACGGCGCGGCTCACGCTGCGCGGGGTGATGTTGTGTTCTTTGTTATACGCCAGTTGCTTCTGGCGGCGATACTCGGTGACGGCGAGAAATTTCTTAATGCTCCCCGTCATCACATCCGCATACAGGATGACTTCGCCGTTCAAATGGCGTGCCGCGCGGCCTGCTGTCTGAATCAGGCTGGTCTCGCTGCGGAGAAAACCTTCCTTGTCCGCATCCAAAATAGCCACGAGCGAAACTTCGGGCAAATCGAGTCCTTCACGCAGGAGATTGATACCCACCAGCACGTCGAACTCGCCCTTGCGCAGCGAGCGAAGAATCTCCACGCGCTCGATCGCGTCAATCTCGCTATGGAGATATTGGACGTTAATGGCGATGTCGCGGAGGTAATCTGTCAACTCCTCGGCTGTGCGCTTGGTGAGCGTCGTGACGAGGATGCGTTCCTTTTTATCAGCGCGCTTGCGGCATTCCTCGATGAGGTCGTCAATCTGGCCTTTCAACGGTTTAATCGTCACCTTGGGATCCACCAGGCCAGTGGGGCGAACCACCAGTTCTACGACGCCGGGCATGGGAACATCCGGTTGCCAGAAAAGTTTTGGATTCGGCGGCGCGCCGGTAGCTTCGCCGTTGCCGTTGTTTTTAACGACTTCGACTTTGACGGGCGGGGCGCCGGCAGAAGCACGGGCCCAATTGAGTTCACGGCCCGCGGGCGTGGCGCTCACATAAATGGTCTGGTTCTGCATCGCCTGGAACTCGAGAAAGTTCAGCGGACGATTGTCCAGCGCACTCGGCAGGCGGAAACCATGCTGGACCAGGACCGTTTTGCGTGACTTGTCGCCTTCGTACATCGCGCCGATCTGCGGGACCGTCGCGTGTGATTCGTCAATGACCAACAGATAGTCGTTCGGGAAAAAATCGAACAATGTGTTCGGGCGCGAGCCGGGTGGCCGCCCGGAAATGTGGCGCGAGTAATTCTCAATGCCGGAGCAAATGCCCATTTCTTCCATCATCTCGAGGTCGAACTCTGTGCGCTGCTTAATGCGCTGGGCTTCGAGGAGCTTGCCTTCCTTCTCGAACCACGCGATGCGGTCGCCCAGTTCCTCACGAATGGTGAGGATGGCGCGCTTCATTTTCTCGTTCGTCGTGACGAATTGTTTTGCCGGAAACACCACGACGGCGTCGAGTTGCTCAATTTTTTGGCCGGTAAGCGGTTCGAAGCGCGTGATGCGCTCGACTTCATCGCCAAAAAATTCGATGCGCAAACCATCCTCGCGTCCAGCCGGGCGGACTTCCACGGTATCGCCGCGCACGCGGAAGTTGCCGCGTTCGAAAGCGATGTCATTGCGGTCATACTGGAGGCTGACGAGGCGCGAAAGAAATTGTTCGCGTGAGAGTGTGCTGCCCACACGCATGGGGATAACCATTTCCTCGTAATCCTCCTTGCTGCCGATGCCGTAAATGCACGAGACACTGGCGACCACCACGACGTCGCGCCGCGAAAAGAGCGAACTCATGGCCGAGAGACGCAGGCGCTCAATCTCTTCATTGCGGCTGGAATCTTTCTCGATGAACGTATCCGTGCGCGGGATGTAGGCCTCGGGCTGGTAATAATCGAAGTAGCTGACGAAATATTCGACGGCGTTATTCGGGAAGAAGCCCTTGAACTCGGCGTAGAGTTGCGCGGCGAGCGTCTTGTTATGCGAAATGACCAGCGTCGGTTTATTGACGTTCTTGATAACGTTCGCCACCGTAAACGTCTTGCCGGAACCAGTGACGCCGAGCAGCACCTGGTGCGGCGCGCCGGACACCACGCCCTCAGTCAGCTTCGCAATCGCTTGCGGCTGGTCCCCGGCAGCTTCGTATGGCGCGACAAGGTCGAACATAAAAAACAATATAGCAGACTCGTAAAGGGTGGCGCGAAAAATTTCAGAAATGTGGGCTTGTGAAACGGTGCGATTCATTGAAAATGGCCCGCAATGAAACAGCTTTTGACCGCGACCTTCCTGCTGTCGTCTCTCATCTTTGCCCACGCACAAATGCAAACTGCGATTCCACTTTGGCCGGACGGCGCGCCGGGCGCGCTCGGCAAAACCACGAACGATATCCCCACGCTCACGCCGTATTTGCCTGACCCAACGAATGCTACTGGCGCGGCCATGGTGATTTGCCCTGGTGGCGGATATACGCACCTCGCGCCACACGAGGGAAACGATTACGCGCTCTGGCTTGCCCAGCATGGCGTGACGTGTTTCGTCCTGAAATACCGGCTGGGCTCCAACGGCTATCATTACCCGGCGGAATTCCAGGATGGCACCCGGGCCATTCGCTGGGTGCGCGCGCATTCGGCAGATTATAAAATTGATCCGCATCGCGTCGGCCTGATGGGTTCGTCCGCCGGCGGACATTTGACATCGATGGTAGTGACGCATAATGACGCGGGCGACTCCAAGGCAACCGATCCGGTCGAGCGCGAAAGTTCGCGGCCGGATATGGGAATCCTCTGTTATGCTGTCATCTCGATGGGCGAGTATGCGCACCAGGGTTCTAAAGCCAGTTTGCTCGGGCCAAATCCGTCGCCCGAACTGGTCAAGTATTTGTCCAGCGAATTGCAGGTCACCACGAACACCCCGCCGTGCTTTCTCTGGAGCACGTACGAGGACAAAACCGTGGCGGTGGAAAACACCCTGATGTTTGCCGAGGCGCTCCGGAAAAATCATGTGCCGTTTGCGCTGCATATTTATGAGCACGGCCACCATGGTTTGGGCCTGGCAGACAAACCGCCGTTTGCCCATCCGCATCCATGGTCGTACGATTGTCTTTTCTGGCTCAAGGAAAACGGGTACGTCAAAGAATAAATTTGGCAGCAGACGTGCTTATTACGCTGTAAATTTGTCGTAAAATAATTGGAAAATTTTCGTGGCAGACTCCGGCTTTGTGGGCTAGTCTTTAAAGGTTCACAAGCAGGGAAGCCTTTTTTATGGCGATTCAAGCAAAACGAATATTGACCAGCCTCACGGATACAACGCTTTTCATCCAGGAGATGATTGCGAATCCGCAAGGCGTGGGCGCCGTCGCGCCCAGCTCCCGGCAACTGGCCACCGCCATGGCCGCCTGGCTGCCGGAAGACCCGGACAGCTACGTGCTCGAGCTCGGCCCCGGCACGGGCGTGGTCACGGAATCGCTGTTCGCGCGGGGATTGCGCCAGGAACGGCTCGTGGCCATCGAACAAAATTCCAAGATGGCCGGCATGCTGCGGGAAAAATTTCCGCGCTCGCAAATCATCACCGGTGACGCCTGGAAAATGGACGACTTGCTGCGCCGCCGCCGTGAGCCGATTGAGAAAGTCGGCGCGGTCATTTCCAGCCTGCCGCTGCTGAATTTCCCGCCGGCGGATGCCGAAAAATTGGGCGAAAAAATCCGCTCGATCCTCGAACCCAACGGCAAATGGGTGCAGTTCACGTATCGCATTCACAAACGCCATCCCCGTGGCACGACCAGTTTCCAACTCCACTCCACGCGCATTATTTGGTTTAATCTTCCGCCCGCCCGCGTCAGCGTTTTCAGCAAGTAGAGTGTTCTCATCAGTTTTGGTTTCTTTTCAATTGTGCGATCAATTCCCGGATTGTTTTCTGGGAGGCCCCGTTGGCACCCGGAAATTTGGCTGCGGTTTCCGCCACTAAAAGCGCGTCAGCAGTGCGATGCTCGTCCGTTAAAAAGGCCACATACCGGAACACCGCTTCGGGCGAGTAGGGACACAACGCCCAAGCCTGGCGAAACGCGAAATCGGCGGCATTGTCCATGCGGTCTTTTTCCCCGGGGTCGGTCGTGTTTTGCGCGCGCCAGGCATAAAGCCCGGCGATGGATGAACGCGCCTTGGAAA
>Ga0335083_10001117_pt1 | contig 37659 bp, 41 predicted proteins | sample Lox_Sample_42_FD_206716 | JGI IMG/M metagenome (GOLD analysis project Ga0335083, IMG submission 206716) | Soil microbial communities from Loxahatchee National Wildlife Refuge, Florida, United States - Lox_Sample_4.2 | ecosystem: Environmental > Terrestrial > Soil > Wetlands | place: USA...
TGCAGGCTCTGGAAGGCGATGTCGGCGAAGCCCGCGGCCTCGAGGATGGCTCGTACGCGGTCAGGGTCGGCGAGTGCGAACGGGCCGGGCGCGTCGCTCGGTGGGGTCGGGAGGTCGCGGCCGACGGCCGCTGCCGCGCGGAATGCGCTGAGCCACTCGTTGTCGGTGACGCCCTGCCAGGTGAGGAGCGTGAGTCGGCCAGCCGGGCGCAATGCGCGATGGAGGTTTGCGAATGCCGCGATCGGGTCGCCGAAGAACATCGAGCCCATCCGCGAGATCACGACGTCGAACGTGGCGGGCTCGAAGGGAAAGATCTGCGCGTCGGCCTGGCGGAACTCGACGTTGGCGAGGCCCTCAGTGGAGGCAGTCTTGCGGGCGAGCGCGAGCATCTGCGACGACAGATCGACGCCGAGCGCGGATCCGTTCACCGCGACGCGCGCAACGTCGCGGGTCGTTTGCCCGTTGCCGCAACCGACGTCGAGCACACGATTGTCTGCGCGGATGGCCGCCGCGGTGAGGAACGGGCCGTGACAGTGCGCGAGGGTCTCATCGAAGCGTCGGGCTTGCGTGGCCCAGAAGGCACCTTCGTTGCCATCCCACGCTCCAACCTGGCCGGCATTGGACGGGTCTGCGAGCAAATCTCGCGGGTTGTTCACGATGTTCTCCATTCGGGAAATGCCCTCGCGGCCGGGCGGCCGTCGTGGTCGTCGGTTGGTTACGCGCCAGCGAGCTGCGGGACGTGTCGGGTGAGCTCGGTCCAGTCGTCGCCGACGGCCGGCTCGATGAGCTTGGCGGCCAGGGCGAATCCTTCGGGTGGCATTCCCACCTGCCAGGAGCGGGTCATGTTCACGCGGTCTTCGTTCCCGATGAGGGGAAACATCCAGGCCACGACTTCGGGGAAACGATCCCGCGGTGCGTGGGACGCCATGCGCCCGACGGCCTGGCCCTGTTCGGCGAGCGACACGCGCTCGCTGATGAGGCGGTACATGTGTGTGTCTTCCTTGTCGAGGTGTAGATCGAGATGGAACTTGAAGGCCTTCGTCGCTCGGGCCGTCTCCAACGGATCGCGCAGCGAGACCGCGTGGTTCAGGTCGTCGAACGCCGCGTCGAGGGCGCGGTGGTCCTGCTCGTAGGTCACATACACCGACGGGGCGATCGATTCCAACAGCGGGAGGATCACCTCATCTTCGCCGTGCGCGTGCCACTCCAATACCTCGTTGAAGAAGCGGAACCGCTCGACCGTCGCCGCGAGTCCCGGCTTGCCGCGGGCCGACTCGAGCGCGGCGGTGTCGATGAGCTCCATGTCGCGTCGGAACGCGTTGTGGATTGCTCCCACCGCGTCGATCGGACCGGCCATGACGTCCTCCCTTTGGTAGGCTCCCCTTGGGAGTAACCTATAATCCCAAAGGGAGTATTGTCAAGGGAGGATGTCGATGGGAGCACCCACGCTGACCCCGACGTCGTACGCGATCCTCGGGCTGCTCGCCGTCAAGCCCTGGACGACCTACGAGCTCGCCCAACAAATGGACCGCGCGCTCGGACGGTTCTGGCCTCGGGCCGAAAGCAAGTTGTACGAGGAACCCAAAAAGCTTGTCGCCCACGGTTTCGCGCGGGCATCGTCAGAGACGATCGGCAAACGTCAGCGCACCGTGTACACGATTACGGCCAAAGGCCGGCGCGCGCTTGCGAAATGGGTGCCGACACCCGGAGAGGGACCCGTCCTCGAGTTCGAACAGCTGATCAAGGTGTTCTTCGCGGAACACGCGACCAAGACAGACCTGCTCGACACGCTCGCCGGGGTGCGCGCATGGAGCGAGCAGCAGCTGGGCGCCAGTGCCCCCGTCCCTCAGGCCTACCTCGAGGGCAAAGGGCCATTCCCCGAGCGGCTCCCATGGCTGCTCCTCGTCGGGCAATTCCTCGTCGATTTCCATCTCATGGTCGAGCGCTGGGCCGAATGGGCCGGCGAGGTCGTCGCCACATGGCCCGACGACCTCGCCGCGGCACAGCCTGATTGGAAGACGCTCGAGCGTCAGGCCAGCATCGCGAACGCGCACGCCGGAGAATCCTGACACTGTCTTCGCGACGCTCGCCAGGGATAGGTGTTGTCGTGTGCCACGGAATTGCGCCGCACGGAGTGCGTTGAGTGGAGCTGATCGCGGGGCTTTCAAACGCCGACGTCGACACAAAATTCGCGCATGTTTTCAGATAGCGGCATCCGGCGAGCTGTTCTGATCTTCGGTTGTGAGCAGGTCCATCCCGTCCGGTCACGCGTGACCGGACGGGATGTTCTCCTGACCGGATCTGTCGCGGCGTTGTGCCGAGACCTCGTGGGAGGAGGTGTATCGGCGTGAGACGACGCGGGTCAGCTGATCGACTGACCGCTCTCGAGCAGCGTCTTGAGATCGCTGAGGATCCATGCCCAACCGCCGCCGCCTTCGAGCAGCTTCGCGTCGTTCGTTGTTGCGGCCGCGACGTTGGGCGCGTTCTCGACGTCATGCGTCAACGTGAGACGGGTCAAGCCGGGCCGTTCCTCGTCGAGCTCCCACGTGACACGCGTGAATCCCTCCGCCGCCGTCTCGGGTGAGAAGAATGCACGCCAGGTTTGTACGAGGCGCGTGGGCGGTTCGGATTCGAGCACTTCACCGTCGATGAGTATGTCCGGGGCGCCCTGTGCCTGCATCTCGGTCGTCGATCGCACCACATAGAGTCCGCCCGGACGCAGTTCGTATTCGCTCGGAGCGTGATACGCGTACCGTCCATTCCATTCGGGATCGGTGATCGCGTCCCATACCTTCTGCACCGGCGCATGGATGTAGATGCGGTGCACGTGCACGGTCGTCTGAGTGGCGTTCGTCATTGCGCTTCCTCCAGCGTGTTCTTGAGATCCGTCAGCGCCGACACTTGGCGCTCGGTGTACTTGTCGATCCACCGGTCGTGGATCAGCCGGATCGGCACGGGGTTCAGGAAGTGCAACTTCTCGCGGCCCGACCGGCGAGTGACGATGAGGCCGGCGTCTTCGAGGACTCGCAGGTGCTTCATGACGCCGAAGCGCGTCATCTCGAGCTCCGACTCGAGCTCGGTCAGCGTCCGCCCGTCGCGCACGAAGAGCTTGTCGAGCAGGAAGCGGCGAGTTGCATCTGCGAGTGCCTTGAAGACGAGGTCGTCGTCCGTCACCGCCCGAGCATAGGTGACCAAATAGGGTAACTATCCCTTGACTACAGAGGCTCATCGGACGATAATGGGGGCATGGCAGGCGTAGACCGCAACAACCCGAAGCGTGCAGCCTCTTCGGAGTCGAAGTACTCGCTGATGGAGTTCATGCGCGAGTTCCCCGATGACGCTACCTGTCTCGACTTCCTGTGGCGCACGCGTTTCGCGCCCGACGGCGAGCACGCCCGCTGCCCCAAGTGCGAGACGGAACGGACGTTCAAGCGGTACGACAACACGATCCGTCGGCAAGTCTGGAACTGCACGGCGTGCGGCTACTGCCTCTACCCGACCGGGGGGACGATCTACCACAAGTCGTCCACGTCGTTGCACCTGTGGTTCTACGCGATCTACCTCATGTCGAGTACACGGGGCGGAGTCTCCGCGAAGGCCCTTGAGCGTGAGCTGGGTGTCACGTACAAGACGGCCTGGCGGATGATGAACCTGATCCGCACCCACGTCATGGCACAAGACGAAGAGCCGCTTACGGGCGACGTCGAGATGGACGAGACCTACGTCGGTGGCAAGCCCCGCAAGCGGGAGATCGCCACGGAACGCCGCAAGGGACTCGGGCCGAAGCAGGCCGGACAGGCCGCGGCGCGGCGCAAGAAGACGACCGTCTACGGCGCAGTCGAGCGCGGCGGACGCATCCGGGCCGAGGTTGTGCCCGACAACACTGGCGGGATCGCCCCCCGCGTGCACCGCTTCGTGCTGCCCGCGGCGAGCATCTTCACGGACGAGTGGGTCGGCTACAACAAGCCCGGACAGGCGTTCAACTCCCACCACCGCGTGAACCACGCCCAGGCCGTCTATGTAGACGGGGACGTGCACACGAACACGATCGAAGGCTTCTGGTCGCTGCTTAAGCGCGGCATCGGCGGCACTTACCACGCCGTCTCGGCCAAGTACCTCCAGACCTACCTCAACGAGTACGCCTGGCGGTACAACCACCGAGACGACGACCTCGGCATGTTCCGGGCGATGCTGTTCCGGTCGGCCTTCCCGCGGTAGTCGCGGTCCTCCCGCAGCCCGGGCGGCAGAGGCTAAATGCCCCTGAATTCCTCGCATTTCTCCATTGGCCGCCGAGCAGATCGCGGTCAAGATCGGTAGTAGCCAACGCCGAGGCATATCGACATAAGCTGGTTCGCGTCACCGGGGGGCAGGATCACAACGGTGTGATTCGGTCGACGCAGGAAGGGTAAGGACGTGGCGACAGTGGAGCAGCAGCACTTGACGCAAGAGCTCGCGACATTCGAAGCGAACCGCGAGAATCTTCTCGGCACCGCGCTCAACAAGTACGTCCTGATCCACGGGACGGAGATCGTCGGCACTTACGACACCGAGCATGACGCGATCCAGCAAGGCTATCGCCAGTTCGGCAACGTTCCTTTCCTGGTTCGTCGGATCAGCCCGGTGCAGGACGTAGCCAACTATCTCTCCGGCATCGTCGCGATCTGACGAACGTCGTCTAGCGGGGGGCAGATGCCGTCCTTCCATGTCGAGTCCGCCGATCTATGGAATGACGGGCCCCTGATCGAGGTTCGGATCGGCCTGACCACTGCAGCGGAAGCAGCGAACAACGCGGCAGGCACGCCGATCCCCACACCGGTTCGCGGCACCGCCATGGTCGACACGGGCGCGTCGCACTCGGCGGTGCGTGCAGGCTTGCTAGGCCCGTTGGGACTACACCCGGTTGGGGTCACCCAAGTGAGCACGCCGACCTCCGCGAACGTTCCACTCCCGAACTACGCCGTTCGAATCACGTTGCCGCAGGGTTGGATCGACACGACGGTCTGCGAGGTTCCGATGGGCGGCCAGAACATCGACGCGCTAATCGGCCGCGATGTTCTGCAACACGGAATCCTGATCTACCAGGGTCCGACGATGCAGTTCACGCTCAGCTTCTAGCGCTACACGTGCGGACTACTTGCGGCGACGGCGCTTCTTGGGCGCCGCTGCTTGCGCGCTGCGGGCGAGGTCGCCGAGAATCTGCCCGCGTGTCGGGATCGGAATGTCGATCGGCTCCGCGGGCGTGCCGTCGTCGTTCTTGCCGCGCGGCTGCGTCTTCTGCGTTGGCTTCTCGGCCATGAGACTCCCAGGGTAGGCCGTGGCTGATCTTGCGGGGGCGCACGCCAAGATCCAGCGGAGCCGTGAACACCTGAACGCGCTCTACCGCTCCATCAAGCGGTGGGACGACGCCAAAACCTATGCCTACAGCCTCGAACCAGATCCGGAAGACCGCGCACGATGGCTTGTCCGCCTCTCGATGCCCGATCCGCCGGACGTCACGCGATGGGCCCTCATATTCGGCGACCTCCTCTCCTGCTGTCGCGCGGCACTCGACCACACCGTCTACGCCCTCGCCGTCGCCCACAACCGGACGGATCCGCCGCCCGACGCCGACCGGCTCCAATACCCGATCTGCGACACGAAACCAGCGTTCTGGAGCGCGCGAGAACAACGGCGCATCGCCGCGCTCTCGCCCGCTATGCGGGCAGAGATCTACCGATCGCAGCCGTGCGTAGGAGAGCACGGAACGCGAGAACCCGCGCTCAACCTTCTGCGGACCCTCAACAACGCCGACAAGCACAAGCTGCTCCACATCGCAGCTCTGGTCCCCCAACGGTACGAAGGCGATTTCGACCCTCCCATCCGCGGCGAATGCCGTGGCATCCTCAGCCAAGGCCCGACGGAAGACGGCGCAGTAGTGCTGACGCTGGAGTTCTCCGAGCCTCAGGACCGCGTGCAGATGGGCCTCATGCTGACCCTGTTCATAGGCTTGGAGTATCGAAGAACAGAACAGCGCTACGTTGGGCTCGGAGACGCTGCGGGCGCGTGCGTCATCGCGACGCGGAACACGGTCGGACGCCTTGAACGCTTCATCAGATGAGCCCATTTCGCGGACCCTCGTCGAACGCCGTTCAACCTTGCCAAGGTCCATTTAGGGTACCTCAACCTTCTGTAGAAGAGGGATAGTTGCCCCAAATAGTCACATGTCAAGCCTGGAACCTTTCGAGCAGTGCCCGCATTCATCACCCGCAGCGACTTCCTCATGGCCGGCGGCGTCACCGCCTCCTACTTCTACGGTGACCGCGCCCCGAACCGACCGGCTTGTCCCTGGGATTTGCAATCCCTCGCGCCGGCTCAGGGACCGTATGCGGACGCGGAAGCCACGTGCGCTTGCTCCCGCGACTGCATCCCGTAGGCGCAGGTCCGAAAGCCAGCGGTTACGTTCCAGATCAGTCAGTCAGTGGAGGTGGCGGGAGTCGAACCCGCGTCTCCCGAGCTGTCGGTGGGACTTCTCCGAGCGCAGCCGTTGCAAGGTGTCACCCGCCGTCAGGTCAACGGCAACCCGACGGCAGGCCAGCCTCGTTTGGTGTCCCGACCGGCCCCGGGGCCTTACCGATCGGTGAGCCATCCTGGATGACGCCTCGCGCGGACGAATGACGAATCCCTCGCGGGCGGACTACCTGATCTCTCAGGCAGCCAGGGCCAAGTTGTCGTTGGCGTGTATTGGTGTTGCCGACTCTTTCACGACGATTCGGCGACGTCGGCTCGCTTCTCCCACCTCGATCCTCGAGATCGAAGCCACGCACCCCCTTGTCAATCCGCGTCGGGCCGGTGCGCGTCGTTGGCCCTTCGCGGGACACGAAGTGTACAAGTCCCGCGGCGGGGTACGTTCCGGCGCATGCGTCCGGTACCCCGAGTCGTCATCGTTGGGGGGGGCTTCGGAGGGCTGCAGTGCGCCAAGGCACTGCGAGACAAGCCCGTCGACGTGGTACTCGTCGACCGGCACAACTACCACCTCTTCACGCCGCTCCTGTACCAGGTCGCGAGCTGCCTGCTGAACCCGTCCGAGATCACGGCGCCGCTGCGCAAGGTGCTCCGGGGCGCCGCGAACGTCCGGTACCGGGAAGGCGACGTCGCCGGCGTCGACTTCGACAAGCGAATAGTGCAACTCGCCGACGGCGACGAGCTGCACTACGACCATCTGGTGCTGGCGACGGGCAGCGCGACGAATTACTACGGCAACGAGGAAGTGCGCGCACACGCGCTCGGACTCAAGGACCTGGGCGAGGCCCTGCAGCTCCGCAACCATGTGCTGGAGTGCCTGGAGCACGCCTCGACGGCAGCGACCGACCGCGAACGCCAACGGTTGCTCACGTTCTGCATCGTGGGTGGCGGCCCGACGGGCGTCGAGTACGCGGGCGCGCTCGCCGAGCTCGCGCGGCTCGTCCTCCCGAGGGAGTATCCGGAACTGTCTCCCTCGTCGCTGCGGATCCTCTTGCTGGAAGGCGGCGGTCGCCTGCTCCCGATGTTCGTGCCGAGTCTCTCGACGTACGCGCGTCGTGAGCTCGAAGGACTCGGGGTCGAAATACGCACGAACACCTTTGTGTCGTCGGCCGACGACACCGGTGTGGTGCTGCACGACGGTATGAAGGTGGAGACCGCCACCATGGTGTGGACGGCCGGCGTGCTGCCGAACGACCCGCTGCACGAGAAACCCGAGCGGCTCCCGGTCGACGACCACTTCCGGCTCGTGGGTACCGCGGGCGTGTTCGCGATCGGCGACGTCGCGGCCGGCCACGACAAGCGTGGCAACGCGCTGCCGATGGTCTCACCGCCGGCCATGCAGGCCGGGCGCTACGTCGCCCGTCAGATCCTCGACCCCGGCACGCGGCGTCCGTTCCGCTACCGCGACAAGGGAACCCTCGCCACGATCGGGCGCCGCGCGGCCGTCGGGCAGATCGGCCCGCTGCGCTTTCGCGGCTTCGTCGGGTGGGTCGTGTGGCTTGTGGTGCACCTGTACTACCTCGTCGGCTTCGAGAACCGGGTCCGGGTGCTGATGCGCTGGGGCTGGTACTACTTGCGCCTGGATCGCCCCATTCGCCTGATCGTCGAGGCGCAGCCGGCTCGGGACAGCCGGGAGCTCGCCGGTCGGGAATCAGACCGGCCCACCGACCGTTGACCCTGCTCATGGCCACTCTTCAACTCACCACCGACAACTTCGAGCAGACGATCCTCGACAACGACGTCGTGTTGCTCGATTTCTGGGCCTCGTGGTGCGGCCCGTGCCGCATGTTCGGCCCGGTGTTCGAGGAGGCGTCGCGCAACAATCCCGACCTCGTGTTCGGCAAGGTCGACACCGAAGAGCAACAGCAGCTCGCGGCCACGTTCGGGATCATGTCGATCCCGACACTGATGATCTTCCGCGAGCAGGTCATGGTCTTCTCTCAGCCGGGTGCGCTGCCGGCCGAGGCGCTCGACAACCTGATCGCACAGGTTCGCGCCCTCGACATGACCGCTGTCCACAAGGCTGTTGCCGAGCAGCAGGGCGAGCCCGCGCACTAAGCCGTCGGTCGGATGGCCCCGGCCCGACCTGCAGAGCGCACAGACGGTTCGCGCGGCCGGCGCCGAGGGGGCGTTTCGCTGTCTCACCCCGTCGGTAGCCTGCGCGCATGCTCCCGCGCCTTGCCGCATGGTGCTACCGGCGCCGGCGTCTTGTCGTCGTCGTGTGGATCGTCTTGCTCGTCGGAGTCAACGTGCTCGCGAAGACCGCGGGGGGCGATCTGCTGAAGTCGTTCTCGTTGCCGGGAACCGAATCGCAGAGGGCGTTCGACGTCATGAAGGCCGACTTCGCCCAAGCCGGCGACACGGGCTACCTCGTGTTCAAGTCGAACGCACCCGACGGGATCCGTGCTCCGGCCGTCTTCGACGCGATCGAGCGCAAGCTCGCGCCCGAGCTGCGGCGGCAGAAGCACGTCGCGGCCGTCGTGACACCTTGGGACCCCGGCGGTTCGGGCTTCGTCTCAACCGACGGCAAGATCGCGTACGCCGAGATCCAGTTCGACGTGCAGGCGAACGACGTTCCGGTCGACGTCGCCGCGCACATGCGCGATGTCGTGAAGCAAGCGAGCTCGCCCGCGTTGCAGGTCGAGCTCGGTGGGTCGATGTTCACGGATCAGAGCCAACCGGCCAGTGAAGCCATCGGAATCCTCGCGGCGGTGTTCATCCTGCTGATCGCGTTCGGCTCGGTGCTCGCGATGGGCCTGCCGATCATGACCGCGCTGTTCGGCATCGGCGTCGGCCTCGCACTCGTCACGCTGCTGGCACGGTTCACCGACGTTCCGTCCTTCGCGCCGCAGGTGACGGCCATGATCGGTATCGGCGTCGGCATCGACTACGCCCTGTTCATCAGCACTCGGTACCGCGAGGCGCTGCACGAAGGAGCCGATCCGGAGGCCGCGGTCGTTCACTCGCTCGACACGTCCGGGCGCGCGGTGCTGTTCGCGGGGAGCACGGTCGTCATCTCGTTGCTCGGCCTCTTCCTGATCGGGCTCTCGTTCATACGCGGACTCGCGATCGGCGCCGCGCTCGCGGTGCTTCTCGTCATGGCCGCGGCCGTCACGCTCTTGCCCGCTGTCCTCGGATTCGTCGGCCGCACGATCGATAAGTTGGCACTCCCGACGGCGAAACGTCCCAAGCCGGTCGAGCAGACGGTCTGGGCGCGGTGGAGTCGCACCATCCAGCGCCGCCCGTGGCCGGTCGCAATCAGCGGGCTCGTCATCTTGTTGGTCCTGGCGATTCCGGCGATGAACCTGCGGCTCGGAATCGCCGACGCCGGCAACGATCCGACGAAGTTCACGACCCGCCGAGCGTACGACCTCCTGAGCGAAGGCTTCGGCCCCGGCTTCAACGGCCCCTTGATCGTCGCGGCCGAGGTCCATTCGCCGGGCGACCTCGCGGTGATGTCGCGCGTCGCATCCGCCATCGAGCAGACGCCCGGCGTCGCGCACGTCGGACGTGTGATCCCCAGCCCGAACGGCAAGGCCGCCTTCGTGCAGGTCGTGTCGACCGGATCGCCGCAAGACGAGAGCACGACCCAACTCGTTCACCGCCTGCGCGACTCCGTGATCCCCACGAGCTCGCAGGGGAGCACGCTTACGGTGTACGTCGGCAGTCAAACGGCGGTCGGTGTCGACCTCGCGGACACACTCGGACAGCGGCTTCCGTACATGTTCCTCGCGATCCTCTTGCTGAGCTTCGTACTGCTGATGCTCGTGTTCCGCTCGCTACTCGTCCCGCTCAAGGCCGTGATCATGTACCTGCTGTCGATCGGCGCCGCGTACGGGGTGATCGTGGCGATCTTCCAGAACGGCTGGCTCAAGAACCTGGTCGGTATCGGTAGGGAAGGACCGATCGAGGCGTGGGTGCCGATGATGTTGTTCGCGATCGTGTTCGGTCTTTCGATGGACTATGAGGTCTTTCTCCTGTCCCGCATCAAAGAGGAGTACGACCGCGACCACGACAACGCGGCTGCCGTCTCCCACGGCCTGGCGAAGACGGCGCGGCTGATCACGGCGGCGGCCGCGATCATGATCTGCGTGTTCGGCAGCTTCGTGCTCTCGGATCTTCGCGTGCTGAAGCTGGTCGGGTTCGGGCTGGCGTTCGCCGTGTTCATCGACGCGACGGTGGTCCGGCTCGTGCTCGTCCCGGCGACGATGGAGCTGCTCGGCGATCGCAACTGGTGGTTCCCGAAGGCACTCGAGTGGTTGCCGCGCATTCAAGTGGAGGGGAGCGCTGAACCGGTGATGCCGCCCGCGGAGCCGGAGCGAGAACCGGAGCCTGCACTGGGTGGCTAGACCGCTACCGGCGGCGGTTCATCTCCTTCAGCTCCCGCTCCGTCTCGCGGCGGGCGTCGCGTGCCGCAATTGCCTGTCGTTTGTCATAGCGAGCCTTGCCGCGCGCGGTCGCCAGCTCCACCTTGCAGCGACCGTCCTTGAAGTAAACGCGCAACGGTACGAGCGTGACGCCTTTTTCTTCGGTGGCCCGCTCGATCGTCGCGATCTCGCGACGGTGGAGGAGCAGCTTGCGGCGGCGAACCGGATCGAGCTCGCCGCGCGAGAACTCGTATGGGGAGATGTGCATGCCGTACAACCAGACCTCGCCGTCCTCGACGCGCGCGAACGCGTCCTGCAGGTTCGCGCGCCCGTTGCGGATCGACTTCACCTCGGCGCCCTTGAGCATCACGCCGCACTCGAACGAGTCGAGCACGAAGTAGTCGTGTCGCGCCTTGCGGTTCGTGATGGCGACCTGATCGCCGCGGCGGGACATCGGCATGCGACGGTAGTGCAGACTGTCGAAGTGCCCGAGCCCCCGGCCGCGAGCTGGTTCCAACAGTCCCGATACGGGATGTTCGTGCACGCCAACATCGCGACGGTGCCGGCGTTCGCACCGATGCACGAGTACGCCGACTGGTATTGGGGCTTTCTCGAACCAAAGCCGGACATCGTGCTGCACCCGACGTGTCCGATGCCGGAGGTCGTCGCTTGGCATCGTGAGCGCTACGGCGACCAGCCCTTCGACGCCTTCATCTCGGAACTGACCTTCGATCGGTTCGATCCCGACGCGTACGCACAACTCCTCGACGACGCCGGAATGCGCTATCTCGTCCACGTCACGAAGCACCACGACGGCTACTGCTGGTGGGACACCGCCTACACGGATCGCAACTCCGTCGCGCTCGGACCGCACCGCGACGTGGTGGGCGAGTTGGCGGACGCGGTCCGGCACAGGGGTCATCAGTTCGGCTGCTACTACTCGCTGCTCGACTGGAGTCATCCGGACTATCCCGACCAGACGCGGTATGTCGACGGGTTCATGCGGCCGCAGCTGCGCGAGCTGGTCGAGCGTTACGAGCCCGCGGTGTTGTGGGGCGACGGGCATTGGGGACATGCCGGTGGCTACTGGCGGGCCGATGCGATCCTCGACGAGGCGCGCGCGTACGCGTCGAATCACGGATTCGAGATCGTGTGCAACGACCGCTTCTTTGCATCTTCGCCCGACTTCGTGACGTTCGAGTACGACGTCCCCGCGATCGCGCCCGATCGGAAATGGGAGGTCTGTCGAGGCCTCGGCTCGTCGTTTTGTGTGAACCGAAACGAGCGCGCGGCCGACTTCCTCACCGGCCCGGAGATCGTTGCCATGCTCGTCGAGACCGTTGCCAAGGGCGGCAATCTCTTGTTGAACGTCGGGCCGAACGCCGACGGCGCCATTCCCGAGGACCAGGCGCGTACGCTACGCGAGGCCGGGCGTTGGATCCGCGAGCATGCGGAAGCGATCCATGGTTCGACCGTCTTCGACGACCCGGGGACGGGCGCGCACTGGTTCACGCGCACCGACGACGTCGTGAACGCGTTCGACCTCGCATCGCAGCCGCAGCCTCATTTCGCCAGCCTGGAAGACGTCGCGAGCGTGCGTACGCCGGCCGGCGAGGAGCTCGCGTTCGCGACGGACGGCGACGGGATCACGGTCGACGCCCGGGCCCTGGATCGCGATGCGTTCGGAACGCGCTACTGCGTGTCGTTCCATTCGCCGCGAAGCCGTGCCCGGGTGCGAGACGCCGGCGGTCCGGACGGTGTACTCGCCGCGCAGCTGACGGCTGCCAAACCCGGCGACGTTGTCCATGTCGCCGCCGGGCGGTACGCGGCCGAGGAATTCCCCGTCGTGGTGCCGGCGGGCGTCACCCTGCGCGGGGTCGGCGCGGCACGCGTGACGATCGACGCGGGCGGGCGGGTCGCCGTTGTCCTCGGAGGCGAGGGGGCGACGCTCGAGGGCGTCACGGTCACTGGAGGCGCACCCGGATACATGATGATCCCGCCGACGTGTGTTACCGGGCAGGGCGCCGATCGCCTGACCGTGCGCGACTGCCACGTGGAGTCGATCGGGATCGCGGGCGGGCGTGGCCATGTCGTCACAGGGAACGTCGTCGCGGGCGGCAAGGTCTGGCTGATGGGGGCGACGGAATGCGAGGTGCGCGCGAATTACCAACACGGGTTGCGGTGGGGCGCGGGTATCGAGTTGCGGGGAGGCGAACTTCACGTCGTCGCGGAGAACGAGCTCCGCGACGACCTGTGCGCGATCAGGTTGGCGGGCACGACCGGCGCGCGTGTCGAGCGCAATCGATACGAGACCCGGTGGTTCGGCATCCATCTTGTCGATGCCCACGATTCGTTGCTCTACCGCAACCGCGCCGTGCGGACGATGCGCGCGATCGGCATCGAGGGCGGAGCGGGGAACCGGGTGGAGAAACAGATCGCCGAGACGTGCGACAGCGGTGCAGTCGTCGAGGGCGGCGCGAGGAGCACGCTGCTCGTCGACTCCTGGTTCCACGACTGCCGGGTCGGCGTGTTCCTCTGGGGCGCCGACGCCACGACGCTGGAAAACGTGGCGGTGAGCGATCCCCGTGAGCACGCGGTCGTCACCGATCGGCCGGTCGAGCTTTCCGGGAACGATCTCGGCGGCGACGTCTGGGTCGGCTCCGCGTAGTGTCGGGCGCGATGGAACACATGCTGGTCGCGCTCTGGGCGCCGTCGTCGGTGAACACCGCGTCGCTGCTCGACTCGTGGGTGCCGATCGCGCTCGCCGACGACAGCGTCCGCACGTGCACGATCAGCTTCGCCGACGCCGACCAGGGTCGATTCCCGGGGCCGCCGTGCGACGCACTGATCGCGCTGGGGCTGGCGCGTGCCCAGGACCTCGACGATCTGCCCGCGCGTCACGAGCTCTACGCCGTCGCTCGAGAGGTCAACGTTTTTCGCGTCGACCCCCGACGCGTCCTCACCTGGGATCGCACTTGGCCCGACGGTGAGTACGCACCCGGGATCAAGTATGTGTCGTTCGTGCGGCGCGCCCAGGAACTCAGTCACGGCCAATTCGTCCGCCACTGGACCGAGACACACGCACCGCTGGCCCGCGAGCACCACGTCGGCCTCGCGGACTACACGCAGAACATCGTGCGCAGCGCGTTCACGCCCGGCGGGGCGGGCATCGACGGAATTGCCGAGCTCCGTTTTCGGACCCGGGCCGACTTCGAGGAGCGTTTCTACGACTCTGATGCCGGCAAGGCGATCATTCGAGACGATGTCAAACGGTTCATTGGGCGGAGTGGGATCTCACCCACCCTCATGCGCGAGCTCCCACTCCGCACCGTGCCGTCGTAGTCCGACTCCGTGGCTACGCGGCGAACTAGAACGTCTGGTCGATGTTGGTCTGACCCTGTGCCTCGAGCAACTGCAGCAGCTCGTCGGTGCTCGACGTCGACGACGTGGACGATGATCCAGTTGTCGCGGTCGGGTCCGTGCTCGCCGCCACGGGCGCGGCACCGCCGCCGTGGTGGTGATGCCCTCCGTGCTTGTGGTTGGCGATGCGACTGGCGATGTTCGTCAACTGCGCGTCGGACAAGGATTGACCATTGTTCGTGCTGGTCTGTTGCAGGCCCTGCTTGATCGCGTTCACGAGATCGGTCTGCGAGATGCCCTTCTGCGATGCGAGTGCACTGAGGCTTGTGCCTCCGGTGTTCAGCTCGGACATCAGCTGATCGCTGCTCTCGCCGAACAACTGCGCGACAGGAGCGAGCGCTTGCTGCATACGGGTCTGAAATGACGTCGGGTCGATCGACTGGCTCGCCGTCGGCGCGCCGATTGGGTTGATGGTCATGACGGCCTCCCTTGGGTTCTTGGCCATGACACCCATCGGTCCTTTTGCGGCCGAGTTGGAGTACCTCATGAAAGCCCTATCGAACGCCCAGGCGTTTCTCAGCGCGCGAGGCCCAGCACGCGCGCTGTGTCGACACTGCTTGCCACGTTCCGTCCCACACTGCGACACAGCTGTGCCGCCGCTGTGGTCTGGTCGACATTCGACGGGCCCGTGTCCCAGTCCTCGAGACCGACTCGCAGGTGGCCGCCGCGTTGCAGGGCCGCGCTCGCGATCGGAGTCTCCAGCAGCGAGCCCCCCAGTACGGCCACAGCCCAGGCAATGTCGGCATCGCCGAGCATCGCGAGATAGAGATCGAGGGCTTCGAGGATCGGTGGCGCGCCCCACAGGGGCTCGCCACCCCCGAGGTAGCCGCCCGCGGAGAAGTAGAACTTCACGAGTGTGCCGCGGGGCAACGCGCCCGCGTCGTAGTAGGCGCGCACAACGCGCATGAATCCGGGTTCGAAGATCGCGATACTCGGGCCCAGACCCCGCGCGCGGCACGTGTTCATCTTGTACGCGATTTCGGCGAACGTGTTCGTGTACACGTAGTCGCTGTTCGGCGGTAGGCCGTTTGATCCGGTGCCGCCCAGATTCACCGAGCCCGTGTCGACGAAGCCGGCCCGGACGAGGCCCATGTCGTCGAGCAGCTCTACGTGCCCGTAGCGCTCCGCGATCGTTCGCCCGACGCCGGTCGTCGGATAACAGACCACACCGGGAAACCGCTCGACGACTGGTCGGAACGCGGTCGCGTACTGCTCTGCCGCCTCGGCCGGCGGCACGACGATGTTCGGCGCGTGGGTGTGGATCACCGTCGCACCGGCCTCGACGCACGCGATCGCGTCCTCCGATTGCTCTTGCGAGCTCGCCGGAACTCGGGGGTTGCGTGCTTGCGTCGTCACGCCGTTGAGCGCGGCCTCGATGATCACCGGAGCGTCTTTCGCGGTCATGTGTATAGCGTGACACGGGTGCGTACCCGGATCACAGAGCTTCTCGGCATCGAGCACCCGATCATCCAGGCGCCCATGGGTTACATCGCCCGGGCGCAACTCGCGTCGGCCGTGTCGAACGCCGGCGGGATGGGGATCATCGAGACGTCGTCCGGGCAGCTCGACGACGTACGCATCGAGATCGCGAAGATGCGCGAGCTGACCGACAAGCCGTTCGGTGTCAACATCGCGCAGCTCTTCGTGCGCGATCCTTCGATCGTCGACTTCGTCGCCGAGAACGGGGTCTCCTTCGTAACGACCTCCGCCGGCGATCCGACCAAGTTCACGAGCGCGCTGAAATCGGCGGGTCTCACGGTCTTTCACGTCGTGCCCTCGCTGCGCGGGGCCCTGAAGGCGGTCGACGCGGGAGTCGACGGTCTCGTCGTCGAAGGGAACGAGGGCGGCGGCTTCAAAGCGCCTACCGGAGCGTCGACGCTCGTCCTTCTCCCGCTGATCGCGTCGCGCGTCGACGTTCCGATCGTGGCGGCCGGCGGGGTCTGCGATGGACGCTCGATGGCGGCGACCTTCGTGCTCGGGGCGGAGGGCGTCCAGATGGGGACGCGTATGGTCAGCGCGGCCGAATCCCCGGTCCACGACAACTGGAAGCAGCTGATCTGCTCCTCGAACGAGGGTGACACGCTCTTGCTGAACCGGCATTCACCGCCGGCATTTCGCGTGTTGCGCACGACCTTCAGCGAGGCGGCCGAACAGGAAGACCGCGCGGTGATCCCGAGCCTCGAAGCGGTTCACGACCTGTACTTCGGCGGCAACCTGGAGGCTTCTTTCGCCTTCAGCGGTCAGGTCGCCGGTCGTATCGACGAGGTCCTGCCCGTCGCGCGCATCGTCCGCGAGACCGTCGCCGAGTGCGAGGCAGTGCTTCGGGACGTCGGCTCGCGCTACTAGCTCTGCGACTGGAGCACGCGCAGCACGCCATCATGCGTGCCCCACGGCGAGTTCGCGATGGCCTGCGCGACGGCGACGGCGCTGTTCCCCGCGCGAAGGGCGTCGAGGATGTTCGTGTACCGGCCGTTCGTCAGGGCGTCGACGTTGGCGTCGATCCCGTCCTGATACGACGCATAATTCTTGACGCCCACACTGTTGAATTGGCTCTCGCCCGCGAATCCGCTCTGTGTCGTCGCGAGCGGATTGAACGAGGCCTTCGTCCCTTCCGCTTGCTCCCATGCGGTGATCGCACGCACGTTCTCCGATGTGATCGGCATCTGCAGCTTGGTGAGGAAGTCGCGTGCCCAGCCGACGGGATCGACTCCGGCCCGGTTCAACGTCCCCGAGCTCGTCGGCACGGACGGATCCGTGGTCGCGGGCCCTTGTGCCTGCGCGAGCGCGGCCGCGAATGTTCCGCTGCTGTCGGTCGACGGGTCCTCGGAGTCGACTGCGGTCGGCCCGGTGGCCGAGGCGCCGAGGACGCCACCGGCGGGCTGCACGCCGAACTGGCTCAGGATCTGCTGAATGCGCGCCTCGACCCCGGCGATACCGTCCATCGCGGCTTGATCGGCGGGTCCGGCGGACATTTGAGGGCTTTCCGGTCGATCTCCGGGCCGACCGGCCTCGCCGGGCGCGTCACCAACCTCGCCGGCAGGGGCAGTTACGACAGCTAGCCCCGGCCGAACCCGAACAGCTCCTGGCCGACCTTGCGCATCTGGATCTCTTCGGAACCTTCGGTGATCCGGTAGCGGCGATGATGGCGGTAGATGTGCTCGAACGGCATGTGACGGCTGTAGCCGACGCCACCGCACGTTTGCATCGCTCGATCGGCCGCGTCGCATGCCAACCGATTCGCGCGGTAGTTGCACATCGCGACGAGGTGCGTCACCTCCATGTGGTGACGCCGGTCGAGGGACCACGCCGTGAACCGTACGAGCTGGCGCAACATCGCGGCTTCGGTGTGCAGTTCCACGAGCGGGAACTGGATGCCCTGGTTGCGCGACAGCGGCTTGCCCCAGGTGACCCGCGCGTTCGCGTACGCGACCGCCTCGTTGATACAGAACTGCGCGGCGCCGAGCGATGACGCGGCTTGCCGGATCCGGTTCTCGTGGACGAAGTGCTGCGCGAGCTCGAGGCCGCGGCCCTCGGCGCCGAAGACGGCCGATGCAGGAACCCGCACGTCACGCATCGTCACCTCGGCGTGGTCGGTCGGCATGTTGAACGTCCACCAGAAGAAGTCGACACTGAAGCCGGGCGCGTCGGTCGGAACGAGAAAGGCCGTGATGCCGAACGGAGAACCATCGTCGCCCGAAGTCCGGGCGAAGACGATGTCGTGCGTCGCGTGATGCAGCCCCGAGTTGAACCGTTTGCGTCCGTTGACGATCCATTCGTCGCCGTCGGCGATCGCCGTGGTTTCCAGGTACGTGGCGTCGGAGCCGTGGTTCGGCTCGGTCAGGCCGAATGCGAGCCGCCGCGTCCCGTCGAGAAAGCCGGGCATCCATTCGGCCCGCTGTTCGGGCGTACCGAAGTCGCGCATCATCAACACGGTGGGAAAGTTGCCGACGATCGAGCTCTCGTTCTGCAGGTCGTTGTGGAGTCCGAGGCCCTTGGTCGCGAGGTGCTCCCGGATGATCGCCATCTCGAGGTTGCCCGCGTCGTGCCCGCCGTACTCGGCCGGCAGCGCCCAACGCAGCCATCCGGCCGCGTCGGCGCGGTGGCGCATCTCCCGCAGAAGATCCTCCCAGTCCGCACGCGGCACACCGCCCGCTTCGAAGTCGGTGCGGGCGTACTCACGGCGGTGGTCGAAGAAGCGGATGTTGTCGTCCTGCTGTTCGAGGGGACGGATCTCACGCTCGATGAACTCGTCTATCGCGGCGAGGGTTGCGGCGATCTCCGCGGGAATCTCGAAGTCCACGTGCCCTCCTCAGGGCTGGAGTACGACCTTGATCGCACCATGAGCGCGGTCGCCCGCGACGGCGAACGCGTGGGCCGCGTCCTCGAGCGCAAAGCGATGCGTGACGAGTGCGGCGGCGATCTCGGGGTGGGCGTCCGCGATCGTCACCGCGGTGTCGAACTCGCGCTGACCGTGTGCCTCCCCGTACACGAAGGCCGGAACAATGGACACCTCGCGCATCTGGGCGTTCAGGAACGAGATCGGGATCGGCTCCCATGTCGTCGAGACGAGCCCGATGCGCCCGCCGCGGCGGCATGCGTGCACGGCGTTGTCGAATCCCGACGAGGTTCCCGCCGCCTCGAACACGATGTCGCAGTCGCGCGGCGCGCCGTGGGCGAGGCCGAGCATCTCCGCGGCGCGTCGCTGCGCATCGTGACGGCAGACGATGGTCACCTCGGCGCCGAGATGGCGCGCGACCGCGCCGCTCGACAACCCGATCGTCCCCGCACCGATGACCCCGACTCGCATGCCGGCCACCACGCCGGCCCGGTTGCAGGCATGCAATGAAACCGCGAGTGGTTCGACGAGCGACGCGTCGGCCGCGCCGACACCTTTCGGCAAGGGGACGATGCACGACTCGGGCACGACGACTTGCTCGGCCATGCCGCCGTCGGTGAAGACGCCCAGCATGGTCGCGGTGGCGTCGCGGCACAGCTCCAGCCGTCCCGCCTTGCAGTGCTCGCAGGATCCGCACGGTACGAACGGATGGATCGCGACCTCGGTGCCGTCGTCGAGCACGCCGGCGATCTCGTGCCCGAGCGTGCTCGCCGCTAGTCCGGTGCGGACCATCTCGAGATCCGAGCCGCAGATGCCCGCGGCGCGGACGTGAACGCGCGTGCCGGGACCTTCGGGAAAGGGAACGTCGACGACGCGGATCCCGGCTTCGGTATTGCGCACGGCTCGCATGGCCGCATTCTCGCACCGCTAGTCTGCGGCCCGTTCTCGCAGCACTGGAGGGGCAATGCCGACATCGGGTTCGATCCTTGGTAACCCGGTACTTCGCAAGGAAGACCCTGGGATCCTCGAAGGAACGACCCAGTATTACGACGACCTGGCGGTGCCCGGGCTCCTGCACACCGCGTTCGTGCGGTCGACCGTGGCGCACGCCGGAATCGTGTCGATCGACACCGCCGACGCGAAGGGGATGCCCGGCGTCGTCGCGGTGTACACGGCGGCGGATTTCGCGCTCCCGACCGTCCACGGCTTCGTGATGCTGCCCGCGACGATGAATCGTCCGCCTCTCGCGCAGGACAAGGTGCGATTCGTCGGCGACATCGTAGCGATGGTCGTCGCGCAATCGAAGGCCGACGCGATGGACGCGGCCGAGACCGTGATCGTCGACTACGACGAGCTCCCGGCCCTTGCCACCGTCGAGGCCGCACTCGCCGACGGCGCGCCCGTCATCCATCCCGATCAGGGATCGAACGTCGCCAACGCGATGGGTACCGGTCCGGTCGACGGCGTGCTCGACGACGCCGATGTCGTGGTGCGGCAGCGGATCGTCAACCAGCGGGTCGCACCCGTACCCATGGAGCCGGGTGGGATCGTCGCGGTACCCGGTGAGCCCGCGGGGGGTCTGTCGATTTGGGTCGCGTCACAAGGCCCGCACGGCGTCCGCGACGAGATTGCGATGCTGCTCGGGCTCGATCCCGCGTCCTTGCATGCCCGCAACGCCGCGGTGGGCGGAGGCTTCGGTGCGAAGCAGGGTATGACGGTCGAGCACCTGCTCGTCGCCAAGGCGGCACTCACGCTCGGCCGGCCCGTGAAGTGGACCGAGACCCGCTCCGAGAACATGGTGGCGATGTGGCACGGCCGAGGCATGGTCCACGATGTCGAGCTCGGTCTGAAGCGTGACGGCACCATCACCGGCCTCAAGGTGTTCACGAACGCGGAGGCCGGTGCGTACGCGGCGATCGGCGCGTTCCTGCCGTTCTTCACACAGATGATGGCAACGAACGTCTACGTCGTGCCGAAGGTCGAGTTCAACTGGCAGGCCGTGATCACGAATACCACTCCGGTAGCGGCGTACCGGGGCGCCGGGCGGCCCGAGGCGATCCACATGATGGAGCGCATCCTCGACATGGCCGCCGATGAGCTCGACATCGATCCGGTCGCGATCCGTCGCAAGAACTTCATTCAGCCCGACGCGTTCCCGTACATGCCGAACACGGGCCTCGGCGCGACGTACGACACCGGTGAGTACGGCAAGGCGCTCGATGCGGTGCTCGAGCACGCCGACTACGAGGCGTTGCGCGCGGAACAGCGGGCGCGCCGCGAGCGCGGCGATCGTGTGCTCATGGGTATTGGCGTCGCGTCGTACCTCGAGATCAGCGCGCCGATGGTGCTGACCAAAGAGTTCGGCTCGGTCGAGATCGAAGTCGACGGAACGGTCACCGCGCGGGTCGGAACGAGCGCGCACGGCCAGGGCCACGAGACGGCCTTTTCGCAGATCGTCGCGTCGACGCTCGGCGTTCCGTTCGAGAACGTGCGGGTGCTCCATTCCGACACCGACGAGGTTCCGCGCGGTGGCGGAACCGGCGGCTCGCGTTCGGGACAGATCGGCGGCAGTGCGTTACTGGTCGCAAGCCAAGAGGTGCTCGCGCAGGCGAAGCGGCTCGCCGCTCACCTGCTCGAGGCGAATCCCGACGACATCGTCGTCGGCGACGGCGGCCTCGAAGTCGCCGGTGTTCCCGCGAGCAAGCTCGCGTGGGCCGATCTCGCTGCTGCCGCGGCGGATCCGGCGCGTCGGCCCGAAGGCGTCGCCGAGCGGCTGCAGCACGAGCTCGACTTCCAGGCCGGCGGCTCGTCGTTCCCGTTCGGCTCGCACGTCGCCGTCGTCGAGATCGACTCCGAGACCGGAAGGACCGAGCTCGTACGCCACATCGCGGTCGACGACTGCGGCACGATCATCAATCCGATGATCGTGGGCGGTCAGCAGCACGGCGGCATCGCGCAAGGAGTCGCCCAAGTGCTGTGGGAGGAGGTCCAGTACGACGACGACGGCAACCCGATCACCGCGAACCTCATGGACTACGCGATGCCGTCCGCGGCGGAGCTGCCTTCGTACGACACGTACAACACGGTGACACCGACGCCACTGAACCCACTCGGCGCCAAGGGCATCGGCGAATCGGCCACGCTCGGCTCCACACCCGCGGTGCACAACGCCATCATCGACGCCGTCTCGCACCTCGGGATTCGCCACATCGACATGCCGTGCACGGCCGAGCGGGTGTGGCGGGCGCTGCAGGGATGACTCGGAGGTTCGCGCAGCCCACACTGAGGCTCACCGAGTCGCAGTACGCCACGATCGTCGGGAACTGCTACGACGGTCTCCCCGACGAATCGTGCGGGTTGTTGCTCGGGCCGCTCAGTGCCGGCGGACAATCGACCGGCCTGGTGTCCGAGGCGCGGCCGTGCCGCAACGTGGACGCGTCGGCGGTCACCTACACCGTGGATCCGCGCGACATGCTCGCAGCGATGCGCGCGGCCGAGGCGCGTGGCGACGAGATCGTCGGCGTGTGGCATTCGCATACGCACACCGAGCCGTATCCGTCGCCCACCGACGTGCGCCAGGCGGTCGATCCCGGTTGGATGTACGTCATCGTCTCCCTGCGGGACCAGGTCCCGATGTTGCGCTCGTATCGCATACGCGCCGGCGAGATCGCCGAGGTCGCGGTCGAGCTCGACCGAGGCTGACGGTCGCGGTCGGAATCTCGACAATCCGGGTCGGGTTGTAACCTGCCGGTATGGCCGTCGAGATCAAGTTGCCGACATTGTTGCGGGCCCAGGCCGATGGGCAGGCGTCGGTCTCCGTCGACGGCGCGACCGTGGGCGATGTGTTCAGCGCGCTCGTCGAGCGCTATCCGGGCCTCCGGGGCAACCTGCTCGACGATTCGGGCAGCTTGCACAAGTTCGTAAACGTCTACAAGGACGACGACGACATCCGGTATCTCGACGGGCTCGAGACGAAGCTGTCCGACGGCGACGTTCTGTCCATCCTGCCCGCCGTCGCCGGCGGCGCGTGAGACACGACGACATCCTCGGCCTGATCGGGGACACGCCGCTCGTCGGCGTGCACCAGCTGTCGCCGAAGCCCGAAGTCCGTATCTGGGCGAAGCTCGAGGGGCAGAACCCCGGCGGCTCCTCCAAGGACCGCATCGCGCTGAAGATGATCGAGCTCGCCGAGCGCGACGGCGTGCTGCGGCCGGGCGCGACGATCCTCGAGCCGTCGTCGGGGAACACAGGCATCGGTCTCGCGCTCGTCGCCAAGCTGCGTGGCTACGGGCTGCGAGTGGTCATGCCCGAGAACGTGTCGATCGAGCGCCGGCAGCTGCTCGAGATCTTCGGTGCCGAGATCACCTTGTCTCCGGGCGAAGAGGGCAGCAACGGCGCGATCCGGATGGCCGAGAAGATCCACGCCGACGAACCCGACCGTTACGTCTTCTTGTTCCAGTACGGCAATCCCGCGAACCCGCTCGCGCACTACGAGGGAACCGGTCCCGAGATAATGCGCGACTGCCCCGAGATCGACGTGTTCGTCGCGGGTTTGGGTACGAGCGGCACCCTGATGGGCGTGGGCCGTTACTTGAAAGAACGCAAGCCCGAGGTTCGGGTCGTCGCGGTCGAACCGCCCGCTGGTGAGCTGGTGCAGGGTCTGCGGAATCTCGACGACGGCTTCGTGCCGCCGATCTTCGACCCCGCGGTGCTGGACCGGAGGCTGATCGTCCGCCCGCGCGATTCGATCGAGGGCACCCGGCGATTGCTGAACGAGTGCGGTGTGTTCGCAGGCATCTCGTCGGGTGCCGCGATCGCGGGCGCGGTGAAGACGGCGGGGCAGATGGAACGGGGAACGATCGTCACACTGCTGCCCGACGGTGGCTGGAAGTACCTCTCGTCGGGAGCGTGGACCGACCCAATCGACGAGGTCGTCGAGCGCGCGACGCGCATCAACTACTGGTGATCGATCGCGCGGTCGAGACCCTTCGCGCCGGGGGGCTCGTCGCCTTTCCGACGGAGACGGTGTACGGCCTCGGCGCGGACGCGTCGAATCCCGCCGCGTTGAAACGCCTTTTCGACGTCAAAGGAAGGCCGGCGAGCCATCCCGTCATCGTGCACATCGCGCGCGGCGCGGTGCTCGGCGAGTTCGCGCGCGACGTTCCGCCGGTTGCGTACGAGCTTGCCGGCGCGTTCTGGCCGGGACCGCTCACGCTCGTCGTCCGGCGCCGAACCGATCGTGTCGCAGCCGAGGCCGTCGGCGGCCGGGACACCGTCGGTCTGCGTGTCCCCGATCACGTGATCGCGTTGCAACTGCTGGAAGCGTTCGCCGGAGGAATCGCGGCGCCGTCGGCCAACCGCTTCGGGCGGGTGAGCCCCACCACCGCGCAGCACGTGCGCGACGACCTCGGCACCGACGTCGATGTCGTGCTCGACGGCGGGCCCTGCACCGTCGGCGTGGAGTCGACGATCGTCGATGTGACCGGCCCCGCTCCGCTGGTCCTACGGGTCGGCGGAGTAGGCGAAGACGCCCTCGCGCGTGTTCTCGGCGCGCGTCCGGCGCGCCGTACCGAAGGCGAGGTCGCGGCGCCGGGCACCCTCGCGTCGCACTACGCGCCCGACGCGCGCGTCGAGCTCGTCCGGTCCGACGCCGTCGAGGGTCAGGCTCGCTTGCTGCGCGCCGAGGGGTTCGCGGTCGGTGTGCTGGAGGCGCCCGCGGACGTGGCCGAATATGCGCGCGTGCTGTACCGGCGCCTGCGGGAGCTGGACGCGAGGGGCGTCGATGTCATCTTGGCGGTCGCTCCGCCCGAAACGACCGGACTGGGCGCGGCAGTCGCCGATCGCCTGCGCCGGGCTGCCGCGGGCGCCCACTAGCGTTCTCGCCGTGCACGAAGCGCGCCCGATCGGCATCTTCGACAGCGGGCTCGGTGGTCTCACCGTCGCGCGAGCCGTGCTGGATCTCGTGCCGGGTGCCGACGTCGTGTACTTCGGCGACACGGGCCGCTTCCCTTACGGGCCGAAGCCGGCTCCCGAGGTTTTGAAGTTCTCGCTCGAGATCGTCGACCTGTTGGTCGAGCACGACGTTCGGATGGTGGTGGTCGCATGCAACAGCGCGTCGGCCGTCGCGCTCGATCCCTTGCGGGAGCGCCTGGACGTGCCGGTCATCGGCGTGATCGAACCGGGCCTGCGCGCGGCGCGCAAGGCGACGCGTACGGGGCGGGTCGGTGTGATCGGCACGGTCGGCACGATCGCCTCGGGTGCATACCAACGAAGCGCGTCGGTGATCGATCCGCACCTGGAGCTCACCTGCGCGGCGTGCCCGGGATTCGTGGAATTCGTCGAGCAGGGCGACGTCGACTCGGACCAGGTACACGTCCTGGCGGAACGCCTGCTCGCGCCGGTGCGCCAGGCGTGCGTCGACACGCTGGTGCTCGGGTGTACGCATTACCCGCTGCTCGCGCGGACCATCGCCGACGTCATGGGTCCGGAGGTCGTGCTCGTCTCGAGCGCCGACGAGACCGCGTTCGAGGTGCGTGCCCAGATCGACGACTCGGCGTGGCGCGCCGCCCGCCGCGTAAAGTTCCTCACCAGCGGCGACCCGACCACGTTTCGCAAGTTGGGTGCGCGCTTTCTCGGACCTGAGGTGGAACAGGTGGAGGCGTGGTCGTGGAGTTGACCGTCCTGGGGTGCTCCGGTAGCTACGGGTCGCCCGCCGGTGGCGCGTGCAGCGGCTATCTCGTACGCGCCGGCGAGGCGGTCGTGTGGATGGACTGCGGGAACGGCTCGTTCGCGAACTTGCAACAGCACGCGAACCCGGCCGAACTCACTGCGGTCGTCATCACGCATGCGCATCCTGATCACTGCGTCGACATCTACGGCCTGCACGTGCTCTACAAGTACGGCCTCGAGTGCGAAGGGCTGCCCGTCTACGCGCCCGAGGGCGTCGAGAAGACGCTCGAAGGTCTCGTCGGCGAGTGGACCGACACGTTCGACTGGAAGCTCGTCGCCGACGGCGATTCCGCCATGATCGGTACCGCCCGTCTCCAGTTCTCACGCACCGACCATCCGTTGCCGACCGTCGGCGTCGACATCGAGCACGACGGAAAGCGACTCGTCTACACCGCAGATACCGGTCCGGGCTGGAGTGTCGAGGCATTCCGCCCGGGTGCCGATCTCGTTCTCTCCGAGGCGACGTATCAGCACGACGACATCCGCGCGCCCATCCATCTGTCCGCGCTCCAGGCCGGTGAGGCAGCGCGCGCCGCCAAGGCGCGCCGGCTCATGCTCACCCATTTGTGGCCGTCGCTCGACCCGGTAGCCTCCGTCGAGGAGGGGTCGGAAGCCTTCGGGCACGCGGTGACGCTCGCCGCACCACACCTCGTCACACACCTGTAGCTCGCTCCCCGGTCGTATCCGTCGGGCCGAACAACGGAAGGAAACGCCTTGACCACTCGTGCGTCCGGCCGCGCGGCAGACGACCTCCGCAAGGTGGTGTTCATCCGCGACTTCACCGAGATGGCCGACGGATCCGTGCTGGTCGAGTTCGGTCGGACGCGCGTCCTGTGCACCGCTTCCGTCGAGGAGCGCATCCCGCCGTGGTTGAAGGGCTCCGGCAAGGGCTGGGTCACAGCCGAGTATTCGATGCTTCCGGGCTCGTCGCCCGAGCGCGTCGGTCGCGAGGCGGCGCGCGGGAAGCAGAGCGGACGCACGCAGGAGATCCAACGTCTCATCGGTCGGTCGCTGCGAGCCGCGATCGACCTGCGGCTCATGCCCGACGTGCAGATCACCGTCGACTGCGACGTGCTCCAGGCCGACGGCGGCACGCGCACGGCGTCGATCTGCGGAGGATGGATCGCGTTGCACGACGCGTGCAGCCGACTCATCGCGACCGGCGTCCTCCGCCGCCACCCGATCTTGCAACCCTGCGCGGCGATCTCGGTCGGCATCATCGACGGAACACCCATGCTCGATCTCGAGTACTCCGAGGACGTGCGCGCCGAAGTCGACATGAACGTCGTGATGACGGGCGACGGTCGCTTCGTCGAGGTGCAGGGAACCGCCGAAGGCGTCGCGTTCACCCGCGCCGATCTCGACGCGCTGCTCGCGCTCGCCGAGTCCGGGATCGACGAGATCATCGCGGCACAGCGGGAGATGGTCGAGGAGCCGCCCGCGCCGCGCGCTCGATGACGCCACCGCTCCCGTTCGTACTCGCAACCCAGAATGCCGACAAGGCACGCGAGATCATCGAGATCTTCGTCGCCGACGCGGGTGTGCCGTTGGTCGCGTTCTCGGTTGACGGGATTGCGTTCGTTGTGGATCGACCGGAGGGAATCTCCGCCTCGGTTGCCCGGCTACCGGCGTTGGTGGCACCCCCCGACGTCGCGGAGACCGGGAGCACCCTGGAAGAGAACGCACGGATCAAGGCGCGCGCGGTCGCCGCGGCGTTCGGGATGCTCGCCGTCGCCGACGACACCGGTCTCGAGGTCGATGCGTTGGGCGGGGCACCGGGCGTGCACTCCGCCCGCTACGCGGGCGAGCACGCGTCGTACGCCGACAACGTCGCCAAGCTGATCCGCGAGCTCGCGGCGATCGAGCCCGCGCGCCGGAGCGCGCGGTTCGGCACCGTGGCCATCGCGCGCGATCCCGACGGCGTGGAGGTCGTCGCCCGCGGAGAGATCGAGGGGGTGATCGCGGCGGAACCACGCGGTGAGGGTGGCTTCGGCTACGACCCGTTGTTCGTCCCCGTCGAAGGCGACGGCCGGTCGTTTGCGGAGATGACGGCGGAGGAGAAGCATGCCGTCTCGCACCGCGGCCGCGCCTTCCGGTCACTCGCCGCGCAGCTGAACCGAACGCACTGATCGGGAGAGGAAGTTCGCATGCCGTTGGATCCGTCCGCCGAGATGATGCTGCAGGTGCTGGCCGACGCCGGTATGACGTTCACGCCGGACGCCACTCCGGAAGCCCGGCGCGCCACGATGACGGCGATGGCCACGAGCCCGCTCGTCGCGAAGCATCCCGTACACGAGGTCGGCGATCGCAGCATTCCCGGACCGTCGGGCGAAATCCCGGTGCGGGTATACCGGCCGTCGGCTGCTACGGACCTTCCCTTGCTGCTCTGGTTCCACGGGGGAGGCTGGGTCACCGGCAACCTCGACACGCACGACCAGCTCGCGCGCCTGCTCACGGACGAGGTCGGTGCAGTCGTGGTCTCGGTCGACTACCGGCTTGCACCCGAGGCGAAGTTCCCGAGCGCGGCCGACGATTGCATCGCGGCGTACGAGTGGGCGCTCGACCGCGCCACCGAGGTCGGGGCCGACCCAACGCGCGTGGCCATCGGCGGAGACTCCGCCGGCGGCAACCTGGCCGCCGTCGTCGCGCTCGACGCTCGCGTTCGCGGGCTGTCGCAACCGAAGCTGCAACTCCTCGTGTATCCCGTCACCGACTACGAGTTCGACAGCGCGTCGATGATCGACAACGCGAAGGGATACTTCCTCGAGACCGAGAGCATGCGTTGGTTCTGGGACCACTACGCGCGCACTCCCTCAGACTTTGCCGATCCGCGGTTGTCGCCGATGCGGGCCGGCGACCACGCGGGCCTTGCGTCCGCGGTCGTCGTCACCGCCGAGTTCGATCCTCTCCGCGATCAAGGTGAGGCGTACGGTGCGCGCCTTCGCGATGCCGGCGTGCCGACGACGATCGTGCGCGCCGGCGGTCTGATCCACGGCTTCTTCGGGATGCACGCCTTCATGCCTCCGGGCCGGGAGGCGTGGGACGTCTCGGTCCGGGCCCTGCGCGACGCGTTCGGAGAGGCTTGATGCCGTTGCACCCGCAAGCGCAGGCCGTGTGCGATCTCGTGAACGCCATGGGTGAGGTTCCACCGAGCAACGAGCGGCTGCAGGAGATCCGCGACGGGTTCGCAACGCTCGTCGTCATGGGCGCAGGCCCACCGGAAGCCGTGTTCGCGATCACCGACGCGGACGCCGACGGGGTGCCGGTGCGCGTGTACCGGCCCGCACCAGATCCGGCCCTTCCGGTGATCGTCTACTTCCACGGGGGCGGGTGGACGATCGGGAGTGTGGAACAGTTCGACCTCGTCGCCCGCCAGATCGCAAACGCGGCGAACGCCGTCGTCGTCTCCGTCGACTACCGGCTTGCTCCCGAGCATCCCTTCCCCGTTCCCCTCGACGACTGCTGGCGCGCGCTGACGTGGACCGCGAAGAACGCGTCCGCGTTCGGCGGTGACGGTGCGCGTCTCGCGGTGATGGGCGACAGCGCCGGCGGGAATCTCGCCGCGGTGTGCGCGCTGATGGCGCGCGATGCGGAGGGTCCCGAGCTGGCGATGCAAGTGCTCGTATATCCGGTGGTCGACTGCGACTTTGCCACCGGCTCGTACCGGGAGAACGGCCGCGGCTATCTACTCACCGAAGCGGACATGAAGTGGTTCTTCTCGTGCTACGTCGCCGATGATGCCGAGCGCGGCGACTGGCGAGTATCGCCGCTTCGGTCTGCCGACCTGCACGGTGTGGCGCCCGCGGTCGTCGTCACCGCCGAATTCGATCCGCTGCGCGACGAGGGGCAGGCGTACGCGCGCCGGCTCGACGAGGACGGCGTCCGTGTCGTGCACCTCGCGTACGAGGGCATGATTCACGCTTTCTTCGGGCTGTCGGCGGCCTTCGACGCGAGCCGTGACGCGCTGGATCGCGTCGGTGCGGAACTGCGTCAGGCATTCGGTACGCTCTCCGACTGACATGGCCGTACTCGACGTTGCCGGTTTCGTCGCGGACCTGAAGGATCACGCGGTCGAGCACGGGTTTCACGTTCACGACGAGCGACATTTCGTCGAAAGCTATTCACTGCGCCAGACGTGGGAAGTCGATCTCCACCCCGAAGAGGGTTGCGAGGGTCCCGTCGATCTCTACCTCTCACTCGAGATCGACCCGCGTGTGCTCCTCGGATTCGAGGATGCGGTGATCGAACTGGGCGAGAACGAAGAGCCCGACGACGCGTTTCACTTCCCGCTGAGCTTTACCTGGGCATTGCCGCCGCTCGCCCGCGGGCCGGACCTCCTGGTGCTCACGACGGATCTCGCCGGTGTCGGCGGCCGCGACCTTCCGCTCGACGTCTCGGCGACCGATTCCTACCCTGCCGCGACCGACGCGTCGGAACGTTCCCTGCGGATCGTCGCGCACCAGCGCGTCTCGCTGATCGGGATTCGGCGGGGCGAGGAAGTACCCTGCGACACCCTGGAAGCGTGTCTCGCGGTCAGCCGCTACTTGCTCGATCAAGCCGTCGGATGGCTCGATTGACTCCGTCCCGCAGGCGATCACCGATCACGGACCGACGGCGCACGCGCTCACGCCTCGTCGCCGCCGGTCTGCTCGCGTGCGCGCTCGCGGCGTGCTCGAGCTCCGGCAAGGGGTCGTCGCCGAGCACAACCGTCCCCGGTAGCTCGTCGCCCCCGCCGACGCAGGGTTCGGCCCCCGCGCCGCCGGCCATCCTGGGCCGGACGTTCCTGTCGACCTCCGTCACAGGATTCGCCCTGCCCAAGAGCACTCGCATCACGCTCACGTTCGAGAGCAACGGGCAGCTGTCCGCAAATGCCGGCTGCAACACGATGACGGGCCGGTACCACATCACCGGGAATCGCCTCGTGGTCGACCCGCTCGCCATCACCCAGATGGGCTGCCTGCCCGCGCACCGTCAAGCAGCGGACTCCTGGCTCGCCGGCGTGCTGGGGGCTCAGCCCGATCTCACCATGAGCGGCAGCAACATGCGGCTCAGCGACGGCAAGTCGACCATCGACCTCTCGGAGTCCTGAGCAGGTCGCCGCTACGATTGCTGCGTGGCGATGCGCACGGACTGCCGACACTACGAGAGCCGTACCTACGCGTCCGGCGAGGCGGTACGCAAGTGCCTGCTCGACCTCGCTCCGGAAGCGCCGTGGAATTGTCCTGCCGACTGCCCGCGCTACGAACGACGGAAGATCGATGCGGGCTGGCAGTACGGCTCGCTGGCGAGCGCGGCGGAGGCCGCACCGCCCGAGCCCGAGGTCCCCATGAACGCCGATGTCGCGGCATTGCTCGACGAGGCCGAGGACATCGTAAACGCGGCCGGCGTCGATCTCTTCGCGGAGCAAGCGAAGCGCAACGCGCGCAAGGGCATGTTCCGTAAACGCAAGAAGCGCTGACCTCCGGGCGCGGTAGGTTGCCCAGGTGGTCGACCTCGCGAAGCGATCGCGCGCGATGCCGGTTGGGCAACGCTCGATACTCGCGATCATCACCGCCGTCGTTCTGTGGTCCTGCACGTCGCTGTTCGTCCGCGCCGGCCACAGCGACGCGCTTGTGTTCACGACCTGGCGCCTGTGGTTCGCGCTGCCGCCGCTCGCGCTGATCGTCGTCTCGAGGGCACGTCGCGGCCACAGTGCGCCGTTCTGGCCGCAGGACGTAGCCCGCCTGCACTGGATCATGTTGCTTTTCGGCGCCGGTGCGTTCTTCATCGCGAGTGCCGGCACGACATTCGCCGCGCTCGGGATGACCCGCATTCTCGACGTGACGCTGATCGGCTCGCTGCAACCGATTCTCATCATCGGGTTCGCGGTCGCCTTTCTCGGCGAGCGCGTCGCGCCGTCGCACCTCCTGCGGGCCGGGCTCGCGATCCTCGGCACGATCCTCGTCGCGGTGGCTGCATCGAGCAGCGGATCATGGAGCCTGCGCGGCGACCTCTTGGCGGTCGTCAGTCTGGTGTTCAACTCCGGATGGTTCCTCTACGGCCGAGTGCTCCGAACCCGGATCGTCATCGATCCGTTCGCGTTCATGCTCGGCACGCTTGCCGCGGCGGCGGTACTCACGACGCCGCTGACGATGGTCGTCCACGGCGGACTCGGCATCAGTGGGCGGGGCTTGTTCTTCGCGACGCTCACGATGATCGCGGGGACGGCCGCTCACGTGTTGATGATCTGGGCCCATCGGCACGTTCCGACGTCGGTGTCTTCACCGATGCTGCTCGGGGAGACGCCACTCGTGGCTGCGGGCGCTTGGATCTTCTTCGATGAGTCATTGACCGTGCTGCAGATCGTCGGCACCGCAGTGGTCGTCGCGTCGCTGTGGGGTGTCACGCGCGCTCCGGAGCTCGACCACGTCGAACAGGACGTCCCCGATCCGGTGCCACCGGCGTAACGCCCGACCGCCGGGTCAGGCGCGACCGACGCGGTAGTGCTCGAACCAGACCGGGTTGATCTTCGGATCCACACATATGGTGTGGACGCTGCCCGACGCAAGTGCAGTTGCGTCGAGACCTTCACCTTCCCCGTTGCCGCCGGTATGGCCCATGGAGCCGTCGGGACGAACCTTTCCCGTTCGCTCGTCGATGCCGTACAAGTGGTTCTGCGGGTCGGATGTGGAGATCCAGATCACGCCGTTCAGAATGTCGGCGCCCTGCGTGTGGTGGAGCGTCATGGACAGGCGCAGCGGCGCGAGGCGCTTCCACCCGTGCGCAACGTCGTAGCGGAGCAGTGCGTTCCCGTCGAAGTGATCCATGGTGTACGCCACCATCGTCTTCGGATCGATGGTGACGAACGAATTTTCGTGCTGTGCAAGCCTGACGAAATCGACGAAGTGCAGCGTTTTGCGGTCGAAGCGCGCCGTCCCTTGCATCCCCTTCGCGTAGTCGGGCTGTTCGAGCGGCGCGTAGATGTATTCGCCGATCACGTCGATGTCGCCGATGTGATCGAAGCCGCGCGCCGTGAGCGCGGGCGGGAGCGCCGGATTGAGCGACGTCACCTCGTCGAGGGCGTTGTCCGTCCGCCACAGGCTGTTGGTGCCGGAGAAGATCCACCCGTCCGGAACCCGGGCGACGCCCTGTGCATAGACGGCGGACACAGGCTGTTGCGACGTCAACCGGAGGGGGCCGAGCACCGGCGGGAGGGTGGTCGTCGTCGTGTTGGTGGCCGCGTTGTTCGCGGTCCCCCCGGGTCTCGGCGAGCTGGAGCACGCGCCGATGAGCGCCATCGCGGACGCGATCGCGATCGCTCGACGTCGCTTCCGCGTCCCGAACAGCACGTGCGAGCGGGGAGACTTGAACTCCCACCTCTTTCGAGACCGGGACCTAAACCCGGCGCGTCTGCCGATTCCGCCACGCTCGCGTGGTCCCCATCTTCGCACCCGGAGACCACTCGAGCCGGGTGTCTCCCCTGTTCGCGCCGTTCGCGGCCGTTCGTCCGGTCGATCGCAGGCTCGTTGCCCCCGGAGGCGGGCGTCAGATGCTGGTCCAGCCGCCGTCGACGCACACGACTTGGCCGGTGAGGAAGCTGCTCGCGTCGCTCGCGAGGAACAACAACGCGCCGTCGAGCTCGTGCTCCTCGCCACCGCGGCCCATCGGGGTGCGCTGGCGCATCCAGCGCTCCGAGCTCTCGTCGCCGAACATGAGGCCGTCGGTCATCTCGCTTCGGAACCAGCCAGGGGCGAGACAGTTCACGCGCACGCCGCGGCGGGCCCACTGTGCTCCGAGCTCGCGCGTGAGGTTCACCAGGCCGCCTTTCGATGCGGCGTAGCCCGCTTCGGGAATTTGGCCGACGCCCACGATTCCCCAGATCGAGGCGACGTTCACGATCGCGCCGCGCGTCTCCGTCGCGACCATCACGCGCGCGCACTCCCGCGCAAGTTCGAAAGGTGCGACCAGGTTCACGCGCAACGTGGAAGTGAACTTCTCGGTTGACTCGTCGAACGCGGGCGCCGGGGTGCTCGTGCCTGCGTTGTTCACGAGCACATCGACTCGTCCGTAGTGCGCAAGCGTCGCTTCCACGAGCGCGCTCGGCGCGTCTCGCTCCGAGAGGTCGGTGCCCACGACATGCGCGTCGCGCAGCTCGTCCGCGAGCTGGTACAGACGCTCGACCCGGCGGGCCGCGAGCACCACGCGCGCGCCCGCGGCATCGAGTACCCGCGCGAACCGCGCGCCGAGCCCCGCGCTCGCGCCGGTGACGATGGCGACCTTGCCGTCGAGGCGGAACTGTGCGAAAGGGTCGAGCGTCACGGCCTGGGAATCTATCGAGGCCCTGCAGTAGCGTCCGGCCCATGGCGAGCAGCACACCTGCTGAGGTCCGGCCCTTCCGTGTCGACGTGCCCGAGGCCGTTCTCGAAGATCTGCGTGAACGGCTCGCGCGCACGCGTTGGCCCGACCAGATACCCGGAAGTGGTTGGGATTACGGCACCGATCTCGCGTACCTGCGCGACCTCTGTTCCGAATGGCAGAACAAGTTCGACTGGCGCGCGCAGGAAGATCGGTTCAATCGCTGGCCGCACTTCCTCACCGACATCGATGGCCAGCAGATCCATTTCATCCACGCGCGATCCGACCAGGCCGGCGCGTTGCCGTTGATCATCACCCACGGCTGGCCCGGCTCGGTCGCCGAATTCCTCGATGTCATCGAGCCACTACGCGCGAACTTCCACGTGGTCGTCCCGTCGCTTCCCGGCTACGGATGGTCGGGTCCGACGACCCAACCGGGCTGGGATGTGCAACGCGTCGCCGACGCGTGGGCCACTTTGATGGCGCGCCTCGGGTACACGAGCTACGGCGCGCAGGGTGGTGATTGGGGCGCGATGGTGTCGGCTCGTCTCGCCGCGAGCGACCCGGAGCACGTTATCGGCCTCCACTCGAACATGCTGCTCGCCTTCCCGTCGGACGCGAGCAACATCGAGCTGTCGGAATCGGAGCTCGCCGATCTCGTGGCGGCCGGCGAGTTCATGCAGCGAGGCGCGGCATACCAGGAGATCCAGGGCAAGAACCCGCAGACGCTCGGCTACGGCCTCACCGATTCGCCGGCCGGCCTCGCCGGTTGGATCATCGAGAAGTTCCGCGCCTGGACCGACAACGACGGCAGCCCCGACGACGCCGTGACGCGCGACCAGCTGCTCACGAACCTCACCGTGTACTGGGTGACGAAGACGATCAACTCGTCGATCCGGCTGTACTGCGAATCGCAGCGGACCGACCGCTTCGGACCGACGGGCGAGTACATCGGCGTCCCGACTGCCGCGGCGGTGTTCCCGAAGGAGATCTTCCGAATTCCCCGTGCCTATGCCGAAACCCGGTTCAATCTGGTCCGCTACAACCGATTCGACCGGGGCGGACACTTCGCCGCGCTCGAGGAACCTGATCTCCTCGTGCAAGATATAGAGGAATTCTTCCTCCGCGACCTGAGGTGATGACATGCACGATCTGGTGATCAAGGGCGGCTCGGTCGTCGACGGTACCGGCGCGCCCGCGCGCACCGCCGACATCGCGATCAGTCGCGGCGTCATCACCGAAGTGGGCGAGGTCGACGGCAAAGCCCGTGCGACGATCGACGCCGACGGCGCGCTCGTCACCCCGGGCTTCGTCGACGTACATACGCACTTCGACGGCCAGGTCACCTGGGATCCGATGCTCACGCCGACGTGCTGGCACGGCGTCACCACGATCGTGATGGGTAACTGCGGCGTCGGCTTCGCGCCGGTCAAGCCCGAGAAGCACGACTGGCTCATCGGGCTGATGGAAGGGGTAGAGGACATTCCCGGCGCCGCGCTATCCGAGGGCATCCAGTGGGGCTGGGAGCACTACCCCGAATATCTCGACGCGGTCGATCGTGCGCCGAAGATGCTCGACGTCGGTGCCCAGGTCCCGCACGGCGCGGTGCGCGGCTACGTGATGGGGGAGCGAGGCGCCAAGAACGAGCCCGCGACTCCCGACGACATCGAGGCGATGGCGCGCATCGTGCGCGAGGGCATGAACGCCGGCGCACTCGGATTCTCCACCAGTCGCACGATCGCGCACATGGCGATCGACGGTGAGCCGGTGCCCGGGACGTTCGCCGCCGAGGACGAGCTGTTCGGCATCGGTCGTGTGCTCGGAGAGCTCGGGACCGGCGTGTTCGAGCTCGCCCCGGCGGGTGCGCTCGGCGAAGACCTCGCGGCGCCCGAGCGCGAGATGGCGTGGATGCGCAAGTTGGCGGGTGCCATCGGCCGACCCGTGTCGTTCGCCCTCACGCAGAACGATCACGACCCCGAGTCATGGCGCCTCATGCTCGATCTCTGCGCGCAGGCCGCAGCCGAGGGCGCACAGGTGCGTCCGCAGGTCGCCGGTCGACCTGTCAGCTTGCTCCTCGGGCTGCAGACCTTCCACCCGTTCGCGTACTGCCCGTCGTGGGCGCCGGTCGGCGCCGCACCGCTCGCCGAAAAGGTCGCGGCGATGCGCGATCCCGCGATGCGCGAGAAGCTGCTCGGCGAGGTCGACGCCGCGATCGCGCCGATGCGGCAGTTCCTCGACCCGGCCCGCGCCTTTCCAATGGGCGCGGTTCCCGACTACGAGCCCTCGCCCGACCGGAGCATCGCCGCGCTCGCGCGGGCCCAGAACCGTCCCGAGATGGACGTGTTCTACGACGCGCTCCTCGCCGACGACGGCCTCGGGCTCGTGCTGCGCCCCCTGCTCAACTACACGAACTTCTCGCTCGACGCGGTGCGGGAAATGTTGCAGCACCCGACGAGCGCGTGGGGTCTCGGCGACGGCGGTGCGCACTGCGGGACGACCTGCGACGCGAGCACGCCCACGTTCATGCTCGCCCACTGGGCACGCGACCGCGACCATGATCGGCTCCCGCTGGAATGGGTCGTGCGGAAGATGACCGCCGAGACCGCGTCGATGTACGGGCTCGGCGATCGCGGCACGCTCGAGCCCGGCAAGGTCGGCGATGTGAACGTGATCGACTTCGATCACGTGCAGCTCGACCGGCCGGTGATGGTGCACGATCTCCCCGGCGACGCCCGCCGGTTCGTGCAGCGGGCGCGCGGCTACCTCACGACGGTGAAGTCGGGCGAGGTCATCCTGTGCGACGGCGACGACCAGGGCGCGCGCCCCGGCCGGCTGCTCCGCGGCGCGCGCTGAGAGCAGTTCGCTTCCGCGCCGGTCAGACGCCCGGCTTCCAGATCATCAGGATCAGGAACACCACGACGAAGACGTTCAGCGTCGCGCCGGCGGCTGCCATACGTTTTCCGAGCGCTTCGAGCTCCACGGCCTGCGGGGAGGGGCTGCCCGCCGGCGCCGGCCCCTGCTCCATCTCGGCGAGCAGCGCGTTGACACGCTTGTGGCCGGGGATGAGTATCGAGTGCGATATCCCGATCGCGATCACGTAGAGGACCAGCGCCAGCCAGATCCACGTCTGCGAGAACTTCCACAGCGGGTGGCCGACGATGACGAGCAGAATCCCGAATACGGGGATGGCGTAGATGAAGTATTCGCCGATCGTCGACACCGCGAAGTTCGCTTCGGACACCGCCCGGCCGGGCGGACCGGGGCGGCGCGTCGCTTGCGATGCGTAGAGCCCGTTCAGCATGACTGCGCCGAGCCCGACGATCGCCGTCAGGATGTGCAACACCAAGAGCGTCTTGTACAGCCCCGAGCCGTAGTCGGCGAGCACCGGTCCTCCCCATTGAGCGTTCCGTTTCTTCTGCGGGCGAGATTCCAGCACACGACGGCACACGCGCGCGTCATGATGCACTGGTGAGCGACGCCGACCGTCCGGCCCGGGTGGGCCTGCTGGCCCCGATGCCTTCGGAGTTCGGGCCGCTGGTGAAGGCGCTCGCGCTGCAGCGTGGGGAGACGGGCTACACAGGCACCGCGGGCTCGATCGCGCTGGTGGCCGGCAAGACGGGCATCGGAACCCAACTCGCGGCGCAGGCGGCCGAGCGGATGCTCGACACCGCGCGTGTGGACCACGTGATGGTCGTCGGGATCGCGGGCGGGATGGGCCCGAGCAAGGTTGGCGATGTCGTCTTTCCGGAGGTCGTCGTCGACAAGGCCACCGGCGCGGAGTACCGGCCGTCGCCGATCGGCGACATCCCGTCGAGGGGGCGGCTCGTGACGCACGACGACTTCGACATGAACGATGCCGAACGGGAAGCACTCGTAGCGGAAGGCTTCATCGCGGTCGACATGGAGACCGCCGCGGTCGCGGGTGTGTGCGAATACCGCGGTGTTCGGTGGTCGGCGGTGCGCGCGATCAGC
>Ga0335083_10001120_pt1 | contig 37603 bp, 32 predicted proteins | sample Lox_Sample_42_FD_206716 | JGI IMG/M metagenome (GOLD analysis project Ga0335083, IMG submission 206716) | Soil microbial communities from Loxahatchee National Wildlife Refuge, Florida, United States - Lox_Sample_4.2 | ecosystem: Environmental > Terrestrial > Soil > Wetlands | place: USA...
CAGACCGGGATTGCCAGTGTGAGCGCCATGAAGTCGCTTTCCACCTTGACTACCGCCCAGGTCCAAGCAATTGCTGCGGCATTGTCCGGGAGCACATCACCTTCGGCGCCATCGACCACCTGGACTCCGCCGCCGGCACAAATGCCCCCCTCGGATCCGGGCGTGATCACGCCGGCCAAGAATAATTCACAATACGTGGTGTTCGCCTGGAACGACCTCGGCATGCACTGCGCCAATCCGAGTTATGATACCGGTGTGATCCTCCCTCCCTATAACACCGTCTGGGCGCAGGTTGTGCTGCGGGGCAATCCTCCCAAGGTGGTGACAACGGGACTGAGCGTCGAATACCGCGTCGTGAACAATACCCAGTCTTCCTCGAAGGGGCTGTACTGGCAGTTCTGGCAGTATTGCAAGAGACTGTTCGGGATTTCCCTTGCCACAGATACCGGCCTCAACCTGGTGGATCCTTCCATTCACAACGGCCTTTCCGGTAAGATGGTGGCCAAGGGGGACCACTTCCAGGTGAACGGCATTCCCATAACTCCCATCGATGACTCCGGTGTCTGGAACCCCTTCCAGGTGATCGAGGTAACGGTGAAGGATGCGAGCAACAATATTGTAGCCCAGACGAGGACGACAATCCCCATATCCGACGAGATCAACTGCGCCAAGTGCCATAATGGCAATGCCAACTCTATGCTCGACGTGCTGCAGAAGCATGACAAGAACGTGGGCACCAACCTGGTCGGCCAGATGCCCGTCCTGTGTGCTTCCTGCCACGGCAGTCCCGCCCTTGGCCAGAGCGGCCGGGGAACATCGGGGAAATACCTCTCCGAGGCGATACATGGCTACCACGCAACTAAAGGTGCCTCCTGCTACGACTGCCACCCCGGCGCCAAGACCCAGTGCAGCCGGAGCCTCGCCCACACTGCAGCGGACGGCAACTGTTCCAATGCCAACTGCCATGGCAGCATGGCGACAATGGCGGCATCCATCACCAATAACACCAAGGTACCCTGGGTGAACGAACCCAAGTGTGTCAGCTGCCATGCGGGAGTTGCCCAGGTCGATACCGGCACCACCCTCTTCCGCAATGCCGTCGGCCATGGCGGGGTCTATTGCTCCAGTTGCCACGGCAGCCCTCATGCCATGGTCCCCTCGCGGGTGGATATCGACAACTACCAATCCCGACAGTACCAGAACTATGCGAAGTCCATCGGCAGTTGCGGGGCCTGCCATTCAAGTTCGAAAGGCGAAGGGCTCGGTGATTTCCTTGAGGCCCATGGCAGCGGCAAGCGGCCGAATGCCTGCTACGTCTGTCATACTGCCATCACTACTACGAACACTGCCAAGTGGCCGCATCAGTTCCAATGGAAGGCCACCACTGGCAGCGGGGTCGTTTCAGGCGACTAGGAGCCGGTCTCAAATCCGATATCTACTGACTCCATGAAAACAAAGGCCGCTTCCGTAGGGGGGAGCGGCCTTTGTTCGTGGATTTCCGCAATAGCTGCCATCAGCGTAGCTGTGGGAAGAAAGGACGCTATATGGGAGGGAGGTCGACGAAAAGACACTCCACGCTTTCCCTTTGTCGCAGGATGTGCCATCGGCGGGGGACTTGTCTGGCGGTCACTTTATCTGAAAAAGGTAGAGGACGATTTCGATGAAAATCAGGATGATGATGATCCATTCCAGGCGGGAAGCGCGGCTGGCGTGACTCAGGTTGCTGAAGACCTCGGTAATGTCCATGAGGGTTTCGGTCTTGTGCTTGATCTCCTGATAACGCTGCCGCAGTTCGAAGAGATTGTCCATTGTGAGATAGAGACGGTCGGCCTCCTGGCGTTCCCAGGTAATTTCCGGTTTGTCGAGTACCATGATGTAGGCGATGGTGCGGTATTTGAAATTGAGGATCCTTGATGCGAGCTTGGCAAGGCGCTTGTCCGGGATTCCCAGTTTCCCCTGGTCGAGAAGGGCGATGAGACTTTCCATATCGTCCAGAACCAGATCCACCTGTTCCTCGATCCTCTCCAAAGCCACCGATTTAGCTATGACAAAGGCGATGATGTCGATGAATACCCGGTCATAGCGTGGCATGACGGCGTAATCATTGACGATGGTCAGAGCCCCCTCTCCATCGATTCGCAATGAGTAGCGCTCCTGATACTTGATATTAGGAAAATCCCTGAAAGCGTCGGCGACTTTCCCCATCTTGCCGGAAAAATCACGGATGGTTGTATCGGTGCAATTGAGAAAGACTACTCCGCCGAAATAATAGAGATAGACGAGTTGGTCATCGGGGAGAGCTCCCGTCACCGTCTGGAGGGTTTCTGGATGCAGTTGCATAGGCTCTTCCCATCGGTATTTCCTGTTGATGCCGAGATGTGTCCCCAGTTTGTTCAGGTCGAGCTCTCCTGCGAGGGCAAATGCGGTAAAATGATGCTGCCTCATGGCGACCACCTTTCTGGATAAAGTGTAGCCACTCTTTGTCAGTACGCAATTCCATTTTGGCCGTAACGCTTCGGTCCCTATACTGGATGTTGTAACTGTTCACGTTGGAATGGCTCTCAAGAAGTATACCCGTCTAGCGGGTTTTTTGTTAGAGATAAATAATGTAAATATTGTTGACCAAAATTTACAAGTTGTTTGTATATAATTACAAGTAAATTGCTATACTATACCGAACAGTATTGGACAGCAAACTTGAGATGTTGCATCGGGGCTGGTGTTTTTCGGCTGACCAGATAACTGGAGGCCAAGGACCTTACGATGAAAGGTGGTCCTTGGCCTTTTTTTTTCGCAGAAACCCGGGATTCATGAATGGTTCGTGGAGGTGCCAGCCTGTAACGGTGAGTGTTCAGTGTTGGGCATTCAGGGCATGCATCTGTCGTCGCGTACTTTCACGGCAGCAGGCATTGCATCAATTTCAGCGGCAGAAAGCCGATTACTTTTGCAAAGGAGGAAGGTATAAAAACGAAGAGCGTAACGACAGTCGTCCTGGCAACTGCACTCATGGGTCAAGGGGGTGTTCGCCAAGACCCTGGAGGATGTCCTGAAGGACAAGGGGGTCATCACGGAAGAGGATTACAAGGAGGTGGCGAAGAGCAAGCCCCTCGACTACCGGCTCGGCGAAGGCTTCACCTTCACCTCGCCGGACGAGAAGTTCCGGCTCTCGCTGGGCAGCTGCCTGCAGGTGCGCTATACGTATCTCGACATGGACACCACCACCAACACCCCCACCAAAGCGGCTCAGGACACGAGCAAGTTCGAGCTCAGGCGCATCAAGCTCTACTTCAACGACTATGCCTATACCCTGGACCTGACCTACAAGCTCCAGATGAACTTCGCCAACATCACCGGAGGGACGACCAGTAACGGCGGACTCCTGGAGGAGACCTGGATGAACTACCGCATCGTCGACCCCGCCCGGTTCCGCTTCGGCCAGGACAAGCTCCAGTACGGCCGCCAGTTCATCACATCGACCGCGGCCAACGAGTTCGTCGACGCCTCGGCCGCCAGCAACGCCTTTGTCCCCGGCTACGACACCGGCCTGCAGTTTCTCGGCAAGGTAAGCGGCGGGCTCGGCCAGAATACCTTCCGTACCTCCAACGACAACGCCTTCACTGCCCGGATCACCGTGAACCCCCTGGGGGAGATGAAGTACGTCGAGGCCGACGTCGACTACAGCGAGAAGCCGCTTGTCGGCTTCGGCGCCGACTTCTTCAGCGACACCCTCAAGACGACCACGCCGACCTCCCTGGAGGGGAACCAGCTAACCTTTGCGAAGAGCGGCACCGGCTACTTCGCCATCGGCGCCCCGCTCATGCCGGCGGGCAGACCGCCAACAACACCCTGCGGGCCAAGGGGGGCTACGCCCAGATCGGCTACTTCATCGTGCCGCACAACGTGGAAGTGGCCGCCCGGTACTCCTACGTCGACCCGAACCGGGATGTGGCGAACGACCACTGGGTCGAGACCCAGGGGGCGGTCTCCTGGTACATCAACAAGCACAACCTGAAGCTGCAGGCCGACTACATCAACATCCACAAGCAGAAGCTGATCGCCTCCACCAACCCGGGGCCGAATGCGAACCCGACGGACGACGCCCAGTTCCGCCTCCAGGCACAGATTCTCTTCTGACCCCAGCTCATGTTCTGCGGCTTCTTTGTGGGGGCGCCGATCCCGTTATGTTATTTGAAGAAAACCCGCTTTCAGCGGGTTTTCGTTTTTCCCGGCTGTACCCGGGTTGTGAAGTGCACGTCGGTGTATAGCAAAGGTGCCGGGCTGGGGGCGCTTCGAATCGGGGTGTGAAAGAGATGGGGCATCTTCAGCGACAACGGAGGAGCTTTCTTCCCGCCTCGAAGAGGACCTCCATCTTGCCGGCATCGACGATCCGCCGGACGACTCCAAGGCCGAAAGCGTGGTGCTCCAGAAGATCGTTCACCCGGAAGGCGCCGGTCTGCTCGTAGGCGAACGTCCGTTCCCGGGGCAAGGTTGCCAGGAGCGACTTCAACTCTTCCCTGTCGGCGGCTCGCGGGTCCTTGCCGGTGGTCTTGAGGGGCGCAACATCAGGCTTGCGGGAATGAGTGGCTCGGGGCGCGCTTTTCGCGGCCTCGGACTGAGGCTGGTGGTAGTTATGGATGCCGCCGCAGGTATTGCACTGGACCCGTACCACCTGCTCCGCCACCATGGCGACAATCGTGTGATTCAGAACTGAGCGGCAGCGGGTGCATCGCGATTCGACTGTGTCTCCCGCCGATAATTTTCTTTTATTCATGGACAAATAATCCTCTCTCCGAATTCCCGCAGCCAGTCGTCGAACATTCCCGCTTTTTCCGCCCCGAACCGCAGGAGACCCTTCCGTACTTCGGGGACCGGTTTTTCCCGGCGGACCGTCTGGGGACGCTTCGAAAAAAAGAGATCGGCGAAACAGATAATCCGCTCCTCCAGTGAAACCGGAGTCATGTCCCGTTCCGGCAGAGGCAGCTTCTGAATCCTTACGTCCTCTGCGGTCAGGCCGACGCCGATGTGACGCTCGCAGACCAAGGCATGGCGGAAGAGTCCCTCCGCTTCGAGGAGTTCCCTTCCGATGATGCCGTGACGGATGTACGGTTCGCTCCCGGTACAGCCGATATGCGACGAATCGGTGCGACAAACGCCGACATCGTGGAGAAGCGCGGCCTCTTCGATGAACTCCAGGTCGATGTCAGTCCTGTCCAGCGCCTGTGCCACTTCCAGTGCCTTTGCCGCCACGAGGAGACTGTGCTCGCGGACGATGGCCAGTGCGGCAGGATCGGGAAAATATTTCTCCAGCAGCAGAAATGCGTTCAACGATTGTACCTCGGGTTGATTTTCAGGTATTATGGTCGTAACCGGGCAACCCTGTCAATGACGGATGTGCAACGCCTCGGCAGAACAGTATCTTCACGCTTTCCTCGTCGATAGTGCCGGGACGGGTCGAAGAACGAAGAACCCGCTCCGCTTCCGGTGATCTTTCCGCGGAAGGTGTGTGAGAGAGGTCCCCTACGATCATGTCAGTCGAAATAAAGGAATCAGATCTGAAAATCGAGTTCTATCGTGCTTCGGGCCCTGGCGGGCAGCACCGGAACGTCACCGACTCGGCGGTGCGTATCCGTCATCTTCCCACCGGTATCGTAGTTCAGGCATCGGAGAACCGTTCCCAGGCCAGAAACCGGGAAGTGGCGCTGGAGAGGCTCAGGGAGGCACTCCAGCGGCGGGAACGCAAGCGTAAAATGAGGATCGCCACCCGGGTTCCCAAGGGAGAGAAGGAGAAAAGGCTCATGGAGAAGAAAAGGACCGGCGAGAAGAAACGACGACGCACCCTGTCCGACGAGTGACATCCCTGTTGCAAGTTCCCAATCTTCTTGACCTTTCTGGCCATGTCCAGTATTATTAATAAAATTTACCTGCGGAGAGTTGCCATGTCCCGTCCCAGCTGGGATGAGTACTTTATGGAAATCACCCACCTCGTGGCGAGGCGTTCCACCTGTCTGCGCCGCCAGGTTGGTGCCGTGGTGGTCAAGGACAAGAACATCCTGGCGACGGGATACAATGGAGCTCCATCCGGCGTGGCCCATTGTCTCGACGTTGGCTGTCTGCGGGAGCGATTGCAGATTCCTTCCGGTGAACGGCACGAGTTGTGCCGTGGGCTCCACGCGGAGCAGAACGCCATCATCCAGGCCGCCAAGCACGGCACCAATATCGACGGTGCAACCCTCTACTGTACCACTATGCCGTGCATCATCTGCGCGAAGATGATCATCAATGCCGGTGTACGCCGCATCGTATACGAGGCTGGGTATTCGGACCAGCTCTCCGCGGAGATGATTGCGGAATCGGGGGTGGCGGTGGAAAAATTCGCGGGACAGGCACACATGGAGGCGGCGGGATGAAGTGCCCTTTTTGTGGCTATGCCGACAGCAAGGTGGTTGACTCGCGTCCCGACAAGGGTGGCTCCACTATCCGCCGCCGCCGGGAATGCGAATCGTGCGGCAAGCGGTTTACTACCCATGAGCGGGTGGAAGAGACGCTCCCCCTCGTCATGAAGAAGGATGGCCGACGCGAGCCCTTCGACCGGCTGAAGGTGGTTGCCGGTATCAAGAAGGCGTGCGAGAAGCGGCCGGTTTCCGTGGAAACCATCGAGCGATTCGTGGACAGGCTGGAAACCCGGCTTCAGGAGTCCAGCGAGCGGGAAGTGCCGAGCACTGCCATCGGCGAACTGGTAATGAACGAACTCCATGAAATCGACGAGGTCGCCTATGTGAGATTCGCCTCGGTGTACCGCTCGTTCAAGGACATCAACGAATTCATGGCGGAGCTGCAGGACCTCTTGAAGAAGTAAATCGGGCCTCGTGAACCAGGACGGGTGACTCGGATTGAGAATTCTGATCCCGGAGAGTTTGATGTTGTCCGGTTCCCTGTCCCGAATCGTCACTTCCGAATTCCGAGACCGAAAATGACGGATATCCACGAAAAATTCATGCGCCGGGTGCTCGCTCTGGCTCGCAAGGGAATGGGGAAAACCGCTCCCAACCCGATGGTCGGATGCGTTATCGTAAGGGATGGCGAGGTAATCGGCGAAGGGTGGCACCGAAAAGCCGGCACCTCCCATGCGGAGGTCCATGCCCTGAATATGGCCGGGGTTAGGGCTGCCGGCGCGGATGTCTATGTGAACCTGGAACCCTGTTCCCACCACGGGAGGACGCCCCCCTGTGCGGAAGCCCTCATCGAAGCGGGAGTGGGGAGGGTCTTTGCCGGCATGGTGGACCCCAATCCGAAGGTATCGGGGAGGGGGATGGCGATGCTGGCGAATGCCGGCATCCCGGTGGAGACCGGCATTCTCGAGCGTGAATGCCGGCATCTCAACGGACCATTCATAAAGCATGTCACCACCGGTCTCCCCTTTGTCATCCTCAAGTGCGCACTCACCCTCGATGGCAAAATCGCCACGGCCAGCGGGGATTCGCAGTGGATAAGCAACGAGATGTCGCGGCGATACGTGCACAGGTTGCGCTCGATGGTCGATGCCATTCTGGTAGGTGTGGGGACGGTGTTGGCCGATGATCCGCTGCTGACGGCTCGGCAGCCGGGGGGGAGGGACCCGTTGCGGGTGGTTGCGGACAGTGCACTGCGGTTTCCACGAGATGCTCGCATGCTGCGGAGCGGTTCCCGTGCCGCCACCGTTATTGCCACCGTTTCCCGGGATGCCGGGGCTATCAGGGAACTGGAACTGCTGGGTGTGGAAGTGCTCCTCTGTCGGGAGGACCGGGAGAGGGTCGATCTCCGTGACCTGGTGACCCGCCTCGGTGCCCGCGGCGTGCAGTCTGTACTCCTCGAAGGGGGGGCTTCCCTTGCCGGAGAGCTCCTTCGCCTTGGCATGATCGACAAGGCCCTCTTCTTCTTTGCTCCGAAACTGGTGGGTGGTGAGGGGCTCGGCCCCTTTGCCGGGGAGGGAGTGGTCCGGCTGGCCGATGCAGTCCGATTGACGGACGTTACCGTTTCCCGGTTTGCCGGGGACATACTGGTGCAGGGATACCCGGAGCAATCATGTTTACCGGTCTGATCGAGACAGTGGGGAAGGTGACCGCCATCGCACGGCGGGGGAATGCGGCCGGCCTGAAGGTGGCCTCGGCGCTGCCGGTGGAGGAAATACGGGTGGGAGACTCCATTGCGGTGAATGGTGTCTGTCTTACGGTAACCTCCATAAGCGGGACCATCGTCTCCTTCGATATATCGCCGGAAACTCTTGAACGGAGTGCCCTTGCAGGGGTACGGGCCGAAACTCCGGTAAACCTGGAGAGGGCGCTGCGCCTGTCCGATCGCCTCGGGGGCCATCTGGTGTCGGGTCATATTGACTGTGTCGCTACGATTGCCCAGCGGTGCGAGGTCTCCGGCAACATACGTATTTCCTTCAACCTCCCGCCGGAATGGGCGAGATATCTGGTGGAGAAGGGATCCGTTGCCATCGACGGCATTAGCCTCACGGTCAATTCGGTTTCTGCCGACGGCTTTACCGTGAATGTTATCCCCCATACCTCCGGTCAAACCACCCTGCGGCTGAAGACGATCGGCGATCCGGTCAATATCGAGGTGGATATACTGGCCAAATACGTGGAGCGTCTCCTCTCGAGTTCCGGACGGTCGGTCGGCACTTCCGGTCTGACCCTCGATCTCCTTGCCAAAAACGGCTTTCTGTGAGATAAATACTCGGTTACGCAGTCGAGAACTGTCTCCGTACTTTCAAAGAGAAACGAGGTCGGTGCATGCCTGTTGCAAAGATTGAAGAAGCACTGGAAGATATCCGCCAAGGGAAGATGGTGATTCTCGTTGATGACGAGGACCGGGAAAACGAAGGGGATCTTACCCTGGCCGCGGAGATGATCACCCCCGAGGCAATCAACTTCATGGCGAAATACGGCCGCGGACTCATCTGCCTCACCCTCACCGCCGAAAAATGCGAGCAGCTCCGCCTCCCCCTCATGGTTGCCAGCAACACCTCCTCCTTTGGCACTGCCTTCACCGTCTCCATCGAGGCGAAAAAGGGGGTGACTACGGGGATCTCCGCAGCCGACCGGGCTCATACCATTCTCACTGCCATCGCAGACGGTGCGAAGCCCGAAGACCTTGCCCGTCCTGGTCACGTCTTCCCTCTTCGGGCAAAACCCGGAGGGGTCCTGGTCCGCGCCGGACAGACCGAGGGGTCGGTGGACCTAGCGCGCCTCGCCGGCCTCAGGCAGGCCGGGGTTATCTGCGAGATCATGAATGACGACGGCTCCATGGCGAGGATGCCCGAGCTGAAGAAGTTCGCCCGTGAGCATGACCTGAAAATCTGCACTATCGCTGATCTGGTTGCGTACCGCCTCAGAAACGAGATGCTCGTCAGGCGGGCGGCCGAGGCGGTCCTTCCTACACGGTACGGCGATTTCAAAGCCATTGCCTTTGAAAACGATGTGGACAAGCTGGAGCACCTTGCCCTCGTCAAGGGTGAGATCAGGGGGGACGACCCGGTCCTTGTACGGGTCCACTCCGAGTGTCTCACCGGCGACGTCTTCGGCAGCAACCGCTGCGATTGCGGCGATCAGCTCCACCGGGCCATGGAGATGATCGAGGCGGAGGGAAGCGGAGTCGTTCTTTACATGCGTCAAGAAGGGCGTGGTATCGGTCTCATCAACAAGCTGAAGGCCTATGTCCTCCAGGACCAGGGGAAAGACACGGTGGAGGCCAATCTGGAACTCGGTTTCAAGGCCGACCTGCGGGATTACGGCATTGGGGCCCAGATTCTCGTGAATCTGGGGGTAAAACATATCCGCCTCATGACCAACAACCCGAAAAAACTCATCGGGCTTGAGGGGTACGGCATCAACATCGTCGAGCGGGTGCCGATAGAGGTGGAGCCTACATCTAGTAATATCAAGTACTTGCAGGCAAAACGGGAAAAGCTCGGTCATCTGTTGGAAAATATTTGATCTTTACGAAACGCGGAGGGAATATGCCAAAATTCATCGAAGGAAAACTGGATGCCACCGGGCTCAGGTTCGGCATCATCGTCGGCCGCTTCAACAGCTTCATATCGGAGCGTCTCCTGGAGGGAGCGGTCGATGCCTTGGTGCGTCACGGGGTCGCCGAAGGCGACATCGAGGTCGTCAGGGTCCCCGGTTCTTTCGAGATCCCCCTTGCGGCCCAGCGGTTGGCGGCGGCAAAGAAGAAATACGACGCCCTGATCTGCGTCGGTGCGGTGATCCGGGGTTCCACTCCCCATTTCGATTATGTGGCGGCCGAGGTGGCCAAGGGAATCGCCCATGTCTCTCTGGCCAGCGGCACGCCTATTGCCTTCGGAGTCCTCACCACCGACACCATCGAGCAGGCGGTGGAGCGGGCCGGCACCAAAGCGGGGAACAAGGGGTTCGAGGCGGCGATGACGGCCATCGAAACCGCCAATCTCTTTAAGGTGCTGAACTAGTGGGTGTCCGCCGGGAAGGCCGGGAGCTGGCACTCCAGATTCTCTACGCCCAGGACCTGAATCCCCTGGAGACGTTTGCCGCTCTTCAGCATTTTCGGGAGAATGTCCGGGTGGCGACCGCAGCCCGCGTCTTTGCCGAAGAGCTGGCAGAAGGGGTTCTGGCCAACAGGGCCGCAATTGACGGGCGCATTGAGGAGAAGTCGAAAAATTGGGCCATTAGCCGCATGGCGAGGGTCGATCTGAATATCCTGCGGATGGCGGTGTACGAACTCCTCTTTCGCAGTGACATTCCCCGCAACGTCACCATCAACGAGGCGATAGAGGTGGCGAAAAAATTCGGCACCGAGGATTCCTCAGCCTTTATCAACGGGATTCTCGATGAAATAGCTGCCTCCCTGCCGGGAAAATAACCATGTATCCAACTATGCTGCGAGGAACCATGAAAGAGATACAAATCGGGCTCATCGGCTTCGGCACCATCGGCGCCGGGGTCGTGAAGCTGCTGGCGCAGAACGGCCAGCTCATCGAGGAAAAACTGGGGGTCAGGCTCTCCCTGAAGAAGATTGTCGACCTGGACATCACCACCGATCGCGGCGTGGCGGCTCCTCCCGGTGCCCTCACCACCAATGTGGACGAGGTGCTCGGTGACCCGGACATCGCCATCGTCATCGAGCTGATCGGCGGGTATGAGCCGGCCAAAAACTTCGTGCTCAAGGCCATCGCCAATGGCAAGCACATCGTTACGGCCAACAAGGCGCTCCTGGCTGTGCACGGCGAGGAGATTTACGCGGCTGCGGCCCGGAACGGGGTCGAAGTCCTTTACGAGGCAGCGGTTGGAGGAGGGATACCGGTACTCTCCGCTATCAGGGGAAACATGGCCGGCAACAATTTCACCACCGTCCTCGGCATCCTCAACGGCACCTGCAACTACATCCTCACCAAGATGACCCGGGACGGCGCGGATTTCGCAGATGTACTGAAGAAAGCCCAGGAACTCGGCTATGCCGAGGCCGACCCCACTTTCGATATCGAGGGGATCGACACCGCCCACAAGCTCTGCATCCTCCTCTCTCTCTGCTTCGGCACCCGCGTTGCTTTCACGGACATCTACACCGAAGGGATCAGCGCCATCTCCGCCATCGATATCAATTTTGCCCGGGATTTCGGGTACAAGATCAAGCTCCTTGCCATCGGCAAGCGCGACGGCGAGCGGATCGAAGCCCGTGTCCATCCCACCATGATCCCTGTCAACTACCCCCTCGCAGACGTGGACGGTCCTTTCAACGCCATCCGGCTTACCGGCGATTTCGTCGGCCCGGTGATGCTCTACGGCCGGGGGGCAGGAATGGACCCCACCGCCAGTGCCGTGGCGGGAGACGTGATGGACATCGCCCGGAACATCGTCGCGGGCATTGACCGGCGGACTGCACCCCTCGGCTACCTGGACGAGCGGATCAAGACCCTGGCCATCAAGCCGATGGGGGAAATCGTCAGCAAGTACTACCTCCGCTTCAGCGTGGTCGACCGCCCGGGGGTGCTGGCCCGGATATCAGCGGTGCTCGGCAAGTGCGCCATCAGCATCGAATCGATGATCCAGAAGGGACGGAGCGAGGACGAGACGGTCTCTATCGTCATCATGACCCACGAGGCGCGGGAGCAGGACATCATGATGGCCCTGGAGGAGATCGATGCCTTTGACATCGTCCGGGAGAAGACCAACCTGATCAGGATCGAGGACAACCTGGAATGAGTTTCTGATTGGACCGGTACCCGATCGCAATGAGAGAAAAAGGCAGGTGCCGTTGGGGCAGCTGCCTTTTTTCGTGCCTGACGGAAGAGGGGGAGGTATCTGCCGTCCCGGGTCGGTGCTCAATCCGCAATCAGGACCGTGGTGCTTCCCTCCGGGGAGATGAGCTGGCTGAAGTAGTGGATGGAGGTGAATCGGGTGGATTTTGCCGGCTGGGCGGTCGAGCTGAAACGCCCCACGTGGATGAGGTAGCGGATGCCGTAGGCGGCTGCGGTCCCCAGGTTGGTTTCGCTGTCCTCTCCGAGAAGGGTTTGTTCGGGATCGTAGGCGACCTTCTCCTGCAGCTTCTCCCAGAACCGGACATCCTCCTTGGGAAGTCCCAGATCATGGGCTGAAATGATGCCCTTGAACCAGGTGCCGAGCCTCGTCTTTCGCATCTTGATGGTGAGGGTCTTGCCGTGGGCGTTGGTGACGAGCCAGATCGACGTGCCGCGCCGGCGGAGAAAGGTGAGAAATTCTATCACGCCGGGATGAACGGCGATGAGATGGTCCACCTCGTGCTTGAGGACCGGGATGTCGAGCCCGAGCCGCTCCGACCAGTAGTCGAGATCGGTCCAGTTGAGGGTCTCTTCCTGGGAGCGGAACAGGCCGTAGAGGAAGGGTTTCGCCACCTCCAGCGGCATGCCGGTCTTTTCCGCATACCGCTTCGGTACGTGCTCCAGCCAGAAATGATCGTCGAAGTGGCGGTCCAGGAGTGTTCCGTCCATGTCGAGGAGGACGGTGTCGATGTCGTTCCAGTCGATGGTCATGCAAGAGAGGTCCTTATCGGGCCTTTCCCTCGATGAACGCCCTGATCTTCGCAAGGTCGGCAGCCATGACCTCGCAGCGGGTGGGAAGCTTTTCGATCCCAGCAAGAGCGGGGGGGAAGGGGGGTGCAATGCCGGTGGCCCTCTCCACGGCGTCGCCGAACTTGGCGGGGTGGGCCGTGGCGAGACAGATGAGGGTCTCGTCCGGGCCTGCGCACTCCAGTGCCGCCCGCACTCCCACTGCCGTGTGGGGATCGAGGAGGTAGCCGGTCTTCTCCCGGAAAGTGGCGATGGTCTCCAGGGTCTCCACCTGGTTGACCGAGCGGGAAGCGAACTCCTCCCGGACCCGCGCCAGTTCCTGGGGGGTGAAATCGATGCGGCCGGCTGCTGCCAGTTGGGAGAAGGCATCCCGGACCCGACCCGGATTTTCGTCGAACAGGTAGTAGAGGTAGCGTTCGAAGTTGGAGGCGACCTGGATATCCATGGAAGGGGAAACGGTCTGCCGCACCTGGTCGACGGAGTAATCGCCGTCGTTGATGAAACGGGTGAGGATGTTGTTCTCGTTGGTTGCAAGGAGAAGGCGCTTGATGGGGAACCCCATCCGTTTTGCCACGTAGCCGGCGAAGATGTCGCCAAAGTTGCCAGTGGGGACCGAGAAGACCATATTGGCGCCGCCGGCGTCCGCCACCCTGAACCAGGCGTAGAAGTAGTATACCACCTGGGCCAGGACCCGCGCCCAGTTGATGGAGTTCACCGCCCCCAGGGCGTATTTCTCCTTGAAGGAAAGGTCGCTGAACAGTGCCTTGACGATGTTCTGGCAGTCGTCGAAGGTTCCCTCCACGGCGATGTTATGGACGTTGGCGTCCAGCACGGTGGTCATCTGTCGTGCCTGGATCGGCGAGGTCTTGCCGTGCGGGTGGAGAATGAAGATGTTGATGTTCTCCTTGCCGCGCACCCCGCAGATGGCGGCGCTGCCGGTGTCGCCCGAGGTGGCGCCGACGATGTTCATCCGTTGGCCCCTTTCCTTCAGGAGGTACTCGAAGAGGTTTCCCAAGAGCTGGAGGGCCACATCCTTAAAGGCGAGGGTGGGGCCGTGGAAGAGCTCCAGGATGTAGACCCCGTCCTCCCGCACCACGGGAGTGATTTCCCTGTGCTCGAAGCTGTCGTAGGAGCGGTCGACCAGACGCTTCAGGTCGGCTTCGGGGATGTCGGTGGCGAAGAGGGAGATGATCCGGAAGGCCAGTTCCCGGTAGGGAAGCTCCTGCCAGACGGCGAGCTCTTCCCGGCTGACGGTCGGTATCCGTTCCGGCAACAGGAGACCGCCGTCGGTGGCGAGTCCCATCATGACCGCGTCCTTGAATCCGATGGGGGCAATCTTGCCCCGCGTACTGATATAGCGCATGGTATGTTCTCTCCGGTGGGCAGAGGGTTTGCCTGTGCATCGTGCCAGCGAATTTTTCATACTATCAGCAATGATGGAAAAAGTGAAGCGCTTTGCGGCAGCCGCATCCCGTCCAAGCGGGGCACATTAACAGTTGCCAGCGGGGCGGTCTTCTGTGGTACACTTCGTTGTAGGGAATGTCCGCACGCAGGTTACGCGGATTCCGGGAGGGGAGCATCTCCTCCACAATGGCCGGTACCTGCGAGGAGAGAAAAAAGATGGATCTGCCGCAACGCGACAAGATGCTCCGGGTGATCGATACCCTGGTAACCAACTATCTCAAGGGAAAGGTCCAGGCCATCAGGCTTTCCATGATCGCCCTGTTGGCAGGCGGACATATCCTTATCGAGGACATACCCGGTCTGGGGAAGACCACCCTCGCGCTGGCGCTGTCGGGGGCCCTCGGCCTCTCGTTCGGGAGGATACAATGTACCAGCGATCTTCTCCCTTCGGACATTACCGGACTCTCCATCTTCAACCGGGAAGAGAACCGTTTCCGGTTCATCGAGGGACCGATCTTCAACAATATCGTCCTGGTGGACGAGATCAACCGGGCCATGCCCAAAACCCAGAGCGCGCTCCTGGAGGCCATGGAGGAGCGCCGGGTGACGGTGGAGGGTGTGACCTATCCACTTCCCGAGCCATTTCTGGTCATCGCCACCCAGAACCCCATGGAACAGGTGGGGACCTATCCCCTCCCCGAATCCCAGCTGGACCGTTTTCTCGTCCGGACCGGCATCGGCTACCCACCCGAGGAGATCGAGCGGTCCATCATCATGTACGGCAGCATCCGCGATGACCTCAAGAAAATTCCCTCCCTCGTGTCGGGTGAGGATATTCTCGAAGCGAGGCGGGCGATCAGGGAGCAGGTGTACCTTGCGGAAAAGGTAGCCGGCTACATTTACGCCATCGTGGCCGCGACCCGCGAGCATCCGATGGTACTCTCCGGAATTTCCACCCGTGGAGGGATCAATGTGGCGGATGCCGCCCGAGCCCACGCCTATCTGGAGGGGAGGGACTATGTCGCTCCCGATGATGTGAAGGAAGTGGCCGTTCCTGTCAGTTCCCATCGTCTCATCTGCCGGGCGGAACACGAAAGCCTCGACAAGGAGGAGCTATTCGGCTCGATCCTCAAAAATATCTCGGTGCCGCTGGCCTGACCATCACCCGGGCGGGGGGATTCTATGTCGTCCTCACGCTGTTTCTCGGTTTTGCCGCCGTCAACACGGGGAACAACCTCCTGTTTCTCATCGTCTCCGCACTTCTCGGCTTTATGGCCCTGTCCGGCATACTGGGGTGGCTGAACATCCAGGGACTTCACGTCAGGATCGATCTCCCCGATGAAATCTACAGCGGGCACGATACCTTCATCACCGTTCGCCTCGGCAACAGCAAGCGACATCTTCCGTCTTTCCTTCTCCGGATGAAGGTCGGCGGCAGGACCATCGATTTCCCCATCCTCGACAGGGAAGGGGAGGAGACCGGCTCCCTGACCATGACCTTTCCGGAAAGGGGAAGCAGGAACCTGGGTGTCGTCGAAATCTGTTCTCCCTTTCCCGTCAACTTTTTCGTCCGCTGCACGCGCGTTTCCCTCGGCCGTCACTTCCTGGTCTTTCCTGCCCCTCTCCCCTGCCCCCTACCGGCGAGCTTTGCCCGGGTCGAGGAGAAGGGGGGACGGACGACCGCCTCCAAGGGGTACGAAGGGGAAATGGCAAAAATCGCCGATTATACCGGCGGAGAGCCGTTGAAGCTGATTCACTGGCGGCTTTCGGCCCGGCACGGGGGACTCAAGGTCAAGGAGTTGACCGCTACCGCGCAGGACCCGGTGATCATCGACATAACGTCGCAGGAGGGCCTACCCCTCGAATCCAGGCTCTCCTGCGCCGCATTCCTCATCAACCGGCTGATACGGTCACAACGCCCGGTTGGCATGCGGTTGCGCGACAGGATCATTGCTCCTGCCAGCACCAGAGCCCACCGGCTCAGGCTGCTTTCGGAACTGGCGGTGTATGATCGGGATTAGGAAGGTACTTTTCATTCTGGGGATCGGTAGCGCGCTCCTCGGTTTTCTCCCCCTCGTTCCCTACCTGGGGACGGTTGCCCGACTGGTTTTCGCCGCTGCCTTCATCGGCTGCATCGTTGCCGAGCGCAGGGGATGGCGTCTCGCCCCGGCGGTTTCCACTACCGCTTCCCTTTTCCTGTTCGTCTTGTACCTGGTGCAGGTCCACCGGGATAACCTGGTGGGGCCTGCGGTCAATCTCCTTGTCGCGCTTCTGGCCGTGAGGCTCGTCAGTGAGAAATCGCCGAGAAATTACCTGCAGATTTTCGCCCTTTCCCTCTTTGCGCTGGCGAGTTCGTCTCTTTTCAGTCTGAGCGCCCTCTTCATCGTCTACCTCGTGCTTCTCCTCGTGCTGATCGCCCTATCCCTCGTGATTCTCACCTTCTACCAAACCACCCCGGAGATGATCGTTGTCCGCCGGGGGCTCATGAAAATATTCGCTGTATCCGCCATCATGCCGGCAGGGGCCCTCCCCCTGATGCTCGTTTTTTTCGTGATTCTCCCCCGTACCCAGTTCCCACTCTGGGGAGGACTGAATATGGTCGCCGCGAAGGCAACCGGCTTCGCGGAAGTCGTGAAACCGGGGAGTTCCGCCAATGTCGTGGAGACGAGGAATGTGGTGTTCCGGGCCCAGTGCGAAAGGCTTCCCCGCGAGGGGCTCTATTGGCGTGGCATCGTTCTCAATGCCTTCGACGGTACTGCCTGGGTGCGAAGGGCCGCGCCATCCGGTGAAGTGCCTGTCCCTTCCGGGGGAGATGTCGTGCGGCAGACCATGTATCCCGAGCCCAGTAAGAACAAGTATCTGTTTGCCCTTGATGTCCCGTGGCAAGTTAAGGGTGTCAGGGCCGTACTCACACCGGATTCTGTCGCCGTCGGCAGTTCCCCGCCGGGACGGAGGGTCAAATATGACGTGGTTTCTCACAGCGGTAGCGCCATGCCGGTGCCGAAAGGGATCGACCGGGGTTTTTACCTCGGGCTTCCTCCCCGCCTGTCAGGGAGAATGGCGGAGCTCGGGAGGAGCATCGGCAGGAAAGGCCGAACTGATGCGGAAAAAGTTGCCTTGCTGGAGGAGTTCTACCGAAAACAGCATATCACCTACGCAATCACTAACCTTCCCGTTGCCGCCGATCCCCTCGATGAGTTTCTCTTTTCCAAGAAACGGGGCAATTGTGAATACTTCGCCTCTTCCTTCGCGCTGCTGTTGCGGTTGACCGGTGTGCCGTCCCGGTTGGTGGGTGGCTACTTCGGGGGAGAGTACAATGACATCGGCGGGTATTATGTGGTGAGCGATGATATGGCCCATGTCTGGGTGGAGGCCTGTATCAACGGTCGGGAATGGCGGCGTGTCGATCCGAGCGGTCTTGCCGTCAACTCCACCGCGAGAAATGAGGCGGAGCGGGCTGGGATCGGCAGGCGACTGCAGATGTACCTCGATGCCCTCGATTACTACTGGAATCTGACGGTCATTTCCTATGACCTGGAAAGCCAGTTGCAACTGGTCTCCGGGGTCGGCTCCCGCCTGGGGATGCGCCGGTTCCACTTCCGCCCCACGCCGGGCCTGATCGCGGCGATTTTCCTCCCCTTCCTCGCGGCCGTCGTCATCTTCACTGCCAGGAAACGGGCAACTTCTTCGCTTGAAGAGAAAATGGTGCGACGCTTTCTCATGGTGATCCGGAAGCGGTTCCGGATCGAGCCGCTGGCGGACAGCGGCCTCCATGAACTGGCTTCCCTGGTGAATGACAGCCGGGTCGACAGTTTTGTCTCCATCTACGGCAGGGCCGTGTATCGCGACCGGAAACTTTCGCCTGAAGAAATCCGGACCCTCAACCGTCTTCTCCGGGAACTTGTATCGGGAAAGTGAAAGAGGCGGGAAACAACGCCGCTCAGCTTCCGGGAGTCCCGGAGGGCAGCTTATACTTGACACAACCGGTCGTTTCAATTAGTCTAACTTAGAAATACTATTAGAGTTTTCGACAGGTGCACCTTGGCCTCAAAGAAAGACAAACTCCTTGAAAGCGCACAGAGGTTCATCGCCAAGGGCCAACTGGACCGGGCGATCAAGGATTATGAACAGGTTGTGGCGTTCGATCCCGCCGACATCCGGTTCCGGCAGAAGCTTGCAGAGCTCCTGGTGCGGGCAAATCGCAAGGATGAAGCAGTCGGTGAATATGAGTTCATCGGGAAGCATTATGCCAATAACACCTTTTATCTCAAGGCGATTGCGGTCTATAAGCAGATACAGAAACTGGATCCCGGCAACGTGTCTATCCCGTTGGTCCTCGGCTCACTCAATGAAAAGCAGGGATTGATTGGCAACGCCCTTGCAGAATACAATGCCGCCCTCGTCCAGTACCAGAAGTCCGGCCAGTTGCCGGAGGCCATCGATGTCCTCGAGAAGATGCTGGCTGCCGACCCCGACAATCTCAGTACCCACCTCAAGTTTGCCGAAGCCTACTACTGCGCCGGACTTTCCGACAAGGCATACGACAGATTCGTCAGGCTTGCCGTTCTCCTCGCGAAGAGCGGAGACCATTCGGCCTTCCGGCAGATATGTGCCCGCATCTCGAGCCTCTTCCCCGACAGAAATGAATTCCTGCCAGACCTGATGAGGACGCTCATCCAGGATGGCTGTTTTGCCGTCGGGATTTCATATCTCCAGAGTCTGACTGAGGGGGATACCGGCAGTCGGGAACTCTGGGAGCTGCTGGCCGATGCCTATCGGTGCTCGGGCGACGAGGAGAAACGGTCAGCCACCATGCAGCGGATGGCCTTTCTCTTTCCCGGCTTTTGTGTCGAAAGTACGATGGCTGCCGGCGGGAACAGCGCCGCCGATGCGCCCCGGGATATTCCCGAGGTGACGGGAAGTGAGGACCTCCTTGAAATCGATACAGGCAGGGAGCCTGAGATTCCGGAGATGGAGCGACATCTGCCGGAGATTCCCGACGAACGGGAAACCGAGATCCTCCCTGACGAAGTGAGTGCCGATGAGGTCGCCGCAAGCGATTCCATCGAACTGGAACTTACCGAAAAGGCTCCGTCTTCCCTCATTACGGAGGCCATGGTTCCTGCCGGAGAACCGGCTGCAGCCGTAATCGTTCCTCCGACCGCTGAATACCAGGACTGGGAGGAGGAGATCGACTTGTCCCTCGCAGGCGAGGAGGTTTCCTTCGAGTATTCCCCTGAAGGGAATCATGCGGGGGGGGGCACCATCGGGGCGCCTTCCGGAGAGCAGGAGCCTTCGCCCTGTGAAGAGTGCGTACCTGCGGCGACAGGGGCAGATGTTGATGAAATTCCGTTCGACGGGGAGATGACGGAGATAGACCTTGAACTGGGAGATGAGGATGCCGGTGCGCCAGTGGCTGGGCTTCAGGACGAAGGGGGACTCGACCTAATTCCCGGACACGATTTCGATGCAGAGAGCGGGAAGAGAGAGTGGGATGCCGATGCGTCGGCAGGGGAGGGGGATGACGATTTCGGTTCCCTGGAACTGGATGAACTGCAAGACTTCGGGGCCGACGTGCTCCGTGAAGATCAAGGAGGCGAGCTGGAAGATGTTCCGGGGACCGGGGATAAATACGGGCTGGAAGGACTTTTTTCCGCATTCAAGAAAGGGATCGGCAGGCAGCTGGACCAGGACGATACGGAGACCCACTACAACCTGGGCATAGCCTATAAGGAGATGGGGCTGTATGATGATGCCATCACCGAGTTCCGGGCCGCCTCTCAGGGTTCGGGGAGAGCGGCTGATTGTCTGCTGTTGCAGGGTATCTGCTACCGGGACAAGGGTGATGCGGAACTGGCCGAAAAAATCTTCCGGGATGGGACTGCCCTGGCTGGGTTGACTGCCGAAGAGTCATTGAGCATGCGCTATGAACTGGCCGTACTTCTCGATGATTCCGGGAGAACAAACGAGGCCCTGCAACTGTACCGGGAAATTCGCAGTTCCGATCCGGCGTTTCGCGATACCGTCAGGAGAATCAGCCGGTTCGACGGTGAAGAAGTGGAGTGCGGAGAGGATGAAACGGAACTTCTCGAACTGGACGTAGAGGAAGTGGAATAGGTGCTTCCCGGTTCAGGATTGCTTGAGGAACTTGCTTCCGGTCGACATCAGGTCCAAAGGCGGATTATAAATGACGGGTGCAAGGAAGAAGCCGTCCTTGTATGTTGCCGGGAGGGGGGGCAAAGGGCTGGCGGCTTCCAGTGCCTTTAACAGTTTCCTGTCAGATGAATAGCTTCCCGACCCCTGTGCCATTTCAGCCCGTACGATGGTGCCGTCCCGCGCGATAATAACATTGATGATAGCCCTGCGGCTGAGCTCGCCGGTGCCGGAGTTGTCGATCCACCATTTTTCATTGATCGTCCGCAGGATGGCGATGTAGTAATCCCGGATATCGTTGTTGAGGGTCGCTCCGTTGGCAATGCTGCCGAAATATCCGCTGGTGATGCCGAGGGAAAGCGAGGCCTGACGAAGGGATTCCGGTTTCGTCGCAGCGGTTGCCACCGCTTTGGCTGTCTCCTGCCGCAACTTTTCTACTTCCGTTGAAGCGGGCTGCGGCGGTACTTCCGGCAATGGTGCTGCTTCCGACTTTTCCAACGGGGAAGGTGGTGGAACGGGGGGAGGTGCGGGGGCCTCCATGGTGAGATCGAGGAAGGCGACCCGGGACGCCGCATGTCTTCCCTCGTGGGAACTCAGCACCATCGCGACGCAGCATGCGTGCACCAGCACAGAGAAGATAAGCATCCTCCCGAACCGTGACCTGTTCCTGCCACATGCTTCCGCTTCCGCCATGTCCTGATAGATGAAGTCCGATGCCATTTCCCAAACGTACCCGCCGCTTTTTTCCATCATAGTAACAAATCTGCCGGAGAAAAGGCAATCAAAAGAAAGGGGGGCTTTCGGCCCCCCGCGCGTTCATCCTATCTCTCCGGTGATTGCTACTTGTTCTGGGCATCAACGACCGCAATGGCGGCCATGTTGACGATGTCCGTCACGTCATCTCCCCGCTGGAGCACGTGGACCGGCTTGTTCATCCCCATGAGGATGGGACCGATGGCTTCGGCGCCTCCCAGGTGATGAAGGAGCTTGTAGCAGATATTCCCCGAATTCAGGTCGGGGAAGATAAGGACATTAGCGGCCTCTTTCACGGCTGAAAAGGGATAGCTCTTCTGGAGGATTTCCGTGACGACGGCGGTATCCGACTGCATTTCGCCGTCCACGAGGAGATGGGGGGCCTTGTCCTTGACGATTTCCACCGCCCGTTTCACTTTCTTGGTCAAGGGGTGGTTGACCGACCCGAAGTTGGAGAAGGAGAGCATCGCCACCGTCGGTTCGATGTCGAGCATGCGGGCCTTTTCGGCTGCGAGGATCGCCGTCTCGGCTAGTTCCTCGGCGGTCGGCTCGATGCAGACCGTCGTGTCCGCCATGAGAAATATCCCTTTTTTGAATACCATCATGTAGAGGCCGTGAACGCTGGAAAGACCTTCCTGTTTGCCGATTACCTCCAGGGCCGGACGGATCGTCTCGGGATAGTGGGTGTCGATGCCGGAGAGGAGACTGTCCGCATCTCCCATGCGCACCATCATGCAGCCGAAATGAGTGCGGGACTTGCGGGTCATGATACGCCGCGCCTCGGACAGGGTGATCCCCTTGCGCTGCCGCAGCCGGTAAAACTCCTGGGCATACTCCTCGGTTTTCTCCCAGGTGGCCGGTTCGATGATCTGGAGGCTGCCGTTGAAGTCGAGCCCCAGTTCCTGCATGACGGCACGGATCTTGTCGCTGTTGCCGATCAGTATCGGCTGGGCGATCTCCTCCTCGATGAGGATCTGGGCCGCCCGCAGGATCTTTTCGTTGTCCCCTTCGGGGAAGACGATCCGCTTGGGATCGCATTTGGCCTTGTTGATGATCATGCGCAGGGTTTCTTTGGCCTTCCCCTGGAGCGCCTCCAGGTGTTCCATGTACCTTTCCATGTCCTCGATCGGTTGGCGGGCTACCCCCGATTCCATGGCCGCCTTCGCCACTGCCGGCGCGACCCGCAGGAGGGCACGGGGGTCGAACGGTTTCGGGATGATGTATTCGCGCCCGAAAGAGAACTTGACATTGCCGTAGGCGCGGCAGACCGAGTCGGGACATTCTTCCCGGGCCAGTTCGGCAAGGGCGAACACGGCGGCCTTTTTCATTTCCTCGTTGATGGTGGTCGCCCGGACGTCGAGGGCGCCCCGGAAGATGAAGGGGAAGCCGAGCACGTTGTTTACCTGATTGGGATAATCGGAGCGGCCGGTGGCGATCAGCACGTCACCCCGGACCGAAAGGGCCTCTTCCGGGGTGATTTCCGGGTCGGGGTTGGCCATGGCGAAGATGATGGGGTTTTTCGCCATCTTGCGCACCATGTCGGGGGTGAAGGCCCCCTTGGAGGAGAGGCCGAAGAGGACGTCCGCGCCGTCCGCCGCCTCTTCCAGGGTACGAAACGGCACGTCGGCGGCAAAGCGCTCCTTGTACTTGTTCATTCCCTCCGTGCGACCCTTGTAGATGACTCCCTTGGTGTCGCACATGATGAGATTCTCTTTTTTGACGCCCAGGGAGATGGCGAGGTTGGCGCAGGCGATTGCCGAGGCGCCGGCGCCGTTCACCACGATGCGGATGTCGCTGATCTTCTTGCCGATCAGTTCGAGGGCGTTGATGAGGGCGGCGGAAGAGATGATGGCTGTGCCGTGCTGGTCATCGTGGAACACAGGGATGTTCATGGTTTTTTTCAGCTCTTCCTCAATGTAGAAGCACTCGGGGGCCTTGATGTCCTCCAGGTTGATGCCGCCGAAGGTGGGCTCCAGCAACTGGCATACCTTGATCACCTCGTCGGCATCCTCGGTGTTCACTTCGATGTCGAAGACGTCGATGTCGGCGAAACGCTTGAAGAGGACCCCTTTCCCTTCCATGACCGGCTTGCCGGCGAGGGCGCCGATGTTGCCGAGACCGAGGACGGCTGTACCGTTGGAGAGTACGGCCACCAGATTCCCCTTGGCAGTATACTTATATGCGTCTTCGGGATTTTTCTCGATCTCCAGGCAAGGCTCGGCCACTCCCGGAGAATATGCGAGGGACAGGTCCCGAGAAGTGAGACACGGTTTTGAAGGGATTACCTCGATCTTCCCTTTGCGTCCCTGAGAATGGTAATCCAGTGCTTCCTGTTTTTTGCTCATGCGTTTCCTCCTTGCTGGTAACTTTTTACTATTGATAAAATCTGGCATGGTGTGCCGGGGGGGTATCGGTGTGGTAACGCCGTTATAATCAGGGTATTCAGCCTACATTATTCTCTTTGATAACCCTTGTCAAGCGTTTATTATGGGTAAAATCCTTGTTTTCTTCCTTTCTGCAAAAAAATGGAATGCCACGATAATGTGTTGTAAAATAATATTTTTTTGTTGATAATTCATCCAAAGACGCCGCCATTCCCGCCGTCGTGCGGGGTGTGAGGCGTGAGTCGGGTTGCGACCGGGAGGCACGGAAGTTTATGGAACGTATATGGGCACCATGGCGCATGGAATATATCACCAGCGAGAAACCCGCGGGATGCATCTTCTGTGTCAATGAATCCGGGGAGCGCGACCGCGAGCTGCTGGTCATCCATCGCGGCACGCTCTGTTTCGTGATGCTCAACCGTTATCCCTATACCAACGGGCATCTCATGATCGCGCCATTCCGGCATGTCTCCGCCCTTGAACTCCTGACCGACGAGGAGATGCTGGAACTGTTCAGGACAATGAGCATCTGCAGGACGGTTTTGGAGAAGTCCGCTTCTCCCCAGGGGTTCAACATCGGCATCAACCTGGGGAAGGCCGCCGGCGCGGGGGTGGACGACCATCTCCATATCCACGTGGTCCCCCGCTGGGGTGGCGATACCAACTACATGTCGGTGCTTGCCGATATTCGGGTCATGCCGGAAAACCTTCTGACAACCTATGATCGGCTGCTTCCCGCTTTCTCATTGCTCCGGTGCGGGAAGTGAGACGGTCAGGCCGTCCGGGGTAATTGAGAAAGAGGGGGCAATGGGGACAGAGAGGGCGTCATCATGAAGAAAAGGATCGGGATCCTCACCGGAGGGGGGGACTGCCCCGGACTGAACGCCGTCATCAGGGGGGTGGTGAAAGGGGCGATACTCAGGCGCGGGTGGGAAGTCATGGGGATCGAGGACGGCTTCGACGGGCTCCTGAGTCTGGACAAATGCCGGCTCCTCTCCCTTGAGGATGTGCGCGGCATCCTCCCCCGGGGAGGGACGATCCTCGGTTCCACCAACAGGGGAAATCCCTTTCTGTGCCCGGAGGAGAAGGACGGCACAATCGAGCTGGTCGACAAGTCCGGGCTGGTGATGGAAAATCTCCGGCACCTACAGATCGAGTGCCTGGTGGTGGTGGGGGGGGAAGGTTCCCTGAAGATCGCGCTTGAACTGATCAACAAGGGGGTCTGCATTGTCGGTGTTCCCAAGACCATTGATAACGACCTGATGGAGACCGATGTCTCGTTCGGGTACAACACCGCCCTCGAAACGGCCACCGATGCCCTCGACAAGCTCCACACGACGGCGGAGAGCCACCATCGCGTCATGGTAATGGAGGTCATGGGGAGGTATGCCGGATGGATCGCCCTGGAATCGGGGATCGCCGGCGGCGCGGATGTCATCCTGATTCCGGAAATTCCCTTCGCCTTTGACAGGATATGCAGGGCCATCGACGAACGGCGCCGGCAGGGGCGGCGTTTCAGCATCATCGTGGCCGCCGAAGGGGCTTTCCCTCTGGGGGGGGAAAGAGTGATCAAGGAGAGATCGGATACCGGCCTTTCGTTTGAAAGGCTCGGCGGCATCGGCGAGTATGTTGCCCGGGAGATCCGGAAATGCCTCGACATGGAGAGCCGGGTTACGGTCCTGGGTCATCTGCAGCGGGGGGGCTCCCCTTCCACCTTCGATCGGTGTCTCGGGAGCCGTTTCGGGATAAAGGCGCTGGAACTCATCGAATCGGGTCGCTGCGGGCAGATGGTCTGTCTGAAAGGACGCGACATTGCTGCGGTCCCGATAGAGAGGGCGGTCAGGAGCCTGAAGCTGGTGGATCCGGATGGCTCACTGATCCGGTGCGCGGAAGAACTGGGGATTCTTGTCGGCAGATAAGGTTGGTGTTGACTTTCGCCAACCGCTGACTTAGACTGCATCCGATTGCCTGTCGTTTGCGTGATACAGCGCCTTTAGTGGCAGGAAGGCGTCCTGGTTACGGAATGACAGCAGTGATCGGCACACGACCGTGATGCATCCTGCAGATGAGGGGGCGAAGTGAGCATGCACAAGAGGATCGCAGGACAGAACAAGCGCACCCGTTACTCCATTCTGGGTTTCATTCTCGGGATCACCGCTCCCATCGGCTGGACAGTGCTTCGCCTCATCTTTTTCCACGAGGCCGGGCTTTCCCTCTGGCAGCAGATATGGGCCGACTTCGTCAAGAGCCCGTACAACGCCATGCTGTATGCCTACATGGGTGCGGGAACGGCGCTGGTCATGTCGTTTCTCGGCTTTTTCATTGGCAAGAGCGGCGACCAGCTCCATGAGAGGGCGGAGGAGCTGGACATCCTCCATGCCGAAGTGGCTTCCCAGAAGGAGATCTTCGAAAGCCGCTACAAGGTGCTGGATAACAACATCAAGAACTTCCACAATATCAGCAGCAGGATCCAGAAATCAGCCAAACTGGATGAAATCCTCTCCCTCTGCTCCGAGGGACTTCATACCATCCTCGGCTACGAGCGCGTCAATATCCTCATGGCGGACGAGACCCGTTCCAGCCTCTTTTTTTTCACGGCCACGGGGAGCGAGGGGTTTGATCCCCGGGGGGTGACGCTCCCTCTGGACGAGCGGAGCGGGGTGATCTACAAGAGCTTTGCCGAAAGAAAAGTCTATCTCATCGAGGACATCAGCAGCTACCCCCCCGACTACCACGTTCAGGCCCCTTTCAACAAGATCAAGCCGATCCGCTCCCGCAGCTTCATGGTCTGCCCCATTGTCGTCAAGGGAGAATCGATCGGGCTCTTCGGCATCGACAACAGATTTACCCACCGCTCCCTGAACGAAACGGATGTGGATACCCTTAAGCTCTTTGCCGACCAGGTGTCGCTGGCAATCACGAGGATCAATCTCCTCCACGCCGTAGCCACGCTCACCGGTGAACTGGATAACACGTTCAGTGACATGATGAAAAACAGGGAACTCAATTCCCGCAACGTCCTCAGCCTGCAGAAATCCACCGATTCCATGTCCGAAAACACCGCGCACATCGCCACCGCCGCCGAAAGCGTCCTGGCGTCGGTTGACGAAACCAGCTCGGCAGTGGGAGAAATATCCGTAGCCATCGAGCAGGTAACACGGAATCTCGACTGTCTGTCGGAAACCGTCGACAAATCGGTATCGGCCATGGAGCAGATTAATGCCTCCCTCAAGAACATCGAAGGGAGCACCTCCGTCTCCCACCAGGTGGCGAGCCAGGTCAAGGCCCAGGCCGACAAGAGCAGGGCGGTCGTCGACGAGACCATCTCCTCGCTGGCGGAAATCCAGCACTCCGTCGATCTTTCCTACCACGGGATAAAACGGCTGACCGAGAACAGCAGCAGGATCGAGGGCATCGTCAATGTCATCAACGACATCACCAAGCGGACCAACCTCCTTGCCCTGAATGCCTCCATCATCGCAGCCCAAGCCGGGGAATACGGCAAAAGCTTCGGGGTCGTCGCCGACGAGATCCGCAATCTCTCCCTCCAGACCGGTCAGTCGACCGGGGAGATCACGGGGATCATCGAGGAGATCATGGGGGAATCACGCGCCGCCGCGGAAAATATCTCCGCCACGAAGGAACTCGTAAAGAAAGGGGTGGATCTCGGGCAGGGGACGAGTGAGTCCCTGGAGGTCATCCTGGCCAGCTCGTTCCGTGCCATGGAGATGACCGAGGAGATCAAGACGGCGGCAACGGAACAGGCAAAGAGCGTCCAGATGGTTACCCAGTCCATCGAAGACGTGAGCACGATGACCTCCCAGATATTCAACGCCTCCAAGGAGCAGTCGAAAGCCACGAAGAACATCGCCCGGGCCATCGAGTCCATCAAGGGCATGACCCAGGAGATGGTGGGAGCGACCGGCAGGCAGGTCCAGGACGGTACGGAAATCAAGAAATCGGTCGACGCGGCGGGACGCATGGTCATGGGGATATTCGACGACATGGATCAGCGGCGCGCTGAAAGCAGCGCTGTCATGAAGGAACTGGAAGTGATACGGGAGATTGTTGGCTGAGGGGTTCCGGCATTGTCCGCCTGCCCGGCAGAAATGTGTGGACATTTTCCCATGTGATATGATACATAAAACGATATACAGGGCATGCCAGCTACGAGAGCGGAGCAGGCAGTGCGGCAGGACAGCCAGGAATATTCGATACCGCCAGGATTCGCCTGGTGAACCGGGACGGGGGCAATAGCCGAGTGTAGATGAGGGATCAGATCCTCTCATTTGTCGTCACAGAGCGCCTTCCCGTCCCCGGAAGGCGTTTTTGCGTTCGGAGCAGGTAGTGAACAGGAAAAAAACCATTCTCGATATCCAGAAGATGAAGGCCGACGGCGAGAAGATCTCGGTGCTCACCTGCTACGACTACCCCATGGCCTGCATCATGGACAGCTGCGGCATTGATGTCATTCTCGTGGGAGATTCGGCAGGGGTGGTTGTAGCGGGGCACGAAAACACCCTCCCGGTCACCATGGACGAGATGGTGTTCCATACGCAGGCGGTGATGAGAGCACAGCCGAAAGCCCTCGTGGTGACCGACATGCCTTTTCTTTCGTACCAGATCGATGAAGCCTCCGCCCGCGCCAATGCCGGCCGCCTCATCAAGGAGGCAGGGTCCGCCGCCGTCAAGCTGGAAGGGGGGGCAAACGTGGCCGGCGTGATCAGGACCATCGTCGATATGGACGTTCCGGTCATGGCCCACATCGGGCTCACCCCCCAGTCGATTCACCGCATGGGGGGGTACCGGGTCCAGGGGAAGCGGGAGGAACAGGCGGAGCAGCTCCTTGACGATGCCCGGGCCGTCGAGGCGGCCGGCGCCTTTGCCGTCGTTCTCGAAGGGATCCCGTCCCGGCTGGCGCGACGCATCACCGACGAATTGTCCATACCGACCATCGGCATCGGTGCCGGTCCCTCCTGCGACGGGCAGGTCCTTGTGATCCACGACATCCTCGGCCTCTGTGAAAAGTACTCCCCGAAGTTCGTGAAGAAATATGCCGATGTGAAAACGGTCATCGCCGACGCGGTGGCGAATTATATCACCGAAGTGAAGGAAGGGAGCTTCCCCGATGAAGGGCACTCCTTCATCTGACCTCCGGATCATCGACTCTCCCCGGGAGATGCAGGCCCTCTCCCGGCAGGTGCGCGCCGAAGGCAAGACCATCGCCTTCGTGCCGACCATGGGATACCTCCACGAGGGGCACGCCTCCCTCATGCGGGAAGGCCGCCGGCGGGCGGACCTCCTGGTGGCGAGCATCTTCGTCAACCCGACCCAGTTCGGGGCTGGCGAGGACTTCAATGCCTATCCCCGCGATCTGGCAGGGGACATGCGCATCGCGGAAGAAGCCGAGGTTGACGTCATCTTCGTCCCCGCGGCCTCGCAGATGTATCCGGCCGGATACCAGACATACGTGAATGTGGAAGACCTGACCCTCCCCCTGTGCGGAGCGAGCCGGCCGGGACATTTCCGGGGGGTAACGACGGTGGTGGCGAAGCTCTTCAATATCGTCATGCCGCACGTCGCCCTGTTCGGCAAAAAGGACTACCAGCAGCTGGCGGTGATCCGCCGCATGGCGGCGGACCTCAATATGGACATCGACATCCTGGGGATGCCGATCGTCCGGGAGGCAGACGGGCTGGCCATGAGCTCAAGAAACAGTTACCTGTCACCGGAGGAGCGTCGGGCGGCCCTCTGTCTCAGCCGTGGTATTGCGGAGGCGCGAAAGTTGTTTGCTGCAGGTGTTCGGGAAAGCGGCCAGCTGAAGAGTGCCGTTGCGGCTGTAGTAGCTGCCGAACCGCTGGCGGCTCCCGAATATCTCGAACTGCGTGACGGCGGATCACTGGAAGAGGTGTCCCTGGTCGGAAGCGGTACTCTCGTGGCGCTGGCAGTTCGCATAGGAAAGACCAGGCTCATCGACAATTGTATCCTCGGTGATGTCGACTGACCTGCGAAAGGCTCACCGATACCACAGTATGTTTGCCAGCCGGTCGCAGGGGGACCGCTGGCGTGAAGGTGAAACGACAATGCCGAAAAGCCGCGAAGCAGCCCGCGCCACCCTGGAAAATCTCTACCGGATCTTCACCGTGCCGGAAGCGCCCGATTCGACCCTCGGCGCCGTTGACCAGGCGATTACCGACGATGTCGCCGGCTTCCTGCAGACCCATATCGTGGCCATAGAACGCTCGATGGAAGAGATCGAAGCGAATTTCTCCTCCTTCGCCATCCCGGACGAACCGACCTACGTCTCCGAATACACCGAATTCGTGAAGGAAAACCTGGTCGCCCAATCGGTCCACACCGCAGCACCCGGTTTTGTCGGACACATGACTTCGGCGCTTCCCTACTTCATGCTCCCTCTGGCACGCCTCATGACCGCCCTCAACCAGAACCTGGTCAAGGTAGAGACCTCCAAGGCCTTTACCCCTATGGAGCGGCAGGTCCTGGCCATGCTCCATCACCTGGTCTACCGTCGCGCCGACGACTTCTACCCCCGCTGGATCCACGACAGCCAGCATGCGCTGGGGGCCTTCTGCTCCGGCGGGACCATTGCCAACGTCACGGCGCTCTGGGTGGCGCGCAACCGGCTCTTCTCGCCGGAGGGTACCTTTCGCGGCATTGCCCAGGAGGGGCTGGCCGGCGCCCTGAAGCACCGCGGCGCCGATGGGCTTGCCGTCCTCGTATCCGAGCGGGGCCACTACTCCTTTGGAAAGGCCGCCGACCTTCTCGGCCTCGGCCGGGACAACCTGATCAAGGTCCTGACCGACGAGCGGAACCGCATCGATTTGATGCTCCTGCGGGACGAGTGCCGTCGGCTCCGGGACCAGAACATCCTCCCCGTGGCGATCGTCGGCATCGCCGGGACCACCGAAACCGGCAACGTCGATCCGCTGGAGGCACTGGCAGATGTCGCCCAGGAGTTCGGCTGCCATTTCCACGTGGACGCTGCCTGGGGAGGGCCGACCCTTTTTTCCGACCGGTATCGCTCGCTTCTTGCCGGCATCGAGCGGGCAGATTCGGTCACCATTGATGCCCACAAGCAGCTTTACGTGCCGATGGGGGCGGGTATGGTCGTCTTCAAGGACCCAACTGCCCTCTCGGCGATCGAGCACCATGCGAACTACATACTGCGGCACGGTTCCAAGGACCTGGGAAGCCATACTTTGGAAGGGTCGAGGCCCGGGATGTCGATGCTGGTCCATGCCGGTTTTTCCATCATTGGTCGCAAGGGGTACGGGCTGCTCATCGATATGGGGATCGAGCGGGCGAAAATCTTTGCCGACATGATCCGGAACCATCAAGATTTCGAGCTGACCAGCGAACCGGAGTTGAACATTCTCACCTACCGCTACTCTGCTCTGGTCGTGCAACAGGCCCTGGATACCGTTACGGCTCAACAGCGCATCGTTATCAACGCTCTTCTCGACCAAGTCTGCATGCTCTTGCAGAAACATCAGCGGGAGGCCGGGAAAACCTTTGTCTCCCGGACGCGGCTACGCCTGGCCCGCTACGGTGAGGAAATCACAGTACTGCGCGCCGTCCTGGCCAATCCATTGACGACCAAAGAGATCCTCGATGGAATTCTTCAAGAACAGTGCGAAATCGTGCAGCAGCCGGAGATTCAAGCTCTGCTGAGCCAGATCGAAGAGATGCTGCAGGGCGATTCGAAGCCCGTGGGCGTGGTCGAAAGTAACCGGATGCACGCCCATCCCAAGGAAATGGCCGGCCAGGGGACCCTCAAGAAGGTTGTCTGGTAGCCGCCGACAGTCATGAAGCCTGCCGAGGGCAGATGTCTCAGGGGACATTCCCCGGGCATTTGCCCTTTTCTTTCCTCCTGGTACAATTGAGCTGAATTCGACCTTCACCTGCCGGAGACCTCCACGTCATGCAGATGGTTGCCGCCTCATTTGTCGTCCCCGTCACCTCGCCTCCCGTTGCCGGAGGGGCGCTGGTGCTGGACGGGGGAAGGATCGTCGCCGTCGGCTCACTGAAGGAGCTGCGTGCCGCCTATAATGTGCCGTGCCGGGAATACCCCGGCTGCGTGATCCTGCCCGGCCTCGTGAACGCCCATGCCCATCTCGAACTCACCCATTTCCCCGCGTGGAAGGTGCGCAAGGGTATCGACTATTCACCCCGGACCTACGTGGACTGGGTAATCCAGGTCGTCAAGATCCGGCGAGCCCTCACCCAGCGGGAGCTGGAACATTCGGTGCGGGAGGGGATCAGGGTTTCGGTGGAGTGCGGTACGACTGCCATCGGCGAAATTTCCACCGACCGGGCTCTGCTGCCGCTCTATGGCGCCGCCCCTCTTGTCGGTCGCCTCTTCTTCGAGGCCATCGGCCAGGAGCCCGCCGGTTGCGAGCGGCTGCGGGGAGAGTTGGACGCGGCGGTGGCTTCGTTCCGGGCCGGGAGCTTCCATGCCGGGATTTCCCCTCACGCCTGTCACACCTTATCGTCGCGGTTCATGGGGGAGATCGTCGCCCTGGCCCGCTCCCACGGGGTTCCAACCGCCATCCATCTGTCCGAGTCCCGGGAAGAGGCGGCATTCCTTCACGACTCAGGCGGGAAGATCGCCGAACTGCTCTATCCCTTTGCCGGATGGCAGGAGTATCTGCCTGCGCCGCAACGCACGACCTCCACCGCCTACCTGGATGCCCTCGGAGTTCTCGATGCCGCGACCACGGTTGTCCACTGCGTGCACGTAACTCCCGCCGACGCTGAAACCTTGAATCGGCGCGGGGTTTCTGCGGTTCTCTGCCCCCGCAGCAACGAGCGGCTGGCAGTGGGGAAGGCGCCGGCCCTGCTCCTGAAAAAATCAGGCATCCCCCTGGCTCTCGGCACGGACTCTCTCGCCAGCAACGACTCCCTTTCCCTCTGGGACGAGATGCGATTCCTCCTCCGGCAATTCCCCGACGTCTTCTCCCCCCGCGAGGCGCTGGAAATGGCCAGCATCAATGCGGCACGGGCACTTCACCTGGAGGGTGAGACGGGTTCCCTGGAAAAAGGGAAGCGGGGCGATTTCCTTGTCGTTGCTCCCAGCGCTGAGGTGGACCTCGTCGGCCTCCATGAAGCCGTCATCGAGGAGAGCAAGCTGCAAGAGGTGTTTATCGCCGGCCAGCCGGCATCGATATAGCGGAGTGCCGCGGCTGGGGCATGTGTCCGGCAACCTTTTCCCTTGCTAATGATTTGCCGGTTTTGCTACTATGAAAGCATGGGTGAAAAGCTGATCTGCAACAACAAAAAGGCGTACCACGAGTATTTCATCGAGGAAAAGTTCGAAGCGGGGATGGTCCTCACCGGTACCGAGGTAAAGTCGTTGCGCCTGGGTAAGGCCAACATGAGCGATTCCTTCGCCATGGTGAAGAGCGGTGAGGCCTTTCTCCACAACCTCCACATTTCGCCCTACGCGTTCGGCAACCGGGAAAACCATGACCCGGAGCGGATGCGTAAGCTCCTCCTCCACAAGACGGAGATCGTGAAACTCTTCGGCCGGGTGCGGGAGCAGGGGTACTCACTGGTGCCGCTCCGTCTCTACTTCAAGAACGGCCTCGTCAAGGTGGAAATGGGACTGGCGAAGGGGAAGAAGCTCTACGATAAGCGCGAGGACATGAAGAAGAAGGATCATTCCCGCGACATGGCGCAGGCGTTGAAGGCAAGTAGATAAAGGGTAGAGTTCAAAGTTCAAGGTTCGGTGTTCGAGGCAAAACTCTGAACGTTGAACATCAAACGGTTTTAAGGGGGTGTAAAGGTTTCGACGGGGGTAGGAAGCAAAGGTTGCATGCCGGGGGTGTGGGCTGGCCCCGTTAACAAGCCCGCACGGCTACAATTGCCGACAATTACAGCTACGCCGTAGCAGCTTAATACCCTGCTACCGATTCTTCTCCCCTCTCCCGCGGGGGAGGATGAATCGTCATTTCAGCGGGATAGTCGAAGGGAGCGCCTGTGGCCCGGAGGCGAAATCAAGCAGGATCGCGGTTTGAGGATCCCGTCCGGTGGAGCCGATGACCGTTAAACCCTAAATACCGGAACAAGCATGTAGACGCCTTCTGTGTATGATCTTCGGACGCGGGTTCGATTCCCGCCACCTCCACCATTTGATGGTCCAGTAAGGACCGGAGTAGAGCAAAGACCCCTGAGAAATCAGGGGTTTTTTGTTGCTAATTGTCCAATAGTGTGCTATAGGGTCTATTGAAATCCAGATGTTTTGGGGGCCTTAAATTGTCAAATATGCCCCCAAAAAAATATCGATGCCCCCAAAAAGGAGGTAAAAGCCTATGCCTAAAAGGATTACGCCGCTATCTGACACCAAAGTACGCACTGTGAAACCCCAGCCGAAGGAAGTAAAGCTCTTTGATGGCGGTGGCCTCTTTCTTCTGGTAGCTCCGACCGGCGGGAAATTGTGGCGCTTCAAGTACCGATTTGCAGGGAAAGAGAAAAAGCTGACTTTCGGCACCTATCCCGAAATATCACTTGCCGATGCTAGGCAGCGGCGGGAAGAGGCCCGGAAGCTGCTGGCGAAAGGCGTTGACCCTGGCGAGATCAAGAAGGCGCAGAAGGCGGCACTGGTTGCCGTCGCTGAAAACTCATTCGAGGTCGTTGCGCGGGAATGGCACAGCAAGTTTTCTAGCGCATGGTCAGCTAGTCATGCGGAAACGACGCTTGGGCGGCTTAAGCTTGACGTATTCCCGGTTTTGGGGGCGCGGCCTATTACGGAGATAAAGGCGCCTGAACTGCTGGCGATGCTGCGGCGGATCGAATCTAGGGGGGCGTTGGAAACGGCGCACCGGGTCAGAACCATTTGCGGCCAGGTGTTCCGATATGCCGTCGCCACGGGGCGGGCTGAACGCGATCTGGCGGCAGACTTGAAAGGCGCTTTGCCACCATACAAGAAAGGCCACCTTGCGGCCATCGTTGACCCAAAAGACGTTGCCCCCCTCCTGCGCGCTATAGATGGTTATAAAGGCTCTTTCGTCGTCAAAAGCGCATTGCAGCTGGCATCCCTTGTTTTTGTCCGTCCTGGGGAGCTACGGCAAGCAGAATGGGCTGAAATCGACCTTGATACTGCCGAATGGAATATCCCTGCCGAACGGATGAAAATGAAACAGCCGCACCTTGTTCCCCTGTCGGTGCGGGCGGTTGAAATCCTTCGGGAACTGAAAGCTCTGACTGGAAATAGCCGTTACGTGTTTCCCTCTGGGCGGTCCTTTGCCCGGCCGATGAGTAATAATGCAATCAACGCGGCGCTCCGGCGTATGGGATTCGATAAGGACGAAATGACGGGACACGGTTTCCGGGCAATGGCGCGGACGATCCTTGACGAGGTATTGCAGATCAGGCCTGACTATATCGAACATCAACTGGCACATGCGGTTAAAGACCCGAATGGGAGAGCATACAACCGGACGGCGCACCTTGCCGAAAGACGGAAGATGATGCAGCTATGGGCCGATTACCTTGAAGGATTAAAAGCAGGGGCGAAAGTGATACCCTTGAAGCAATCAAAGTAACGGATAGAGGGTGACCAGCGGCAGGTTACTCGCCGACTGGTCTAACCGAGTGTTAGAATTTAGAAATCAAATTACGTCTTCAAGTTTGATTTTCGCTTTGATAAGGCCTGAAAGTTCGTTAGAGCAATTTTTTAATCCATCAAGGATTTCCATTCCATTTGACATGTGAGATTCGTCGTAAAGTTTCTTCAAACTATCGGTGCTTAAGTCATCTACTCGTAGAAGGGCCCTAAGCCTCTCTTGTTTTGGAAGAACATGGTTAAATATCTCCCTGCCGAAGCTCGGAGCCATTAGTTTGATGATTTTTTCAAATTCTTCGTCCATCATATCAATAGTCAATTTTCGAATCGAAGAGAGTTGTGAAAAAGCCAATGCTTTAATATCTTGTAAATTGGTTTGGTTTTTCGTAGCAGAAGCGTCCTTTATCAGCATGAATATTTTTTCAGCTGTAGATATAATGTCTTCAATGTTAAGCTGAATTGATACGATTCTTCTCTGAATGTCTTTTCTTTTGCTAAGGTCACCCCAATTCAATATTGAAGTAATGGCATTCCTAAATAACTCAACAGCAGTCAACAACGTTCCTAATTGTTCTATCACGAGCATTCCTCCTCCGATTTATTTCTAACGGTGCTGAGGGTCCTCGACGGCAGCACCCGAACGTTAGACACTTCCTACATACCTAACTGTGTCTCAATATATTTCTGGAGCAAACCGGTTGCAATGTCGCCCGCTTTACTTCCGAGACCTGCAACAAATTTCTTAAGTTTCTGTCTTGCTACTAGTCTTCCGGTAGACGGTGCACTCTTGTCTGAGAGCTCATGAACGGCTGAAGCAAGCTCAGATTTATTACTACCTCCGTGTTCTTGGACAAGTTTTAATAATTCAAGGTCATTTGTCGTCAGATGCTGGTCGCCACGAATCTCCTGTGCAACAATACCGTTAACCGCTTCAATTGCTTGATAATTCAAATTTATTGTAACTGGTGACGCTTTATGGTGAGTTGCAAGCCTGAGTGGTGATTGATCAATTGATAGGGCAGCAGAGGTCCCACTTATGGATGGTACAACAGTGTCAACAAGAGCATCGACCGACAGCCAGTCTAGGTTAGCTGGCAATATATCCACTAGTTCTGATTCTAGCCTCTGCCTAATTCCAAGTATTTTCCTCTCTCTGTCGTGCTTTAAGTCAACTTGTAACCTTTTTGCTTCTTTGCCATAACGGGAAAGAATATCTATGATTTCCCGTGGCGAAACCTTCTTTTCTAGTAAAATTGCCTCTGCAGCTGCTTGATTTGAAGCGCACATATCCAGCAGTTGTGTGAAATCTGCGAACTCTGTTGCTAAGCCGGTTTCACCCATCGGAATTTCGCCAAAGAATTCATAAATTACGCCGTTTTCTGTCCTATATTGATCAAGCCTGACAGCAAGGCCACCAACTCTCCCAAGATAGTCACGGAACATTTGAAGGAGGCGGTCAGTCTCATCCGCCCACATGCGTGCAGTTGGGATATAAAGACGGAAAATGAGATTTTGTTCCGTTTCTTTCAAGAATGAAGTTGCTATAACAGTTACTTCAGCATTTTTTTTGTATGGAAGAACGGTTATTCCATGTACCTCAAACATGCTCAATACAGTGACTCGTTCATCCTCATCCGGTGTCCAAAAATCTTCATCCTCCTCAGTGTATTTCCCTGTGATTATGTTTTCGTAGACAAATAGGATATTTGGGACAGACCCCACTTTAGCTAAGAGCTCAACACCAACATCCCGATATTCATCTCGAAGAATTCTAGAAAAGTTATGCCCTGCAAACTTAATAAGGACGCTTTCAACATGGAACTCATCAAAAAGTCGTACTATCTCACTCCAATTTTCAGGTTTTGATTCGAGCATCTTTTGTTTATATTGGCGACCAGCAGTGCGGATTGCACTCGAAACTCCCTCGTGATTAACATTTCCGATGAGGAGAACCAAGGGCTCCTTTTTCTTGTGACCGTGATTCTTCATGCGTCACCTCAAGACTTGAATATTTTATTGTATAATGTCCATAAGCCTGACCGGCAGTTACTTGGCCGGTCTTGGCGCTTGTTGAAACTTCGCTGATTCCTCGCTGCCTATGTAAAAGTCTTTCAAATTTAAACTTTTTAGTATAGTCGTCCCTGAAAAAGTCCTAAAACTGATTCAGGCGGGTTGATATCTGAAGCTGAATACGTCCAGCACAGTCTTGATGCTGGTAGAAACGCCCCTGAACCGCTCTTTGAAAAGCCACAAAAGGAT
>Ga0335083_10001121_pt1 | contig 37600 bp, 28 predicted proteins | sample Lox_Sample_42_FD_206716 | JGI IMG/M metagenome (GOLD analysis project Ga0335083, IMG submission 206716) | Soil microbial communities from Loxahatchee National Wildlife Refuge, Florida, United States - Lox_Sample_4.2 | ecosystem: Environmental > Terrestrial > Soil > Wetlands | place: USA...
CCGGTATACGTGGCCGGGTCGGGGGTTGCGGTGATCGGTACGTTACAGTCGTACGCGTACATCGGCTGCGCGCGGAAGTCGCTGAGCCCGCCGACGTTCTGCAGGTCGAAGATCGCAGGATCGGCGATCGACGCGTCGTCCTCGTCGGTGAAGATCACGACCAGCAGCGCAGCTCCGTCGCGGACGAAGCCAGCGTTCGCGGTCTGCGAGCCATCGAGCGCGCGCTTCATCGCCTCGAGCGGCTCCTCGAAGCCGCAGCCTCTCTGGCCGAGCTCCGCGATGCACGTCATCGCTTGATCGAGCGTGCCGGTGTAGTTCGTTGTGCGGCTGTTACTCGACGCGATGTCGCTGATGAACAGCCCGCTCGGTGGCGTGCAGCCCGTGACGGTCGCCGTGGCGTGAAGCAGACCGTCGTCGGCGGGCGCGGTATTCGGGCAACTGGTCCCGTAGTTCGCATCGCTATCGAGCCCGACGGTCGTCGACACGAACCCGATGTGGACGTCGGGGCGACCGCCCGGCAGCGCGTCGAGCCCGGCGACGAAGCTGGCGAACGACGAGGCGAACGCTACTTGCTTGTCGGTGATCGACAACGAGTTGTCGATCACGAACAACACGTCGACGCCGGCCGCCGGAAGCATGAACGGCGGAAACACGGGCGGGGCATCGGGCCCGGCGTCCGCCATCGCCGCGTCGACGCTCGGAGGCCCATCGGCTGTCCCGCCCGCGTCGGCCTTGGCTCCGCTGTGGTTAGAGCACGCACACAACCCAACCGCGAGCGCGATTTTCCTCATGGCTGCGCGCTTCGTGCACGGTGCGGGCCGTGTGAGATGTCATCAGCTTGAGGGCGCGCCGTGAACGCTCGTCCACGTACATCGTGAGCGCTCGTTCACGTGCGCGCGACGATCGCGCGGGCCACCCGCATGCCATCGAGCGCGGCCGACACGATGCCGCCGGCGTAGCCCGCGCCCTCGCCGCACGGAAACAGGCTTGCAACATCCGGCGACACCAGCGACTCGCGATCGCGCGGCACGCGCACCGGCGACGACGTGCGCGACTCGACGCCGACGAGCACGGCTTCTTCGGTGAGATAGCCGCGCATCTGGCGATCGAACGCGGCGAGCGCCTCGCGCAAGCGCGCCGCGAGCGGCAGGCCGGTGACCGCGAGGACCTCGCCGACGTCGCCGGCGAGCAGGCCCGGCTGGTAGCTCGTGTGCGGCACCGTCGACGATGCGCGACCGCGCACGAAATCGGTCGCGCGCGTCGCCGGTGCGCGCAGCGCGCCGCCGCCGGCTTCGGCCGCCGCGCGCTCGAGCCGGCGCTGCAGCTCGACGCCCGCGTGCGGCGCGCCGCCGAAATCGCGCGGCTCGATCGCGACGACCAGGCCCGAGTTCGCGAACGGCGAATCGCGCCGCGACAGGCTCATGCCGTTGACGACGAGCCCGTCGGGCTCGGTCGCGGCCGGGACGATCCAGCCGCCCGGGCACATGCAGAACGAGAACGCGCCGCGGCCGTCGTCGGGCGTGAACGCGAGCCGATACGCGGCGGCCGGCAGCTTCGCGTGGCCGGCGGCGCGCCCGTACTGGATGCGATCGACGAGCGGCTGCGGGTGCTCGATGCGCACGCCCATCGCGAACGGCTTGGCTTCGAGCCGCACGCCGGCGCGCTCGAGGAGTGCGTGCACGTCGCGCGCGGAGTGGCCGCTCGCGATCACGACCGCGCGGCCGATGACCTCGTCGCCGTCCGCGAGCCGCACGCCGATCGCGCGGCCATCGCGCACGACGAGCTCGGTCGCACGCGCCCCGAACCGGATCGCGGAGCCGACCGACTCGAGCCGCTCGCGCAGCGCGGTGATCACCTTCGGCAGCTTGTTCGAGCCGATGTGCGGGCGGGCGTCGACGAGGATCGCCGGCGGCGCGCCGTGCAGCGCGAGGATCTCGATCACGTCGCGCACGTCGCCGCGCTTGTGCGCGCGCGTGTAGAGCTTGCCGTCGGAGTACGTGCCCGCGCCGCCTTCGCCGTAGCAATAGTTCGAGTCGGGATCGACGACGCCGTGCTGGGTGAGGCCCTTGAGATCGCGGCGGCGCGCCTGCACCGGCTTGCCGCGGTCGACGATCACGGCGGGCACGCCGACACGCGCGAGCTGGTACGCGCAGAAGATGCCGGCCGGCCCGGCGCCGACGATCACGACCGGCTCGCCCGCGGTCTCGCGCGGCCATACCGGCGGCGGCTGCGGCTCGGCCGCGCCGACGATCAGATGAAACCGCACGCGGCCGCGCCGCGCGTCGATCGATCGCTTGCGCACCTCGAGCAGCGGCAACCGCTCGGGCGCGACATCGAGCATCGCCGCGAGCTTCGCGGTCAACGCCGCCGCATCGTCGGGCTCGTCGAGGTCGAGCTCGACGCGATACTCCTGATCTGGCGCGAACATGAATGAGAAGAGTTACCGCCAAGGCGCCGCAGACGCCAAGCAAGGACGCCAGGCAGAAGTCTAATTTCTTCCTGGCGCCTTCCTTAGCATCTCGGCGCCTTGGCGGTAATTCTGCTCTTCACGGCGCGAACGCCGCGATCGGGATGTCGATCGCGGATCGATCTTCGCGCGCGATCAGCTGGGCCTTCGCGGGCACGCCCGGCAGCACGTTGGCCGCGAAGTACTGCGCCGCGAACTTCTTGCCGGCGTAGAACGCGCGGTCGGGGTGGTCGGCGGGGAGCTTGTCGGCCGCGGCCTCGGCGATCACGGCTTGCTCGAGCAGCAACCAGCCGATCGTGGTCTCCGCCATCATCTCGAGGAAGCGGTTCGCGACCGACGGCACGAGCTCGATCTTGCCGCCGCCGAACCACTGCATGAACTTGCCGCCGGTCGCGGTCAACGCCTCCATCGCCTGCGCGAGCGTCGCGACCGCGTCCTTGAGCGTCGCGTGATCCTTGTGCGCGGCGACGAACGCGCCGACATCCTTCGCGTACTGCTGCACGTTCGCGCCGCCGCGCTGCATCAGCTTGCGGCCGACGAGGTCCATCGCCTGGATGTGGTTCGTGCCCTCGTAGATCGAGAAGATCTTCGAGTCGCGGCAGTACTGCTCGACCGGCCAGTCGCGCAGGAAGCCGGCGCCGCCGTAGACCTGGATCGCCGACGCGCAGATCTGAAACGCCTGGTCGCTGCCGTACGACTTGATGAGAGGCACGAGCAGATCGACCTGGCCCTGGTGGTACTCCTGCTGCTGCTTGTCGCCACCGGTCTTCTCGATCGCGTTCGCGCGATCGACATGCATCGTCAGCTTCACGGCGAGCGCGCGCAGGCCCTCGGTCTTCGCCTTCATGTCGAGGAGCAGCCGCTTGACGTCGGCGTGCTCGACGATCGGCACGCGCGGCGCGGTCGCGTCCTTCCACTGCTTGATCGAGCTGCCCTGCTTGCGATCCTTCGCGTAGTCGAGCGCGTTCAGGTACGCCGACGACGCGATCGCCAGGCTCTGGATGCCGACGCCGATGCGCGCGTAGTTCATCAGATGGAACATCTGGGACATGCCCTTCTGCTCGGTCGTGCCGACGAGCTCGCCGATGCAGCCGCCGTTGTCGCCGAACGCGAGCTGCGCGGTCGACGACGCCTTGATGCCCATCTTGTGCTCGATGCCCGCGACGGCGACGTCGTTCGGCGTGCCGTCGGGCCGCACCTTCGGCACGATGAACAGCGACAGGCCCTTCGTGCCCGGCGGTGCATCGGGCGTGCGCGCGAGCACCATGTGCACGATGTTCGGCGTCATGTCCTGATCGCCGCCGCTGATGAAGATCTTCGTGCCCTTGATGTCGTAGCGGCCGTCCGTGCGCCGGACCGCTTGCGTCGTCGCCGAGCCGACATCGCTGCCGGCGTGCGCCTCGGTCAGGCACATCGTGCCGGCCCACGCGCCGCTCATCATCTTCGAGACGTACGTCGCCTGCTGCTCGGGCGTACCGAACGTGAGGATCACGTCGGCGGCGCCCTGCGTGAGCGCCGGGTACATGTTGAACGACGTGCACGACCCGCACATGAACTCCTCGACCATCATCGCGAGCGTGAACGGCCCGGCCTGCCCGCCGTGCTTCTCCTCGATGCCGAGCGTGCGCCATCCGGCCTCGAACAGGGCCTTCCAGGCCTCGCGGAAGCCGCTCGGCGTCTTGACCTGACCGTGCTCGAGCCGGCAGCCCTGCTCGTCGCCGCCGGCGTTGATCGGGCCGAGGTACTTCTGGACCCAGCCGTACGCCTCTTCGATCACCGCGAGCACCTCGTCCTTGCCCCAGTTGGCGTACGGCGGCTTGCCGATGATCTCGTCGAGCTTGAACTGCTCGAACAGCAGGAACGTCATGTCGCGGAGGTTGGCCTTGTAATAGTTCTGCTGGGACACGGGGGCCTCGCGGGTGGGGTGAATGAACCGTCATTCATTTTATGGATCGACTGATGCGCCGCGTCAACCCGTGATATAGGGTCGCGCGCATGCTGCAGGACAAGGTCATCGTCATCACCGGCGCGAGCCGGGGCATCGGCGAGGCGATCGCGAAGGCGTGCGTCGAAGCGGGCGCGCGCGTGGTGCTCGCGTCGCGCAAGCAGGCGGACCTCGATCGCGTGGCGAGCACGCTCGGCGAGCGCGCGCTCGCGGTCGCGTGTCACACCGGCAAGGCCGACGAGGTCGACGCGATGTTCGCGCGCGCCGTCGAGAAATTCGGACGCGTCGACGGCCTCGTCAACAACGCGGCGACCAATCCGTACTTCGGGCCGCTCGTCGATACGCCCGATGCGGCGATGGACAAGACGATCGAGGTCAACCTGCGCGGCTACTTCTACGGCGCGCGCGCGTTCATCAGACATGCACGCACCCGCGGCGGCGGCGGCGCGATCGTCAACATCGCGAGCATCATGGGCCTACGCGCCGCGGCGATGCAGGGCATCTACGGCATGACCAAGGCCGCCGTCATCAGCATGACGCAGACGCTCGCGTTCGAGCTCGGCAGCTCGGGCATCCGCGTCAACGCGATCGCGCCCGGGATCGTCGAGACCAGGTTCGCCCAGACGCTCATCCAGACCCCGATGATCCATGACTTCATCGTCAAGCGAACCCCGCTGGGGCGGCACGCGCAGCCCGCCGAGATCGCGGGCGCGGCCATGTACCTGCTTAGTGACGCCGCCTCGTTCACGACCGGCACGGTGCTGGTCGTCGACGGTGGCATGACTGCGACCTAACTGTGGGCAAACTCACCGCGATTACCCGGCAGCTCCGTTATCGTCGAGACGTGCGGATCGTTGCCCTCGCGCTCGCGCTGGTCGCTGCCTGCGGCTCGGATGCCGTGCCGCCGCTCGCGACCGCGAAGCCCGGCGTCGTGTTCGCGTACCCGACCGACGGCATGATCGACGTGCCGCTCGGCGCGAACGTGATCGTCACGTTCTCCGATCCGATCGTGATGGATCAGCTCGCATGCAACGACGCGACGAGCGGTCCGTTCTGCATCGTCGGTCCCGCCGGACCGGTCACGGTGATGCCGCAGGTGTCGATGGACGGCAAGACGATCGTCGTGCCGTCGCCCGGGTTCGCCGAGGGTGGGCAGTATCAGATCGTGGTCGGCAGCGCGCTCGAGCCGACCGCGCAGAACCTGCCCGCAACCGGCGCGCTCGTCACGTTCACCGCGCGCGCGGATCGCCCGCGCGCGGCGGCGCCGACGCTGGTCTCGGTCAACGGCGGCGATCCCGCGAACCCGGAGTCGTTCCGGCCGATGTTCGAGGCGTCGACGATCCGGCTCGTGTTCTCCGAGCCGCTCGACCCGCGCACGGTCACCGCATCTCCCGGATCGGTCGAGCTGTTCGACGGCGGCGGCAACCTCGTGCCGGCGACCGTGATCGCGAAGGACATCCACGTCTCGATCGATCCGATCGCGGATCTGACGGCAGGGATGACCTACACGCTGCGCCTCAACAGCTCGATCCTCGACCTCGGCGGCCAGGCGCTCGCGCCGGTCGAGGTCAAGCTCACGCCGCAGAACAGCGTCGGCAGCGGCACGACGCCGCAGCTGCTGCGCACGCGGCAGATGGGCGACCCGGGCACGGCGGCGCCGCGCACCGGGTTCGCGACGAACACGATCGTGCTGAACCATCCGCTGATCGGCCAGCAGACCGAGCAGCTGCTCCCGGCGACGGTCGCGAGCGAGCTCGGCGATCCGAAGGCGCTCGGCGGGCCGATCGCGTTCACGATGCGCCGCGGCCAGCGCTTTCACGTCAGCGGGCTGAACGTCGCGTTCGGCGGCGTCGTGCCGTCGGGGCTGTCGACGCAGGAGATCGAGATCGAGCTGCTCACCGACGGCGGCGGCCGGCTGTATCGCAACCCGAACCAGTCGCCCGATCAGTCGCCCGAGAACGATCGCGCGCCGGTGTACGTCGACTTCAGCCTCGACGTCGCGGTGTACGCGACCGATCCGATGGGCAACGCCGTGCTGTCGCAGACCGTGCTCGGACTGCAAGCGGCCGGCATCGCGACTCCGACCGAGGGCGTGCTCGACATCGAGACCGCGTCGGCGATGGACCTCGGCCTGCTCGGGCTCGCGCAGGCGCCGTCGAACCTCGTGCTCGAGCTGATCACCGACGCGACCGCGACGCCGCCGAGCGATACGACGCCGCCGACGCTGGTCTCGACGTTCCCGGCCGCGAGCTCGGATCTGCTGCCGGTCGACGGCGGGATCGAGCTCGTGTTCAGCGAGCCGATCGATCTCGATCGCGCGCGCAACGGCGGGCTCGTGCTCGAGACCGGGACGAACACGATGGTGCCGTTCGAGCTCGAGAGCCACGGCGCGGCGGTCGTGCTGCGGCCGCTCACGCGCTTCGCGTATTCGACTGCCTACCAGGTCGTGTTCGACGACGTGCGCGACGTCGCCGGCAATCAGCTGGCCTCGCAGGTACCGATGATCTTCACGACGGCGCCGCTCGCGTCGACCGGCGTGCCGCTGACGATCGTGTCGGCACATCCGGGCGCGCCGTGCGCGCTGAACGGGACCGGGCAGTGCTCGGGCGGCCAGTCGACCGACGACGCGTATCCGGCGTTCACGCTGCCCGCGAACGACGTCGCGCGGTTCGACTTCAGCCAACCGCTCGCCGCGGGCTCGATCGCGCTCGGCGCGCAGTGCAACGCCGGCGACGTGCGCGTCGAGCAAGTCGACGGCAGCGGCGCGTGCTCGGCGACCGTGCCCGGCACGTTGATCGTCGAGGATCGCGCGCTCGTGTTCGTGCCCGACGTGCCGTGGGCGATGGGCACGCATTATCGCGTCACGCTCGTCTCGGGCGGCAACTCGAGCTGCAACGCCGGCGAGATCTGCGGCATCCAGGATGCGGCGAGCTGGGACCCGCTGACCGGCACGACGAGCGGCGCCGGCGGCGGGCCGAACCTCGTCGTCGATTTCACCGGCGACGCACCGACGACCAACACGATCGTGTTCGCGACCGCGTCGCCGTTCACCGACACCAACGGCTCGGGCTTCGTCGATGGCGCCGAGCTGCCGGCCGCCGCGAACTCGGCTGCGCTGCGCATCACCGGCACGAGCGGCGCGGTCAGCGCCGCCCACTTCAACGGGCCCGACTGCATCGCGTCGACGCCCGATGTCGAGAACTGTCTCTACCTGCAGGGCGCGATGCCGACGGCGCTGCAGCCGGCGCAGCAGAACTGCACGCTCCCGGACGGCTCGACCGCGGCGTCGTGCGTGCCGGTCGTGCTATCTGGCGAGGCGATGTACGGCACGTCGGTCAACATGACCGCGACCGTGCTGATCAGCATCAGCACCGACACCGGCACGTCGATCATGCGCCTGCGCGAGCCGCAGAGCGGCCCGATCATGGGCTACATCGTCGACCACAACGGCCCGACGTTCGTCACCGAGCTGAACCTGTACATGGACGCGCCCGACATGAGCCTCCCGCTGACGACGCACGACCTGCACTCGAAGCCGCTGACGGTCGACCTGAGCGGACCGGTCACGTTCATGCCCGACGGTCGCATCGCGATCTCGGTGGCGAACACCGCGGACGTGCCGGTCACGGTCAATACCAACACCGACATCGTCGGCAACGGCGCGGTCGACATGATCGTGCCCGCCGGCTACATGAAGCTGCAGCTGGTGTCTCCGCCGGTGCGAGGAGCGCCGCTATGAAGTCCGTGGTGCTCCTCGCGTTGCTCGCGCCCACGCTCGCGCACGCCGATCCCGATGCCGACGATGCCGCGGCGACGACTGCCGTCAAGGTCGCGCCGGCGCCGGCGAAGAGGCAGCGGCTGTACGTGCGGCTCGGCGTCGCCTACGTCCATCCGTTCGCGTCGTCGGGTCCGCTCTCGCTCGCGAACGTCGACGGCGCGGCCAGCCTCGCGGTCAAGGACGGGCCGATCGCCGGCTCGGGCACCACGATCGACGCCGCGACCGTGCCTGCCGCGATCATCGGCTACACGCTGCCGTACCTGCACGACCGGCTGTCGATCGAGACGATCCTCGGCACGCCGATCCCGGTGAAGTTCGAGGCGACCGGCACGCTCGCGAACCAGTCGCTCGCGCCGACCGCGCTCGGCATCCCGACCGGCGTGATGGCGCTCGGGCCGCAGCTCGGCGAAGCGAAGGGCGTGCCGCCGGTCGTGACCGCGGTGTACGCGCTGACCGACAGCCCGACGTTCGTGCCGTACGTCGGCGCCGGCGTGTCGATGCTGTTCGCGTACGACGCGAAGGTCACGAACCCGACGCTGACGATGGTTGGCCAGCCCGACATGTCGATCTCGCCCGCGCCCGGGCTCGTGCTCCAGACCGGCATCGACGCGAAGATCTGGAACCGCGTGTACGCGCGCATCGACGTCAAGTTCATCGCGCTCATGCAGGCGAACGCCGAGGTCGATCACATCCAGATCCAGACGCCCGACCTGCCGCTGTTCGGCAACGTCGAGGTCGGCAGCGCGAAGATGAGCGTGTGGGTGAACCCGCTGATCGTGCAGGCGGGAATCGGCGCGAACTTCTGAGCCGCGGCCGCGACCCTTGCCGTCGCCGCTACCGCTTCGCCAGCCCGGCCTCGATCGTCTGCGCGATCGACGGGTCGTGCTCCATCGCCACGGCCCACGCGCGCGAGACCTCGAGGTAGCCGGAGTCGTCGAGGTCGAACTGCGCGAGCGCGTCTTTCGGCGCGAGGTGCGCGAGGTCGCGCAGGAGCGCGATGTAGTCGCTCGCGCGCGCGACCTTGCTGCCGGGCACGACGACGCGATCGACGAAGCCGACCGGTGGCGCCTCGGTCTCGGCGGGCGCGCCGCCGCCCCGCGCGCGCAGCATCGCGTGGTAGGCCTCGCGCGACAGCGGGTCGCCGAGCCGCGGCACCGGATCGCGTGCGAAGTACGCCTGCTCGCGAATGCGCAGCGCGACCGCGCGCGCGAGCAGCGCCTCGCGATCCATCGTGCCGTTGCTGTCCGCAAGCGCGGCGACCGCTGCGGCCCGTGCGCGCGGCGTGACGTCGACCTGATTCTCCGACGACAACCGCAGGCGTGCCGCGTGCAGCGCGAAGCGGCGCGCGCGCCAGCCGTCTGGTGTCGGCGCGGAAGGCTCGTCGGTCGCACCCGCCACCGCCATCGCCATCGTCGCCGCCGCCGGCGCTGCACGCGAGCGCGCGCGGTCGAGCGTCACGCGAAACTGCGCCGCTTGCTCCGGGCGCGGGCTCTCGGCGACCGCGCGCTCGGCGAGCGCCGCGGCCTCGTCGAAGCGACCCTGGCCGATGTACGCGCGCGCGAGGTGATCCCACGCGCAGGTCTGCCACGCGCGATCGTCGCCGGCGGCACGCCGCAGCTCGTGCGCGATGCGCTCGCAGGCCTCGTGATCGCCGACTTCGTCGAGCACGTTCGCGTACGCGTGCAGCGTCGCGGCATCGAACGTCGCGCCGCCGAGCTGATAGGCCTGGCCGTACGCCTTCGCGGTACGCGGCGTGTCGCCGGCGGCATACGCGATGCCGGCGCACGCGAGCCATTGGTCTGCGGTCGAGAACCAGCGGCTCGCGTGGTCGAGCACGGTGATCGCATCGGCGGCGCGGCCGTCGTGCACGAGCATGCCGGCGAGCAGCTGCGCGCCGCGCTCGGCATCGGCGCGGATGAGGTGGTGCATCGCGTCGAGCACCTTGCCCTGGCGCGCGAGCGCGAGGCCGAGGTTGCGATGCGCCTCGCTGCTCGTATCGTCGAACGCGACGGTCCAGCGCGCGAGCTTCTCGGCGCGCGCCGCGTCGCCGCGCTCGAGCGCATCGCGGATCGCCGCGGTCGCCTCGGCGACGTCGAGCGGCACGTCGAGCCGGGCCGCTTGCCATGCGCCGGCGAGCGACGCGAGCTGGTCGTCGCGCCACGGCGGGGTCGCCGCACGCAAGCCGGTGCTCAGCACGGCGAGCGCGGCCGGCGCGCGCCCCGCCTCGAACAAGATGCGCGCGGCGTGCACGCACGGCCCGGCGCTGTGACCTTCGGCGAGGTAACAAGCGGTGTGCAGCGCGTCGACCGCGTCGTCGAGATCGATCTCGCGCGCCGCGAGCTGGGCGGCGATCGCGTCGGCCCACTCGTCGGCGCCGGCGCTGCCTGTATGCGACGCGAGCCGCGCCGCCTGCACCGCGACCTTCGACGCCCAGCCGTCGGGGCGCTCGCGATGCAGGCGTGCGATCGACGCCGACAGCACGGCGACCTCTTCCGGCCCGAGAATGCGCGCGGCGACGACCGGATAGTCGCGCACGAAGCCGACGACGTCGCCTCCGCTGCGCTCGTCGACGCCGACCGCGCGCTCGACCGCGCCGAGCCACGTCGTACCGACCCAGCGATCGATGCGGCGGAGCAGCGGATCGAGCACGCCAAGCAGCGCGCGCGCGTCGCGATCGCCGAGGTGCGCGCGATGGCGGCGCACGAGCGCGAGCGCTTCGCCGGCGACCGTGCGCAGCGCACCCGCGATCGTGCTCGGCGGCGCCGTCGTCGCGGCGAGGTAGCGGCCGAGCGCTTGCGCGGCGGTGTACGCGGCGGCCTGCGCGAGCGCGGCCGGATCGTCCTCGGACGCTTCGGTGAACGCGACCTCGAGCCAGCGAGCGACGAGTCGATCGCCGCGCTGCAGCTCGTCGGCAAGATCGAAGCCCGACGGGGCGCCCTTGCGCGGCGGACCGAGCTCGACAAATGCCGCGTCGATCGCGCGGCGGCTGCGCGCGTTCGCGGCGAAGCCCGCGAGCCAGGCGACGTCGAAGTCGATCGTGGCCTGCTTGCCCAGCGCGCGCGCCACGAGCCCGCTCTTCGCGGCGGTCGGCACGAAATCGGCGACGTCGCGCGCCATGCGCCGCGCGAGCGTCGGCGCGCCGATCGCGATCCGCTCGCCGAGCACGGCTTCGATCGCCTCGATCGGCGCGGTCGACATCACGAGTCCGAGCCGCGCGAGCGCGACGTGATCGTCGCGGCCCGGCTCGGTCAGCTCGGCGCGCCACAGCTCGTCGAGGCCTCGCCGCCATTCGCCGGCGGCGAACAGCGCGTGTGCGGCGGCGAGCCGCGACACCGGGGCCGCGAGCTCGCGCCCGAGCCCGTGATGCGCCCACACCAGCGGCGCCTCGTGCTCGCGGCCGGTCGCGACCAGCGCATCGAGGAACAGCGCGAGATCGACCGCATCCTCGGGCTCGACGCGCGCGAAGCCCTCGACCGCGCGTGCGTCGTCGCCGCGAAAGTAGCCCTCGCGCGCGAAGCACGTCGCGACGAAGCGCGCCTCCGTGCGCCACGCATCGAGCACGCGCACCTGCGCCGGCCACGTCGCGTCGCGGCCGGCGAGCCGGCTCGCGCGCAGCGCGATCGCTTCGCCGAGCCGGCCGACCTGCAACAGCGCGACCGACGCGCGCAGGTCGACGTGGATCTGGTCCGGGTACCACGGCAGCGACGCGTCGAGCGGGCAGCCGTGCTGCGCGGCCGAGCGCAGCGCGCGCTCGAGCCACGCGCCGACCCGCCCGGTTCGGCGATGGACGTCGAGCAGCGCGAGGTGCGCGCGCGGCTGCTCGTCGTGTAGCGCGACCGCGCGTTCGAGCAGGCGCTGCGCCTCGTCGATTCGCCCGGCTTCGGCGAGCGCGCTCGCGGCGCGCTCGAGGTTGTCGAGGCTCGCCGGCCGGCGCAGCGCCGCGACGCCGATCGCCGCGACGGATTCGAGCGGGCTCGGCGCGGCCGGGATGCGATCGCCGCGCGGATGATCGGGATCGGCCGCGAGCACGTGCGCCGCGAGATCCTCGCGGAGCGCGAGCTCGAGCAGGCGCAGCGCCGGCACGCGGAACGCCCGCGGCAAGCGCGCGACGAGCGGCAGCGCGAACGAGCGACGCGCCGAATCGGTCGGCACCTCGGTCTCCATCGTCGAATCGATCGTGGTCTCGACGATCGGCGTCTCGTCGAGCACATCGGCATCGGCGACGCGCGCGCTGTCGTCGGTCTCGTCGTCGAGGTCGCGCTCGGGCTCGTCGCCGACGACCGCGAGGCTCCAGCGCGGCGCCGCGGCGACCGGCAACGCCCACGCGCGCGCTTGCTCGGCAAGCGTCGGTGCGATCACGCGCAGCACGGCGAGCACCTCGTCGCCGCTGACCTCATCGAACGGCTTGGGCAGCACGCCGAGCTTGCGCGCGGTCAGCCACGCACCGAGCACTTGCTGGATCTGCTCGCCGAGGCGCGGCCCGATCGCGTCGAACGTCTCGGTCTTGCCGTCGCGGCCGACGGCGTGCAGCCGGACGACGCCTTGCTTGCCGAGCGCGAGCTCGAGCCAGATCAGCTCGTCCCGCCGCGTCGGGCCGAAGAACGCGTCGGTCGGGCGCGCGCCGTGCCCGGCGTGCTGCGGTGCGAAGTGGCCGTCCTGCGGAAACAGCGGCGTCGCGTCGGCATCGAGCACGCTGAGATTCGGATGGCGCTGACACGTCTCGACGAGCGCGGTCCACACGAGGATCGCGGCCTCGCGCTCGTATGCGGCATCCGGCCCGTCGATCGTGACGATCGGGACGAGCACCGCGATGCGATGCGGCTTGGGGAGCGCCGGCACTTACATGCCTTCCAGCTCGCCCGGGTTCAGGCGGCGCGCGCCTTGCCGCTCGAGCTGGGCGACGGTTTGCGGCGGGCACCCATCGCCGCGCACGTAGAAGTCGGTCCCGGGAAACGGGCCGTGCACGACGCGCGCACCGGCCGCCTCGACCGACTTCGCGAGCTTCGCCTTGTCGACGTAGCCCAGCTCGCCGGCGAGATACACGGTCGCGCCTGCCAGCGCGCGGCCGAGCCGGCGCGCGACCGCGCCGATCGGCGCGAGCGTCTGCGCGTCGGGCTCGGCGTCGAACGGCGCGGGCTTCGCGAGCGCGATCACGGCGTCGCGACCGCGCACGAGCGCATCGACCGCGGGCCGCGAGCCGGGCGCGCGCTCGACGAGCCAGCGCTCGTGCGGGCCGGGAAACGCCGGCAGCGCGGCGTCGTCGACGAGCTCGGCCGGCGGCGGATCCTCGGCGAGCACGCGCACGGCGAGATCGGGCCGGCCGGCGCGATAACACGCGAGCGATCGCGCGCACGCGAGCTCCGGCGTATGCGTGCGCGCCGTCGTCGCGAGCTCGAGCGCGGCGAGTGGTCGGCCGTAGATCGCGAGCTGGAGCGCGCCGAGATCCGCGCAATGCAGCGTCTGCGCGGCGGCGACGAGCTGCTTCACGCGGCCGCGCCGCGCGAGATCCTCGAGATACAGGTCGCGCACCAGCCGCTGCGACTCGGGATGCGCGGCGACGAGCTCGCGCGCGCGCGCCGGATCGCTCGCGCCGCGTACCATCCAGCCCCACAGCCCGTACAGATAGGCCTCGCCGTGGCGCGCGAACTTCGTCAGCACGCCGAGATCGTCGGCGGCCTGCGCGCACTTCGCGGCGCGCTCGTCGAGCGCGAGCGTCGCGGTCGCGCGCGCGACGCGCAGGCCACGCACCGTCGGCAGCACGCCGCGCTGCTTCAGGTGCCACTTCGCGCGCGCGCGCAGGCGATCGACGTTGTCGAGCCGCTTGATCGCGGCTTCGAGCGCCGGCAGCTGCGCTTCGCCGGCGAGCGCGATCACGGCGAACAACATCTCGAGCTGCTGGTCGAGCGCGGCTTCCTTCGCGCGCACGAGCAACAGCGGCACCGCCTCCTCGCCGAGCACGGCCGCGACGAGCCGGATCGCGCGCGCGCGGTGCTGCGGCGGCATGTCCTCGAGGCAAACCAGCAGCACGCGCGCGAGCGCCGGCGTCGCGAACGCTTCGATCGCTTCGCCCCACAGCCCGGGCGCGCGCGCGAAGACCGCCGACGCGCCTTCCCATTGCACGTGGCGGAGCGCGATCGGCAGCTGGCCGCTCGCGACCTTGCCTGCTGCGGTCGCCGCATCGGCGAGCTTGACGAGCGCCTCGTCGGCGAGCTGGATCGCTTCGACCGGCCACCGGGTCGCGGCGTGCAACGCGCGAAGCTGTCGGCGGCCGAGCGCCGCGATCGCCTGCTCGCGCACCGGCGGCGGCGCGGCCTCGTCGAGCGCGAGCGCGGCGAGCCGGCGTGCGGTCTCGACCGACGGAAACATCGCGAGCCACGCGCAGCCCCGCGCGCGCAGCTCGGGCGTGTGCCGCGGCTCGATCATCCAGTAGCCGACCTCGGCGAGCGACGGATCGGCGCCGAGCCACGGCTCGCCATCCTCGAGCAGCCGCGCGAGCCGCTCGCCCGTCACGCCGTCGAGCGCGCCGCCATCGCCGGGCACCGCGCGCAGCACGTCGCGGATGCGATAGCGCAGACCGGGTGGCACGCCGTCGAGCGCGCCGAGCGGAACGGGTGGCTGCTCCACGAGCGCGAGCTTACACTAGGCGCATGCTTCGCCTCTCGCTCGTGGCCGTCTGCATCGCGCGCGTCGCGAGCGCCGACCCTCCGACCGGCTCGATCCACGGCACCGTGATCTTCGAGGGCGAGCCGCCCGAGCAGAAGGTGCTCGATCGCAAGTCGGAGCCGAAGTGCTCGCAGGGCCGCACCGACGAGGCGGTCGTCGTCACGCACGGCAAGCTGCGCGACGTGCTCGTGCGGGTCGCGAACGGCTCGACGGGCGCACACGACGCGCCGAAGACGCCGGTCGTGCTCGACCAGCACGATTGCATGTACTCGCCGCGCGTCGTCGGCATGGTCGCCGGCCAGATGCTCGTCGTGCGCAACAGCGACGGCGTGTTCCACAACGTCTGGGGCACGCTCGCCGGCAAGGAGCTGTGGAACAAGCCGCAGCAGGCGGGCACGCCCGATCTCGAGCTCGATCCGAAGACCGCGCACGCCGGCGACGTGATCGAGCTCAAGTGCGGCGTCCACCCGTGGATGAAGGCGTACGCGGTCGTGCAAGACCACCCCTACTTCGCGGTCACCGACGGCGACGGTAAGTTCTCGATCGACGGCCTCGCTCCCGGTACCTACACGCTCGAAGCCTGGCACCCCGTGCTCGGCGCGCGCTCGATGCAGGTCGTGATCGGCAAGGGCAAGCGCGGGCAGGTCTCCGCGCGGTTCAGCTACAAGGCGAGCGACTGAATCACTCCAGGAAGCACATCAGGTACGGCCCACCGGTACTCGAGACGTCGCCGCCGTTCATCGCGCTGACGCAACCGGACGACGTCGGCTCGCTCGTGTAGTACACGCGATCATCGTCGACGACGAGACGAGAATCGTGACCGGTGATGTCACTTCCGACGGCGCTTCCACTCGCGCGATCTACGACGTCCAGCCCGACGGTCGAGTAGCACGCTCCGCCTGGTCCGATGGGCATCGATGTACGGCCGGCCGAGTAGATGAAGCGCGAGCTTTCCGCGATGGCGGTCGCCTCGAGGCCGCCCGCAATGGATTCGATCAGACTTCCATCGTCGATACTTCGTCGCTCGAAGCGACCGGTGTACGGCGCCACGTCGAGAAGCTCCGTGGCGCTGGCGTAGAGGAGCAACGGTACTCCACCGGTCGGCGTCTCGCTCACGAGTGTCGTCGTGATAGCCGTGCTGGGCTGAAACTCTCGAACGAGATAGGAAGGCGACGATGCATTCGGGTACTCGATCCAGAACAGTGCGTCACCGGACGAGGCGATATCGGCGATCGTGCCGGTCGTCGTCGCGATCGGCTGCACCGTCGAGAATCCAGCCGGAACGAGATCGATCTCCGACCCGGTCGCGAGGAAGACGCCGCCGCTGGGGGCCGGTGCGAGTGCTTGCGCCATGACATCGATCGAGCGCTGCAGCCCTGACGTCAGATCGACCGCGATCACCGCGCTGTCTTGGCCGTAATACAGCGTGCCTCCGGTGACGGTGGCCGGAACCCCGCTGCCTGGCAGCGGTGCCGGCCACTGCGTCGTGACCTGCACGCCACCGGCCTTGGGCCACATCCCCACATTCCCTTCGTTCGTGACGTAAACGTTCACGTCATCCACGCCGAGCAGCTCACCATTCGCGAGCGCGTGGCCGGTCTCGCTCGTGCCTTGGCAGTAGTGCTGGACCATGAACGCATCGGGACCAGCATCCGAGCTCGCACCCTGTGGTCGCGAGCACGCGCTCGCGACCACGAGCATGAACCCGGCCGCCCTACCCATGCGTCGACCGTAGCAAGCACGCGCTTCGCGATCCGTGCGAGACCGCACGCGTCACCTCGGCCGCCCCGGCCGGCACGTCCAGATCGGCTCGCCGCCGAGCGCGCGGTGGCCGCGGCGCATGAACGCGCGCACGCGGGGCTCGCCGCCGAACGCTTTGACCTGCGAGCGATACTCGCAGACCGCGGCGAGCTTGCGATCCTCGTCGCCGTCGCCGAGCGGCGCCGGCGTGCACGACCACTCGAGCGTCGCGGCTTCGGGCAGGTAGTCGTCGATGCCGGGGCCGCGCGCGCTGACCGCGACCAGCTGCAAGAGTGCGCCGACGCGCGGGCTCGCCCACGCCGGCGCCGCGAGCGGTTTCCACATCCGGCGTCGCGCCACGAAGTGCGCGCGCCGGCACGCGCGGCCGAGCGCGTACGGATCCTCGTAGAAGCGCACCCGCTCGAACGCGCCGCGCCCGAGCACCTCGCGCAGCGCGGCGAGCGCGACCTCGACGTGATCGACGTGGTGGCCGATCCCCAGCGGCACGTAGACCTCGGCGCCACGCTCGATCACGTCGGCGATCGCCGCGCGCACCGCACGCAGCTGCGCGAAGTCGTCCATCGCCGCTGGCGTGCGGAACACGTGCAGCGTGCGCGCCAGCGGCGGCTCGCGCCAGATCCGCTCGGGCAAGTCGAGCCAGCGCCGCTCGGCGCCGAGCGCGGCGAGCGCGCGTTCGTCCTCGGCGCGCCGCACCGAGTAGTCGCCGAACACGCGCTGCGCCGGCGGGATCGACGGAAGCGGCGGCCCCGCGGTGAAGCACGACATCACCGTGACGCGCCGGCCCGCCGCGGCCTCGCGCCCGATCAGGCCACCGAGCGACAGCACGGCGTCGTCGAGGTGCGGCGACACGACGACGAGCTCGGATCCGGGCATTCCCGCTGAGTGTACCCGACGGTCACTGCACTGCCGCGACGCCCGCGGTCGCGAGCCCCGAGCTGTCGGTCAGGCCCGGGCTCATCTGGCCGGTGACCGTCGCCTGGCCGGTCTTCGTGTTCAACCGGATCCATCCCATGCCGCCGCCGCCGCCGCCGCCATGGTTGCCCATCGCGCCGGCCGAGCCGCTGGCTTCCGCACCGGCGGCCCCGTTGCCGCCGGTGCCGGCCCCGACCAACGCTGCACCGCCGAGCGCCGGCGAGCGGCTGAGCATGCCGTTCTGGCCATTGTTGCCGTTGGTGTCGCCGGCACCGCCGCCGCCGCCGTTGGCCGCGAGCGTCCCGGAAACCTCGATCGTCGGCGCTTCGATCAGGATCGCACCGCCGCCGCCACCGCCGCCGCCACCGCCGCCGGCGCCCGGTCCGCTGCCGCCGCAGCCGCCGACGTTGATCCCGGCATCGACGTGCACCATCTTGTTCGACGCGAGCTGGATCGCGCCGCCGCCGCCGCCACCGCCGCCGCCGCTGCTCGTCGCGCCGCCGCCGCCGCCACCCGAGCCGCCGACCAGGGCCGAGATCTGGGCATTGCCGCTCGTGATGCCGCCCGAAGTGCCGCTCGTGTTGCCGCCACCTGGCCCTCCAACCCCGCCGTATCCACCGCCGCCGCCGCCGAACACGTTGTTGCTGGCGCCGCCCTTGCCGGCCGACGCGCCGCTACCGTCGAGCCCGGCCTCGCCACCGTCAAATCCGCCCGGACCCGCGCTGACGCCGATGCAGGACCCGCTCGCGTCGATGTTCGCGCTGACGGTGATCGTGCCGTTCGCGACCAGCGCCACCGGGTGAGATCCCAGCACCGTCAGCGTACCCGAGATGGTCAGCGACGCGAACCGGAACACGGCGACGCCGCTCGAGCTGATCGCGTAGCCGATGCCGCTCACCACGCCCGCACCGCCGGTGCGAAACCCCGAGATCGATCCGACGTCACCATCGAGCATCACCGCGGTGAGCGTGACGGCCTGCAGCGTCGAGTCCGGATCGAGATCGGCCGACGTGACGCCCCCGCCGGACGGCTGGAGCTGCGCACAATGCGGCATCGCCTCGGCGCCGGGCGACAGGCATCCCCAGGTGCACGTCGTCTCCATCGCGGGCGTGTTCGGCGCCGTGCACACCTGGAGCACGTCGTCGATGCACGTGGTCGATACCGCGGTGCAAGTCGGAGCGTCGGCGGCCACGTCGACCGCGCCGTCCTGCGCGCCCGACAGGCTCGGCTCGTCGAGCCCGAGCAGCTGCCGGCAGCCGGTCAGCGCCACGATCGCGATCACCCACCGCATGTCAGCGAGCGTATCAGGAAGCTAGTGCGCGACGGCGTCGATTCTCGCGCGCGCCCAGCCGGCCTTCGCGAGGCACGACTGGTAGTCGCCGTCGTGCGTGCGGTCGCCCCATTTCGCGAGCTCGGCCTCGGCAGCCTTGAGGTCCGCCTGCGCGACCGTGACATCGATCTCCTTCGCCGACTGCGCCTGTTCGACGAGGATCTCGACCGCGCCCGACGGATCGACGCGCAAGTAGCCGGTCGACACCGCGTAGCGCGTCGCCACTTTCGTCCCGATCGTGAGCACGCCCGCGCGCAGCGCGGTGAGCAGCGGCACGTGGCCCGGCAACAGCTCGAACTCGCCGAGCTCGCCCGGCGCCTGCACGCTGTCGGTGTCGGTGTGCGCGACGACGCCACGCGGCGTCACCAGGTTCACTCCGAGAAACGTGGGCAGCCCGCTCGCCATCAGCATGCCTCCCGCGTTCCGGCACCGAGCGAGACCGAGCGCTGCGCGGCGAATCGGAGGGGGTTGATGGCTGGGGTTGGTGGACGCACGCCCGAAGCGCAGCGAGGAGCGTGCTCGACGCACGCGACGAGCGAGCATCGGACGTACGCTCCGAGTCGCCCGGAGCGCGAAGGTCGCAGCCGGTGATGGAACGCGGGAGGCATGCTAGCTCCTCTTGGCCAGCTCGGCGGCCTTCGCGCGCACGTCGTCGATCGTGCCGGTCATCTCGAACGCCTGCTCGGGCAGGTCGTCGCACTTGCCGGCGAGCACCTCCTCGAAGCTGCGCACGGTGTCCTCGCGCGACACGTACATGCCCTTGAGACCGGTGAACGTCTCGGCGACCGTGAACGGCTGGCCGAAGAACTTCTCGATCTTGCGGGCGCGCGCGACCGTGACCTTGTCGTCTTCGCTGAGCTCGTCCATGCCGAGGATCGCGATGATGTCCTGCAGATCCTTGTAGCGCTGCAGGATGCGCTGCACCTCGCGCGCGACCTTGTAGTGGCGATCGCCGACGACGGCCGCCGACAAGATCGACGACGTCGAGTCGAGCGGATCGACGGCCGGGTAGATCCCCTTCTCCGTGATCGCGCGGTTGAGCACCGTCGTCGCGTCGAGGTGGGCGAACGCGGTCGCCGGCGCCGGGTCGGTCAAGTCGTCGGCGGGCACGTAGATCGCCTGCACCGAGGTGATCGAGCCGTCCTTCGTCGACGTGATGCGCTCCTGCAGGAAGCCCATCTCGGTCGACAGCGTCGGCTGATAACCGACGGCGCTCGGGATGCGGCCGAGGAGCGCCGACACCTCCGAGCCCGCTTGCGTGAACCGGAAGATGTTGTCGATGAACAGCAGCAAGTCCTGCTTCATCACGTCGCGGAAGTACTCGGCCACCGTGAGCGCCGAGATGCCGACGCGAGCGCGCGCGCCGGGCGGCTCGTTCATCTGGCCGTAGACCAGCGCGGTCTTCGACAGCACGGTCGAGCCGTCGCCGAGCTTGGCTTCCTTGAGCTCGTGATAGAGGTCGTTGCCCTCGCGCGTGCGCTCGCCGACGCCGGCGAACACCGAGTAGCTGCCCGACTTCTTCGACGTGTTGTTGATCAACTCCATGATCAACACCGTCTTGCCGACGCCGGCGCCGCCGAACAGGCCGATCTTGCCGCCGCGGCGATACGGCGCGAGCAGGTCGATGACCTTGATGCCGGTCTCGAACATCTCGACGTTGACCGCCTGATCCGTGAACTTCGGCGGCAAGCGATGGATCGGCAGGCGCTGCTTCGCGGTGACCGGGCCGGCCTCGTCGACCGGATCGCCGATGACGTTCAGGATGCGCCCGAGCACTTCGGGCCCGACCGGCATCGAGATCGGCGCGCCGGTGTTCTTCACGTGCTGGCCGCGAACGAGGCCGTCCGTGGTGTCCATCGCGACGCAGCGGACCATCTTCTCGCCGAGGTGCTGCGCGACTTCGATCGTCAGGTTGTCCTCGCGCTGATCGATCGACTTGTTAGTGAGCAGAAGCGCGGTGTTGATCTCCGGCAGCTCGGCCGACTCGAACGCGACGTCGACGACCGGGCCGATGACCTGGACGACGTGACCGGTGGTTGCAGCTTGCGTGGCCATACTTACCCTTTCAGAGCCTCGGCGCCGCCGATGATCTCGAGCAGCTCCTTCGTGATCGCCGCCTGACGAGCGCGGTTGTACTGAAGCGTGTAGCGTTGGATCATCTCGCCGGCGTTCTTCGTCGCGTTCTCCATCGCCATCATCTGCGCGCCGAAGAACGCGGCGATCGACTCGAGCGCCGCGCGATAGATCTGGATCTCGACGTAGAGCGGGACGAGCCGCGACAGCAGCTCCTGCTTGCCCGGCTCGTACAGGTAATCGATCGCCTCGGCGCTGGTCGTCTCGGGAACGACCGGCAAGATCTGCTGCACGCGCACGACGTTGCTGCCGGCGTTCTTGAACTCGTTGAACGCCAGGTACACGCGATCGACCTTGTTCGTGAGGAAGTCGTCGATCACGCGGTTCGCGGTGTCGCGCGCGACCGACAGCGCGATCGCGCTCGTCTGCGGCGCGAGGTCGAAGCTCGCGATGCGGGCGTTGCGGCGCGCGAAGTGCTGGTTCGCCTTCTTGCCGATGATGCGGAGCTTGACCTCGCTTGCCTCCGACAGCTCGTCGTGCGCGTAGCGCTCGACCGCCTTGATCACGGCCGAGTTGAACGGGCCTGCGAGGCCGCGATCCGCCGTGATCACGATCATCCCGGCGTGCTCGAGCTTGCGCGCCTCGAACAGCTCGTGGGCGTCCTTGCCGGCGACCGCGCTCAGCTCCGACACCACGCGTGCGAGCGCCTGCGAGTACGGGCGCGCCGCGATGATCGTGTCCTGCGCGCGCCGCAGCTTCGCGGCAGCGACCAGCTTGAGCGCACGCGTGATCTTGCGCGTGTTCTTCACGCTCACGATGCGCTTGCGGATGGCCTTGAGGCTCGGCATGTGCTGGTTACTTCTTGTCCTCGATGGAGAACTGCTTCGCGAACTCGGTGAGCGCGTCGCGCAGTCGCTTCTCGAGGTCGCCTTCGAGCTTGCCCGTCGACTTGATCTCGTCGAGCAGGTCCTTCTTGCGGCTCTTGATGAACGACATGAGCTCCACCTCGTAACGCCCGAGCACGCTGACCGGATAGTCATCGACGAAGGTTCCCTGGTTCGCGTACGGGCCCTTGTCGAAGTTCGTGCCGGCGTAGATCACGATGACCTGCTCCTCCATCGGCATCGGCACGAACTGGCCCTGCTTCAAGAGCTCCACCATGCGCTCGCCGCGCGACAGCTGCTGCAGCGTCGCCTTGTCGAGGTCGCCGCCGAACTGCGCGAACGCCGCCTTCTCGCGGTAGCTCGCGAGCTGCAAGCGCAGGCTGCCGGCGATCTTCTTCATCGCCTTGGTCTGCGCCGCGCCGCCGACGCGCGACACCGAGATGCCGACGTTCACCGCGGGGCGAACGCCCGAGTAGAACAGGTCGGCCTCGAGGAAGATCTGACCGTCGGTGATCGAGATGACGTTGGTCGGGATGTACGCCGACACGTCGCCGGCCTGGGTCTCGATGATCGGCAGCGCCGTCAGCGAGCCCGCGCCCTTCTCGTCGCTCATCTTCGCGGCGCGCTCGAGCAGACGCGAGTGGATGTAGAACACGTCGCCCGGATACGCCTCGCGGCCCGGCGGGCGGCGGAGCAGCAGCGACAGCTGGCGATACGCGACCGCCTGCTTCGAGAGATCGTCGTAGATGATGAGCGCGTGGCGGCCGGAGTCGCGGAAGTACTCGGCCATCGTGACGCCGGTGTACGGCGCGATGAACTGCAGCGGCGCCGGCTCGCTCGCGCCGGCGATGACGACCGTCGTGTACTCCATCGCGCCGGCCTTGGTGAGCCGGTCGACGACGGTGGCCACCGTCGACTGCTTCTGACCGATCGCGACGTAGAAGCAGAACATGTTCTGCCCCTTCTGATTGATGATCGTGTCGATCGCGATCGCCGTCTTGCCGGTGCCGCGGTCGCCGATGATGAGCTCGCGCTGGCCGCGGCCGATCGGGATCATCGAATCGATCGCCTTCATGCCGGTCTGCATCGGCTCGTGCACGCTCTTGCGCGCGATGATGCCGGGCGCCTTGATCTCGACCTGGCGGCGGGTCTTGGCGACGAGCGCCTTGCCACCGTCGACCGGCTGGCCCATCGCGTTGACGACGCGGCCGAGCAGCTCCTCGCCGACCGGCACCTCGACGATGCGGCCGGTGCGCTTGACGGTGTCGCCTTCGCGGATCGCCTCGAACTTGCCGAGGATCGCCACGCCGACGTTGTCCTCCTCGAGGTTCAGCACCATGCCCTGGATCTTCTCGCCGCCCGCGCCCTCGAACTCGAGGAGCTCGCCGGCGAGCGCGCCCGACAGGCCGTACACGCGCGCGATGCCGTCGCCGGCCGTGAGCACGGTGCCGGTTTCGGTGACCGAGACCTTCTTGTCGTAGTTCTCGATCTGCTTGCGGATGATGTCGCTGATCTCTGCGGCGCGGATGTCCATCGTTATCGTCCTCGGCTCGTCTTACTTGGAAAGCTCGTCGCGCATGTTCTGGAGCTCGGTGCGCAGGCTGCCGTCGTACACGGTGTCGCCGACCTTGGCGACGACGCCGCCGAGCAGGTCCGGGTCTTCTCGCTTGGAGACGGTCACCTTCTTGCCCGACAGCTTCTCGAGCACGGCGACCAGGTCCGCGAGCTGCGCTGGCTCGAGCGGCTTGGCGGAGACGACCTCGGCCGACACGCGGCCGGCCTTGGCCTCGATCATCCTGTCGAGCTCGCGCACGATCATCGGCAGCGACGCGACGCGCTCGCCGTCGAGCAAGAGGTACATGAGGTTGCGCGTGGTCGATACCACGCCGATGCGCTGGAGCAGGCCGTCGATGATCTTCTTGCGGTCGCTGCGCGGGATCGCCGGGCTGGTCAGCGCCGATGCGAGCTCGTCCGAGTCGCGCATCGCGTGCGCGAACGAGCGCAGGTCGCCGGCGATCTTGTCGAGCCCGCCGGCGTCCTGGCCGATCGCGAACACGGCCTTGGCGTAGCGGCGTGCGAGGCTGCCCGACAGCATCAGCGGCCTCCGAGGTTCGAGATGAACGACGACACGAGCCGCTTCTGATCGTCGGGCGTCGACTTGTCGCGCACGAGCGCGGTGGCGGCCGACGCGGCGGCCGCGGCGACTTCTTGCTGGAGCTGCGCGCGCGCGAGCTCGATCTCGGCGGCGATCCGCTGCTCGGCGTCACGCTTCATCTGCGCGGCCTGGCGCTCGGCGTTCTCGAGGATGCGCTTCTTGTCGGCCTCGGCATCGGCGCGGATGCCGTCGACCAGCTTCTGGATCTCGCCGTCGAGGCCGGCGATCCGGCCCTCGTACTCGGCGAGCCTGTGCTTCGCCTCGTCGCGGAGCTTCGCGGCCTCGTCGAGCGCGGTCTTGATCGCATCGTGGCGCTCCTGCGCGACCTTCTTGCCGGCAGGTGCGAGGTATTTCCCGAGGAGCAGGAGCAGGATCGCGAAGTTGACGAGCGCGAACACGAACGGCGCCGACATCGGCTCCTCTTCGCGCACGGTCTCGCCCGTCTTCTCGTCGGTCATCACGCCGTCGCCGAGCGGGCCTCCGTACTCGTCGTACTTCTTGTAGTCGAACCAGTGGCCGGCGAGGTTGAAGTGCTGGCTCGGATCCTCGGCGTGCTCCTTCTCGGCGTGACCAGCTCCCGGCGACTCGCCTTCGGGCCCGGCGTGCGCCGGCGATGCATGCATCGTGGCGAAGAACATGACCGCGCCTACGGCGGCCTTCCCCCATGCCCCCAACACCTGCCCCCCGCCCTTCCCCTTCCCCCGGCTCACGCGACCTCCCGTCCCAGCAGCTTGCTCGCGATCTGGCGGGCCAGCGCGTTGGCCTGGGGCAACAGCTGCAGGCGCGCGGCGTCGGTCTCGGCGCGCATCTTCGTGGTCGCCTCTTCGATCGCCTTCTGCGCCTCGCCGCGCGCGCGATCGGTGACTTCCTTCTCGTGCGCGATGCCTTCGGAGCGGACCTTGCGGCCCTCGTCGTTGGCGCGGCCGCGCGCGACGGCCAGCTTGTTCTCGTAGTCGGCGAGCTTGGCCTCGGCCGACGCGTGCGTGCGCTCGGCCTCGGCGCGGGCGCCTTCGATGCCCTGCTTGCGGCGCTCGCGGAGCGCGAGGAACGGCTGGAACAACAGCTTGTTCGCCGCGGCGTACAGGACCAGGAACAACCCGAACTGCACGAGCACCGTCCAGTCGAGGTCGATCAGGGGGTGGGCGGCGAGCGCGGCGACGGCGTGCTGCATGGAAACCTGTCAGGAAATCAGGGCTTGGGGCCGGGTGCTTATAGTCTTCGCACCCGACGGTGTCAACCGTGGGATGCCCCAGGTTTTTCCGTCGCTGCTGCGACAAGGCGCCGCGATCGCGTACGCTGCGGCGGATGCGCCGGCTCGCCCTCGCGGTGGTCGTCGCCTGCCAGCAGAACGGCGGCGGCGAGGCGACGCAACTCGCGCGCCGCGACGTCACGTCGTGGGTCGGCGGCGCCGAGCGCGCCGCGATCGGCGATCTCACCGGCGACGGCAAGGCCGAGATCGCGCTCGCCGATGCGAACCGACTGCGCGTCGTCGACTCCACCGGGCGCGAGCTCGCCTCGATCGACGCGCTGGCCGGCATCCAGGTGCTCGAGATCGCGCGCGGCCTCGTGCTCGCCGGCTGGGGCGAGAGCCGCGCGCATCGCGGCGCGCACGCGCGGATCTCGGCGTATCGCCTCGACGGCGCCAAGCTGATCGAGAGCGTGATCGCGGAGCCCGAGACCGCGCGCGCCGAGGTCACCGCGATCGTGCCGGCTCCCGATGGCGCGGTGCTCGTCGCGTACTACGACAGCAAGTACATCGTGCACTCGGCGCTCGCGCGGCAGGCGCCGGGCGGCGCGTGGACGCTGACCGACGTCGCTTCGATCCGGATGGCGGTCGGCTACGCCTACGCTGGCCGCGAGCTCGCGGTCGCGCGCGTCTACGGCGACGACCTCCACGTCGACGGCGACGCGTTCATCCTGCACGCCGACGGCACGCGCGCCGCGATCCCGACCACGCGCGGCGCGCGCGCGATCGCGGCCGGCGATAGCGACGGCGACGGCAAGCCCGAGCTGTTCCTCGCCGATGGCTGGCACGAGAACTACGCGCAGCTCGCGCGCGGGCTGGTCACGTGGGCGCACCTCGATGGCAGCGCGCCGCACGCCGAGCTGATCGAGGATCTCGCCGGCGAGTACACCGCGGGCAAGCTCGTCGCCGCCGATCTCGACGGCGATGGCAAGGTCGAGCTGGTCTCGAACGGCAACAAGTACGTCCGCGTGTTCAAGCGCAGCGGCGCGGGCTGGACCGGCGAGACGCTCGGCGGCCCGGCGCGCGACGTCGCGGTCGGCGCGCTCGACGGCGAGCGCGGCGCGTCGATCTTGATCGTGGGCGACAAGTCCGAGCTGGTGCGTGCGAAGTAGCTGCTAGTCGCCGGTCCAGCTCTCGACCACGACGCCCGGTACGCGCTCGTAGTGCTTGCGCTTCGCGGTGACGATCGCCGCGCGCTTCGCGACCGCGATCGCCGCTATATAAAGGTCGGCGTCCGCCATGCGGTGGCCGCGGTTCTCGAGCAGCGACTTCGCTTCGCCGAAGATCTGCACGGACAGCTCGTCGAGCGCGAGCGTCGGCAGCGTGCCGAGGAATGCTTGCACGAGCGCGCGATTCTTGTCGGGTGCCTTCGACTTCGCCGCACCGTAGTAGAGCTCCGATGCGGTGATCCACGTCGTCACGACCTCGTCGGACGTCACCGCGCGGTGCGCGATCACCGCGTCGTTGCCGCGCAGGATCGCGATGCACGTATCCGTATCGAGAACTTTCACAGATCCACCTCGCGGCCCGGCGTGCGGCGCTTCGCGATCCGATCGGAGTCGCCGCTGTCGTCCGACTCCCATTTGCCGGCGAGCTCGCGCCACGCGGTGAGCTGGGATTCGTTCGCGGTGGTCGCGCGCGAGCGGCCGCGCAGCGCGACGTCGAGCAGGTAGATGATCTCCTGCGTGAGGCTACGGCGATCGCGCTCGGCGGCCTTGCGCAGATCGCGGAGCATCGAGTCCGGCAGGTTCTTGATCGTCAGCGAAGCCATGGAACCATCATGCCACCATTTCGCAACCACGATAAAGGAGTCGATTAATGATTCCAAAGTAACAATCGTGGAGCGCGTGCTGCATATAGTCCCTGCCCATGATGAGGATGAGGCTCGGAGTCACTCCGATCGTCGTTGTACTGGCGTGCGCGGAAGCATCGGAGCCGGACATCTACACGGATGTCACGCGTGTCCATCAAGAAGTCGCGCGTGCTCACGTGTCGCTCGCGCACGGCAGCTCCGGAATCGTGCAGACGAAGGAGACGCAATGGAGCCTCACCAAGACGGGCGCGCTCGATCAGAGCGACCAGATGGTGAACTGGTCGATCACGGCGACCAAGCTGAGCACGCAGACCGATCACATCGTCGTCGACGGACACCTCACGATCAACAACTCGGGCTCGGGCGGCGCGACGATCGGCAACATCGTCATCGTGCTGCAGACGCCGGGCGGCTTCTTCGGCTGGCACAAGGTGTCGGCGGACATCGCCGATGCGACGCACGGCGACGCCGCGACGTCGGTGCACGTCGATCCGAACATCAGCTCGGAGTTCATCGGCACGTACACCGAGAACTCGGCATCGGGAACCCTGCAGTTCACCGACGTGAATACGAACTCGATCTTCTCGCTCGTGCCCGAGGTGACGGTGCCGGCGCACGGCAGTCTCGATCTGCTGTTCGCCGCGACGTTCGACAACTCGGTGCTCGGGCTCGCGAACAACTCGAACGTGCGCGCCGAGGCGCTCGTCAGCTTCGGCAATGCGGCGCAGGAGCTCGGCAGCGCGCACAACATCGACATCAACGGCAACGGCGTCATCGATCCGGACGAGGACTGGGTGCGCACGGTGGGCGGCCGCTTCGTGCAGAAGCTGCCGGCCGCGACGATCACGAACGCGTCGCCGACCTTGCGCGACACCGCGAGCGACGTGACCGCGACCGACACCGTGACGTACTCGGGCTTGACGTTCTCGCTCGGCGCGACGAGCGGGACCGCGGCCGCCGCGTACGAAGGCGGCGCCGACGGCGGCGAGCTCACGAACTGCGCGCATTTGACCGCGCCTGGATTGGTGAACGTGATCGACGGGTACACGTTCCCGGTCGTCGACGCGATCGCGTTGCAGGCGTGTGACACCGAGAATGTCCCGCCGTGCTCGAGCGGCAGCGGCAGCGGCTCCGGCAGCGGCAGCGGCAGCGGCAGCGGATCCGGCAGCGGCAGCGGGTCCGGCAGCGGCAGCGGGTCCGGCAGCGGCAGCGGATCCGGCAGCGGCAGCGGATCCGGTAGCGGCAGCGGGTCCGGTAGCGGCAGCGGCAGTGGCAGCGGTGGATGCTCGCCCGGCCTCCCGGGCTGCGGCTGGGCCGACGGCGACATGATCACCTATAACCAGGCCGAATGGTCCAATCCGACGCTGCCCGCCGGCATCTTACTCGACAACGACTTCTCGACTGTCTACGCCGGCACCGCGCTCATCCTCGGTGCGATCTCTACGACAGGTCAGTTCGGCATCTTGTTCACCGACGCTCCGTCGCTCCAGGCCTACTTGCCCGCGACCGGCGCGCCGGGCGCGCTCACGGCGAGCATGGTCGATCCCACGGACTCGTCGTCTGGCGTGTTCGGTGGCGATGTGGCGGCGGTTCAGGTCGACAGCGACTTCTCGGACGCCGGCTTTCTTGTCGGCAGTGCTGGGTTGCGCCTCGGTGACCTGTTCCTCTGCGGTCTCGTCGCGACTCCCGACCTGAACGGCATGACCGTACGGCAAGCGCTCGCGAGCGCGAACCTCACGCTTGCCGGCGCCCCGACGACCGATTCGCCAGCCCTGATGGATGCGGTGATGATCGGGATCTCGACCGCATTCGATCTGGGCACGCCGAGCGTGTTCGCGCAGAACAACTTGTTCGCCAGCGGTTGCCCGTAAGCGACTACATGCTGGTGGTGCGGAACACCAGCGTCGTGCCGTCGACCGCCTTGCCCAGTGCCATCACATCAATCGGGCTCGCGACAGCGGATACCGCCGACAGGGCAACGCTCGGTTGATAAACCGGGTTGCAGGTTTGCGCGTTGCACTGAAGAATCACGCCCGCGCTGCTATTTGCGGCGAGATTGCCGACCACGATCGCATTCGCCGGGCCCACACTAGTTACACCCAATAGGTTGACCGCTCCCATGGTCGCATCCGAAGGAACGGTCAGCGCCGTCCAGCTCGAGCCGTCGTAGTGAACCGCGATCGTATTCCCGTTGCTCGCTGTCGCCACAGCGAAGATATCGTTCGATGAGCTGCCGCCCACGGCAATCCACCCAGCCAGACCGTACAGTGACCCCAGCGACAACTTAAGCGACGAACCGACATCGCTCCATACGCCGCTCACGCTCTGCCACAATAGGGCTACACCGGCGGCAATGATGACGTCGTCCGACGCCCACACAACACTGTACTCCGCTCCCATGTCTGGCGCGTGCATGTCGGTCGAGTTCCCAGAGAGGTCGAAGCTCAACACGTATCCAGTGCCCCCCACGAGGATTTCGTTCGAGCTGGTCCCCCAGAGTCCGCTGACGAAGCTGAGTTTGGTCATTATCGGTTGTCGCCAGGAACCACCGGAATAGACCTCGACGTTATCGCTCCCGTCGTTGTCGAGAACGAACAGGGTGCCATTAGGGCTACGCCAGAGTTTGGTCGGAGTGGACCCCGGGAATGTCGTGTCCGTCCACGACAGGCCATCGTAATGAGCGATCGTTGCCTTACCCTCGGCAACAAACGCGTCGGTTGCACTCGTGATCCAAACTGCCTGAGGATCCTTCCCGACCGACTGGGTCATCTGCTGCCAGCCGCTCACCGGGCACGTTCCGTAGTCGGCCGTGCACGTGATGCACTGATCGGGATAACAGACGCCGCTCGGGATCGCGTCGGTCGAGCACAACGTGAGCTGGGGCTGTCCGCTGCAAACGGATAACGCCTGCTGCATGTCAGCGTCGCCGCAATAGTACGGCTCCGGTAGGCATACCGGCTGGCTGAGCGGGCACAACGCGTGCGTCCCCGGGCACTCGATCACGTCCACGCGCTTCAAGCACCCGCCAAGCCCGCCGGCGAGCCCCAGCCCGCCGACCAGCGCGGTCGCTGCCGCGATCCCTCGCATGGCCACATTATGCCAGTGATACGATCGGCATTGCATCGTCGATGATCGGCACGATCCTTCACGATCGCTGGCGCATCCTGGCCGAGCTCGGCCGGGGCGGGATGGGCGAGGTGTTCCTGGCCGAGAACGCCGCCGCGAATCGCAAGGAGGCGATCAAGATCCTCATGGCGTCGCTCGCGCGCGACCCCCAGTTCGTCGCGCGGTTCCGGCGCGAGGCGCGCGCGGTCAACCGGCTGCGCCACCCCAACATCGTCGCGATCTACGACTTCGGGCAGCTCGCCGACGGCCGCTTCTACATCGCGATGGAGTACGCCGAGGGCAAGTCGGTGCTGCAGATCGTGCGCCGCGACAAGCAGCTCGCGCCGCCGCGCGCGCTGCACTGGCTCGGGCAGCTCGCGTACGCGGTGCACCACGCGCACTCGCGCGACGTCGTCCACCGCGATCTCAAGCCCGGCAACCTCATGGTGTGCGGCGACGACGAGACGCTGAAGGTGCTCGACTTCGGCATGGCGAAGATCGTCGCGCCCGACCTCGCCGAGAGCGCGCAGCTGTCGTCGACCAACGTCATCTGGGGCACGCCGCGCTACATGGCGCCCGAGCGCGCGATGGGCATCGGCGACGACCCGCGCTCCGACCTGTACTCGATCGGCTGCATCGCGTACGAGCTGCTCACCGGCGCGCCCGTCTTCACCGGCGACGCGAACGCGATCCTGCACGCGCACGTCACGCGCGAGCCCCCGCCGCCGAGCCACGCGCGGCCCCAGGCCGCGATCCCGGCCGAGCTCGATGCCGTCGTCATGCGCTGCCTCGCGAAGAAGCCGAACGAGCGGTTCCAGACCGCGGCCGAGGTGTACGCAGCTTTACGTAGGGTGCCCGGCTACCCGGCCCCGAAACCCGAGCCGCGCCGGCGTGCCGAGCCGGTGGCGCGCGAGGCCAGCGACCGTGGCGCGCTTCGCCAGCTCGCCGAGGCGCTGGTCGAGGCCGGCGCGAATACCGTGCGCCTGGTCGCGCGCGTCGCCGATCTGCGCGATCACGAGCAGGCGCTCGTGCGCTACGAAGCCGAGCAGGACGCACTCGAGCACGACGCCGACAGCCGCGATCGCCTGCTCGCGCTCGGCGCGCTGCGAACGACGTGCCTCGACGACGTCAAGGCCGCCTACGACGCGCTCGAACAGGTCGTCGACGAGGTGTTGCCCGCTTACGCCTCGCATCCGGCCGTCGAGCCGCTCGCCCACAAGCTGGCGCTCGTTCGCCAGCGCCGTTACTCTGATCGCGAGGGATGATCGGCCAGGTCCTCGACGGTCACGAGATCGTTCGGCCCATCGGAACGGGCGGTATGGGCGAGGTCTATCTCGCCCGCGCCGGCGACGGCACGCTGCGCGCGTTCAAGGTCGTGCGCGCCGACCGCGCCGACGGCCAGGCGGCCGGGCGCTTTCGCCGCGAGGCGCTCGCGCTCGCGCGCCTGCAGCATCCCGCGATCGTGCGCATCCTCGACGCCGGCCGCGCCGACACCGGCGAGCTCTACCTCGGCATGGAGTACGTCGCCGGGCCGGATCTGCAGGCGGCGGTCACCGCCGAAGGGCCGCTCGCGGTCGCCGACGCGATGAAGCTGCTCGCGCGCGTCGCCGCCGCGCTCGCGTACGCGCACGCGCAGGGCATCGTGCATCGCGATCTCAAGCCGTCGAACGTGCTGCTCGACGGCGGCGATCCGGCGGGCGCGAAGATCATCGACTTCGGGCTCGCGAAGATCATCGCCGACGAAGGCCTGACGCGGCTCACCGACGACGGCCAGATGCTCGGCTCGCCGCTGTACTGGGCGCCCGAGCAAGGGCTGACCCCCAAGGTCGGCCCCGCGGCCGACGTCTACGCGCTCGGCGGCATCGCGTACTTCGCGCTGTCGGGCGCGCCGCTGTTCCGGCCGCGGCCGGCGGTCGCGCTCGTGTACGCGCACGCGAACGAGCAGCCGGAAGCCCTCGCTTCGCGGTGCGCCGGCGTCGAGATCCCGCGCGCGCTCGACGAGCTCGTGCGCGCGTGCATCGCGAAGCAGGCGGCGCACCGGCCGCCGGCGGAGCTCGTCGCGCGCGAGCTCGCGCGGCTCGTCGATCAGCTGCCGGTGATGCCCACGCGCAAGAGCCAGCCGCGGCTGTTCACGGCGTCGCCGACGAGCGACCTCGAGCAGGCGGTCACGAGCCAGATCCGCCAGGTGCTGCTCGATCTCGCCGCGCAGCTCGGCCATCCGATCGACGAGATCGATCGGCTGCAGAGCGTGATCTCGGAGCGCGAGCTCGAGCTCGCGATGCTCGAGTCCGAGGTCGACGTGTCGCTCGAGCCGCAGCCCGAGGTCGCGGAGATGACCGAGGTGGTCGCCGCGCTGCAGCGGGAGCTCGCCGACGCGTTCCGCACGCTCTATGCGGCGGTCGATCGCGATCGGGCGCGCGCGCCGCGCGAGGTCGTGCCACTCTACAAGGAGCTCGACGAGCTGGTCGCGAGGTTGCGCGCACCGTAGGCACCCAGGCTCAGGCCATGGCCAACAAGATCGACCGCACCGTGATCGACCCGCGCCGCCCCGAAGGCGGCGAGCCCGACACGACGGTGCAGAAGATCCAGCTCGGGCCCGGCCTGCGCATCGAGCAGTACGAGCTGATCCGCGAGCTCGGGCGCGGCGGCATGGGCCAGGTGTTCCTCGCCCGCGACAACCGGCTCGCGCGACGCGTCGCGATCAAGTTCTTGCTCGGCGGCAAGTCGAAGAAGTTTCTCGAGCGGTTTTTCGACGAGGCCAAGGCGACCGCACGCGTCCAGCACGAGCACATCGTCACCATCCACGACGTCGACAACTACCTCGGGCTGCCCTACATGGTGCTCGAGTATGTCGAGGGCACGACGATCACCGAGCTCGCCGAGGGCAAGCGGCTGCCCGTCGGCCGCGCGATCGAGCTCGTCGTGCCGGTCGTGAAAGCGCTTGCGCGCGCGCACCCCGCCGGCATCGTCCATCGCGACCTCAAGCCCGATAACATCGTCGTCACCGCCGACGGCACCGTGAAGGTGCTCGACTTCGGCGTCGCGAAGTTCGGCGAGAGCGACAACGCGGGCTCGATCGTCGGCACGCTGCCGTACATGTCGCCCGAGCAGCTCGGCACCGACGAGGTCGATCACCGCAGCGACCTGTGGGCGGTCGGCATCATCCTGTACCAGCTGCTCGCCGGCAAGCATCCGCTCGAGCCGGTCACGCAGGGTCGGCTGTTCGGCGCCGCGGCCGCGGTCGACGAGCCGATGCCGTCGCTCGGCGACGACGCGCCGGGCTTGCCCGACCGGCTCGTGCACGTCGTCGCGCGCTGCCTCGCGAAGAAGAAGCTCGAGCGCTACGCGACCGCGGACGAGCTGCTCGCCGAGCTCGAGCCGCTCATGCCGACGCGCGCCGGCCGCAGCCTCGTCGCCGACGAGAGCCCGTATCCCGGCCTGCACGCGTTCCAGGAATCCGACGCGAACCGCTTCTTCGGGCGCGCGCACGACGTCGCCGCGATGGTCGCGCGGCTGCGCGATCGCCCGCTCGTCGCCGTCGTCGGCCCGAGCGGCGTCGGCAAGTCGTCGTTCGTGCGCGCCGGCGTCGTGCCGACGCTCAAGGCCTCGGGCGAGCCGTGGGAGGTGTTGATCGTGCGGCCCGGGCGGTCGCCGCTCGCCGCGCTCGCCGGCGCGCTGCAAGGACTGCGCGACACCCGCGACAGCGACCCGATGATCGACGACGACGATCTCGAGGCCCGGCTGCGCGTCGAGCCCGGCGCGTTCGGCGCGCGGCTGCGGTCGCGCGCGCGCCGCAAGCGCACGCAGATCCTGCTGTTCGTCGACCAGCACGAGGAGCTGTACACGCTCGTGCCCGGGCTCGCCGAGCGCCTCGCGTTCACCGCGTGCCTCGCCGGCGCCGGCGACGATCCGTCGGGGCCGCTGCGCGTGATCGTCTCGATGCGCTCGGACTTCCTCGATCGCGCCGCCGAGGACCGCCGGTTCGTCGACGAGCTGACCCGCGGCCTCGCGTTCCTGCAGCCGCTCGGGCGCGCCGGCCTCGAGCAGGCGCTCGTGCAACCGCTCGAGGCGATCGGCTTCGGCTTCGAGCCCGGCATCGTGCCGGTGATGCTCGACGCGCTCGCGGCGACGTCGGGCGCGCTGCCGCTCCTGCAGTTCACCGCGTCGCGGCTGTGGGACTACCGCGATCGCCAGCGCCGCGTGCTGACCGCGGCGAGCTACAGCGCGATGGGCGGCGTCGCCGGCGCGCTCGCGACCCACGCCGATGAAGTGCTCGCCGCGTTCTCGTCGCCGGATCAGAAGATCGTGCGCGCGATCTTCCAGCGGCTCGTCACGCCCGAGCGCACGCGCGCGGTGGTCGAGACCGAGGAGCTGCGCGAGCTGGCGCGCGACGTCGATCGCATCGTCGGCCGGCTCGTCGAGGAGCGCCTGCTGGTCGTGCACACGCGCGGCGAAGCCGAAGGCTCGGTCGAGCTCGTCCACGAGTCGCTGATCGGCAGCTGGCCGACGCTGCAGCGCTGGCTCGACGAGGATCACGACGACGCGGCGTATGTCGCGCAGATCCGCGCGGCCGCGAAGCAGTGGGATCAAAAAGGCCGCCCGGCAGGCCTCTTGTGGCGCGGCGAAGCGATGACCGAGGCGCGGCTCTGGCGGTCGCGCTTTCACGGCGAGCTGCCGGCACGCGAGCGCGAGTTCCTCGACGCGGTGTTCGCGCTCGACAGGCGGGCGTCGCGGATCCGGCGCGGCATCGTGATCGGCACGATCGCGCTACTGACCGCGATCATCGTCGCCGGCGGCGTGACGCTCGTGCAGATCCAGAAAGCCGAGCACGAGGCCGAGACCGCGAAGGACAAGGCCGAAGCGGAAACGCGCAAGGCCAACGCGGCGGAGGCCAAGGACAAGGCCGACTTCGAAAACTACAAGACCGAGCAGGCGGCGAAGGAAGCCGAAGCGCAGCGCCGCCTCGCCGCCGAGAAGGCCCAGCGCGATGCCGAAGACGCGCAAAGAGCGGCCGAGCTGCAGCAAACCCTGGCGCTCGCCAAAGCCGACGCCGCCAAGGCGCAGGCCGCTCGATCCGATGCCCGCGCAAAAACCGCGAGCAAGGAGGCCGCCGCGAAGTCGGCTGCGCTGAAGGCGATCGACGACAAGCGCAAGTTGAAGATGGACCAGATTACCAACGGCCTGAAATAACCAGCCCCGCGTGCTCGCCGTCGAACGTCGGCGTCACCGCCGTCATGTGGCCCTGGTTCAGGTAGAACATCACCGCGCCGGTCACGAGCAGGGCGCCGCCGACCGAGAGCGCGGCGATGCCGGCGGGAAATTCGTACTTCGCGTGATCGGCGGCGGACGAGCTCGTGCCGTAACCGGCGCAGTAGTTGTTGCTCGCGTCGTTGATGCAGGCGTTCCTGAAATTGTTGTTGTTCTGCACGTTCTCGTACGCGATGAAGGTCGCGCCGCCGCCGACGCCGGCGAGCACCGCGCCCGCACCCGCGATCGCCCACGGCTTCCACACCGGCCACCGCCGCACGAACCTCTTCGCGGCCGGCAGCGGCTGGAGCTCGATCACGACGACGTTCACCTTCTTCGGATCGACGACGACGGTCTCGGTCTGCGGCTTGTAGTTGTCGGCGGTGGCGACGATCTGATGCGAGCCGGCGCGCACGCGGCGGGTCACGTCGCCGGCGCCGTGGAGGAGCGGCCCGCCGTCGAGCTGGACGTCGCCGTTCTCGTACTTGCTGCGCACCTCGAGCGACGCGACCTGACCCGACAACGCCTTCAGGTAATTCTTCGCCTGGTTGAAGTGATCGGCGCCGATCGGGTCGGCGCCGTACTTCATCGCCTCGGTGAAGTCGTCGTAAGCCTCGACCGGCCGGTCGAGGTTCAGGAGGCACACCGCCGCGTTGTAGTAGACGGCCGGGTGCTTCCAGAACGCGAGCGCCTGCTCGTACTGCGCGAGCGCGTCCTTGTAGTTGTCGTCGCCGAACAGCTTGTTGCCGGCGTCGTACAGCGCGAGCGCCTTCTTCTGGTTCTCGGCGGAGACGCCCTCGGCCCACGGCTTCGGCTTGTCGGCGCGCGCGCTGCCCGCGAGCACGAGCGCGACCGCGATCGCGACGAGCAAGACGCCGCCGAACCTCACGGCGACGATCTTATCACCGTCACTTGACCGGCGTCGGCTTCGGCGGCGCGGCCGGCGGCGTCGCGGCCGGCTGGCTGGGCGCGCGGCCCAGGCCTTGCGTCGCCGCTTCCATGAACGAGCGGCCCTCGAACACCACGCCCTTGTCGATCTGGAGCACCGGCGTGTGAACGTCGCCCTTCACGCGGCCGGGCGCGTGGATCTCGATCGAGCGCTTCGCCTTGATGTTGCCGACGACGGTGCCCTGGATGATCACCTCGCCGATGTCGATCTCCGCCTCGACGTGCGCGCCCTCGCCGATCACGAGCGTGTCGTCGGAGAACACCTCGCCCTTGAACCGGCCGTCGATGCGGACCGTTCCGTCGAACGTGAGCTTGCCCTCGAACGTCGCACCACGCCCGAGGAGTGTCGTGATCTCACCGGCCGCTTGCGGCCTCGCTGCTGCTTGCACCATGGCAGGTCAGCCTATCACCGGCCGACTACTGGATCGAGCTGACACACGACGCGATGTCGAAGAACATGAACGCGAGCGCCTTCTCCTGCGGCGTGAGCGGATTGGGGTGCGTGCACAGCGGGTCGTGCTGGCCGTTGACGAGCGCACACGAACAGCCGCCCGGATACGCCGTGCCCGGCGTCGACGTCGAGTCGGCCGAGACGTGCATATCCGAGAACACGACCTTGCCGCAGCGCATCGACGGGTCGGCGTCCTGCGGCGTCGTGAACTGGAAGTTCATCGTGCTCGCGTAATGCGTGCCGCTCGCGCCGGTGGTGTCGAGGTACACCCACTGCTCGCCCTTGGTCTCGTCCACGCTCGTGCACGTGTCGCGTGGCGCGCTGACGAGGACATCGTCGCGCATCGCCGAACCCATCACGTTCAACATCCACGTCGCGAACGACATGCCCTTGGGGTTGTTGACCTCGTCGATCGTCGCGTGCAGCGGATCGTCTGCCGGATTACCGCCGAAGTTGAACTTCGCGACCGCTTCCCAATCGGGAAGGCCGTGCATCGCATTGGTGTCGTCGCCCCCGATCCAGATGTTGTGCCAGTGCGAGGCGAACACGCGGCCGCCGATGCCCGCGTAATCGTGCACGGCCTGCATCGCGGTCTGCGGCTTGGTCGCCGGATACTGATCGCCCTCGCACGACAAGATGAGGATGTCGTACGCGGACAGATTGGCCTCGCTGCCCCACAGCGCCTGCGAGTCGGTCATCGCCGCGGTACCGCCTGGCCAGCCTGCCGCGAACTTCGAAGCGCCTTGGCCGCCGCCCGCCCCCATGTTCGTGAACAGGTTGATGCTGCCGCTGCCGGTGCTACTGGAGATCTCCGTCGGATCG
>Ga0335083_10001122_pt1 | contig 37589 bp, 25 predicted proteins | sample Lox_Sample_42_FD_206716 | JGI IMG/M metagenome (GOLD analysis project Ga0335083, IMG submission 206716) | Soil microbial communities from Loxahatchee National Wildlife Refuge, Florida, United States - Lox_Sample_4.2 | ecosystem: Environmental > Terrestrial > Soil > Wetlands | place: USA...
GCCGCCGACGCTGCGGCCAGCGCCGCGATCGGCCCGCCACGCCCCAGGTCCAGGCGGTACACGACCCTGGGCGTGCCGGGCGCCGGCAGGTCCAGGACATCGACCGCGGTGCTGGCGGGGCCGGCGACGTAGGCCGCCCGCCCCTCGCTGGACAGCGCCAGCCAGCGCGCCCCCGGGACCGGCGTCGAGCCGGCCGAGATCGGTCCGTCGGCGCCGGCGTCGGTCCAGCCGATCTGACCGGCGCCGGGCGCCAGCACCGCCGCGTAACGGCGCACCGAGATGGGGCGCTCACCGCGGCCGATCTCGTTGCTGACGACGACCGGCTGGGACCCCGGCGGCGTGAACGGCGGGACGCGAACCACCAGGCCCCCGTCGTGCGTGCGGCCCAGCACGGCGGCCGGCCGGCCTCCCACCTGGACCGTGGGCTGGCGGCCGAACGACTTCCCGCGCACCCAGAGGGTCTCGCCGATGACGGCCACACCGTCGGACGCCTCCATGCTCAGCTCGCCCTGCAGCGGCACGTCGCCGCCGCCGACGTCGACCACCGCCGTCACTTCGGGCGCAGAGCTGGTCTCGGCCAGGTCGAACGGGTCGTCGACGATCGTGTGCGGCGTGGCGCAGCCGGCCAGGCCGCCGGCCACCACGGCGGCAAGCGCCGCCGCGCGCTGCCTCACAGGGGACCTTCGGTGACCTGGAAGCCGATCAGGTTGTTGGGGACGATGGGCAGCTCGTCGAACTTGGCGATCACGCCGCCGCTGGCGTCCAGCACCTGCACCTTGCCCAGCACCAGCATCTGCACCGGACCGCTCGGCGGCATGCAGGCCCCGACGGTGCCGATCACCTTGGAGCCCGAGTCGTACTCGAACGTGACCCGGTGGCTGACCATGTCGCGCAGCTTCTTGTAGTCCATGGCCGCGGAAGCTACCACCAGTGGCCGCCCGCCCGGAAGTGGCGCGGCCTTGTTATTCGCGACCCTGCTACTGCGGGTGACCGGGGGGCAGCGCGCCGCCGCCCATCATCGGGCCGCCGCCGCCCATCATGGGACCGCCTCCGGCCAGCGACTCGGTCTCTTTCTGGACCTGGTCCAGGGACAGCTTCACGTCGTGCGCGCCGACCCGCACCTTGGGGAGCGAGCCGAACACGTCCCCCTTCTGGTGGGTCAGCGGATCGCCGTCCTGATCGATCCGCGCGGTCAGGGTCAGCTCGCCGTCGAAGGGGCCGGTCTGGAATGGCATGTCGGCCGCGGTCAGGGTGAACGGCAGCGGGAACGACGTCGCCGGCAGCTTCTTGACCGCGATCAGCGTGCCGCGCGCGCTGGGGTTGTCAGAGATGCGGCGCGCGACCAGGTAGAGCGTGCCCTGGGGCCGGGTCTTGGCCACGGCCGAGCCCAGCACGATCTTGCCCGCGATCGACCCTCCGGGAGCCGCGGCCGGTTCAGCCGGCGGCTCGGCGGCAGGCGCGGGGGGCGCGACCGGCGGCGCGGCCGCGATCGGCGGGGCCGCCGCCGCGGGCGCCGGCCCCTGCTCGAGCGGTGGCACCGGGGCGGGTTTGCCGGCGCCGTCGTCGCTTTTCTGGCAGGCGGTCAGCCCGGACGTGATCAGCACGACGAGGAGGGGGGCGCCACGCAACATGGCCCGAACCTAACACGTCCGGCTATCATCTAGGTTCCGATGCCTGCCCCCATCACCGCCGAGCTGGTCGCGCGCGAACCCGTCGCGGCCAACATCGCCGAGCTCTCGTTCGCCCTGCGTGAACCACCGCGCCTGAACTTCAAGGCCGGCCAGTTCGTGTCGATCGCGATCCCGGCCGCCACCCCCGACGCCGACGCGGTCCCGCGCCGGAGCTACTCGATCGCGTCGCAGAGCGACGCGGGCGAGCTGCTGCGGTTCATCATCCGGGTCATCCCCGAGGGGAAGGCCTCGGAGTTCCTGATGAGCTTGCCGCTGGGCGCCGTCGTGAACATGACGGGGCCGCACGGGTTCTTCGTGCTCGACGAGCGCCATCCCGGCGACGTGGTCTTCGCGGCGACGGGGACCGGCTTCGCCGCGGTCATGCCGATGCTGGGCGAGCTGGCCCGCCGGCGCGAGCACGGCCTCGAGGCGCCGCGCACGCTGGTGCTGTGGGGCGCGCGTCAGGAATCCGACCTCTTCGCCCGCCGCGAGATCGAGGCCCTGGTGGCGCGGGCGGGCTCGGAGCTCCGGATTTTTCTCACCGCCGCCGGGCCCGACTGGTCGGGAGACCGCGGCCGGATCACTCAGGCGCTGCTCGATCGGCTGCCAGAGCTGGGCACCCCCACGTTCTACCTGGTCGGCAACGGCGCCATGATCAGCGAGGTCAAGCGCGAGCTGATCGCCCGGGGCGTCAACCGCCGCACCCAGATCCGAACCGAAGCATTTTTTGATTGAAGTAGAATGCGCGCGATGGCTGCGGCTCGACGCGGCGGTGCAGCGGCTGGTTCCGCGCTCGCCTGGACGCTGCTGGGTGCCGCCGCCGGCTGCGGGCAAGGGGGCGGTCTGCCCACGGTCACCCGCCTGATGCCGACCCAAGCCTACGTGGACACGCCCGTGGCAGCCGCCATCTACAGCGACGACAGCTTCCGGCCCACCTACCAGATCGACGCGCTGTCGGGGGCTGCCAGCGTCAACCCCAACGGCTTTCGCGCCACCCTGTCGCTCAACGGCGCGACCGGCGGGCCCGAGGTCCAGCTCGACAGCGTGGTCTGGCAGAGCCTGGGCCTGCTGTCCGCCGAGATTCCCCCGGCCGTGCCGGTCGGCCTGTACGACCTGAACGTGCACGATCCGCGCGGGGGCACCTCCACCCTCCTCCGGGCGTTCCAGTCGCTGGGGACCGACACCCTCCCGCCGCTGGTGCGCATCGCCAGCCCGCAGGCCAACACACCGTTCGCCGCGGGCGCCGCGGTCCCGGTCGTCATCGTGGCCGACGATGGATACGGGGTGGTGACCAGCCTCCAGGTGGTCATGTCCTCGGGCAGCGGGGCCGAGCAGAGCTACCCCTGCGCGGTCACCGGACAATCGATCGTGAGCTGCCCGTTCACGTTCCCCGCCCCCGCGCCGGCCAGCGTGCCGGACGTGCTGGCCATCACCGCCACCGCCATGGGGTCGGGCGGCCTGATGGGCCAGGCCCGCAGCACTTATCAGCTGCAGCTCGCCCCGACCGTCAACACCATCTACCCGACCACGGGGAGCACGCGAGGCGGCACCGAGGTCGTGATCTACGGCGACAACTTCACCAGCGGTCAGACCAGCGTGCTCTTCGACGGGATTCCGGGGACCATCGAGGATCTGTCGGCGACGTCGCTCACCGCCCAGACCCCGGCGCACCCCACGCCCGGCGCGGCCCACATCACGGTGACCGTCGCGGGGGTGACCTTGCAGGCGCCGTTCGTGTTCACCTATCTGGCGTCGCCGCTGGTCCGGTCGGTGCTGCCCGCGTCCGGGCCGGCGGCCGGCGGCTATCCGGTGACGGTGATCGGCGACAACTTCCTGGCGGGGTCGACCACGATCAACTTCGGCACGACGCCGCTGCTCTGCCAGACCTTCGTGAGCGCCAACCGGATCGAAGGCCTGGCGCCGCCGGGCTCCATGACGGCCGCGGTGAACGCCGTCGACAGCAAGTCGGGCAGCATCCCCAACGCGACGGTCCCCTTCCAGTACCTGCAGGACGGTGGGGCTGCGGGACCGACTGCGCCGGACGGGCTGGTGGCCCCCAACCCCGATGCCGGCGCCGCCGACGCCGCGGCCGATCCGGAGATCGTCTGTCCCGGGAGCGCCTCATGAAGCTGCTCTCCAAGCTGACGTTGCTGGCGATCGGCGTCTCGGTGCTGCCGCTGGGCATCGCCGGCTACTCGTCGCTGCACATCGGCCAGGGCGCGCTGCGCGGCGCCCTGGAAGAGAACGAGCTCACGCTGGCCAAGCAGGTCGCCGGCTACGCCGAGACCTACGTCGACAACCTGCTGTCGATCCTGCGGGTCGACGCGCGCATCTTCGACCTCACGCGCAGCACCGGGGACGTGGCGCCGTCGCCACAAGCGCTGCTGAAGTTCCTGCAGCTGGTCTACCACCAGAGCGACGACTTCTGCGCGGTGGCCATGTTCGACGAGCACGGCGCGCCGATCGGCGAGCCGGCCTACCTGGAGAAGCCCGAGCGCTACGAAGCCTTCCGCGGCCACGAGCCGATGCGCCCCACCGACGTCGAGGGGGTCGGGCTGATGGCGCCGCTCGGCGCCGCGCTGTCCGGCGGCCAGGGGATGGGGCCGATCTTCCTGGGCGGGCCGATGCGGCTGCCGCACGTGGTCCTGGCGGTGGCGTTCGATCCCAAGCTGGGCGGCGGGCGGCGCATCCTGGCCGCCGAGGTCTCGCTGAAGCGCCTGTCCAACTATGTCGCCAAGCTGGCCAGCGGCGAGACCGACGTCGCCCTGACGGATCGGCGGGCCCGCCTGATCGCCGCCGCCTCGCGCGGGGGGGTGGGCACCCTGGCGACCATCAAGCTCCCGGGCTCGCGCGAGGGCGAGCCGCCGACTGGACCGCTGGTGGCCGAATATGTCCGTGACGGGCGGCGTCTGATCGGCGCCTACGCCCCGATCGAGCGCTTCGGGCTGGGCGCGCTGGTCGACAAGACCGTCGACGCAGCCCTGTTACCGGTGAACCGGATCACCTGGGCAACGCTACTGTGGATCGGGGTCGCAGCCTTGATCGGATCGATCGTCGCGCGGGTGCTGGCCCGGCGGCTCAGCGATCGCGTCGCGTTGCTGGCCGCCGGGGCCGGTCAGATCGCACAGGGAAAGCTGGACGCGCGCATCACGCCGTCCTCGAACGACGAGCTGGGCGCGCTGGGCGACGCGTTCAATCAGATGGCGACCGGGCTGGAGGATGCGCGCCGGAAGATCACGCAGCAGACCGGCGAGATCGTGGCCTGGAACCAGACCCTGGAGAAGCGGGTCGAGGAGAAGACCGCCGAGCTCCGCCAGGCCCAGGACCTGCTGTTCCGGTCGCGCTCGCTGTCGGCGCTGGGCGAGCTGGGCGCCGGCGTGGCGCACGAGATCAACAACCCGCTGACCGGCGCGCTGGGCATCGTCCAGCTCCTGCTGGCCGACCTGCCGGCCAGCCACCCCACCCGGCCGCTCTTGGAGGACCTGGAGACCGAGGCGCTCCGGATCCGCAAGATCGTGCAGAACATGCTGCGGCTGGCCCAGCGGCAGAGCGGCCACGACAGCGCCCCCGTCGACCTGACCCGGGTGCTGGACGACGCCCTGGAGCTCTGCGGCCCCAGCGATCTGGCGTCGGCGGGCATCGAAGTGGTGCGCCACTACGGGCCCGTGCCGCCGGTGCGCGGCAGCGCGACTCAGCTTCAGGAGTCCTTCATCCAGATCATCCAAAACGCCCGCAACGCGATGAAGCGCGGCGGGCGGCTGACCCTGGAGACGCAGCGGGTCGAGGACACGCTGGTGCGCATCCGGATCACCGACACCGGGACCGGGATCAGCGCCGAGCACCTGCCGCGCATCTTCGATCCGTTCTTCACGACCAAGGGCGACCGCTCCGGCACCGGGCTGGGCCTCTCGTTCGTGCACCGGACCATCGAGGACCACGGGGGCACCATCAAGGCCGAGAGCGCCCTGGGGGGCGGCACCACCTTCGTGGTCACCTTCCCGGCCGACCAGGGGCGGGCTCACCGGCCATGAGCTCGCCGCGCCCGGTCCAGACGCTCGCCCTGGTGGTGCTGGGCGCCGCGGCGGTCGTGGCGGTGGCCGCCGTCTCGCGCCGCGTCCTGGAGCCGGTCGCGACCGGCGCGCGGGTCAGCGCTCCGCCGCCCGCAGCGGTGGTCGACGCCGGGACATTCCAGGTGGCCTCGGCGGTCGGCACGGTCGAAGCCGAGCGCGACGGCGCCTGGCGGCCCATCAAGCAGGGGGACACGCTGACCCGGGCGGACGTCGTGCGTACCGCCGCGGGCGCCGGCGCGACCCTGCAGCTCTCGGCGGGCACCCAGGTCGAGCTGCGCGAGAAGGTGGAGATCGGGCTGGACCGGCTGCCCAGCGGCGCCACAGTCGATCTCCGTCACGGTAAGGTCTTCGCGCGCGTGAGCGGCGGCGACGGACTGGAGATCAACGCCCACGACACGCGCACGGCCAACGAGGGACCGGCCCACTTCGTCGTGATGTCCGACGACGCGGGGCGCGTCTCGGTCGCCGCGCTGACCGGCAACGCCAGGTTCACGGCCGGCGGCAAGTCGCTGACGGTGCCGGCCGGCAGCGAGTCGACCAGCCAGGCCGGCGCCCCGCCCAGCGATCCCGAGCGGATCCCCGAGGACGTGCTGCTGGACGTCGTCTGGCCGGCGGAGGAGCAGCGGCACGCGATGGACCGCGCCTCGGTCCAGGGGCGGGCCCGCCCGTCGACCACCGTCACGGTCAACGGCAGCGCCGCGGCGGTGGGGCCCGACGGCCGCTTCACCGCGGTCGTCCCGTTGCGGGTCGGGAAGAACACGCTGGACGTGGCGGCCGAGGACGTGACGGGCCGGACCCGCCGCGCGAGCGGCAGCGTCGTCCGGCACGGGCCGCCGCCCACGCTGACCCCCGAGGCGACCGATCTGTGGAAGAAGGCTCCCGCGCCGTGAGCGACTCCGGTCCGTCGGATACCACAGACCTGGCGGCAGAAGTCCGCCGCCTCCGCGAGCTGCTGGCCGCGGCGGGCCGCCTGGCGGAGTTCGGGCGGTTTGCGGCGCAGCAGATCCATGAGCTGCGCCAGCCCCTGTTCGCGATCAGGGGCCTCGCGCAGCTGCTGCTCGAGAAGGAGCAGGTCGAGCTGGAGGAGGTGCTGGACTTCGCGCGCCACATCGTCGAGCAGTCCGAGCGCCTGGGCGGACTGGTCGCGAACCTGCGCCAGCTGTCCGTGCCGGCCGAGCCGGCAGGCCGCGCCCGCGCCGAGCTCGGAACGGTGCTGGTGCGCGTCTCGTCGCTGCTCGAGTTCCGGCTGCGCAAGACCGGGACGACGCTGCGCACCCGGGTGGCGCCGGACATTCCGCCGATCGCCGCGGCGCCCACCGGGATCGAGCAGATCCTGATCAACCTGCTGGCCAACGCGCTGGACGCGGTGAAGGGCGGTACGCGGCCGATGGTCCAGGTGCGCGCGCAGGTGCTGGCCGAGAACCCGCGCTTCGCGATCATCGAGGTCGCGGACAACGGCCCGGGCATCGCCAGGGCGGTTCGCCCGCGCCTGTTCGAGTCCTTCTTCACGACCAAGGGCGACGAGCACGGAACCGGCCTGGGCCTGGCCGTCAGCCGCGAGATCGCGCGCGGCGCGGGCGGCGACCTGACCCTGGAAGAGACCTCCAGCGGCTGGCCCGAGCCCGCCAACACGGTTTTCCGTCTGACCTTGCCCGTCTCGCAGGAGCTCTGATGCCGCGCAAAGCTCCCCGGCCCTGGCGGTGGTCGGCGCTGCTGGCCCTGGCGGGAGCCGCCGCGGCGCGCGCGGAGCCCCCGGCCCCCCCGGCCGCGCCCGACGCCGAGGACGCCCCGTCGGTGCGCGTCGCCGTGACGCCGGCGAACCCCTCGCTGCGCCTGGGGACCGACAAGGACACCGAGGTCGCGATCGACGTCTCGGGCGCCCAGGTCGACCGGTTTCGCCCGCTGCGGGCGCTCACGACGGTGGGCACGCTGGAGCCGCTGCGCAGCCGCGGCCCGGGGCACTTCGTGACCCGCTTCGTCGCCCCCGACGACCGCATCCCCCAGACCGCGCTGCTGGTGTTCGAGCTGAGCGACGGGTCCCAGCGCGTCCACGGTTCGGCGCGGATCGCCCTCGAGGGGTCGACGGTGTTTCCGTTCCACACCAGCGGCGGCGCCAGCGTCACGATGCGCGTCGCCGGCCGCCAGTTCGGCCCGGTGGTCGCCGACAAGCAAGGGCACGTCGAGATCCCCATCTCAGTCCCGCCCGGCGTGCAGAAGGGGGAGGCGCGCGCCGTCGATCGCGGCGGCGAGTCGCGCGAGACCGAGGTCGACCTGCACCTGCCGCCCTACCCGCGCATCCTGGTGCTGGCCGCGGCCGAGCTCGAGGCCGGGAGCCTGTCCGAGGTGTCCGTGCTGGCCGTGGACGAGCACGGCGCGCCCCAGACTCCCGGCCAGCTGAGCCTGGTCGCCTCGATCGGTCTCTGCCACCCGCTGGGCGGCGAGGCGGGCGAGGCCCGTTTCCTGTTCGAGGCGCCGACCCAGCTAGACGCCGCGGTCGCCGCGCTGACCGCGTCGGCGGCGGGAGCGGTGCCGGCGCGAGCCGACGCGAACGTGGCGCTGCGCGCCGGTCCGGCCGAGCAGGTGGACGTCGACACCGCCACGGACCGGCTGATCGTCGGCGAGAAGCGATCGATCCCCATCACGATCTCGGCGCACGACCGCTACGGCAACCCGACGTCGATCGGCTCGGCCACCACGCGCGTCGACGGGCGGCCCCAGGTGACCCAGGCGACCACGTCGGGCGCCGCCGTGTTCTGGCTGCCCTCGCCCGCCCGCTACGAAGGCCGAGACCGGATCGAGATCACCGTCGAGATGGGGCACCTGCGCACCACCAGGACCCTGCGGATCACGGGCGGCGCGCCGGCGGCGCTGACCATCCGCGTGGCGCCCGGCGCGATCGTGGCCGATGGCAAGCGGGGAACCGAGCTGCAGGTGCAGGCGATCGACCGCAACGGGACGCCGACCTCGGTCCCGGGCTTGAGCTGGGAGACGCCCGAGGGGCGAATTCGCGGCGTGCGCGTCCCGCGCGACGGGGAATATGTCGCGGAGTACGTCCCCGAACGCACCCGGGAGGTGCACGGCGAGCTGGTCGCGGTCATGGCCTCCGAGAGCGTCCGGGCCGAGACCTTCGTCAAGGTCACGCCGCCGCCCATCCGCCTGCTCGCGGCTGTCCGGGCCGGCTTTTACACCGGCTTCGGCCCGTCGGTGGGTCCGGCGGCGTTCCTGGAAGGCCTGGTGCCCATCCGGCTGGCTCACGTGCGACTGTTCGCCGGCGTCTCGGGTGGATATCTGGGCAGCGACGTGACCGGACGGGGCGTCCAGGGGACCGGCACGGCCCACGTCGAGATCAACCAGATGCCGCTGCTGGCCGTCGGTCGGGCCGGCCTGTCGTGGTCCTCGGGGTTCGAGCTGGCCGCCGGCCTGGAAGCCGGCTGGTCGTTCGCCTGGGTGCGCCTGACCACGGCCCCGTCGGGGACGACGGTGACCGACCTGAGCACCGCCAACGCCCCGGCCCTCGGTGGCGGCCTGACGCTCACCTACCCGCTTCGTCCCGGGCGGCTCGCGCTGGGGCTGCGTTATCTCTGGATCGACCTGGGGCAAACGTCGCAGGGCGATCGGCTGAACGGGAACAGCGCCGGCATGGTTGCCGACCTCGGCTACGAGATGACCTTTTGAGGTGACAAGGACAAACGGAGGTTCCATGGTGGATTTCGTGGAGGGGACGTTCAACGCGCGGCTGGCCGCCGAGCCGACGACGCCGGTGGTGGTCAGTGTCCCGCACGCCGGCGTGCGCACCGCCGGCTACGACCAGGCGCTGAGCCCGGAGCTGGACGTCCGCGGCGATGCCGACCTGTACGTCGATCGCCTCTATCGCCTGGGTCAGGAGGGCGGACCCGAAACCTGGATCGCCGCGCAGGTGTCGCGGTTCGTGTGCGACCTCAACCGAGACCCGGACGACGTGGGCGCCGGCGTCGTCCCCGAGCACCCGTCACCGCGCAACAACGACGGGCGGGGCTTCATCTGGGCGGTGACGACCATCGGGGCGCCGACCCTGGCGCGGCCACTCAGCCTGGACGAGTGGCGGGGACGCACCGCCATCCACGCGGCCTATCACGAGGCGATCACGCGCGCGCTGAGCCGGGCGCGCGACCGTTTCGGGTACGCCATCCTGGTCGACGGCCACTCGATGCCCTCGCGCGGCCGCTCGGGTCACACCGACACGGGGCGCGACCGCGCCGACATCGTGCCGGGCGATCGCGACGGTCAGAGCTGCGCGCCGGCGCTGACCGACTTCGTGCGCGCCCACTTCCTGCGCAACGGGTTCAGCGTGCGCCCGAACGAGCCGTACAAGGGGGGCTTCATCACCACCCACCACGGCCGCCCCGCCGACCGGATCCACGCCATCCAGATCGAGATGCGCCGCGATCTGTACATGAACGAAGCAACCTTCGTCCCCGACGAAGCCGGCGTCTCGCGGTTGCAGACGGTCCTGGGCGAGCTGCTCGCGCAACTTCGAACGCTCGCGCTCTGATCGAGCCTGGACCTGGACCTAGTCGGCGTGGCCCTTCCCCGCGTACAGCGTCTCGATCAGGTCGCGGTACTTCTCGACCACCACCTTGCGTTTGACGCTCATCTTGGGGGTCAGCTCGCCGGCGGCCTCGGTCAGCTCCTGCGGGAGGATCGCGAAGCGCTTGATGCTCTCGAACGAGGCCAGGTTCGCGTTGACGCTGTCGACCGCCTTCTGCACGGCGGCCTTCAGCTCGGCCGAGCCGGCGGCCGCCGCCCCGAACTGCTTCACTGCCGCCTCTGACGGCGTGACCAGCGCGACGCAGTACGGGCGCTTGTCGCCGTAGACCAGCACCTGCGCGACCAGCTGGGTGGCCGCCTTGACCGCCCCCTCCAGCGGTTGCGGGGCGACCTTCTTGCCGCCCGCGGTGACGATCAGGTCCTTCTTGCGGTCGGTGATCCGCAGGAAGCCGTCCTCGACCACGCCGATGTCGCCGGTGTGGAACCAGCCGTCCGGTTCGACCGACTCGGCGGTCGCCTCGGGGTTGTTGTAGTAGACGCGGAACACCGGCGGGCCGCGCAGCAAGATCTCGCCGTCTTCGGCGATCCGCGACTCGACGACGTCCAGGGCGGGCCCGACGGTGCCAAAGCGGTACCGATCGGGGGTGTTCAGGAAGACGGCCGAGGTCGTCTCGGTCAGGCCGTAGCCTTCCAGGATCAGCAGGCCGGCTGCGTGGAAGAACTCCGCGATCTCCGGCGCCAGCGGCGCGCCGCCCGAGATCAGGAAGCGGCAGCGATCCAGCCCCAGCCGGGCGCGCAGCTTCGAGAGCACCAGCTTGTCGGCCAGCCAGTGACCGAAGCCGCCGCCGGGCTTGCCGGCACGCAGGGCCGCCGCGTGCGCCATGCCGGCGCCCAGCCCCCGGGCGGCCAGCCGGCGCTTGAGGCCGGAGCCCTGCTTCATCGCCGCGGAGACCGCGGCGTAGAACTTCTCGTAGATCCGGGGCACCCCCGCCATGAAGGTCGGCCGAACCTCCAGGAGGTCGTCCTTGATCTGCGCGGTCCCGCGCGAGAACGCCGTTCCGTAGCCGAGCTCGAAGCCGGCCCAGACCATCTCGCGGCCCAGGATGTGGGCCAGCGGCAGGAACAGGTACTGCTCGTCGTCATCCCCGACCTTGAGCGCCCGGCCGCCGCTGCACATCGAGGCGACCAGGTTGTCGTGCGTCAGCACCACGCCCTTGGGGGTCCCGGTGGTGCCCGACGTGTAGACGATGGTGAACAGCGACTCGGGCGTGGCCTCCCCGCGGCTCGACAGCAGCGCGGCGTCGCCCGCCAGCGCCGTGCGCCCCGCCGCCCGCAGGTCGTCCAGGCTCCGGGTGGCCGGCCCCGGCGGCTCCCCGGCGATCTGCACGACCCCCGTGACGGTCACCAGGCGGTCGCGGATGGCGGCCAGCTTCTCGCGCTGCCCGTCGTCCTCGACGATCACCAGCTTGGCCCCGGCGTCCCGGACGATGAACTCGCACTGCTCCGGGGTGTTCGAGGCGTAGATCGGGACGGTCACGCCGCCCGCCAGCAGGATGGCCACGTCGCACAGCGCCCACTCGACCCGGGTCTGCGACAGCAGGCAGACCCGGTCGCCGGGCAGCAGCCCGGCGGCGATCAGGCCGGCGGCGACCTCGCGGGCCACCTGGTCGGCCTCGCCGAAGCTCATGGTCTTCCAGCGCTGGCCGTCGTGGAAGCGGAAGGCCGTCCGGGTAGGTGTTTTGGCCACCCGGCGGTTCCACATCTCCACCGCGCTGCGGGGCTCGTTCTTCCGAAGCTCCGCGATGTTGGCCTCCGTCCGGGCCGGGGGCACGATGATCTGCGACGAGGGGGCGCTCATCCCTTTCCATAGTATAAAATTTCGGCGATGGCGGCTAAGCCCCCCCTGCCCAAATGGCGTCTGCTGGCACGGGCGGTCGGCATCTCGGCCCGCGTGGCCAAGCACTGGACCCGGTTCTGGATCGGGTGGGTGCTGCTCTGGGTCAGGGCGGCCGGCCGTGATCGGCGGCGCGCCTGGCTGGGGCGCGTGGTGGTCGATCTGTTTCGCGAGCTGGGCGCGACCTTCATCAAGGTCGGGCAGATCATGAGCACGCGCCCCGATCTGATCCCCGAGTACCTGTCGAACGCGCTGTCCGAGCTGCAGGATCAGGTCGGCCCCTTCCCCTTCGAGGAAGTGGTGCGCACCATCGAGGCCGACTTCGGGCGACCCGTGGCGTCCATCTACGCCGAGTTCTCACCGGTGCCGCTGGCGTCGGCGTCGGTGTCCCAGGTCCACAAGGCGCGGCTGACGAACGGGCGGATCGTGGCGGTCAAGGTCCGGCGTCCCGACGTCGTGGCGCTCTGCACGTTCGACCTGGCGGTCATGCGCCAGGGGGCGCGCCTGCTGGGTCTCGTCCCGTCGATCTCGACGCTGGCGCCGCTGGCCACCGTCGAGGAGTTCGGGCGCGCCATCTTCGCGCAGCTCGACTTCCGGGTGGAAGCCAGCAACAACCTCCGCTTCCGCAGCAACTTTGCCGGTCACCCCGAGGTGGTCTTCCCCGAGGTCGTCGAGGCGCTCTCGACGGAGCGGATCCTGACCATGAGCTTCATCGAGGGGACCAAGATCCTGTCGACGCCGGCCACCCGCTCCGATCCCAAGCGGGTGGCCCGCCTGGGCCTCCAGACGCTGATGAAGATGATCTTCGAGGACGGGTTCGTGCACGCCGACCTGCACCCCGGGAACATCTTCATCACGCCGGACGACAAGCTGGCGCTGCTGGACCTGGGGCTGGTCGGCGAGCTGGACGAACCGCACCGCAAGGGCTTCGCGCGCTTCTTCGCCGCCTGGGCGCAGCGTGACGGCGACGCGATGGCGCACATCATGTACGGCCTCTCGGAGGGGGCGAACCGCCCGCGCGACCCCGAGGCGTTCGAGCGCTACCGCGCCGCCATCATCGAGTTCGTCGGGCGCTACTGGGGGTACCGACTGGGGCAGGTGCAGGTCGGCAAAGTCTTGCTCGACATGCTGGGGATTTTACGCCGGCACCGGGTGCGGGTTAACCCCAGCTTCACGATCGTCAACATCGCCATCGCCGTGACCGAAGGGATCGGCAAGCAATTGGACCCCGAGCTCGACCTGATGAGCGAGGCCATCCCGTTCTTCATGGCCCATAAGATGTACGCCGACCAGAACACCGGTCAGCCCTGACACGCGCGTCGCGTTGGACGCGGCTTGAAGAGGCACCGCAAAGGTGCGTAATATCCAGTTGCCAGCGCAGCCCTATGACACGTATGTCGCGCGCTGCGTGCGGCACGGTGACGGATGGAGCAGGCCCGCATTCCCGATCGGTACCGGCTCATCGAGGAGGTGGGCCAAGGCGGCATGGCCGTCGTCTACCGCGCGCAGGACGAGACGCTGAAGCGCGAAGTCGCGATCAAGATCCTGCACCAGCACCTGGCGGGTGAGCCCGACTCGAAGGCGCGCCTCGAACGCGAGGCGCAAGCGGTGGCCAAGCTGCGCCACGAGAACATTCTCGAGATCTTCGACTACTCGGGGTCCGGCTCGGCCAGCTCGTTCATCGTCACCGAGTTCATCGACGGCGAGACGCTGAAGCAGTTCCTGTCCAAGCACCAGCCCCGCTTCCCGGAGATCGCGGCGCTGATCTCCGTCGAGGTCTGCCGCGCGCTGGGACACGCGCACGGCGTCGGCGTGATCCACCGCGACGTCAAGCCCGAGAACGTGATGATCCGGAAGGACGGCCTCATCAAGCTGATGGACTTCGGGATCGCGCAGGTGCTCGACTTCCAGCGGATGACCGTGACGGGCCAGCTGCTCGGCTCGCCGGCCTACATGGCGCCGGAGATCCTCGAGGGCAAGCAGCTCGACTTCCGGACCGATGTCTTCTCCGTCGGGATCATGATCTACCTGCTGGCCACCGGCGAGCTGCCGTTCAGCGGCAAGAACCCCCACGAGGTGCTGCGTCGGATCGCGGAGGGGAAGTTCGCCGATCCGCGGACGGTCGGGCGCGGCGTCGACCAGCGGATGGCCCGCATCATCTCGCGCGCGCTGGCGCGCTTGCCCGACGACCGGTATCCCGACGTGGGGCCGCTGGCCGACGACCTGCTGGCGTACCTGGCGGACGCGGGGCTGACCGAGGTGCGCGCCGAGCTGGCCGCGTACTTCCCCGACCCGACGGCCTACGAGCAGGCCCTGGCGCCCCGCCTGGCCACCGCGCTGAGCGCCGCGGCCCAGCGACAGCTCCGCGCCGGCAAGCTGGCGCGGGCGATGGAGCTGTGGAACCGCGTTCTGGCCTTCGACCCTCGGAACGCCGACGTGAACGCCGCGCTCGCCCGGCTGCAGGGCCGCCGCCGGCTCCGCCAGGCGGCGTTTGCGGTGGCCGGCCTGGCGGCGGCGGGCGCCGGATTGTGGACGCTGGCGCGCCGGCCGCCGCCCCCGCCCGCGCCCAAGGTGACCGCGGCGGCTCCCGCGCCGCCGGTCCGGGTTCCGCCTCCCGCTCCTGCGCCGGCCCCCCTTCCGGCGCCCGGGCCGATGGCGGCGGTCGCTCCGGGTCACCGGGTCGCGCCGCCCCATCCTGCGCGTGCGCGCGCCGAGGCGCGCCCCGCGCCCGCCGTCCTCAGCCGGAGGTTCACGCTGGGCCCGACGCCGCAGAATGTCGACGTCTATCTGGACGGCGAGCGGCTGTTCGCTTACGACCCGGGGCACACGACGGTGGACGTCCCCTGGAACGCCGACCACGTCCTGGAGCTGCGCAGCCCCAGCGGCTGCTGTTTCGTCGAGCGGGTGGAGATCGGCCCCGACCACCCGCTGCCTCCGGACGCGATCATCGCGCGCCGGCTGAAATGGAGGCCGGCCCGCCTGGTGGTCACGACCGATCCACCCGTCAGCCCGGCGCGCATCCTGGTCCGCGATCCCAGCCGGCAGGTGGCCGCCAGCGCGGCCCGCCCGGGCGAGGAGATCGACGTCCCGTTCTTTGCCGACGACGACTCGAACAAAGAGATCGAGATCTCCGTCGACGCTGGCGACGCCTTCGCCAGCGAGAAGATCCATGTGCGCGCCGGGCAGAAGCTGAGCCACGTCGTGAAGCTGCGCCCGGGCGCCAACTGATGCGACTCGGATCATCGTCGCATCTCCAGAGACTTCTGGCCCTGCTGACCGCGCTGTTCTGCGCCGCGTTTCCGCTGCGGCTGGCCGCAGCCCCCGCCCGCGACACGCCGCACGAGCTGTTCGATCGGGGCCGGACCGCCTTCGGGCGCGCCGAATACAAGCGGGCGGTCGAGATCCTGAAGCCGCTGCTCTACCCCGAGGTGGTGCTGGACAGCGAGGGGGAGGTGGTCCAGGCGCACCGGATGCTGGGCGTCGCCTACCTGTTCGAGAGCAGGCCCGACGACGCCAAGCGAGAGTTTCACAAGCTCCTCGAGCTGCGCCCCGACTACCGGTTCGATCCGCTGCTCGACCCGCAGCTGGTGGTCGACACGTTCAACGCGGTGGTCAAGCAGGAGGAGGCCGAGATCGCCGCCATCGAGAGCCGGCGCCGCCAGCGCGACCAGGAGCTGGCGGCGCGGCGGCAGCGCGAAACGCGGCTGCACACGCCCCCTCCCACCGTCATCGTCTACGAGCGACACTCGTACCTCCTCAACTTCGTGCCGTTCGGCGCGGGCCAGTTCCAGAACGGCAACCGGCGCAAGGGCTGGATGTTCTTCGGCGTCGAGGCCGGGCTGGCCGCCATCTCGATCGGCGCGCTGGTGACCAACTTCGCGCTCTACGGCGTCCGGCCGCAACGCGCCTGCAAGGTGCAGGTCCAGGTCGACATGACCGGGCTGCCCGAGCCCTGCCCGCCCGACCAGATCGACCACGCGCAGGAGCAGACCTCGCAGGACCTGCTGCACGTCCAGCTCGTCTCGGGTGGCCTGTTCTTTGCTGCCGCAATCTGGGGCGTGATTGACGCCGTCCGACACTACCAGCGCGACGTACTTCTGCCGCAGCCGCCGCCCGCCGGCGACCTGCGCATCGGCCTGGGACCCTTCGGGCTCTCGGCCCGTCTCAGCTTCTGACCAAAGGAACGAGCATGGCGACCCTGAAAATTCAGCTTCCGGGACAGGGGACGAAGATCTACCGAATCCACAAGAAGCTGACGTCGCTGGGGCGCAGCGACGACGCCGACGTACCGCTCCCCGATCCGAGCCTCTCGGACAGCCCGGCCCACATCCACTTCGACGGGCGCGAGTTCAACCTGTCGGCGACCGATCGCGACGCCGAGATCTTCGTGAACGGGCGCAAGCGAACCAAGCAGAAGCTGGCCCACGAGGATCGGATCCGGATCGGCTCGGTCGAGCTGGAGTTCTCGCTCTACGATCACCCGGCCAGCGAATCGACCACCGGCGACAGCACCGCCACGGAGCTCGCGTCGTACAAGAAGCTGTACGAGTTCAGCGGCAAGCTGATGGCCAGCTACGAGGTCCCGGCGCTGATGGATCAGCTGCTGGACGTGATGATCCAGGTGTCCAACGCCGACAAGGGTTTCCTGGTCCTGATGGAGTCGGGCGAGCCGGTGGTGAAGGCGGCCCGCAACGTGCGGCGCGAGACCATCTCGGACGCCGTCAGCCAGCTCTCTGACTCGATCCTGGCCCACGTCATCAAGACGCGGCAGCCGCTCATCATCTCGGACGCGCTGAACGACGAGGCGTTCCGGAACTCGCTTTCGGTCGTCAACCTCAAGCTCACCTCGGTCATGTGCGTGCCGCTGCTCGAGCGCGGCAACATTTTGGGGGTCATCTACGTCGGCAACGACAACGTCGCGCAGCTGTTCGCCCAGTCGCACCTGGAGGTGCTCTCGGTCTTCGCGGCCCAGGCGGCCCTGCTGGTCCGCAACGCGCTGCTGGTCAACGAGCTGCAGCTGGACAACCGGTCCCTGCAAAAGCGGATCGAGCAGATCCGGTTCGGCGAGATCCTCGGATCGTCGCCGCGCATGCAGGACATCTTCCGCAAGGTCCAGAAGGTGGCCGCCACCGACATCTCGGTGCTGGTGACCGGCGAGACCGGCACCGGCAAGGAGCTGATCGCGCGCGAGCTGCACAGCCGCTCGGGCCGCGCCAAGCACCCGTTCATCACCATCAACTGCGGCGCGATCCCCGAGAACCTGCTCGAGTCGGAGCTGTTCGGCCACGTGCGCGGGGCCTTCACGGGCGCGGTGACCAGCAAGATCGGCCGCTTCCAGGCCGCCGATCGCGGCACGCTGTTCCTGGACGAGATCGGCGAGATGCCGCTGGCGCTGCAGGTGAAGATCCTGCGCGCGCTGCAAGAAAAGGTGGTGGTGCGGGTGGGCGACACGAACCCCGAGGCGGTCGACATCCGGATCCTGGCCGCCACGAACCGCGACCTGGACGTCGAGATGAAGGCCGGCCGCTTCCGCGAGGATCTTTACTACCGGCTGAACGTGGTCCACCTGCACCTGCCGCCGCTCCGCGATCGCGGCGACGACGTGGTCGTGCTGGCGCGCTACATGGTCGGCCGCTACGCGCCCGAGTACGGCGGGCGGGTGCGCGGCTTCACGCCCAACGCGATCGCGGCCATCAAGCGCCACCGCTGGCCGGGCAACATCCGCGAGCTGGAGAACCGGATCAAGAAGGCGGTCGTGCTGGCCGACCGGGCGCTGCTGGGGCCGGAGGACCTGGACCTGTCGCCGGACGATCTCCCCCCCATCCTGCCGCTGGCCGACGCCAAGGAGAAGTTCCAGCGCGACTACATCAACGAGATCCTCACGCTCAACAGCGGCAACCGCACCAAGACCGCCCGCGACCTGGGGGTCGACCCGCGGACCATCTTCCGCCACTTGGAGAAGGGCGAAGGCCCCGAGCTGGACGAGGACGACCCCAACGGCACGGGAGACAGGAGCACGTCCTGACCCGCCGGGATTCCACGCCGGCTTGGGCCGCCCCTGACAGCAATGTCGGGGTTGGCGGCACGCGATCTCGCGGAACTGGCGCCGTGACGCGGGTTCGTCGGTTGGCACGCTTGCTGCTGTTTCAGGGCCTGCCCGCCTTGCTCGCGCTCTGGATCTCCCTGCCCATGTCCGGCTGCATCATCCCCGTGGCTCCCGACTTTCAGGATCCGGTCAGCTCGCCCAATTACCCGCCCTACCTCAGCAACCCCTCGCCGCAGTTCGGACGGCTCGTGACGGTGCAGGCAGGCGTTCAGGTGGCGGTCAGCGCCTTCGTGTCCGATCCGAACCTGACCGACACGCTCTACTACCAGTGGGTGTACGACGACACCACCCCGCCCAACCCGGCGGTCACCCACGCGCTGGGATACTTCCCGCTCACGCAGCCGCCCGATGGAAGCCCGCAGCAGATCCCGCCGGTCGAGGTCAATTGCGGTCTCGGTCTGGCAGCCACCTCGACCTCGCTGCATCAGCTGGAGCTGATCGTCTCGGATCGTGAGCCCAACCCCCACCCGACCGGTCCCTTCGACGACATTCCGTTCCCCGGGTACAAGGTCTACGGGAACTGGCCCTTGCTCCTGCTCTGCGATGGCACGTCGCCATGAGCGATCGGGTCGCCGCCCTGGCCTTGACCGCGCTGGCGATCGCCGGCTGCGCCGGCGTCAGCGCGAGCGGCGGGTCCTTGCCGACGACCGGCGCCGGCAACAGCCCCGGAGCGAGTGCAACCGGCGGCAGTCGGGGCGGTTGCCTGACCGACAGCTGCGTGCCGGCGCTGGAGCAGCCGGTCGTGCTCGCCGTCGAGATCGATCCGCCCAGCTCGTCGCCCTCCGCCGTCACGCAGATCCTGAACCGGGACGTCTCCACCACGGATCTGTACGAAACGGCGCCGGCCGTCGTGGTGAGCACGGTCTTCAGCGCACCGGCGGGCGTCACGCTCCCCTCGAGCGCCGACATCGTGCTGACGGTTCCACCGACGATCCCGGGCCGGCCCGACCTGAGCTTTCAGTCCGTGTCGGCCCCCAGCATGGACAGCGGACAGACGGTCTCCGCCAGCCTCTCGGTCCCGCAGGACGCCGAGGGGACCAGCGCCAAGCTCTCCTTCGTCCCCCTTCCGCCCGCCGACCAGTCGATGCCGGCGTACGCCTACTCGATGCCGGTCGCCCCGACGATGGCGGCCGGCCTGCCCGGTGACGACCTGGTGGTCTCCGGACAGATCCAGACCGCGCTGCAACAACCGCCAGGCTCGGCCTTCGTCGCCCGCGCCTTCCAGAACGGCTCCCAGGTGAGCAACTCCGCGCTCACCAGCCAGACCGACGGCACGTTCCAGGTGCGGATCCCGTCGGCGGCGTCGGCGAACCCCGTCACCATCCAGCTCTCCCCGATCGCCCCCACCGGAGGCGGCGCGCAGGACGCCTGGTTCGTGTCCAACCCGATCACCGCCACGCCCGGGAAAAACCTGGGCGCGATCACGCTGCCCTCCTACCAGAAGGTCACTGCCTACGACATCGTCGTGGCGATGGGCGCGGTGGTGATCCCCGGCGTCGCCGTGCGAGCGCAGGCCAGCATCGGCCCCGCCACCGCAAACAGCGCCACGATCGGGACGGCCAGTTACCTCAGCAGCGGCACCACCGACACGAGCGGGATCGCCCTGCTCTCGTTCCTGCCCGGAAGCGGCAGCACGAGCACGAACAGCTCGATCCCCTATGGGGTCACCGCGACCCCACCGGTCGGATCGGCTTATGGCACCGCCTGCGCCAAGAACGTGACCCCGCTTCCCGCCGGCGGTTCCGCCGCCGCGTCGACGACCACCCTGGCGACGATCATGACCGGGTTCCGGCCGAATCTGGGCGGGACGATCTCGACCGCGGACGGCTACCGGCTGGCCAACGTGACTGTCACTGCCTCGGGGACGCCCGATCCCCTCGATCCGCTCTGCCCGGCCCCCGCCGCGGTCACCGCGAACACGACGACCGACGCCAACGGCTCATTCGGGCTGCCGCTCGACGCCGGGACGTACCAGCTGGACTACGACCCCCCGGCCGGTTCGTCGGCCCCCCGCCTGACGGAGACGGTGCAGGTCACGCAAGCCACCACGTACGCGCAGCATGACGTGGTGCTGCCGGTCGGAGCCCGCGTCACAGGAACGGTGGTGGGAAGGTCCGACGGCCAGCCGATCGGGTCGGCCACGGTCCGCTTCTTCAAGCCCCAATGCGACGGCAGCCAGAGCGACTGCTTCGGACCGGCCCGGACACCCCCGCAGCTCGCGGGTAAGGCTTTGACCGGTTCGGACGGGAGCTTCCACCTGGTCGTTGCCGCGCCCAGCACGCCCTGATCCGCCTCCTGGGCGGCCCTCGGGTAATGGTTCGCATTTGACAGCGCTGGCGCGCGCCCGTAGGTTTCGCTTGCGCCCCGGCGCTCCGGGGACCTCGGCGGGAGCGGCGCTCCGCCCCCGCCCGACCGTTATGCCGTCCGACTCGACCGCCTCGCCCGCAGAATACCGCCGCTACCGGCGGTTCCTGGGCTGGTTTGTGCTGTCGTTCGTGTCGGTCGGCAGCCTGTACCTGCTGGTCTCGGTCGGGGTGACGATCTACCGGCGCCGCCACGCTGAACCGTGGGGCGCGCCGGTGTCGGGCTCCCTGGCCGACCTGGAGAGCTGTGCCGAAGAGCTGGCCGACGTCGAGCACGGGCTGGAGCGGCACCTGGACAACTTCGACCACCTGGTCGCGCACTACGACACCGAGCTGGCGCAACGCTGGTCGGAAGAGCGGGGCTACTGGCTGGGGCAATGGCGCGCCGCCGGGACGCGCTGTCGATACAGCGATCCGCACCGCGGACCGCTGGTCAAACAATGGGAACAGCTGGCCGTCATCCACGGCGAGCAGCACGAAACGGAGAAGAGCTTCGACAGCGAGCTGGTCCGTTTCGGCCAAAACCAGGGGCCGCGGCTGGATCGCTTGCGCGACCGCCTGGCCTCCGTGACCCGTCAGATCGGCGCCAGCGGCGCCCCCGGCGAGGTCACGCCACACGATCCGGGAGAGAACCGACCATGAACGACGACTCCGCCTTCCAGATTTCCCCACCAGCCGACGGCGCGCCGCCGGCCGCACCACCGGCCCCGACCATCACCTTCGCGCAGCTCGGCCTGCACGCCGACGTGCTGAGGGCGGTCGAGGAGATGGGCTTCGTCGAGCCCATGCCCGTTCAGGCCGCCACGCTGCCGCTGGTCGCCGAGGGGCGGGACCTGATGGTCCAGTCGCGGACCGGGTCGGGCAAGACGGCCGCGTTCGGGATCCCGTTCGCGAACGGGCTGGTCCGTCCAGAGGACAAGTTCGTCCAGGCGATCGTGCTGCTGCCCACCCGCGAGCTGGCGCTGCAGGTGGCCTCCGAGCTGGCCAAGATCTGTGCTTACCGCCAGATCACGGTCGTGCCGATCTACGGCGGCGCCCCGATGGGACGCCAGGTCGAGCTGTTGCACGCGGGCGGGCAGATCGTCTGCGGCACGCCGGGACGCGTGATGGATCACATGCGGCGCGGCACGCTGCGCCTGGACCGGGTGCGCTGCGCTGTCCTCGATGAGTGCGACGAGATGCTCTCGATGGGCTTCCAGGAAGACATCGAGAAGATCCTGGAGAAGACGCCGGTCGAGCGGCAGACGATGCTGTTCTCGGCGACGGTTCCCGAGGGGATCCAGCGGCTCTCGCGCCGCTACCTGCGCAACCCCGAGTTCCTGAAGCTGTCGGCCGATTACATCGGCGTCCACGACATCAAGCACCTCTATTACTCGATCCCCGCCATCCACCGGGAGAACGAGCTGCTGCAGATCCTGGCCTTCGAGGACCCGCACTCCGCGATCATCTTCTGCAACACCCGCGAGGAGACCTCGCGGGTGGCGGAGTTCCTGCGCCAGCACGGCCACGATGCCGAGGCGATCTCGTCCGACCTGTCGCAGAGCGATCGCGAGCGCGTGCTGGGGCGCATGCGCGCCGGCGGGATCAAGTTCCTGGTCGCCACCGACGTGGCGGCGCGCGGGATCGACATCGAGAACCTGTCGCACGTGTTCAACTACACGTTCCCCGAGTCGCCCGAGGTCTACATCCACCGCACCGGACGAACCGGCCGCGCCGGCCGCAAAGGGACCGCGGTGTCGCTGATCGGCCCGACCGAGGTGGGGTCGTTCTACTACCTGAAGCTGCTCTACAAGATCAAACCGGAGGAGCGCGCGCTGCCGTCCGAGGCGGAGATCCGCTCGCACCGCGAGGGGGAGCGCGTGCTGTTGCTCCGCAACCGGCTGGCCAACGATCCGGGCCCCGAGTGGCGGGCGCTGGCGCGGCGACTGACCGGCGCGGTGGATGGCGAGCGCCTGATCGCGGCGTTGCTGGCGACCTCCTTCGCGACGCTGGAGGGGATGCCGGCCGTTCCCGCCCCGGCGCCGGCGGCCCCGCCGCCTGCACCCGCGGCCAGCCCCGAGCGACCGTTCCGCGCGGCGCCGCCGCCCCGGGAACGTGACCGCGACCGCGGGCCGGAACGGCCGCGCGAACGCGAGCGCGAGCGCGACCGCGGCCGGCCACGAGCCGCCGGCGGCGATCGTCCCGACCGCGAGTCCCAGGACCGCTTCAGCCGCGGACGGCGCAACGACCGCGGTCCACGGCGCGACCCGCCGCCGCTCCGGAACGATCCGCCGCCGGCCGAGCGCGAGTTCTGGGAGATCTGGAGCGAGGAGCGCACGCAGGCCGACGCCGGCCTGGCCGAACGCGTGGCCAGCGAGGTGGCGGCCAGCCGCGACGTCGTCCCACCCGCCGACCAGCCGCCCGAGTCGACCTGGGGCCCGCTGCCCGGCTCGCCCGAGTCGGCGCCGCCCGAGTCGGCGCCGCCCGAGTCGAACGAGAACGTCGCCCGGCTCTACCTGAACCTGGGGCGCAAGGACGGCGCCTCCGAGCGGGACATCCGCGACCTCATCACCTCGCACGCGGGCGAGGTGGGCATCTCGGCCGTCGACGTGATGAACACGCACACCTATCTGAACGTGGCGCCCGCCGACTCCGATCGCGTCGTCGCCGCCCTCGCAGGCCGCGAGATGGGCGGCCGCCAGATCGTCTGCGAGCCCGCCAAACCCCGCCGACGTTAGTCGACTGGATCAGTTAAGGCGCCCCAATCTTCGGAGGGGCTCCTTCCCCCTCTCCATGCGAAAGCATGGAGAGGGTCGGGGAGAGGTCCGGACCCCACCCGCCGAGCCTCGGCTCGGCGGCCTCCCCCGCATTCGCGGGAGAGGCGCAGAGAGCGCCCGATCTGCGCGTCCTGGCGCCTTGACTGATCGGCATTGGCGCTAGCCCGGGCTGCGGATCGCCACCAGATCGCCTCTGCGGGTCGCGGCCAGCGTGCCGCAGGCGGCGGCGATCTCGGCTCCGCCCGAGTAGCGGCGGACGACCGGTACGCCCAGCGCGGCCAGCGCGTCGCGAAACGCCGTCAGCTCGTCTTCGGTCGCCCGGCGATATCGGCCGCTCTCGTCGGTGACGTCGATCAGGTTCAGCTTCACGCGCGTCGGGCCTATGAGCTCGCCCAGAGCGCGCGCGTGCGCGGGGGTGCAGTTGACGCCGCCGATGACCACGTAGGCCAAAGTGGCGCGAACGCCGCGCGCGTCGGCGTGGTCGCGCACGGCGGCCATGACGTCAGCCAGCGCCCAGCGATCCTCGATCGGCATCAGCAACCGGCGTTCCGCCGAGGTCGGCGCGCCCAGCGACAGGATCAGACGGTAGTGATGTCCCTCGGCGGTGAAGCGGCGGATCGCCGGCAACACGCCGGCCGTCGAGATCGAGATCGCCTTGGCGGCGATGGCCGGCCCCGCCGGGTCGCTCAGGATCCGGGCGGCGCGAATGACGTTCTCGTAGTTCAGCAGCGGCTCGCCCATCCCCATGAAGACCACCCCCCGCACCGGGTGGTCGGCCTCGTCGGCGATGGCGCGGTGCTGGGCCAGGATCTCCCAGGTCTTGAGGCTGCGGATGCCGCCCAGCCGGCCCGTGGCGCAGAAAACGCAGCCCAGCGCGCACCCGACCTGCGAGCTGAGGCACAGCGTGTACTTGGCCGTGGGAAGCGCCTCCAGCGCGCTGGCCTCGCCCCGCCGCCGTCGCTCGCGCAGCTCGCGGGCGGCCGCCGGGTCGGGCAGCGGGATGCGAACCGCCTCGACCTCGTGTCCGTCCGCGGTGCGGAACAGGTACTTCACGAACCCGTCGGCGGCCCGGCGGCGTTCGACGATCTCCAGGGAGGGCCACTCGCAAGCGCCTTCCAGGGCGGCGGCCGTCGCGTGGGGCAATCCGCGGACCGCATCGGGCGGAAAGCCGATCTCCCCCGCTCCGTGAACCCGCGCAAAGACGCGCGCGGACAGCTGTGGGGAGACCCCGAACGACGCCAGGGCCTCACGGATTTCAGCCCGGTCAAGGCCACGCAGATTCAGCACGGCCGCACGCTAGCACACGCCCTCTACCTGTAAGAATTGGCGGTCGGATCGTTGCTTGGACGATGCAGGCTCCGCCGTGATATCAGTGAACCCGGTGACGGGTCTCAAACGACCTCCGGTAACGGGGATCGCGATGCTCTTGACCATCGCGGCTGTGGCCGGTTGTCATGCCACCGACAAGCTGTTCTGCGACAAGAACGGCTGTGCCTGGACCGACGCCGAGTGGGCCCGCATCCAGACGCTGTCGCCCCTGCCCAAGCCGCCGGTCGACCTGTCGAACGCCTACGAGAGCGTCGACGAGGTGGCTGCGCTGGGGAAGGCGTTCTACTTCGACCCGAAGTTCTCCGGAGCGGCGACGCTGGTCGACTCGATCAACCGGCCGGTGGCGGCCGCCCGGGCGGCCAAGGGGAGCGCGATCAACATCTCGTGCGCGACCTGCCACGACCCGATGCACGCCGGAACCGACGTCTCGTCCGTGCCCAACACCCTCTCGATCGGAGCGGGAATCTACGACGTCAACGGGCAACAGACGCTGAACGCGGCGTTCTATCCGCTCCTCTACTGGAACGGCCGCAGCGACTCGCTCTGGTCGCAGGCCCTGGCCGTGAACGAGTCGGGGTTCTCGATGAACAGCACCCGCCTCCAGGACTTCTGGGTGATCGTCGACAACTACGCGGATGCGTACAACGCGGTCTTCCCCACCGCCCTTCCGGCCGCGCCGACCACGACCGACTTCCCCTTGAACGGCAAGCCCGGCAGTGATTCATCCTGCGATCCCAGCAGCAAGACCGAGCCGTTCAGCGACGCCTTCGACTGCATGACCGCGGCCAACAAGGCGATCGTCAACCGGGTCTTCGTCAACTTCGGCAAGGCCATCGCCGCCTACGAGCACACGCTGTCCAGCCGGAACTCCCCGTTCGATCGTTTCGTCGAGCAGGGTCCCGGCTCGGGCTGGATCTCGCCTGCCGCGGAGCGCGGCGCGCGGCTGTTCGTCGGCAAGGCCTCGTGCATCGACTGCCACAACACGCCGCTCTTCTCCGACACCAAGTTCCACGACATCGGCGTGCCGCAGGCGGGGGACCACGTCCCCACGGTAGAGGCCTGCGCGACCGGCACCAACTGCAACTGCTCGCCCGACACGAACCTGTCGACGTGCGAGCCCGCCGGCGCCTGGTCGGGGACGTTCAAGCTGCTGTCCGGCAAGTTCCAGAAGACCAGCGAGTGGAGCGATGACCCCTACGCCGCCGAGCCCTGCGCGACGACCGAGGTCGGTGTGACCCCCGATTGCCCGGCCCCGCCGGTCGCCAGCCCGACCCTGAAGGGCGCCTGGCGGACGCCCAGCCTGCGCGACGTCGCGCTGACCGCCCCCTACATGCACGACGGCTACTACCAGACGCTGACCGACGTCGTGCAACACTACAACCACGGCGGCGTGGCCGGGGCCGGGAACACGTTCACCCTCCCGCTGTGCAGCGGCGACGACGCGGGGCCCGACTGCGCTGTGTCGGCGGCGGCCGACCCGGGCCTCGCGGTTCAGATCAAACCGCTCGACCTGACCGATGACGAGGTGGCTGACCTGGTGGCGTTCCTCGAGACGCTGACCGGCCAATCGGCCGGTCTCGACGCAGGGACGTCCGTCGATGCGCACCCGGCGCCGGACGCGCACCCGCCCGCCGACGCGCCCGCGGACGGACATGCGTCCATGGACGGGCAGCCGCGCGGCGACGGGAGCCCGGGGCAATGAGGCGGACGGCGGCTGTCTCGAGCGCGCTGGCGTCCATGCTGCTGGCCTGCGCGCTGGCGGGCAGCGCGCGCGCCCAATCGGCGGGTGCGGCCGCGCCGCCCGCGCCGGGGCTCCCCGTCCTGCCGCCGTTCCCGGAGCTCCCGCCGCTGCCGCCCCCGGTCGTGCCGCAGCCAGAGCCGCCGGCTCAGCTCTCCCCGGCACCCGAACCGGCCCCGGCGGCGGCGACCGACGAGACCGGCGAGGCGAACGAGCCGCCGCCCACCGTCGAGGACCTGCAGCGGCAGATGAACGAGCTGAAGGCTCAGCTGGAGCAGACGCGCGAGATCGCGACGCTGAGGCACCCCATCGTGACCGTGGGCGGGTACGTCGACTTCGGCTTCTTCGTCCCCGAGGGGACCGGCGTCGGTGTGATCCAGGACGAAGGGCCGAACCGGGTCTTCCCGCAGTTCGCGAACCAGTACTCCTGGGTCTTCCTGGGCGACCTGCTCGCGCCGACGGTCAACTCGCGCGGCGAGGCGGCCAGCCTGGGGAACTTCCCGGGCGTCAACCGCTTCGACAGCATCGACTCGACGGGAGCGCCCAGCTTCGTCGCCAACGAGGTGAACCTGCGCCTGGACGCCGCCGTCGCGCGCAACGCCATCGCAACCGCCAGCGTCGACTTCATGCCCCGCTCGGGGCACGACTTTTCGCTGGGGGACTTCATGGAAGTCGACCTGGCGCAGCTCGAGTGGCTGCCGGGCGACTCGGGCCGGACGTCGATCTTCGTCGGCAAGTTCGAATCGGTGGTCGGGATCGAGTACCGCGACCGCAAGTCGACCGAGCGGTTCGGCGTCACGCCGTCGCTCATCGCCCGCTACACGACCGGGACGCCGCTGGGCATCAAGGTGCGCAGCAAGCTGGGCGAGGACGAGCGCGTCGTCGTCGCAGCCGCCCTCACCAACGGGTCGTCGACCACCGAGCAGTTCCACTTCTACGACGAGATCGACAGCAACGCCGGCAAGACCGCCAGCGGCCGGCTGGCCGTGCGACCGTTTCCATCCGACCTCCTGGAGCTGGGCCTGTCCGGCGAGTGGGGGCCCCAGGACCACGCGATCGACAGCACGCACTATCTCTGGTTCTGGGGGATCGACCTGCTGGCCCATGTCGCGACCGCCGGAGGGGGCACGGTGGACCTCAAGGGGCAGTTCCTGAAGGGGGGCGCGCCCGGACAGCTGGGGCCGCCGGCCGACCCGAACCACGAGCCCTACGGCCTGAAGCTGCACTACGGCGGGTACCTGGAGCTGGACTGGATGGCCACGCCGCTGTTCGGCTTCCTGCTGCGCGGCGAGGTCCGGGACGCCGACATCTGGCTGGGCGACCCCAACAGCCCGGGCGGCGCCGAACGCCTCTACATCACCAGGGAATGGCGCCTCACCGCCGGCGTGCGGCTGGTCGTCAATCAGCACATCGCGGTCAAGGCCGAATACCTGCACAATGGCGAGTACGGCGGGATCCCGCAGATCCCGAACGACGTCTTCACCAGTTCCCTGGTCCTGTCGTATTGAACCGGAGGTGACATGATCAGCGCGAAGCCAAAATTTGCGGCAGTCGCCCTGGCCCTGGGGCTGGCGGCAGCCGTGCGATCCGCCCCGGCGCGGGCTGCCGACACGAAAGATCGGCCCCCGCCGACGGCCGCCGATTTCGCGCGGCTGGAGAAGGAAGTCGCCGACCAACGTCAGTTGATCATCCAGATGATGCAGGTCGAGCAAGAGCGCTACGACATCCTGCTGAAGTACGTGCAGGGACAGGCGGCCGCCCGCAGCGCGCCGCCGGCGGCGGCTGCGCCCCCGGCCGAGCACGCGCCGGCCCGCGCCTCCTCGGATGCGGCGGCGTCCGCGCATGAGGCTCCCGCGGTGGGCGTCGTGACGGGACGCGTCCAGGCGCGGTCCGGTTCGCTCAAGGACACCTGGGTATATGTCGATCTCGTCCGCGGTTCCCCGGCCCACGGCAAGACGCTGGAGATCAAGCAGAAGGACAAGCAGTTCTCCCCGCGGGCGGCCGTGGTCCTGCGCGGGACCAACGTGGTGTTCCCGAACTTCGACCCGGTGTATCACAACGTCTTTTCGACCTCGGGCCGCAACAGCTTCGACCTGGGCGCCTATCGCGCGGGCGAGACGCCCCGCTCCGTCGTGCTGAGCACACCGGGCGTGGTCGACGTCTTCTGCAACATCCACTCGCGCATGAGCGCGTCGATCCTGGTCGCGCCCAGCTCGCTCTTCGCCAAAGTGGGCGCCGACGGCACGTTCAAGATCGAGAACGTCCCGGTCGGGGCCCGGAAGGTGGTCGCCTGGAGCCCGGGCAGCAAGCCCGCACAGGAAAAGGTCGAAGTGGGCGCCTCCGGCGGCCAGGTGAACTTCGTGCTGGACGAGGAAGGGACCACCGCGCATTTGAACAAGTCCGGCCAGCCTTACGGGTCGTACAAGGAGTAACCAGACGGGGACCATGACCGGCCGCCGCAACATCGTGATCGTCCTGGCGCTGGCGGCGGTGGGAGCCGCCGGGCTGGCGGCGCGCGGTCTGGTGGTGTCGGCCCGCCGCTCCGCCGACGCGGCGCCCGCCAAGCTGGAGGCGCGCGCCGCGGCGGATCGCGCCCGCCTGGAGTCGACGCTGGCGGCGCTGACGCGGCCGCTGGAGGCGGACGTCGCGCAGGGCGCCGCAGTCCCCGGGCTGAAAGCGGCGCTGACCGACCGGGTCGACGGCCCGACCATGCTCGACCTGTTCGAGACCGAAGACTGGTGGGCCCCGTTCCGGACGCGGGATACGGCCGTCCTGGTCAACGGGCAGGTGGTCACGGCGCGGGGCGAGAAGAACCCGCCCGCTCCCCGGGGACTCTCGGCGGCGGCGTCGCAGCCCGGCGTCACCAGCGGAATTCTGGTGGGGGCGCGGCCGGTGTTGGCCGCGGCGGCCCCCATCGCGCTGCCCGGCCGGGCTGACGCCACGACGTTGCTCCTGACCGCCCCGGTCGACATGGCGGCCCTGGCCGCGAGCGTCGGGCATCCGGTCGCGCTGTCCGACGGGCACCGCCTGCTCTCGGCCACCGGTGACGCCAACCAGAGGGCCATCTTCGCCCGACTGCCCGGCAAGGAGGCGACGGCCACGGTCTCCGAGGCGAGCGGCCTGCTGGCGGTCGCTCTTCCGGCCGGTCCGGGGGTGTGGCTCTGGACGATCTCGTCGATGCCGGCGCCGCCGGCCGAGGCCTCCGCGGACCCGCGGCTCTGGTCGGCGCTGACGGGGCTCCTGATCCTGGCCGCCGTCCTGGCCTGGACCACGCGCCCGCGGTCGTCGCCCGAACGGGTCACGCCGGTGGCGGCCACCCCGCACCTGCACCAGACCGTCGAGACCGCGATGTCGGACCCCAAGCTGCCGGGCACCATGATCCTGGGCCCGAGCATCTCCGACGCTTCCCACGATCCGAGCATGTTCGGCCGCTACCGGCTGCTGCGCCGGCTGGACGGCGGCGGGATGGCCGACATCTACACCGCGGTGCTGGAGGGCGCCGAGGGCTTCCAGCGGACCTTCGTCATCAAGCGGCTCCGCCCCGAGTTGACGCGCAGCCGCGGCGCCGTCGAGCAGTTCATCGACGAGGCCAAGCTGGGGTCGACGCTGACCCACCCGAACATCGTTCCGGTGTTCGACTTCGGCAAGGTCGGCGACGAGTACTTCATGGCCGAGGAGTACATCGTCGGGCGCGATCTCATGCGCGTGGTTCAGCGACACGTCGAGCGCACGGGCCGCCCGCTGGGCGAGAAGCTGATGATCTACGTCGCGCACGAAGTGCTCGAGGCGCTGGCCTACGCGCACGCCCACCTGGGGCCCGACGGCAAGCCGCTCTCGATCGTCCACCGCGACATCTCGCCCGGCAACATCATGCTGACCACCCGGGGCGACGTGAAGCTGTACGACTTCGGCATCGTGAAGGCGGCACAGCGCGTCTCCCGGACGGAGGCTGGCGTGGTCAAGGGGAACGTCTCGTTCATGTCGCCCGAGCAGGCGCGCGGCCAGCCGGTCGACGCCCGGTCAGACCTTTTCTCGCTCGGCCTGGTGATCTACTACACGCTCACGGCGGAGCAGATCTACCGAGCCAGCGGAACCTTCGAGCAGCTGCTGCAGGCCGCCTCCGGTCCCACGGCCGAGGACCTGTCCAAGATCGCCGCGCATCCCGTGGCGTCGCGCGTGCTCCGGCGCGCGCTGGCCGTCGATCCCACGCAGCGTTACCAGACCGCCGCCGAGTTCGCGGCCGACATCTCGCATCACCTGGCCGGCGGCAAGACCGAGGCGGCGACCACCGTCCAGCAGCTCTTCGGCGAAGAGCTCCGGGCAGCGGCCGCCGGCTGAGGCGCTGCGACGCGACCCCGGTTTCCCTGGGTCTTGATCAGGACGCCGCGGCGAAGTAGCGGAGCGCGTTCTCGCCCAGCACTTTGTTCAAAGCGGGGGCGCGCCAGCCACGGCGCCACAGCAGCTCGGTCAGGCGCGGCAGATCGCCGGCGTCGCGCAGGCCGCGCGGCAGGGGAAGGAAGCCGTCGAAGTCGGAGCCGAGGGCCACGCAGTCCTCGCCGCCGATCCGCGCGACGTGCTCGATGTGATCGACGACGCGCTCGAGCGAGCAGAACGGCCCGCCTCCCAGGTACGGCGCGACGAAGATGACGCCCACCACCCCGCCCCGCTCGGCCACCGCGCGGATCTGATCATCGTCCAGGTTGCGCGGGTGCGGGTAGACGCCGGCGGCGCCCGAGTGCGACGAGAACGGCGCCCGGTGGCTGGCCGCCAGGATGTCCCAGAACGTCTTGCGGCTCGAGTGGGCGACGTCCAGGCGAATGCCCGCGCCGTCGCAGGCGCGCACCAGCGCCCGCCCGTGGTCGGAGAGGCCCGCGTCCCGTTCGGCCGGCGTGCGGCACGACGTCCCGGAGCGGCTGTCCCGCTCCCACAGCGGTCCCAGGAACATCACGCCCGCCTCGGCCAGCCGCGCGATCCCCGGCTCCAGGTCGTCGTCGACCGCGTAGCTCCCCTCGACGCCCAGGAACAGCGCCAGCCGGCCCGCGGCCCGGGCCGCGCGGATCTGGGCGGGGTTGCGGGCCAGCACCAGCGCGTCGCCGTGGGCGGCCGCCAGGGCGCGCGCCTTGTCGAGCTGCCGCCAGAATCGACGGTCGCGCCCCACGCGAAACCCGGAGAACATCAGGCAACCGAGCGCGTCGATCCCGCCGCGCCGGATGCGCGGCAGATCCAGATCCAGACGCAGCGGGTTGTAGTAAGTCGCCGGGGCGTGCTCCGCGCCGAAGTCGTAGCGGCTGTGGGTCAGCTTGGTGAGCACGTCGTTGTGCAGATCCAGCACCAGCGACTGCGCGTGCGCGGCGGCCGCCTCCGGGCTGACCTCGACCGGGAAACCTCGCATCGATCAGGGCGTGGAGAACGGGTTCTTGAGCTCGGCGGGCGTGGGCGGCAGCTCGTCGGGGACGGCGATCCTCCGGTGCAGCGGATCGGCCTTGTCGCCCTCGGCGTGATGCCGGTGGGAACGCGCCGGCTTGTCGGCGGCGGGCGCCGCGATCGCCGTCGCCGGCTCCGCCGCAGCCGGCGGCTTCTCGGAGGGCGCCGCCGCCGGAGCCGGCGCTGCCGCCGCGGGCGGGGGTGGCGCCGCAACGGTCTGCTGGACCGGCGCCGCCGGGGCCGGCGCGGCGCTGGCGGGCGCGTGGGATCCGCCGCGCAACGCGAGCACCACCATGACGACGATCCCGACCGACACCAGCGCGGCAATCCCCAGCTTGGTGCGTGCCGGCAAGCCGCCGCCGGCCTCGGCCCGCACGGGGCGCTCGTCGTCGAACGTTCCGACCGGCGGCGACGCGGCGATGGCGGTCTTCGAGTCGCGCGCGCCGGCGTTGGGCTCGGCCAGCGTCGGGTACTTCAGCGACGCGCGCGGCAGCTCACCCGGCGTGACGCCGGTGTAGACGCCGGACGGCTCGAACGGCTGACCGCCGGCGGTCCCCAGCGCCCGATAGAACGCTTCCATGTCGGGCCAGCGCTTCTCTCGATCCTTCTCCATCGCCCGCAGGCAGACCGCCTCGACGTCGGCGGGGATCTCCAGATCGGGACGCCGCTTGCGCGGCGGCACCACCGGCTCCAGCAGGTGCTTGGTCAGGATCCCCATGAAGCTGTCGGCCTGGAACGGAACGCTGCCGGTCAGCATGTGGTACATGATGCAGCCGATCGCGTACACGTCGACGCGGTGGTCGGCGGGCTGACCCTGCGCCTGCTCGGGCGACATGTACTCGGGCGTCCCGAAGATCATCCCCGCCTGGGTGAGCCGCGGGCCGTCGTTCTCGCCGTCGCTCACCACCTTGGCGATGCCGAAGTCCAGCACCTTCACGAACTCCGGGCGCCCCTCGCGCTGGACCAGGAAGATGTTCTCCGGCTTCATGTCCCGGTGGATCACCCCCTTGCCGTGCGCGGCGCGCAGCGCCTTGGCGATCTGCATCAGGATCGGTCGCCCCCGGACCCACGGGACCGTGCGCTCGGTCCGGAGCATGCGGCCCAGGTCCTGCCCCTCCAGGAACTCCATCGCGATGTACACCAGGCCTTCGGGCGTCTGACCGAAGTCGGAGATGTCGATCACGTTCTCGTGGCCGATGCGCGAGGCGCTCTTGGCCTCCTGCAGGAAGCGCGCGACCAGCTCGGGGCGGCGGCTCAGATCGGCGAACAGCACCTTCAGCGCGATGCGCTTGCCGATGACGGCGTGCTCTGCCTGGTACACCGCGCCCATGCCCCCCTCGCCCACCTTGCGGACGATGCGGTAGCGGTCCGAGACGACCGCCCCGACCAGCGGATCATCCGCCGGCGGAAGGTTGGCGTCCCCTACAGGCATCGGGTCAATTTAACACGCCGGCCGGGTCCCCAGCGTCACGCCTCCAGCGCCTGGGCGACGTCGTCGTACGTGTCGGATACGGCGAACTGCAGCAGCGCCAGCGCCTCCGGATTGCCGGTCAGCGCCGCGGGAGTCAGCACCCCGGCAGGCGCGCCGCCGGCGGTCGCCACGATCGGCCCCGACAGCTCGAGGATCACCGCCAGCGCGGCCGGAAGATCCGCGCAGGCCAGCAGGCCCGCCGCGTTGGCGCCGTCGCGCACCGCCGCCAGCAACGCCGCCAGGTCGAAGGCGCCGGCGCTCTCCACCGCGTAGGGCATCAGGTCGTGCTTGAGCTTCCGCTGCAGGACCCGCTCGACCCGCGCGGCTTCGGCGGCGGCCAGCCCCTCGCGCACGGCCTCGTGCCGGTAATCCGGGACGAACTGGCGGATGATGCCGACCAGCAGAGCCCCGGCCTCCTCGGGCGGCACGGCCAGCAGCAGATCCAGCTGGGTCGCGCACAGGCGCAGCGCCCGCCCGGCCGCGAAGCGCAGCGCCGCGGGCCCCAGCGCCTCGATGGCGTCGCCCAGCACGATGACCGCCGGATCGCCGGGCTCGACGCGCAGCGGGGCTGGCCCGGCGGCGGCCGGCGCGGCGCGCACGTAGAGCTCGAACGAGGAGACACCCAGCTCGTGAGCCACGACGTCGAAGATCGGCCGTGGCGGCACCCCGCGGGCTCGCCGGTCCGTGCGGGTCACGCCGTGCCGGCCCAGCCGCTGCGCCAGCTCGGCGCCGGTGGGGCGCAGCGAGGAGCCAATCCCACGCAGCAGGTGGCGGATCCCCGACGGCAGATCGGGCGGGTACGCGCGCTCGTCCAGCTCGGGCTGCCGCAGCTTCGCCAGGCTCCGCGCCGGGAGCTCCGGGGTCCGTTCGCCCGACAGCACGGCGGCGAGCTGCGCGGCGGCCCGCGCCGCGTGCGGCCTCTCGCGCAGCGTGAGCAGCGAGGACAGCGCCCGCAGCGACTGCACCTGCAGCCCGGACGGGCGCCCCAGATCGTGGCGCAGCAGCCCCAGGGTCCGGTCCAGGACCGAGCGCCGGCCACCCAGATCGCGGGCGCGCTCGAGCTGCTGGACCAGCGCGGTCACGGCCTCCACGTCGCGCGGCGCCTCGTCGAAAGCGCGCCGCAGCTCGACCCCCGCCCGCACCAGATCGCCCACCTGCATCAACAGCTCGCCCAGCCGCACGCGCGTGCGGTGGCGCCGGACCGGATCGGGCTCGCAGGCCACCAGACGCTCGGTGATGGGAACCGCGCGCTTGTTGTCCCCCTCTCGCAGGTAGAGATCGGACAGCGCGCGCAGCGCCTCCACGTTCTGGTCGTCGACCGCCAGCGCCCGCTCGTAGGCGGCCGCGGCCCGCTTGGCGTCGGGGACGTGGGTCGAATAGATCTGCCCCAGCCGCAGGAAGATCCGGCAGCGGGTGCCCGGGTCCCGCTCGACCACCGCGCGGCGCAGGTAGATCTCGCCGGCCTCGGCCCACTCCTGTCCGTTCCAGAGCAGGTCGGACAGCGACTCCAGCGCGCGCGCGTGCTCCGGCTGCTTGCGGAGCACCGCCTCGAGCTCGGCGCGCCCACCGTCGGGGTCGCCCAGCTGGCGCGCCAGCAGATCGGCGCGGGCCAGGCGCAGCGACGTGATCTCGAACGGGTTCTGCGCCACCTCGATGCGCGCCGCCAGCGCGGCGGCCAGCGCCCGCGCGTCGCCATCCTCCGACAGCAGCGAGCGCAACCGCTCGAACGCCGCCTCGTGCGTCGGGTCGGCGGCCAGGGCCGCGCGCAGGTCGGCCAGCGCGCGCGCGTGGGCGGGGGGCTTGGCCTCCAGGGCCAGCGCCGCCCCCAGCAGCAGCGAGCGCACGCGATTGGCCGGCAAGGTCAGGCACGACGCCTCGATCTCCGCGGCGGCCGCGGTCGCCATGGGATCGCCGCCGCGCGCCACGGCGAGGCGCAGCGCGCGCGCCGCCGGCAGGAACGTCGGATCGGCGGCCAGGGCGGCGCGACGGCTCTCGGCCGCGGCCTCGGGCTCCCCCAGTTCCTCGTCGACGCGCCCCCGGCCCGCCCACATCGACGCGGCCGAGCGCCGGTCCGATTCGGCGGCCCCCAGCGCCGCCACCGCGGCGCCCAGCGCGCGCCGTCGCAGCTGCGGGTCGCCGGAGGCGGCCACCAGCCCCAGATCGCGCAGCGTCGCGCGCCCGCCCCCCGGCTCGTCGAGGGCGGCCCGGACGGCGGCGGCGGCCAGCGCGTCGGCGGCCTGCGGCTCGTCGTGCCCCTCGACCAGGGCCGCCGCGATCCCCAGCGTGGCGGGGGCGGCGGTCTCCTCGTGCGGCGGCTGGTGAGCCAGCACCGTGGCCAGCTCGCGCCAGCGACCGCTGGCCGCCGCGTCGGCCAGCTTCTCCAGCCGCTCGAACGCCTGGACCGCCGCCTCGTCGGACGGACCGCGGAGGAGCTCGCGAAGGTCCCGCGCTGCGTCGACCGGCGGCGCCGGCGCCCCGTCGCCCACGCGAGCCCCGAACCGTCGCGCGTCCGCCGCGAACCGCCCGGCCTCCAGCAGCTGGAACGCGGCCTGCGCCGCCGGCGCGTCGCCGGCCGCCAGGCGGGCCTCAGCGATCGCCAGCGCCTGCGCCTCGTCGCGGTCGGCCTCCGACCCGTCGATCGTGAGCGCCGCCGCAGCCCCGGAGCCGCGCGGCTCGCCCAGCGCCGCCGCCGCCCGAAGCGCCGCCCCCCGCACGAGACGGTGCGCAACCACGGGAACCCGGGGAGGGTTCCCGTGCCCTCCCGCGACGGACTCCGCCGGGCCGAGCCCCGCTCCGTCCTTGCGAGGATCACGCGCGAGCAGGTCCGACGCCGAGCTGAACGCGGCCGCGAAGTCGCCGCTCACCGCCTGCAGGCTGATGGCCGCCAGCGCCGCCACGCGCGCGAACGAGGGAACGGCCTCGTCGCCGCCGGCGCGGACCAGCGCCGCCGCCGCCGCGCCGCTGTCGACGGCCGGCTCGGCCAGGTAGGCCGGCAGCGCGATCGGGTGCGCGGGCGCCGCGCGCAGCGCGGCCTCCAGGGCGATGGCGCGCGAGCCGCTGTCCGGAGCGGGCGCCGACCAGGCCTCCCGCAGCTCGATCCAGGCGCGCACCGCCGGATCGGTCGTGGCGGTCGCGGCCGCGCCCAGGGCGGCCGCCAGCGCGCCGGGCTCGCCCGCCCGCTCGGCCAGGCGCGCCACCGCCGCGGCGCCCAGCGCCTTGGCCGCCTGCGACAGCTTGTCGGCCGAGACCTCCAGCGCCGCCAGCGCCCGCCCGGGATCGCCCGGCGCCAGCTTGGCGGCCGCGCAGGCCCGCAGCGGCGCCTCCAGCGCGCTTCCGGCCCAGACCTCCGCGCCGTAGCCGAGCACCGCGGCGGCGTCGCTGCGTCGGCCGGCGCGCGCGTCGTTCCCGGCCACCTCCCAGAAGACCGCAGAGGTCGGGGCCGCCTCCAGCGCCGTCTGCAGCGCCGCGCGGGCGGTCAAGCCGCTGCCGGCCGCGTCACGCGCCTCGGCCAGCGCCATCGCGGCCGGCGCGCGCCGGCCACCGTCGCCACGCAGCCAGCTCTCGAGCGCCATGGCCCGCAAGCCCGGATCGGGCGTGTCGGTCGCGATCTCCTCGGCCACCAGCGCCAGCGGTACCGCGTCGGGCGCGGCCTCGATCGCGGCGGCCAGCAGCGCGGCCGAGGGGGCGTCCTCACGCTGGCGCCGCAGCGACTGCGCCTCGATCCAGGTCAGGGTTGCCGCCGCGGCCTGCGATCCGGCTCCGGCGCGGGCGCGGTCCACCGCGGCCGGCGACAGCGGCGCCCCGGCCGCCGCGTCCAGATCCAGCCGATCGCGGGCGGCTGCCAGCGACGCCGAGCCATCGCCCAGCAGCGATGCAGCCGTGGCCACGTCGCCGCGCTCGCGGGCCAGACCGGCGGCCCACCGGCGAACCGCCTCGGTCAACGGCGATGCCGGCGACAGCGCCGGGAGCAGCTCCGCCAGGCGGCGCTCGGCGTCGCGCCCGCTGGACCGCGCCGCGCCGCCCAGCGCGGCCAGAGACACGCCGGACTCACCGGGGGCCAGCCGGCGCGCCGCCGCCAGGAAGGCCGAGGCGGCGCTGGCGTCCCGCGCCGTCAGCGCGACGCGCGCGGCCTGCTCGATCAGCGCCGCGCCGACCGTTCCACCCACCGCCCGACCGGCCGCAGCCATGGCGCCGGAAGCAGCCCCGGCCCCCTCGCGCACCGATGCCTCTGCCATCGCGAG